>SESH01067588.1_pt1 | contig 67285 bp, 60 predicted proteins | sample 3171561 | NCBI WGS metagenome assembly SESH01 (sample SAMN10866947, study PRJNA518727) | freshwater metagenome | biome: subpolar coniferous forest; feature: holomictic lake; material: water; isolation source: holomictic Lake 442 2011 16.5 m and 2014 13 m | place: Canada: near Kenora, Ontario
TGACCGCGCCAATCGATGGAGGCATCACTGCCGGTGTGCTGGTGCTGGTGCTGATGGGGCTGGCATACCTCTTGGCCTGGTGGTTTGCACGACGCGCACCGGTGTACGGTGCGTGCGGGGTGAACACGCGTGTACGGTGATCACAACACGGTAGCGCTCTCGTACCTATCGATCGCGCTGTCGTGCAAGCCAACTCGGGTTTCTAAGGCGTTAGAATAGAGACCTAAGCGTAAACTCGGAGAGGCGCCGAGTTGCTTTCTTGCAACATCAGATGAGGACCCGTGCGTGCCATTCGGTGCCTGGGGGTCCCGCTTACGGGGGGTACGATGCGTTCAATGCTCACGATTTTTCTGGCAATCGGTGCGGGGGGGTTAACCCTGTCGCAGATCTCTGCCGCAGAAGCGCCACCCACTTATGCGCTTGACGAGATTGTGGTCACGGCACAGAAGCGCGCCGAAAGCGCGCAGTCGGTGCCCTTGTCGATGACGACTTTTAGCGCCGCTGCGCTGGAGGAGAAGGCAGTGACCACCTTCTTCGACTATGGCACCAAAGTACCGAACCTTGCGTTCGCACCCACCGGTGATGGCGTCGGCACCTCGCGCACGATTTCGATACGTGGCATCTCCGGTGACAACGTCACCGGTTTCTATGTCGATGAGACGCCGCTGCCGGACTCGATTGATCCGCGCATTCTGGACGTAGACCACATTGAAGTCCTGCGCGGGCCGCAGGGCACCTTGTATGGCGCGCGCTCGATGGGTGGCACGATTCGTGTCATCACCAAGCAGGCGAACCTGAATACTTTCGAAGGCGAAGCGCACGTCGGCCTGGGTAAGACCAGCGGTGCGGGTCGCGCTAACTACAGTGCCGATACGGTGCTGAACATTCCACTGATCGCCGACAAAGTGGCACTGCGGGTGTCTGGATTTTCCGACCGACAGGCGGGCTATTTTCAGCGTAGCTTTTGCACGAATCCGGCGACGGCGGGCGTCACTTGTTTTCCGTTGTCAGGCGCCGGCCTCACCACCACGGTGGATGACGTGGGTGCGAAGGAATCCTCAGGCATTGCAGCGAGCCTGACCATCAAGGTCAACGACGACTTCACCGTGACTCCGCGCGTCATGATGCAAAACGAGAGCTACAACGGGTTCCCGATGGCGGACTTTCTCTCGGCTCCCAATAATGGCATTGGCTATCCGTATGGGCCGGACTATGCGGATGGCGCGCCGTTGCCGGCGGCGATGAAGCCCACCACCTTTACCCAGGCGCGTTGGTTCAATGTGCCAGAGGGTGGCTATGATCGTTGGCATCTGTATTCGTTGGGCATGCATTGGCACACCTCGATGGGTGATGTCACCGCGTCAACCACGTACTTCGATCGTTTGGTACGCGAGACCGAGGATCAAACGGATTTCGTCTGGGGCGCCATCACCTCGAATTTCGGCAGCTTGCCGCAGCCCGGTGCCATCACGGAGATCAAGAACTATCAGCGCTTCGTGCAAGAAGTGCGGTTCGCCTCCACTCTGCAGGGCCCGACGCAATTTGTAGTGGGTGCTTCCTACTCGAGCTTCCATGGCCGCCTGCCGTTCGCGGCGCAATACCTGCCCGCGCAGGTGCCAGGGCTTGACGATACGCTCGGTGGGCAGAACAATCCGGATTACGCCAATCTCGTGTTCGTGAGCGACTACCACACGAAGGTGGATGAACCGGCGGCCTTTGGTGAGGTCTCCTACAAACCGATGGATCCGCTCAAGGTCACGCTCGGTTTGCGCTGGTATCAAGTGAAGACGACGGCTTCCGGTTACCAGGAAGGCCTTGCCGTGGGCGGTGGCCCGGCGGTCGTCGATGCGCCCCGCACCAACACCGAGAGTGGGGTGACCCCGAAAGTGCAAGTGGACTACCACTTCGCACCGGAGCGCATGGTGTACGCGATGATTGCCAAGGGTTTCCGCCCTGGCGGTCTGGTGCCGTCGGTGCCGGCGGGTGTGCCGGATACCCCGCTTGATTGTGTTGCCAATTTGGCCGAGATCGATCCGAACTTGACGCTCGATAAGGCGCGTGATTACAAGTCCGATTCGTTGTGGAACTACGAGATCGGTACAAAAACGGCTTGGCTGAACAACCGGCTGACCCTGAACGCGGCGGCCTTCCTCATCAAGTGGAAGAACATTCAGCAGCAGATCCTCTTGGGTTGCGGCTTCCAGTACCGCGCCAATGCCGGTGCTGCTGAGTCGAAGGGTGGTGAGATCGAACTGCGCGCCGCGGCGAACCAGCATCTGGAATTGACCGCCGGCGTCGGTTACCAGAACGCCAAGATCACGCAGGCGAGCGATACCTCACCGCAGGCTGTGGGTTCGCCGGTGTATCAGGTGCCCGATTGGACCGGCAATGCGTCGGCCACCTACACCACCCATCTCAGCAATGCGTGGGACCTGATGGCCGGCCTCGACTATGCCTACATCGGTCGCAGTTTCAGTGGTAATAATACGCCGACCATGCCGCGCGAGCGGTCTGGTTACAGTCTGATCGACGCGCGCATTGGCGTGACGCGGGGGACTTGGAATTACTCTTTGGTTGGTAAGAATTTGTCGAACGAACACGCTAATCTAGGCGACAGTCGATCGATTGCCGCAGAAACGCCGGGCCGTCCGCGTTTGTTCGTCAATCAGCCACGTACGATCGGCATCGAGATCCGTACGACGTTCTGAACCAGAGAGCCCCCGGGCGCTCTGCCCGGGGGCTGCTGTTATGCCGATTGAAACGCTGTTTGCAACGCGCTTGTATCGGGCGAAGTTGGCGAGCCGCGGCGTGGCGGCGCTGAACGCGCAGATGTTGCGTGAGTTGGCGGTGCTGCGTGAGGACGATGGTGGCGGCCGGCATTGGTCTGCGGTCAATTATCCGGGCGGCTACACCTCGTACGGTTCGGTGTGCCGCTTGCAGACGGTGTCCCCGACCTTTGCACGACTAGAACACTGGCTGACGCCGCATATCCGCGCGTTTGCGCGCAGCCTGGATCTGGATTTGGTGGGTCGACCGCTGACGATGACCGATTGCTGGATCAACGCGATGCCGCAGGGCGTCACCCACTCCTTGCACCTGCACCCCACCGCTACGATCAGCGGTACGTACTACGTGCAGGTGCCCAAAGGGGCACCGGGCCTCAAATTGGAAGACCCGCGCTTGGATCGCATGATGGCAGCGCCGCCGCGGCGCGCGAACGCGCGTCCCGCGAATCGCACCTGGATCACCAGTCCTGCGGTCGCCGGTTACGTGACGCTGTTCGAGAGCTGGTTGCGGCACGAAGTGCCGGCCAACCCGGTGGCTGCGGAGCGCGTGAGCGTCAGTTTTAATTATTCTTGGTTCTGAAGCAGCGCGGCATAGAGCGGACGGTGGGGTGTGCCGACGATGTTCAGCGCGTGCCTTGGCTCTTTGCTTCTAATAATTCCCAGCGTTCCATCTTGCTCAGCAATAACGCGTCGATCGCGGCAATGCGCGCGCCGTCCTTGAGCACGCGCTGCGCATCCGCGTGCGGATAGTCTGGTGCAGATAGCGTTGCGGTGAGCGCGTGTTGCTCTTGTTCGAGCGCTTCGATTTCACCCGGTAGCGAGCCGAGTTCGCGCTGCTCTTTGTACGAGAGTTTGGCCTTGGCTTTGCCGAGCGCGGCCGCTGGCGTCGGTAGGAGCGCCGCGCTCGCCAGACTTTGGCTGACCGCGAGGGCCGCCAGTGCTTCGCGTTCGCGCAACCAGTCGCTGTAGCCGCCAACCGACTCGCGCCAGCGCCCTTCACCCAGCGGTGACAGGGTTTGCGTGACCACGTTGTCGACGAAGGCGCGATCGTGGCTGACCAACAGCAAGGTCCCCGGGAAGTCTTGAATCGCGCGCTCCAGCAATTCCAACGAATCAATGTCCAGATCATTGGTGGGCTCGTCTAATACGAGCACGTTGGCGGGCTTGGCGAACAGGCGCGCCAGCAGCAGCCGGTTGCGCTCGCCGCCCGAGAGGGCGCGCACTGGCGTGCCGGCGCGCTGCGGGGAGAACAAAAAATCGGCCAGATAACTGGTGACGTGGCGCTTTTCGCCGTGCACATCCACCCAATCGGAGCCGGGCGATAGGGTTTCGGCGACGGATTTGTCTAGATCGAGCTGCTCACGCATCTGGTCGTAGTAGGCGATGGACACTTGCGCGCCTTGTCGTACCTGTCCTGCGTCGGGTTGGAGTTGCCCCAAGATCAGGCGGATCAAAGTCGACTTGCCGGCGCCGTTCGGGCCTAACAGGCCGATGCGATCGCCGCGCATGACAGTCAGATCCAGATCGCGAATCACGACGCGGTCCCCGAAGGATTTGCTGACGCCCGTCAGTTCGGCAACCAGTTTGCCGGAACGCTCCCGGGCATCGATCGCCAGACGCACGTTGCCCATGCGATCGCGCCGTTCAGAGCGTTCGACGCGCAGTGCTTCCAGGCGTTTGACGCGGCCTTCGTCGCGGGTACGGCGTGCTTCGACGCCGCGGCGGATCCAGACCTCTTCTTGGGCCCAGAATTTGTCGAATTTGCGGTTTGCGATCGCCTCTGCAGCCAGTTGATCCTGTTTGCGGGTTTGATAGGCGGCAAAATTGCCGGGGTAGGAGCGTAGATATCCGCGATCGAGTTCGATGATGCGGGTCACGACCCGATCCAGAAACCAACGATCGTGCGTGACCAGCAGGACGGCAGGGCCACCGATCAACAAGTCCTCCAGCACGGCGATGCCATCGACATCGAGATGGTTGGTCGGCTCATCGAGCAGCAGCAGATCCGGATCCAGTGCGAGCGCCAGTGCCAAGGTCGCGCGCTTGCGTTCGCCGCCGGAGGCGCGTTCTGGCGACACTTCACCACGGACCCGCAGGCGCTCCATATATTCTGCCAGGCGCGCTTCTACGCGCCAGCGTTCGCGTTCGTCATGGATGCCTTCCAGATCGCCGCGCAAGCGCAGGCTGTCGGTGAGCGTCTCTGCCACGGGCAGGATGGGCTCTTGTTCAACGGTGACGATGCGCAGGCCAGAACGCAATTTGAGCACGCCATCTTCCAGCGGTGTGCGCCCAGCAAGGACGCCCAGCAGCGAGGACTTGCCGGTGCCGTTACGGCCGATCAGACCGATGCGCTCGCCATCCATGATCGACACGGAGGCACGATCGAGCAGCGGCGTCAGCCCATAGGCGAGTTCCCCATCGATCAGGGAGAGGAGAGTCACGGCCATGGTTAATTTAGTCCCGAACGGTCGGATGGTTATCGCGGCGGTAGATGGTGCCGTCGCGCATCACGAAACTGGCATGGCGTAGAGACGCAGGATCTTGGGCCGGATCCGTGGCCACGGCGACCAGATCGGCCGCATGGCCGGGTGCGATCACGCCGATGTGATCGGCAAGACCCAGCAGGGCGGCGGCCTCACTGGTCGCCGCGCGCAGCGCCGCCAAGGGGGCCATGCCATTCTCGATCAGCAGTTGGAACTCGAGTGTATGGTCGCCTTCACCCAGATCGGTCCCGTAGGCAATGCGCACGCCAGAACGCAAGGCGCGCGGTAGGTTTTGCTTGGGCAGCAGATCGTTCGCCAGTTCCTTGGCCGCCGTGCCCGGCGCTAGCAGGTCCGGCCGATCGCGGGCGGTGGCGTAGAACACGTCGAAGACCGACAGCGTCGGTACGAGGAAGGTCCCATGCGCTTTCATCAAAGCGAAGGTTTGGTCGGTGGCGAAAGAGCCGTGTTCGACCGAGTCGACGCCGGCGCGCACGGCCGCTTCGATAGCGGGCGCCGGATAGATGTGCGCAGCGACTTTCAGACCCAGCGCATGGGCGGTGTCGACCGCAGCGCGCATTTCCTCGTCCGTCATGAGTAACTGACGCGGATCGTCGCCGGTGGAGGCGATGCCGCCAGAGGGCATGATCTTGATCAGATCGGCGCCGCGGCGCCGATGCTCGCGCACGCGCAGACGCGCCTCATCGGCCGAATCAACGCGACCGTTGTCCCAACCGACATGTTGGAGCGCCGGATCGAGGCCACTGCGGGCATCGCCATGACCTGCTGTGGGCCCCAATGGCTCCAGTGCGGTGAGAATGCGCGGCCCTTCGATGCGGCCGGCGGCGATCGCATGCTTGAGTGCGACCGTGTCGTCACCGCCACCCAGATCACGGACGGTGGTGAATCCTTGCTGCAGCATGGCGCGCACGAAACTTGCGCCGTCGAAGGCGCGATCAATATCGGAGTGGCTGAGCGCGTCTTCGAGCGCATTGGTCCGACTCGGCAATTTGGCAGCGACATGCACATGACTGTCGATGAAGCCGGGCAGGAGGGTCGCCTGGCCGAGTTCCACAACCGCCGCGCCTGCCCGCTGCGCAAGCCCGGGTTCCACCGCGACGATCAGAGCGTTTTCCACCACCACCGACACGTCGTGTCGCGGCGTATCGGATTGCCCGTCATAAAGGTGCGCGGCATGGACGATCACGGTACCGGCGCAAACCGTTGTGGAGAGGCCGAGCAAGAGCGCGGTCGCGAGGCACTGACGCATGAGGGGCATTCCAGGCAGTGGAAAGGGGCCACACGCTATCACGGCCACGTGTGCGGCGCTGCGCGGTTAATGCGCAAGCGCCGGCATGGCCCGGTGCGGATCCGCTGTTTGTGCTTTTTTTGCTTCCGCAATGAAGTAGGCCGATAAGGCCGCCACGTCCTTGGCATTGAGGACGTCGTCGAAGCGCCCCATGCCGCGGGCAGAGAATACGCCCTTGAGCACGATGTCGGCCAAGAGTGCGTGTTTTTCTGGTGTCAGGCGGCGCAGATCCGGCAGCATGCCGTAGCCCATGGCATGGCAGCGGGCGCAGTACTTTTGGTACAGCGCGCTGCCTTTATCGATGGTGGCCGCGTCAGCCGTCGAGGCCGGTGGCGTGGGCATCGGGGGCACTACGACCACCGGGGGCTTGGGCGTTTCGCCGCCACCAAGCCGAAAGGCAATGACGCGGCCCTGATTTTCAAAATGGGCAGCCGCTGTTTGTGGCGGGAACACACCTGCGACCCCGGTAGCGCCACCGTAACCGGCCAAGACGGCCACATACTGCACGCCGTCGATGCGATAGGTCATGGGGGCGGCGAGAATCCCCGTGCCGATGTCGAGGCTGGCCAGCCGCTGTCCGTGATCGGCGGTATAGACGTTGAGATGGCCTGTGGCATCGCCTTGTAGGACCAGATTGCCAGCGGTGCTCAGAACACCGCCATCCCAGCTGGTGGCCCCCACACTCTCCCAGGCCACCCGGCCGGTTTTGGGCTCGACGGCGCGCAGTAAGCCGATTGAGCGGTGCGTGGCTTGGCTGTTCTTGGCGAGGTGGTCCAAGGAGGGCAAAGGGCCCAGTAAGGCTTTGAGGCCGGCCGGGTCATAGTCTTCGGGAAAGATGCCAAAGACGTCGAAAGCGCCTTCGAGCAGACCTTTTTGGTTGGACTCTACATAGACCATAGGCGCTTCTAATGCAGGTATGTATACAAGACCCGTAGTGGGGCTATACGACATCGGCTGCCAGTTGTGACCGCCGGCCATGCCCGGTGCGATAAAGCGTGGGGTGTGGGTGTATTGCGCTGCTGGATTCGGACGCGGTCGGTGGGTGATTGGATCCAGTCCGAGCGTCCAGTCCACATAGACGTAATTGTGTGCTGCCAGCACCTCGCCGGTGGCGCGATCCAGCACGTAGAGAAAGCCGTTTTTCGAGGCTTGCATCAATACCTTGCGTGGGTGGCCGTCGATGTCGAGGTTGGCCAGAATGAATTTTTGGGTGTTGTCGTAGTCCCACGCATCGCCCGGGGTGGCCTGGTAGTACCAAGCTAAGGAGCCATCCTGGACGCGGATCGCCAAAATGGACGCGGCGTACAAGTCATCGCCGCCGGTGCGTCCATCCTTTTGGATGTCATACGGCGCGCCATTGCCCGTCCCCACATACACTAAGCCGAGTGCGGGGTCATACGAGATGCCATCCCACACGGCGCCACCGCCGCCAGCGGACCAGTCGTGCCGCGCATCCCAGCTTGGGAGCGCGCGCTGCAAATGCGCCTGCGTCTGCGGGCCGTCCTTCGGATCACGCGGTACTGTATAAAAGCGCCAGCGGGCCTGCCCGGTGGTGGAATCCCATGCACCGACATAACCGGGCGCGCCATCGAAGTCCGCGCCGGCAGCGCCGATGATCACGGCGTCACCCGCCATCACCGGTGCACCGGTGATGGTGTAAGGATGCTGCGGGCCGCGCGCGGGCAGGGTGTCGACCTTGAATAGGCGGTGGCCGGTCGCCGCGTCGATCGCGTGCAAGTAACCGTCGAGCGCGGCGATGTAGACACGCCCTTTCCAGACGGCGAGGCCACGATTGACCGCGTCACAACAGGCATAACGACCGTACTGGCCATCGATCTCGGGATCGTAGTGCCAGCGCAAGGCCCCGTTCTTTGCATCGAGCGCATAGACATGGCCGAAGGGGGCGCTGACATACATGGTGCCGTCGACGACGAGCGGTGTCGATTCGAGGCCACGCCGGGTGTTTAGATTGTATTGCCACGCATAGCCGAGCGTGCTGACGTTCGTCGCATTGATTTCGCGTAGCGGGGAATGATAGGTGCCCTCGCCATCACGACCGGCCGCCAGCCATTCGCCGGGTTCGCTCGCAATGGCAGCGAGACGCGCCGCGTCGATCTGGCCGGCAGGCGGCGTGCTCGCGCGATGGCAGCCCACCACCGTCAGGAGTAATAGCGCCGCGCAGTAGCCAAATACAGTACGGGTCATACGGAGTTCTCCGCCGCGAGATCAGGATGGGAAGGACAGAGTAAGCGACGCACGATGGCGTTGCCCAGTGCCGCTGCAGTGATCAGTGCGATCGCAATCAATGGCGTGCCGTCGTGCAGCCAGCCAAAGAGTTGGGCCATCAAGGCTCCACCCGTCAACTGTACAAATCCCAGTATCGCGGAGACCCGGCCGGCCGATGCCCGAAAGGGCGTCAAAGCGATCATTTGTGCATTCGGTTGCAGCATCGACCAACTGAAGGTGTACAGACAAATGCCAATTAAAAATAACGTGAGCGAATGCGGCGCTAACACGTAACCGGTGATCAGGAGCAGCGCGGCGATCACCAGCAGCGTACTGCCCAACGCCAGAATGCGATCGCAGGCGCGGTAGCGCAGCAGGGCGACGCTGGCCCAACCCCCCACGAGGTAGGCGATGATCGTGATGCCCCAGTACACCCCAAAGGACGTCACCGGGCGACCGAACCACTGCAGCAGCAGGTGCGGTGAGGCCGACACCCAGACCGCCAGTCCCGCAAAGCCGGTAACGCAACAGAGGATCGAGCCGAGCACGCGCCGGTTGGCGCACACGGCGCGCGTGGTGAGGAGCAGTGAGCGAAACTGCAACGGTGTTCTGTGCTCGGCGCGCAAAGTCTCTGGCAGTACAGCCCGCGTCAGCAGTAGCGCAAGCAGTAGCACAGCCACGTACACGGCGGCGATTGCGCGCCAACCGCAGTAGAGCACGATGAAGCTGTTGAGCGCGGGCACGAGGATCGCGACCAGCGCAATACCCGTCGAGACGATGCTGAGCAGATGCGCGCCGCGCTGGCGGTCATAGATGTCGCGAATAATGGCGCGCGCCAGTAACGGCCCTGCGCCGGCACAGGCCCCTTGCAAGAAGCGAAAGAGCAGTACACCGTGCAGCGAAGGCGACAGACCCACACCGATCGACGCGGCGATAAAAAGTCCAATCGCCGCGGTCAGTACCGGTCGCCGGCCATAACGGTCGGCGACCGCACCGACCAGTAATTGCGTACACGCACACCCTAAAAAGGCCGCGGTGATCGCCCCCTGGGCGGCGGCGAGAGGTACTTGAAATTCCACCATCAGTGGACGGATCGCGCCCAGAAAGCCGTCAGTGACCAGCGGCAAGAAGCCACTGATCAGACTCAATAAACCGATCGCAGTGCGCGATAGTTTCATGCGAGGACGATGTCGGCTCGCACCAGCCCCCGGAATCGGGCCCGTTGTTGATACAGCGGGGTTCCCTCGAGGCGTGCCGAGGGTAAGCGGCTGAGAAACAGACGGATCGCTAAATCCGCCTCGGTGCGCGCGACCGACATGCCCGCGCAGGCGTGGCCGCCGGCGGCGAAGGCGAGGTGGGGATTGGGCGCTCGATCGATCCGAAATGCGTCCGGTTCTGCGAAGACCTCGGGATCCCGATTGGCCGCGCCGATTGCCAGGGTGAGGTAGTCCCCGGGTACGAAAGTGTGACCACCGATCGTCACCGGGGCGATCACCAGACGGTTGCCGAGTTGGTTGGGGCTCTCGTAGCGCAGGCACTCCTCGACCGCCAGGGGCACCAACGCGGGCTGGGCGACCAGACGGGCGCAATCGTCACGCCGTGGCAGCAAGTTCACCAGCCCCGTCGCAATCAAATTGGTGGTGGTTTCGTGGCCGGCATTGAGTAGGAAGATGCAGTTGTGCAGCAACTCCTGTTCGGTCAGTGGCGCCGACGCTGCATCTTCACGTAGTAAGCGCGAGATGATGTCGCTATCACCCAGCGGATGACGACGGCGGTCGTCGACGAGTCGGGCCAGATACGCGAGGAATGCAGTGACGCTGCGTTGCCCGTTGGCGATCATGGCGGGTGCAGGCGCCGGGTCGAGTGCGCCGAGGATCGCCATGGACCACGCGCGCAGCGGCTCGCGTTCGTCGTGGGGCACACCGAGGAGATTGCCGATCACTTCGATCGGAATGGCGGCGGCGAAGTCCTCGACCAGATCAAAATGCCCGCGTGCTTGGGCGGTCGCACACAAGCGACGCACCAATGCGTCCAGCCCCGGCACCAGGCTGCGAATCGCTGCGGGCGATAAGGCGCTGACGATGCGGCGTCGGACCCGGGTGTGGTACGGCGGGTCTGAGAACACGAGGCTGGTGGTGTGGTGCGCAAACAGCGGAGTGTCGGTGCCGAACTTGGGGCCGAAGGCCGCTTTCTTATCGGAACTGAACGATTGGCGGTCGCGATAGACCGCGTCCAGGTCGGCGTGCCGGGTCAGCAACCAACTGCCATCCGGGAGTTGCAGGATCGGGGTCTCGCGGCGTAGGCGCGCATAGGTCGGGTAGGGGTTCTCGAAGAACGCCGTGGGCAATCGGCCCAAATCGAAGCCCACGGTCACGGGATCGGGTGCGTGGGTTGGCATGCTGCGGTCATCCATCAACTTCTTCCCCCAATCCAGACGCGGACGTTAGCACGGAAGTCGCTATCCGACCCTTCCGAGGGGTTGTTACACTCCAGAATGCGCACGAGGATGCGCCGGTATACCGGCGCTGCTGCGCCAAGGTGCAAGACCGGGGGTGCCGGTTCCGTGATGATGAGGTGGTACTGGGCCCCAGTGGGACCGGTCATTCGGGAGGATTAATGAAACGCAGGTCCGGATCCGCAAGATTTTCCTCGTCCGTGTTGGCACTGCTGGCGTTGTCTACCCAGTGCATTGGGGCGCATGCGGCATTGCCGTCGGATCTTGGCTTGAAGCCCGAGAACCTGACACTGGCGCCGGTGTCCAAGCATTGGGTCTGGGTGAATGACATGGTGTTCTCCCATATGGATGACGGTCAGGTGCACCTGATCGATGGGGACTCGGGACGCCTGTTGGGTATGTTCAGCAGCGGCTACAGCGCACATGTGGTGCTGTCTGCGGATGGCAAGACGCTGTGGTCACCGGAAACCTACTTTTCGCGGCATACGCGCGGCACCCGCACGGATGTAGTGACCGTCTACGATGTCAGTAGCCTGAAGCCCACGGCCGAGATTTCGATTCCTGCCAAGCGCGCGTCGGCGATCCCCGTGGTGGGTATGGCCGGGGTCACCGACGACGGTCGCTTTCTGCTCATTTACAACTTCAATCCGTCGCAGTCGGTCAGCGTTGTCGATACGCAGGCCAATGCGTTTGTCGGCGAGATCGAAACCCCAGGCTGTGCCTTGGTGCACCCGACGGGGCCGCGGACGTTTTTCAGTGTCTGTGCGGACGGCGGGTTAATGACGGTCGTGCTCGATGCGACCGGTCATGCGCTGACGCAGGTGCACTCGGCGCCGCTATTTGATCTCGCGGATCCGGTCACCGAAAAACCCGTGCGCATTGGCGACACCTGGTACTTCGTGACTTTTGATGGCGAGGTTCGACCGTTCAAGGCAGACGCGAAGGGGATGACGGCCTTGCCGGCCTGGTCCCTCCTGACCGATGCGGAAAAGAAAGCGGGCTGGCGTCCGGGTGGTGTGCAGCAGTTGGCTGGGCATGCCGGTCAGCAGCGGTTGTACGCCATCGTCCATCAGGGCAATCGGGATACCCACAAGGATAGCGGCCGCACGATCCACGTCTACGATCTCGCCTCGCATGCACGTGTGCAAACGTTGCTGATGAAGCATCCGGTCGGTTCGATTGCCGTGTCTTCGGATGAGAAGCCTTTGCTGTTTGCGGCCTCGCCCGAGGAAACGAACCTGTATATCTATGACGCGCGCAGCGGTGCGTTGCGGCACACCGTGAAGGATGCGGGCACCTCGATCCTGTATCTGAATGCACGCTGACATGGTTGTGGATCCCACGGTCGGTCTGGTCTTGATTCTGGCCTACGCGGCGCTGTTGCTGCCGGCGGCGTGGCACAAGGTGCGGGACCTGCCGGTGTTTGTCGCCACGCTCGATGCGTATCGGGTGCTGCCGCGCGCGCTGGTGCCAGCGCTTGCGCCGTTGGTGCCGGTGATCGAAGCGGCGGTGGTCGTGGGCTTGTTTGTACCCGCCTACCGCGCGTTGGCCGCGGATACAGCGGCGGCGTTGCTGCTGCTGTACGCCTTGGCAATGGCCATCAATCTGGTGCGTGGCCGTGTGGACCTGGATTGTGGTTGCACCGGTCCCTTGGAGCGGCGTCCGGTCGCTGCTTGGATGGTCTATCGCAATGCGCTATTGGCGGGATTGGTGTTGCCGCTCTCGCGTCCTTGGAATGGGAGAGCGCTCGATGGCAATGATTTTTTCACCGTGGCGGCGGCTCTGGCGACCATTGTGATTCTCTGGCTTGCGATTGATCGCTTGCTGGGCGATGTTGCACCGCGCGGTGCTCTGTTGAAGGCGTCCCGATGAATCCATTGGTTGTTTCGAATCTGTTGCTGTGGCTGTTGGTGGTGGTGCTTGCCGTGGTGGTGCTGGCGCTGGTGCGTCAGGTGGGTGTGCTGCATGAGCGCATCACGCCGGTGGGTGCGCTGATGCTGGCCAAAGGGTTGAAAGTGGGCGAGTTGGCCCCGACCCTACCGCTTGAAGCACTGTCCGGCGCGGCCGTGACGGTAGGTGGTGCCCGTGCGGATGGTCGCAGCTTGCTGATCCTCTTTGTGTCGCCCACCTGCCCGGTCTGTAAAGTGTTGCTGCCGGTGCTCAAGTCGAGCCGTAAATCAGAGTCCGATTGGCTAGATATGATGTTGGCCAGTGATGGCGATCTGGCGGACCAGCGCGCCTTTGTCGCAGAACACGGGTTGGACGTGTTTCCGTACGTGGTCTCCACACCGCTCGGTCTGAGTTATCAAGTCAGTCGCTTGCCGTACGCGGTGATCCTCGATAGCGAGGGCATTCTGCGTGCGCGCGGTCTGATCAATTCCCGCGAGCATCTGGAGAGTCTGTTTGAGGCGAAGCGACTGGGCGTCGCCTCTATGCAGGACTTTCTGGAGGGTCGCCACGCCTCTACCTCGGCCTGACGGCTACGCTTTGCGAGGACATGCTATGCATTGGTTTGATCGCTTGATCGAAGGCTCGACCCGGTCAGTGGCCCGTCGCTCGGCGCGGCGTGGCTTTTTAGGCAGTCTCGGCACCCTGCTCGTCGGAGCCGCCGCGTTGCCGTTGTTGCCGGTTGCACGCGGTGGTGAACGGTCGGCGGCCAAGCCGTCCGTCGCCGCTAGCGATCCGGGTGATCCGGCCAGTTGTGCGTATTGGCGGCATTGTGCCATCGATGGGTTCTTGTGCAGTTGCTGTGGCGGGACGCAAGCGAGCTGTCCGCCGGGCACCGAGATGTCCGCCGTCACTTGGATTGGTACGTGCCACAACCCGTCCGATGGCAAGGATTACGTGATCTCCTACAACGACTGCTGTGGCAAGTCGCAATGTGGGCGCTGCTTTTGTAATCGCAACGAAGGCGATGCGCCGCTGTACCAGCCCGGTCAGGCGAACGATTACAACTGGTGCTCTGGCAACAGCTCGGCCAACATTCCGTATCACTGCTCCACGGCGCGGATCGTGGGCGTTGCCGAGTGAGTGGATGCGCGCGGCGGCGCTGACGCTCTGGGCATTGGTGCTAGCGCCCGTGGCGTCGGCGTATAGCCCGCAGGTCAATTACCAGCTGCAGTGCATGGGCTGTCATCGCGGGGATGGCAGCGGGGAGAGTGGCCGCGTGCCGAATGTGCGCACGACGCTGGTGCCCTTCTCCGCCTTGGCGGCGGGGCGCGACTTCGTCTTGCGCGTCCCGGGCGTCGCGCAAGCGAAATTGTCCGACGCCGAGCTTGCGGCGCTACTCAACTGGATGGCGGAAAAGTTGAGCGATGTGCCGATGACGGCGGACTTTGTGCTCTATACCGCGGCCGAGGTGGCGGCCGTGCGCCAGCAGCCGATGGCGTCCGTGCAAACCCGTCGCGCCGCCTTGGTGGCGCAGATCAGTCACTGAGCCGGCGACGTTGCCGGGTCGCGCGCCTTCAGCGGGCGAAGTTTGCGAGCACCCGCCGTAGGGTGTTGTTCAAGGTTTCCAGTTCCACGCTGCTAAAGTCGCCGAAGGCCTCATGAAAGCGCGCACTGGCGATCCCACGTACCTTGGCCACCATCGCCGCGCCCGCAGCGGTACAGGTGACGGCGGTGACGCGGGCATCGGCTGCGGTGCGTCCGACCTGTAAGAACCCTTCTGCCGTGAGTCGCTGGACGACCTTGGTGGCGGTCGGCAACTTCAAGACGCCGAGGGTAGCGATCTCACTGACGCGGATCGGTCCGCGTTCGTAGGCGAGCATCAAAATGCGCCAGCGGGGAATATCCGCGCCGATGCTTTTTAAAGCGCGTTCCATGGCCTGCGCGTAGGCGCCGGCCGCCTGATTCATCAAGAAGAACGGCGAGTCCTCCAACACAAAGGCTGGATCCGCGGCATCCGCCCGGCGCTTGACGTCGGCGGTCGGTGGGGGCTGGCCGGACCGTATTTTGATTGACATTTCACTTGAATATTCAACTAATATGGGTTTGGGTGCAAGTGCCGGATAGGTGGGGTATGGCTGAACGTTCGTTTAAAAAAGAAGTGGAACTGCTCCGCTTGGGGGACGGCCAAGTCTTTGAGGGCGAGACCATCCTGGCGGTCACCAAAGCGCTCTTGCAGTCCGGGGTTGGCTATGTGGGCGGCTATCAGGGCGCTCCGGTTTCACACTTGATGGATGTGCTCGCCGATGCCGAGGGGATTCTCAGCGAACTGGGCGTGACCTTTGAGCCCGGCGCGAGTGAAGCGACCGCTGCGGCCATGCTGGCGACCTCCATTAACTATCCGATCCGCGGTGCGGTGACGTGGAAGTCCACAGTGGGCACCAACGTCGCTTCTGATGCGCTGTCGAACTTGGCTTCGGCGGGGGTCACGGGTGGTGCGCTGATTTTGTTGGGCGAGGACTACGGCGAAGGCTCGAGCATCATGCAAGAGCGGACCCACGCCTTCGCGATGAAGTCGCAGATGTGGTTGTTCGACCCGCGGCCAGAGCAGACGTTGATTGTGGATCTGGTGGAGCAGGCGTTTCGTCTGTCCGAGGCCAGTCATACGCCGGTGCTGTTCATGCTGCGCATTCGCGCCTGCCATTTGCGCGGCCGTTTTGTCGCGCGCGCCAATGTGGCGCCCGTATTCACGGCCGCCGATGCGCTGGCGCATCCAGTGCGCACCTACGATCGCATCATCCTGCCGCCCTCCACCTATGCGCAGGAACGCGAAAAAATAGAAGACCGTTGGCCGGCCGCGATCGAATACCTCGAACGCCACGGACTCAATGAGACCCATAGCGTGGATGCTGCGGACGTAGGCATTGTTTTGCAGGGCGGCCTATACAACGCCGTGCTGCGTGCGCTGGAGAGACTAGGCCTCGCTGACGTGTTCGGTCACTCCACCATCCCATTGTATGTGATGAACGTGACCTACCCAATTGTGCCGAGCGAGATGTCACGGTTTGCCCAAGGCAAGCGCGCACTGCTGGTTGTTGAGGAAGGGCAGCCGGCCTATTTGGAGCCGGCCATCGCGGCGCAACTGGCCGGCGAAGGCCTGACGCTGCGGGTCGAAGGCAAAGGCCCATTGCCACGCGCCGGTGAATATACGGGCGCGGTGTTATTGCAGGGCCTGACTGCATTCTTGGGCCGTTATGTCCCGGCGCGATTGCCACAACCGCCGGCACCCACGCGACCGCTGTTGCCCAAAGCGCAATTGGGGCAGCCGATGCCGCCGCGACCGTCGGGTCTATGCACGGGCTGCCCGGAGCGCCCGCTCTTTACGGCCATGCGACTCATCGAACGGGAAGTGGGTAAATTACACGTGTCGGCGGATATCGGCTGCCATTCGTTCGCCACCCTGCCGCCCTTTGATTTGGGCGCTAGCATCATGGGCTATGGGCTGGGTGCGGCCGGCGCTGCGGCGCTCAATGGCCGCGGCTTGCGCCGTCCGGTGGCGCTCATGGGGGACGGGGGCTTTTGGCACAACGGCCTGACTAGCGGCATCGCCAACGCCGTGTTCAATCAGCACGATGGCGTCACCATCATTGTCGACAACGGCTATTCCGCGGCGACCGGTGGGCAATACATTCCGTCCTCGCGGGCTGATGCAGGGCAACGCGAGGCCGGTCATCCGATCGAGGCGGCAGTGCGCGGTGTGGGTGTACGTTGGCTACGCCGCGTCAGCACGTATGATTTGCGCGGCATGATGCAGACCTTGCGCGCAGCGCTCAAGACACCGGAGCGCGGTCCCAAGGTGATCCTAGCCGAAGGCGAGTGTCAGCTGAATCGGCAACGGCGTCTTGCCCCGGGGTTACGTGCGGATCTGGAGGCCGGTCGGCGCGTGCAGCGTCAGCGCTTTGGTGTGGATGCGGCGGTCTGCACGGGCGATCGCTCCTGCATTCGGCTCTCCGGTTGCCCCTCCCTGACGGTCAAGCCCTCCACGGATCCGCTGCGTCGTTTGCCCGTCACCCATGTGGACCAGAGCTGCGTCGGTTGTGGGGTGTGCGGAGAGGTTGCGCATGCGGCCGTGCTGTGTCCGTCTTTTTATCGCACCGATGTGGTGACGCATCCGTCGTGGTTCGAGCGCCTGCTCGATCGTGGCCAGCGCGCCGTGCTCAAAGCGCTAGGTGCGCGGCATTTGGAGTTGGCATGAGCGCGCCGCGGCCGCTGTGCTTGACGATTGCAGCACTGGGAGGCCAGGGCGGTGGCGTGTTGACCGAGTGGCTGGTGGATGCGGCCCGACGCAGTGGTTACCGCGCCCAGGCGACCTCGGTGCCCGGTGTTGCGCAACGCACCGGCGCGACCATCTATTATTTGGAATTCCTGGCGGAGACCGTGGTGTCACCCGACGGGCGTGCGCCGATCTTTGCGCTGATGCCCGCTGCGGGCGATGTCGATATTGTGCTGGCCGCAGAATTGGTCGAGGCCGGCCGTATGGTCGAGCGCGGCTTGGTGACCGCCGATCGCACGACCTTGATCGCCTCGACGCATCGCGCCTATACGGTGGCGGAGAAGTCGCAACCGGGCGATGGACGGATCGATCCGGCTGTGGTGCTCGACGGGTTGCGCCTTGCTGCCAAGCGTTTGATCGCCTTCGATATGGAGGCCTTGGCGCAGCAATATCGCGGGGTGGTCAGTCCAGTGCTGTTCGGTGCGCTATGCGGTAGTGGGACGCTACCTTTCGATGTCGAACACTGTCGCGAAGCGATCCGTCGTTACGGTTTGGCGGTGGAGGGCAACTTGCTGGCGTTTGAGGCTGCCTTGCAATTGGCGGCGGCGGGCGTGCCGCCGGTGCCGGCGGTGGCCCCTATCGCGCTGCCGTCCCTGCCGGATGGCGTGCGTGCGCAGTTAACGGGTTTTCCGGCGGCAGTGCACGCCGTAGTCGTCCATGGCGCTGCCCGTTGCATCGAATACCAAGATGCCGCCTACGCGGAACTGTATGTGCAGCGCTTGCAGTCGGTTGCTGCGGCGGAATCGGCGGCGGTGTTGCCGGTGGTGGCGCGCACGCTGGCCCTGTGGATGTGCTTTGAGGATCCGATTCGGGTCGCGGCCTTGAAGTTGGCGCCCGGTCGGGTCGCGGAGATTCGCCGCCACGTGCGTGCCAAGCCCGGGGAGATCGTGCAGGTGCGGGAGTTCATGCATCCGCGCGTGGAGGAACTAGCCGGGCTACTGCCCAATGCCTGGGGCCGCAAAGTGTTGGCCTCGCGTGGCTTGCGCCACTGGCTGCGGCGTTTCGAGAAGGATCGCATCGTGACCTCGACCTCCATCCGTGGCTATTTGTTGCTGCGCGCGCTGTCGGCCTTGCGGCCGTGGCGACGCGGCATGCTGCGCTACGTCGAGGAGAATCGGCGTTTGCTGCACTGGCTCGAGGCGGTGGTTGCGGCCGCCGCAGCGGGACGCACCGAGCTCGCAGTGGAGCTGGCCGAATGTCAAAGCCTTGTGCGCGGCTACGGCGAGACCATTGAGCGTGGCCATCATCGACTGCAGAAGGTGCTTGCCTTGTCGTCTCGTGCGGCGGCGTATACGGCGCCGAATGTGCGCCAATTACGCCTCGCCGCCGAGCACGACGGCGATGGGGACGGCTTTGAACTGGCATGGGCATCGATCACAGGCGCAGCAGCAACCCCGTAACGCGGGCAGGAGAGACAAGCGACATGGACAAATACCGCAATCAACCGGACGCTGTGCAAGCCTTGGTCCGTGAGGATCAGGTGCATCGGGACGTTTACTTGAGCCCCGAGGTGTTCGCGTTGGAAATGGAGCACTTGTGGCGCAACACCTGGATTTATGTCGGGCACGACAGTCAGGTGCCCACCAGTGGTGACTTCTATACGACCACGGTCGCGACCCAGCCGGTGATTTTGTTGCGTGGCGAGGACGCGGTGGTGCGCGTCCTGATGAACCGCTGTGCACACAAGGGGGCGCAATTGGTCTCCGCGCCGAGTGGCCAGTGTGAGGGACATCTCTTGCGCTGTCCCTATCATGGCTGGACCTATCGCTTGGACGGCTCCGTCCGCTCGATTCCACAGAAATCAGGCTACGATGGCACGGCCTTTGCCGACAGCACTGCCGCGCAGGGCGTCGTGGTGCTCCAAAACATCAAGAACTATCGGGGCTTTGTGTTTGTGCGCCTCGCGCAATCGGGCCCGAGCTTCGAGGAGTACTTCGGTGATTCCCTGTCCTCGATCGACAACATGGTGGACCGCGCCCCTGGCGGACGCCTGGAGGTGGCAGGCGGCACCTTGCGGTACTTACATGACTGCAATTGGAAGATGTTCATCGAGAATCTCAACGACACCATGCACCCGATGGTCGCGCATGAGGCGGCGGCCGGCACAGCCAAGAAACTCTGGGCGGGTCAACCCGATACGATGCCCAAGCCCATGGCGGTCGAGCAATTTCTGCCCTTTGTGAATGGTTATGCCTTCTTCGAAGGGATGGGCGTCAAACTGTGGGAGAACGGGCATAGTTATTCGGGCGTGAAGTTCTCCATCCACTCGCAGTATGCGGCCGAGGGGGAGTACGAAACGTTGATGGAGCAGGCCTATGGGGCTGAGCGGGCCCGTGCGATTCTCGGTGAAGTGCGCCACAACACCGTGTATTACCCGAGCCTAACGATCAAAGGGGCGATACAGGCGATTCGCATTGCCCGCCCGATTGCGCATGACAAAACCTTGATCGAAAGCGTCACCTTTCGTCTCGTGGGTGCGCCGGATCATTTGTTGGAGCGGACCGTGCTGTACACGCGCTTGATCAATGCACCCACCTCCGTGGTCGGCCATGACGATCGACATTGCTACCGCGCGATGCAGCAAGGTTTAGCCACTGACGGCAACGAATGGGTGAGCTTGCATCGCAATCACGACCCGGTGGAGCGCGAGGGCATGGCCGGTGTGTATAACGGGTTGTCGGAGGTATCCATGCGCGGTCAGTTCCGTGCCTGGGCGCGTTTTATGCAACCTTTGAAACCTACTGGAGAGTCCGCATGAGCACGCTCCACGACCCGATCGCGTTGGTCTATCACGAGGCGCGCTTGCTCGACGAACAACGCTTTGACGAGTGGTATGCGTTGTACACCGACGATGCCTTGTACTGGGTCCCACTGACCCGCGGGCAACCGGATGGGCTTCTCCATACCTCCCTGCTCTATGAGGACAAGTTGTTGCTGAAGATTCGGGTAGAGCGCTTCAAGAGTCCGCATGCCTTCGCCCAGCAGCCCCGCAGCCATGGTCAGCATGTGCTGCAGGCGCCGCAGGTCGACTCGGTGGATGCAGCGACGGGGCTCACCGTGCTGCGCACACCGTTTTTCTATATGGAATCGCAGCGGGATGAGTCGGTATTGCTGTCCGGGGTGGCGTGGCATCATCTGCTGCCGACCGCGAGCGGACTGCGGATTCGTATGAAGAAGGTCGAACTGGTCAATTGCGATGCGGCGTTGCCGTCGATCCAACTCTTCCCATGACGGCGTTGCCTTACACCACGGTCGCGCGGGCCTTCCGGGCCACGGCAGCGACTTTTCCAGAGCATGACTTTCTCGAAGTGCTGCCGGAGACCGCGACCGCCTATGGGATTGCGGCGGGCACGTGGACCTATGCGCGTGCTTTGCAAGCGGTCGATCGGTTGGTGGCGTTGTATGCCGCGGCCGGTTACGGGCACGGTCATCGCGCCGGCTTATTGCTGCTGAATCGGCCTGAGTTCTTATTGCATTTTCTAGCGTTGAATACGCTGGGCGTCTCCGCGGTGCCGATCAACGCAGATTTTCGTGCCGTGGAGCTCGAATATCTGATTGCGCACAGTGAGATCGCGCTGGTGGTGGCACTCCCGAGTCATCGGCAGGCGTTAGTGGCGGCCGCGCAGGCGGCGGGTCGGACGCTCGTCTTGGTGGGACCCGAGGGCGAGGGTCTGTTGCCGGCCGAGCAGCCGATACGGGAGGGCGAGCCGGATCTGCAATCCGAGTGCGCGCTGCTGTACACGTCCGGGACGACGGCGCATCCGAAAGGCTGTCTGCTACCGAACGAATATTTCCTCTATGCGGGGCTTTGGTACACCACGATCGGGGGGCTGTGCGTGGTGCGCCCTGGGGTTGAACGGATGCTCTCACCGTTGCCGCTCACGCACATGAATGCCATGGCGGTGTCGACTAGTTGCGTCATTCTGTCGGGGGGCTGTTTGATTCTGCTCGATCGGTTCCATCCCAAGACTTGGTGGGCGAGTGTGCGGGCAGCGCGGGCCACGATTATTCATTACCTCGGCGTTATGCCGGCGCTGTTGCTGGGCGCTCCCGCCGCGGCCAGCGATCGCGAACATACGGTGCGTTATGGTTTTGGGGCGGGCGTGAATGCGCGGCATCACGCCGCTTTCGAGCATCGCTTCGGCTTTCCGTTGCTCGAGGCGTGGGCCATGACGGAAACGGGCTCTGGTGCCGTCGTGATCGCCAATCATGAGCCGCGGCAGGTGGGTTCGGCATGTTTTGGGCGGGCGGCCGCGGCGGTCGAGTGCCGCGTGGTCGATGATGAGGGACAGGACGTCTCTGCCGATGCGCCTGGGGAGTTATGGGTGCGCCACGCAGGTCCCGATCCGCAGTTCGGATTCTTTCGGGGTTATCTGAAAGATGCCGCTGCGACGGCGGCGGCGTGGGCGGACGGTTGGTTCCATACGGGCGATCTGGTGCGGCGCGATGCGGCCGGGGACTTTCGCTTTGTGGATCGCAAAAAAAATATTATTCGGCGCAGTGGCGAGAACATTTCGGCCGTGGAAGTAGAGAGTGTGTTGTTGCAGCACGGTGCGGTGCGTAGCGTGGGCATTAGTGCGGTGCCGGACGCGGTGCGCGGGGATGAAGTCTTGGCGCAGGTTGTGGTGGGGGAGGGTGTTGCGTGGGAGGTGGGATTGGCGCGTGAATTGGTAGAGTATGTATTAGCGCGGTTGGCGTACTACAAGGCGCCCGGCTATATCGCATTCTGCGCTACGCTGCCGTTGACGCCGACCGAGAAGATCCAGCGCGGTGTGCTCAAGACGCTGGGGCACGCGCTAGTGTCTAGCGGTCAGTGTCTGGATTTGCGGGCCATGAAGAAGCGGTGGGACGCATGAGTGTAACGACACGGGCGGGCTATCAGGGTGTTGCGGTCGCGGTACCGATCACGGTGCCCTATGTCCGTTATTCCACCATGAGTGCGCACTGGTGGATTGCACGAGCGCTGGCGGCGTTGCTCGAAGCGGCTGGTGTGGAGAAGGCGGCGGTCGATGGCGTGTGTGTATCGGGCTTTTTGCTGTTCCCGGATACGGCGGTCGGCTTGATGCAACATCTGGGCTTATCGCCCCGTTGGCTGGATCACATCCCGATGGGTGGGAATAGTGGGGTGGTGGCGCTGCGCCGCGCGGCCCGTGCGGTGCAAGCCGGGGATGCAGAATTTGTCGCCTGTCTGGCCGGTGATACCAATCACGTCGATTCCTTTCGGCATACGGTCGCCAGTTTTAGTCAGTTCGCCCGCGATGCGGTGTACCCGTATGGTTCGGGTGGGCCGAACGCCAGTTTTGCGTTTCTCACGGACTATGTGATGCGCACGACGGGCATTACGCGCGAGGACTACGGCAAGCTCTGTGTGGCGCAGCGCACGAACGCGTTGGCGTTCCCGCACGCCTTGTTCAAAAAACCCTTGTCGTTGGCGGAGTACCTAGCGGCACGGCCGATCGCCGAGCCTTTGCATTTATTCGATTGCGTGATGCCCTGTGCCGGTGCCGAGGCCTTCCTGGTCACGACCGAGGACCGGGCTCGTGCGCTGGGATTGCCCTATGCGCGAGTGCTCGGCACGATCGAGCGCCACAACGCCTATCCGGAGGATCCGATTCAATACCGCGGTGGCTGGGCGATGGATCGGGACGATTTGTACGCACAGGCGGGCGTGGGTCCCGAGGCGATGGATTTCGTGCAAGTCTACGACGACTATCCGGTCATCACGGCAATGCAACTGGAGGATTTGGGGTTCTGTCCGAAGGGCGAGGTCAAGGCGTTCATTCGCTCCCACAGCTTCACCTGCGACGGGACGCTGCCGCTCAATACCAGCGGCGGACAGTTGTCGGTGGGTCAAGCCGGTGCCGCGGGAGGCTACCTTGGGCTGGTGGAAGCGCTGCGTCAGCTGACTGGACAAACTTTGGGGACTCCGGTGCCGAACGCCCAATTCGGTCTCGTCAGTGGCTTTGGCATGATCAATTATGATCGCGGCTTGTGTAGCGGCGCTGCGGTGTTGGCGCGCGGGCACGTCCAATGACCGCCCCGCTGCAACGGCCGAACAAGAAAAATCCCGTCTGCAAGACGCGCCAGCCGACGCTGCCGCCGTGGACCCGCAGCCGGGTGGCGCTCGGCATGACCGCCGCCGCGGCGGAAGGCCGTTTTGAATTGCAGCGCTGCGCGCGCTGTCAGGCGGTGCAGTACCCGCCGCGGGAGGCCTGTCATCGCTGCTTGTGTATTGACTTGCCGTGGGTAGAGATCGACGGCGGTGGGAAGTTGATTTCGCAGACGCGTCTCTTGCACAGCCACGACCTGTATTTTCGCGAGCGGGTGCCGTGGCGACTCGGCATGGTGCAGTTGGATGCCGGACCAACGGCAGTGGTGCACTTGCATGGGGATGTGGCTGCCCCACCTGCGCGGGTGCGGGTGGCGTGCAAACTCGATAAGGCGGGCATGGCAGTGCTCGTGGGTTTTCCAGCAGAGGAAGTGCCGAACATGGCCGACGACCGACAGCTTCGGGAATTGACCTGCAACCCGCAATTTCGGCGGGTCTTCGTGACCGATGGCAAGACCGCGACCGGGCAGGCGGTGGTGCGTGCGCTGGCGGCCGCGGGTGCCGACCTGATTTGGGTTGGTCATGCCGAGCCGTGGAAATTGGTGCCTGGCCTTGCGGCGTTACAGGCGCTCGAGCAGGTCACGTTGGTGCCGCTCGATGTGACCGACCAGCGTTCGATCAAGGAAGTGGCCAGTCAAGTCGGCGCGAAGGTCGATATTTTGATCAATACCGCCGAGTACCATCGCGCGTTCAGCATTTCCGCGCGGCAGGGCACGGACATTGCGCGCATGGAAATGGATGTGAATTATTTGGGACTGCTGCGCTTGGCGCAGGAGTTCGGGCCGGTGATGAAGGCGCGCGGCGCGGACGGCCAATCCAGTGCCGTGGCGTGGGTGAACCTGTTGTCGATTTTCGCGTTGGCGAACTTTCCATCGCATGGCACGTACTCGGCCTCCAAGGCAGCTGCCTTGTCGTTGGCCCAGTGTTTGCGCGCGGAGATGCGTGTGGCTGGCGTGCGCGTGATCAATGTGTTTCCCGGTCCGATCGACGACGAGTGGAACCAATTGCTGCCGCCGCCCAAACTCGCGCCTACGGCGGTGGCGAACGCCATTATCGACGCCTTGCGCGATGGCATTGAAGACGTCTATCCCGGGGATGTGGCGCAGGAGTGGCGCATGCGACTGAAGGACAGCGCGAAGGCGTTTGAGCGGGAACTGTCCGTAGGCAGCGGCACATGAGTGGCGCGCCTGCGCCGCGGCGCGCACTGGTGACCGGCGGCAGTACGGGTATCGGCGTTGCGATTCTGGGTCGCTTGCTCGCGGCAGGCTATGAGGTGATCAATCTGTCGCGTCGCGGTGCGGGCCTGACGCATCCGAACTTGCGCTCGATTGCCGTGGATCTGAGCGATGGGGCGGCGACGCGCGCGATCGCAGCCGAACTGGCGGCGACGTGTCCGGTGACCACGATTGTGCATAACGCCGGCGCCATTTTCGAGAAACCCCTCGCCGAGGTGTTGCCGGAAGATATTGCGGCGCTGACGCAACTGCATCTGGGTACCCCGATCACGCTGGTGCAGGCGAATCTGGCGGCGATGCGAGCCGCACAGTACGGTCGCATTGTGCTGGTCTCGAGTCGCGCGGTGTTGGGGCTGCAAAAACGCACGGTCTATGCCGCCACCAAAGCGAGTTTGCTGGGTCTGGCGCGCACTTGGGCCTTAGAACTGGGTCCTGATGGCATCACCACCAATGTGGTGGCGCCCGGCCCGATCGCCGAGACCGAGATGTTTGATGGGGTCCTGGCTGCGGGCGATGCGCGGCGCCAGGCCTTGGCGCAAGCGATTCCGGTGCGTCGACTCGGACGACCGGAGGATGTCGCGCGGGCGGTAGCGTTCTTTACGGATCCCGAGGCCTCGTTTGTGACCGGTCAGACGCTCTACGTCTGCGGCGGTCTCTCGGCTGGAAGCCTGGCGCTGTGACTAAGGAGACTTTGGCATGAGTGTATTGGCCGAATTTGCAGCAGCAGTCGCGGCGCGGCGTATCCGGGTCGTGGATCTGACGCACACCTTGGACCCGCAGTTCCCAGCCATTGTGCTGCAGGCGGAGTTGGGCCAAGCCGCGCCGTTTCGGATCGAGGAAATCTCGCGCTATGACGAACGCGGCAGTGCGTGGTACTGGAACAACTTCACCTGCAGCGAACATACCGGGACGCATTTTGATGCGCCGATCCATTGGATCTCGGGGCGCTACTTGCCCAACAACGCCACCGACTCGATCCCCGTCGAGGATCTGATGGGTCCGGCCTGTGTCATCGACTGTTCGGCGGAGGCGGCGTTAGATGCTGATTTTTTGCTGACCAAGGAGCGATTGCTGGCTTGGGAGGCCGAACACGGGCAGATCCCGGCCCGCGCGTGGGTACTGATGCGCACCGACTGGTCGAAGAAGATTGTCGATGCGGTCGCGTACCAGAACTTTGACGAGGCCGGTCAGCACACGCCTGGTCCGTCGGTGGATGCGATGCAGTTCTTGGTCTTTGAGCGGCAGGTGCTGGGCTTTGGTACGGAGACCATCGGTACCGATGCCGGTCAAGCCTTCCACCTGCGTCCGCCGCATCCTGCACACGATTTGTTGCATGGGGCAGGCCGTTACGGTTTGCAGTGCCTGAACAACCTCGATCAATTGCCGGCGACGGGGGCCTACCTCGTGTGTCCGCCGTTGAAAATCAAACAGGGTTCGGGCAGCCCCTTGCGGGTGCTCGCTTTTGTGGAGAGCGCTGTTTGAGGCAGCGCGGGTGTTGGGTAGTGTCGCTTTTGGTGTGTTGTGCACTGGGGTGCGCCGCGCTCGCTGCCGAGGTTGGTGATCTGCCGAATGTGCAAGTGGAGGGGCAGCGGAGTGTGATTGCGCGACGGGCAGAGACGCTCGTGTCACAACTCTTTGCCCATCAAACGACAGCGGAGTCGCTCTCCCGATGGAACGTGCCCATCTGTCCTCTGGTGGGCGGATTGCCACGCGCGTCGGGTGAATATTTACTGCAGCGCTTGTCCCTGCGGATCCTTGCGGTCGGTGCCGTGGCCGCGCCCGCGCCGTGTGCGGTCAATTTGTTTGTGGTGGTGACGGCGGATCCGGAGCAGTTGTTACGGGCCTGGCGGCGTAAAGATCCGCGTTTATACGGCACCGGCTATGAGCCGCAGATCCGGCGCTTTCTCGCCGATCGCCGCCCGGTGCGCGTGTGGCGCAATATCACCCACGACAGTCCCGGAGCGGTAAGCAGTGCACAAGATGTGCCGGCCGCGGCACTCGGCTCTGGCTTTGCGGGCGCCCGCGCGACGCAATCGTATTCGGCCAGCCGCCTCGTCTACACCGAGGTGCGTGTGTACGACAGTGTGATTGCGGTGGTCGATCCGCGCGCGCTGACCGGATTGTCATTGGACGCACTGGCCGATTATCTGACGCTGATGACATTGGCCGAGATCGACCCGAATGCCACGGCCGAGGGCGTTTCTTCAGTGCTGTCCTTGTTCGCGCACGGCGTGTATGACCCGGAGGCACCGACGGCGCTGACGCCCTGGGATCTGGGCTTCCTGCAGGCGTTGTACAGCAGCGACGCGCGCGGCACCACGCAACGCGCGGTTATCACCCAATCGATCACCGACGCGATTGCCGGGGCGCCGCACTGACCTTGAGTGGCGCTTCAGGCGCCGGGTTTGGTTTTCTTGGTCGGCACCGCAACGACGTAACGCTTGAGCCGATGCACGATATCGGCGGGAATGGCCACCGCCTTGCGCTCCGTGGCGCTCATGAACACCAGGGTCTGCTCGGCGGTCAGGCGCACTTCGCCCTGACAGGAGCCCACCACGATGACATGGACCGAACTCTTGCCAATTTTCGCGACGTTCAGCTGAAACGTCAGACGGTCGCCGAAGCGGGAGGGATTGGGGAAGTTCACGTTCAGGTGCACCGTCGGCGCGAGGATGCCCTGGTGGTACATCAGGCCGGGGAAGCTCGCTTCGAGGCCGTCCTCAAACCAGTCCTCGATAAAGCCGTTCAGCATCTCGAAGTAGCGCGGGTAATAGACGAAGGTCGCGGGGTCACAGTGACCGAAACGGACTTGCACTTCTTTCTGATAACTCGACATACCCGTCTACCCTAGTGAATGCATGGGGGGGAAGTATGCCTTTCAGCGGCTCAGCAGGAAATATTTGACACCTAAACTATTTAGACCTAATCTGCAGGCAGGCTTTGGGAGGACCGACATGAAGCGCATCGTCTGCCTCGGCGGCGGCCCGGCGGGTCTGTATACGGCGATTCTGTTCAAGAAGGCGTTGCCGGCGGCCCGGGTCGAGGTTTATGAGCGCAATCGGGCGGACGATACCTTTGGTTGGGGCGTGGTCTTCTCGGATCAGACCATGCAGGGTTTCCGTGCGGCCGACCCCGAAACGCACGACGCGATCGTTGCGCATTTCTACCACTGGGATGACATCGATGTGCATTTCCGTGGTGTCAGGGTGCGCTCCGGCGGTCATGGCTTTTGCGGCATTGAGCGCAAGACGATGCTGCAACTGTTGCAAGCGCGGGCCCGCCAGTTGGGCGTGGCACTCCATTTTGAACACGAGTTCGTCTCGGAGGACGATTTCCAAGACGCAGACCTGATCGTTGCCGCCGATGGAGTGCATAGCCGTGTGCGTACGCGCCACGAGGCGCACTTTGAGCCCAACATCGAGGTCCGCCACTGCCGTTACATGTGGCTCGGGACCGAGCAAACGTTTCCGGCGTTCACCTTTGCGTTCGAACAGACCGAGCATGGCTGGTTTCAGATTCATGCCTATCAGTTCAGCGACCGGCTCTCGACGGTAATTGTGGAGACGCGCGAAGAGACCTGGCGCGCGCATGGGCTGGATCAAATGGATACCGCGCAGTCGATTGCGTTCTGTGAACAGTTGTTTGCCCAGTATCTGGGCGGTCACCGCTTGGTCAGCAACGCCAAGCATGCGCGCGGTTCGGCGTGGTTGAACTTCAATCGGGTCCTGTGTCGCCGCTGGCACCGTGGCAATCTGGTGCTCATCGGCGATGCCGCACATACCGCCCACTTTGGCATCGGCTCGGGCACGAAGCTGGCGATGGAAGATGCGATTGCATTGGTGGGGGAAGTCGTCGGAGCGGCCGACGTCGCCGCGGGGCTTGCGCGTTATCAAAAGTCCCGTTTGGTAGAAACGCTGAAACTGCAAAACGCGGCGCGTAATCGCATGGAGTGGTTCGAAAATGTCGCGCGCTACGTGCATTTAGAGCCGTGGCAGTTTGCCTATAGCCTGCTGACCGGCAGCCAGCGCATTGGGCATGCCAATCTCAAGCGCCGAGATCGTGGCTTCATCGATCGTGTCGAAGCCGAGTTGGCCACGCAAGTGGGCCTTACGACACCGCGTGCGCCGATGTTCTTGCCCTTTCACATTCGCAACCTCACGCTCGCCAACCGCGTGGTGGTTTCCCCCATGGCGCAATATCGGGCCGTGGACGGCCTCGTCGGTGATTGGCATCTGGTGCACTACGGTGCGCGGGCAACTGGTGGTGCCGGCTTGGTGTACACCGAGATGACCTGCGTCAGTGCCGATGCGCGCATCTCCCCGGGCTGTACCGGATTGTGGAATGACACGCAGGCCCAGGCCTGGCGCCGCATCAGCGATTTTGTGCACGCCGAGTCGCCTGCCAAGATTGCAATGCAGCTTGGTCACGCGGGTCGCAAGGGCTCCACCCAAGTGGAGTGGGAACAGGCCAATCATCCGCTGCCGAGTGGCAATTGGCCGCTAGTGGCGCCCTCGTCGCTGCCGTATTACGCAGGCATCAGTGCCGAGCCGCGCGCGATGGATCGGGCCGACATGGCGCGTGTGCAAGCGGATTTTGTGCGCTCCACGTACCTGGCGGTGGACGCAGGCTTTGATTTGCTCGAGCTACATATGGCGCATGGCTATCTGCTCGGCAGTTTTCTCTCGCCGCTAACTAACCAACGGGTGGATGCGTATGGCGGCGATGTACAGAGCCGTCTGCGCTTCCCACTCGAAGTGCTGGCGGCGGTCCGACAGGCGTGGCCGGTCGAGCGGCCGCTGTCAGTGCGTCTCTCCGCCACCGACTGGGCGCCGGGGGGATTGTCCGAGGCTGACCTGCTGCACGTGGCGCAAGCGCTGGTGCAGGGTGGCGCCGACCTGCTGCACGTCTCCACCGGGCAAACCGTACCTTGGCAGCAACCGGTGTATGGCCGGATGTGGCAGACCCCGTTCTCCGATCTCATTCGCAATACCCTCGGGGTACCGACCATCACGGTAGGCAATATTCACGAGCCGGATCACGTGGACTCGATCGTGGCCGCGGGCCGCGCCGATCTGTGTGCGATTGCCCGACCGCACCTGGCCCACGCAGCGTGGACACTGCAGGCGGCCGCGAGTGCAGGCTATGTCGAGCAGTGGTGGCCGGATCCGTATCGCTCGGCGAAACAACAGCTCGAGACGCAAGCGCAGCGGCTCGCCAGCGCACTCCCAGGACCCGTCTAATGGGCGTCTTCGCAGGCCTGCACGCGGTGGTGACCGGTGGCGGCAGCGGGATCGGCGCGGCCATCGCGCACCGGTTGGTCGCGGACGGTGCGGTGGTGACTTTGGTTGGCCGTGATGCGGCGCGGTTGGCCGCGACGGCGCAGGCGATCGGCCAGCACACGGCCTTTGCAATCGGGGATGTGGCCGATCGCGCGTCCTTGGCCCAGGCCTTCGCGCAGGCGCGTGCGGCGCACGGTCTGATCGGCATCCTGATCAACAATGCCGGCATCGCCCCGACCGCGCCATTCCATCGCACCGACGAGACGCTGTGGTCGGCAGTCTTGGCCACGAACCTGACCGGTACCTATCACGGCTGTCAGTTGGTGCTGGCAGATATGCAGGCGCTCGGCCACGGCCGCATTATTAATATCGGCAGCACTGCTGCGCTCAAAGGCTACGGCTACTGCACCGCTTATTGTGCGGCCAAGCACGGCGTGATCGGACTGACCCGTGCGCTGGCGGCAGAGCTGGCGCGGTCGGCCATCACGGTCAACGCGGTGTGTCCTGGTTTTACCGATACCGCTATCGTGCGCAATGCGGTCCACCAGATCCATGCGAAGACGGGGCGCTCTGAGGTGGAGGTGCTGGCGCAGCTCACCGCCGCCAATCCGCAGGGCCGTCTGATCACGCCCGAGGAAGTGGCGGAGGCGGTACGCTGGTTGTGCTTGCCGGCGTCGGCGACCATCACCGGACTCAGTCTGCCCATTGCCGGCGGCGAGCTCCCATGAGCCCGGCGGACGTCGAAACCCGCGCCACGCGCGAGGATCACGAGGCCTTGCGGCTGTGGCTGCGCTTGCTGGCCACCACCAACTTGATCGAGGAGCGAGTGCGCCGACGCTTGCAGGAAGAGCATGCGACGACGCTGCCCCGCTTTGATTTGATGGCGCAGTTGGATCGGGCGCCCGAGGGCCTGAAGATGGGTGAGCTGTCGCGGCGCATGATGGTCACCGGCGGCAATGTGACTGGCATCACCGATGGGTTGGAAGCCGAGGGCTTGGTGGCGCGGTTGGCCGATCCGGTGGATCGACGGGCGCTGCGGGTGCGGTTGACGCCCGCGGGACGGCGTGCCTTTCGGCTGATGGCGGCCGCGCATGAGTCTTGGATTGTGCAAGCGTTCGCGGGCCTGGATCGCACCCAGACGGGGGCCCTGGCGGACTTATTGGGACGTTTGAAACAGCACGTGCGTGCTACGGAGGCTTGAACCGATGCGTATCGACTCTGAGCACGATTCCCTAGATGGCTACACCGCGCAACATTTCGACTGGCGCGTCGAACAGCGCGTGGGCTTTGTGACGCTGAACCGGCCTGCGCGCAAGAACCCGCTGACCTTTGCCTCCTATGCGGAGTTGCGCGACCTGTTCCGATTGCTGGCGCACACCCACCAGGTGCGCGCGGTGGTGCTCACGGGCGCTGGCGACAACTTTTGTTCGGGTGGTGACGTGCACGAGATCATCGGGCCGTTGACGCAGATGGCGATGCCGGAGTTGTTGCGCTTCACGCGCATGACTGGGGATCTGGTCAAGGCGATGCGTGCCTGTCCGCAGCCGATCGTTGCGGCGATCGACGGCGTGTGTGCGGGCGCCGGCGCGATGCTCGCGCTGGCCGCCGATTATCGGCTGGCGACGGCGACGGCGAAGACCGCTTTCCTATTCACCCGTGTGGGCCTGGCCGGTTGTGACATGGGCGCGTGCACCTTGCTGCCGCGTGTGATCGGTCAGGGGCGTGCCGCGGACCTGCTGTATAGCGGCCGTGCCCTCGAGGCCGAGGAAGGAGAGCGGTGGGGCTTTTATAGTGCGATCGTCGCGCGCGAGCAGTTGCAGGAGCGTGCCTTGGGGTTCGCGCAGATGATTGCGCAGGGCCCGTATTTCGCGCACAGCATGACCAAACGGATGTTGCATCAGGAATGGACGATGAGTATTGACGAGGCCATTGACGCCGAAGCACAGGCGCAGGCCATTTGCATGCAGAGCAGTGATTTCAAGCGGGCGTACGCGGCCTTTGCCGCCAAGACCCGTCCGCAATTTCAGGGGGATTAAACGGTGTTGCCCTTAGACCATCTGCACTGGCCGTTTTTGGACGACTCGCATCGGCTCGCGGCGCAACGCGCTGTAACCTTTGCCGCCACGCTAGCGGACGACCCCCATCCGCAGGCGCGTGACGCGGTCGATGCCCGCTGCCGTGCGTTGGTGGCGGCGATGGGTGCGGCCGGCTTGCTCGGTTATTGCGTGCGTGGTGCGGACGGTGGGGTCACCACCGAACTGGAGGCGCGCGCGATTTGTCTGATCCGTGAAACGCTGGCTTATACCGATGGTTTGGCAGACTTTGCCTTTGCCATGCAAGGTCTGGGTAGTGGGGCGCTGTCGTTGGCCGGCGATGCGGCCCTGCGGCAACGGTACTTGCCCGGCGTCGCTACCGGCCGTCTCGTGGCTGCGTTTGCGCTATCGGAAAGCGCAGCGGGTTCGGATGTCGCTGCGATGACGACGCAGGCGCGGCGCGAAGGGGACGCGTATGTACTCGACGGTGCGAAGACCTGGATCTCCAACGGCGGCATTGCCGACTTCTACTGCGTCTTTGCGCGTACGCAGCCGGGCGTGGTGCGTGCCGACGGCACGGTAGGCGCCGCGGGCATCAGTGCGTTCGTGGTCGAGCCTACGGATCCGGGCTTTTCGATCGCGGCGCGCATCGATGTGATGGCGCCCCATCCCTTGGCCACCTTGCGCTTTACGGCGCTGCGGATCCCTGCGGCGCGGCGCATTGGCGCCGAGGGCGAGGGCTTCAAGATCGCGATGCGTACCCTCGATGTGTTTCGTACTTCGGTTGCAGCCGCGGCGTTGGGCTTTGGGCAACGCGGTTTTGACGAAGGCTTGGCGCAGGCGCGCACACGCCGCCTCTTTGGCAAAACGCTGGGGGACTTTCAACTCACCCAAGCGGCGCTGGCCGAGATGGCAACGACGCTCGATTCGGCCCGGTTGCTGACCTATCGCGCCGCCTGGCAACGCGATCGGGGCGAGAAACCGACCCGCACAGCCGCCATGGCCAAATTAGCCGCCACCGAAGGCGCGCAGGCGGTGATCGATCGTGCGCTGCAGTTGCACGGGGGCCTGGGGGTCGTCGAGGGGCAGCCCTTGGAGCGACTGTATCGGGAGATCCGCGCGCTGCGGATCTACGAAGGCGCCACAGAAGTGCAAAAACTCATCATCGCGCGCGATTTGCTCGCGCAAGCCTAGGACGGCCGCTCACATGATGCACCAAGTCTTACAACCGGCCGGTTGGGCGCGGCCCAAGGGTTACGCGAACGGCGTTGCGGCCCGTGGCCAGCAGATCTATGTGGCCGGACAAATCGGTTGGGATGGCGCGGGACGGTTTGCAGAAGGCGGCTTTGCCGGGCAAGTGCGCCAGGCCTTGGCGAATATTTTGGCGGTGCTGGCCGAAGCCGGCGCGGGACCCGAGCATCTGGTGCGGCTGACCTGGTATGTCACCAGCCGGGCCGAGTATCTGGGGGAGCTCAGCGCGGTCGGACTCGCCTACCGCGAGACCATCGGCAAACATTTTCCGGCGATGGCGGTGGTGGAGGTCAGTGGCTTGATGGAGTCGCAGGCCAAGGTGGAAATTGAGGCGACCGCCGTGCTACCGGACCCGGTGGGCTAAGCCATGGCCATGTGGCGTCCCAAAGAGCGTATCAAGTACGGCGTCGACGGGGGGCAGTGGCCGACCGCTGCGGCCGCGGCACAGGCGCGGTTGTTTCAGCCCATTGCGATCGGACCGGTGCGTTTGGCCGCCCGGACCTGGGTGCCCGCGATGGTGCCGTGGCGCGCGGACGAAGAGGGTTTCGTGACCCCGTCGGTGCTCGGTTGGTATCGTCGTTTTGCGGAGGGGCGTCCGGCAGCGATCGTGGTCGAGGCCACGGGTATACGTGAGGTGCCCAGTGGTCCCTTGCTGCGCATTGGTCACGATCGCTTTATCCCCGGCTTGCGTGCGCTGGTCGAGACGGTGCAGGAGGCCTCGGGCGGGGAAACGCGGTTGTTCATCCAGCTGATCGATTTTCTGTCGGTGCGCCGCCGACCGGAGCCTACCAAATATTTCGAACGCTTCTTGCGCATCACCGAGCGCCATCGGGCCGCACTCGAGTTACCAAAGGCCAGTGATGCGGTGGTGCGGGCCGCCCTGCTCGCCCTCGATGACGATGCGCGACTCGCGCTGCTCGATGACCGCGAGCGCGAGTCGCTGGAGAAGGGCTATCGCGAGCGCGTGACCGATGTGGAGTTGCCGGAGATTGCGTCGCTGCCGCACCGTTTACCGCCGCTGTTTGCCGACGCCGCGGTGCGTGCCGCCCGCGCCGGCTTCGATGGCGTCGAGTTGCATTACGCGCACGCCTATACGATGGCCTCGTTCTTGTCGAACACCAATCAACGCAGTGATGGCTACGGCAGTACCGCGGCGGGACGCGTGCGCTTGCCCTTAGAGGTCTACGCGGCGGTGCGTCAAGCGGTACCGGCCCACTGTGCCGTCGGTTGCCGTCTGTTGGCTGAGGAATGCATTGCGGGCGGCAGTACGGTCGACGACGCGATACAGCATGTGCTGGCACTAGCGCACGCCGGCATGGACTTTATTTCGCTGTCGCGTGGCGGAAAATTCGACGATGCGCTGACTCCGAAAGTGGGCGAAGCGGTCTATCCGTACACGGGTCCGTCCGGGTATGAGTGCATGCCGTCGTATTACTCGGATGCCCAAGGCCCGTTCGGCCGCAATCGGGAGCCGGCCGCGCAGATTCGTGCGGCGCTGCGGGCCGCAGGCTTGTCGACGCCAACCGTCGTGGCCGGTGGCGTGCATAACTTTCAGGCGGCCGAAGCACTCTTAGCGGACGGGACTGCGGATGTGGTGGGCATTGCCCGCCAAGCACTCGCGGATCCAGACTTTTTTTTGAAAGTGCGTACCGGCTTTGGGTCTGCGGTGCGCTTGTGCAAATACACCAATTACTGTGAGGCGCTCGACGGACGGCACAAAGAAGTGACGTGCGAGCTGTGGGATCGTGAGGGGCTAGAGGAGCCGAATCTGCCGCTCTCGGCGGATGGCAAACGCCGGTTGCTGGCGCCGCCGTGGCGGCGCTAAACGGTCGCCGCACCGCACACCGCACGCGCTATGCTGCCAGCGCTGCGCGCAGCGCCTGTCGGTGCGCCAATAAGGGGGGCTCATGTCGACCAAGATAGATCTCGAACAAGTCATCGAATCGGCGCCGTTTGGGCGCGTGGCTTGGCTGGTGCTGGTGCTGACGACCCTGACCTTGATCTTTGATGGTTTTGATATCCAAGCCATCGCCTTCGCGGCGCCCTCGCTGTTCAAGGAATGGGGCATACACAAGGCCGATTTGTCCGGTGTGCTGGCCTGGGGCTTAGGCGGCATGGCGTTCGGCGCGTTGGTGGTGGGTGAGATCGGCGACCGTTACGGGCGCCGTGGCGCCACGATCATTGCGTTGGCCGTCATTGCGGTGGCGACTTTTTTCGCCGCGCGTGCGACGGGTCTGCAGGCGTTGGCGCTGTGGCGTTGTATCGCCGGCATTGGACTGGGCGGTGCGCTACCGAATGCGGCTGCGCTGATTCTGGAGTTTGCCAACCAGCGCACGCGTAATCTGGCGGTGGCCGTGACGGTGGTGGGCGTGCCGGTGGGTGGCATGCTCGGTGCGGCGGTCGCGGCGCAGATGGTGCCGGTGTACGGGTGGCGGTCGATTTTCGTGGTCGGTGCGGTGCTGCCTGCGTTGCTCGCGGTGAGTGCGTTGTTCTGGTTGCCTGAGTCGCCGCGTTTCTTGGCCATGCAGTCCGGCGCGGGACCGCGCTTGGCAAGACTCATGAATCGCGTGGTGGGCGCGGTGCGGTTTACGGGATCTGAAGCGTGGCTGCTGGCAGACAGCGGCACCATTAAACACGGCGTTCGCGAACTGTTTCGACCCGAATACTTTTACAACACGGTAATGATTTGGCTGGTGTTCCTGACCAATGTGTTGACCGTGTATTCGTTTTTCAATTGGACGCCGGCCTTGCTCGCTGGCGCGGGGCTGGCGCTGGGAGCTGCGCTCAAAGGCTCGCTGTATTTTAATCTGGGCGGCGTCATCGGTGCGATGGGCGGTGCTTGGTGCATGAACCGCTGGGGTTCGCGGCTGGTGCTCGGTGTGTTGGGCGCTGTCGGTGTACTGAGCGTATTTGCCTTAGGACAGGCACCGATTGGGCCAGCGCTCAGTTTGTGGTTGTTGTTTGGCTTGATCGGGGTGGCGGGCGCGTGCATTTCGGGGCTGCAAGTCAACATGTATACGGTGTGCGCGAGTGCCTATCCGACGCACTTGCGCGCTACCGGCGTGGGTGCGGGCTTGGCCAATGCACGCTTCGGTGGGATTCTGTCGGCCTATACCGGCACGTTCTTGATGGGGCTCGGCGGCGGTCTGTCGACCTTTTTCACGGGCTTGTCCGCGGTGCTGGTGCTGACATGGGTCGCTGCATTGTTAATGCGTTGTCATCTGCCGCCGAGCGTCCGACGCTGATGGCCTCGCGGCGCTGGTTGTTGCTACACGGACTCGGCGCGACGGGCGCCGTGTGGACGGGGGTGGCAGCGCAACTGCACGCGCGCGGTGACACGGTGTTGTGCCCGGACTTGCCGGGCCATGGCGAGGCCGCCCCGTTGTCGGCCTACACTGTACCGGCACTGGCCGCGGCGCTAGCGCCGTGGCTGGCGGGGTCGCAACCGACCCGAATCATTGGTCACTCCTTGGGCGGCTATGTGGCGCTGGCACTGGCCAGCGGCAGTGACGCGCCGACCCCCGAGGCGGTCTGGGTGCTCGGTACGAAATTGCACTTCAGCGCGCAGGAGCGCGCGCGCTTGATGACACTGGCGGCACGGCCGGCGCGTCTGTACGCCAGTCGCGCGGAGGCTCTAGAGCGCTATCGCACGGTGGCGGGCTTTGCGCCGACGCTGGCGCTGGACGACCCGTGTTTGGCGCGGGGTGTGATCGCGAGCGCGCAGGGGTGGCACTTGGCCACGGATCCGAAGGCGTATGCGCTGGACCCGACGCCGTTTGCGCAGTTGCTGAGGGCCGTGCGTTGTCCGGTTGCGGCGGCGTGTGGCCGTCACGATCCGCTGGTGGATATTGGGGCGCTGCGCGCGCACGTGCCGGCAGCGGTGCTGCTCGAAGGGCTCGGCCACAACGCGCAGGTCGAGGCGCCAGGGCGCGTGCTTGACTGGGTGCTGGATCGGGGCGAGGCGCGCTGAGAGCGCCTGCAGCGCGTGCCGCTAGCCGCGGGGTGGGAGGCGGCGCATGAGATCTGCGCTGATCAGGGCGGTGGCATCTTCGAGCGTGTAGCTCTGTAGTAACGCATCGTTGGGCGCGAGCAGATACAAGCGGATCGCGTGATTGGGCCCCCCATCGGGCGTGGTGGGACTGGCATCGGCCGGCGGCAGCACCCCCAAGCGGTCCGCACTGCGCTGCAATTGCAGCCTCTCGCCCGTCAGCGCCAGGATGCGCCGATCAAAGCGTTGCACGTAGGCGCCCAGTACCACGGGGGTGTCGTGCGCGGGATCCAAGGTAATGAAGATCGGCGTCACGCGCGGCGCGTGTACGCCGAGTGCGTCGAGTACCAGATGCATCTTGGTCAGGGTCGCCGGGCACGCCGCCGGACAGGCGGTGTACCCATAGGCCACTAACTTGTGCTGCGTGGCGAGGCCTAGCGTTTGCGTGGGCCGACCCTCGACATCGACGAGTCCAGTCCAGTCGCCGACGATCGGTGGCTGATGCAAGGCACCCAGCCCCAGGCCGATCGCACACAGCATGCCGAGGCCGGCGACGCCGGCATACAGTGCCAGACGCACCGTGGAGCGTGGCGTACGCCTCATGGTGCTGCCGCAGGCCCGTGCAGCAAGAGATTGGCGGGGAGGCGATCGGTCATGGGACTGCGGGGTCTTTAGAACGAATAGAACATGCTGAGTTTGTAGTTGCGACGTGAGACCAGCTGATTGCCGCTGACGTTGTCATGTAGCGCAAAGCCGGCTTCCGCATAAATACGGATTTTCGACATGTGGATTTCGATGCCGGGCGAGACCAGCAGGCGCGTGTAGCCTGAGTCCTCGGGATGGCCGTCGGGCCCACCGTCATGACCGCGATAGGCCGCTGTCATTTGCAGGATCGGCGTGATCGCCAGCGTGTCGGCATGCGCCCAGCCTTGGTAGTAGACGCCGACAACGCCAATCAACTCGTTGCCGGGCCGGTAATTTGCCTTGCTCTGCAACGGCTCTTGCCACTGGCCGCGCACGAAGTAGCCGACTTTGCCCTCGGCCGTCAGGCGTCCACGATGAAAGGCGCCGAGCAAGAGGTCGGTGCTGCCGGAGCCGATTTCGGTATCGGCGTCGAAGTGCGCGTAACTGGCATCCCCCGTCGGTAATTTCAGGCCGAAGGTGAGGCCTGATGACAGATCGGAGGAAAAGCCGGTGTACACCCCGCGGATACGCAGGTCACCGACTGCGGTGTGATCGAAGGTGGCGATGTTGCCGTCATCGTCCTGGGTGGTGAACTGGCGACGCCAGTACGGCACGTCCACTTGCAGTCCCCACGTGCGGTTGAACAGGTACTGCAGACCGGCGGTATAGAACTGACTCTGGACCCGCTTGTCGGCGTTTTGGTCCGCTGCGGCGGCGGTGGTGCCGCTCCAGTTGCGGTTTTGGTCGACCCAGTCGGCTTCGACAAAAACGGTACCGCCGGCGCCATCGGGGAACATGGCGCCGGTGCCGACGTCAAAGATGCCGCAACCACAGGCACAGGCCTGTGCCGCCGACGGGGCGAACAGGGTGGCGCTGAGCAGTGCAGCGGTGATTACAACAAGGCCGGCCCGACGGCGGCTCGTCTGAATCGTGGAAAACAGCATGGTCGTACGCTCTCTCTCTCAAGACTAGGGTGCCGGAATAACCCGGCCGGGCGTCGTGACGACGCTCTCGGTTTTGCTTAGACGAGAGAAAGCAGAGGCGGGGCGCGGGCGCGGTGTTGCCGGGCGGGGCCCGCCAACCCGGGGAATGGACTGTTAAAGGTGGGCGCCGCGTCGGTGTGCGACGGCGCGTGCGCGGCCATGACGACCAGGGCAGACAGGGGGGCGGCGCCGGCGCTCTGGGCGAAGGGGCAGGCGTGGTCGCCCGCCGCGGACGTGTGGGGCAGGGTGTGTGCTGCACCGTCACAGAAGGTATAGCGGACGGCTCCATCGGCCACGCTGGCCATGAAGCCCATGGGTACCAAGGCACGCAGGAGCAGCAGCGGCAACAAAGCCGCTGCAATCCGGAGTCCCCAACGACGGGGCAGGCGTACTGCGCGATCCATACGCCCTATTTATCTCAGGGCCGGTGCTCTGGCAATGCGGGTGACCGTGTAGTGGTCCTTAGCCGCTGACTTTGGCGCACTCGGCAGCGCAGGCTTTGCAGGCGTCCGCGCAGGCCTTGCAGGGCGGGTGCTCGCCGTGTTTGCTGCACTCGTCTTCACAGGCCTTGCAGACCTGCGCCGTCACGGCGGCATATTGGGCGAGCAGTGGTGACTGCTGTGCAGCCAGTACCGCCAAGCCATTGCAGACCGCGATCAGTTGCGTGATGGAACGGGCGCAAGCAGCCATCGACTTGTCGCCATCGGCGAGACGGTCATAGCTATGGGCGAGGCAGATGTTGCCAGTCTCGATGCAATGCATCGCACTGTGCACGAGCGCGGAGTCGCTGTGCTCGTGATGGTGCTCGTGGGTCTCTGCGCCTTGCGCACCGAGCGAGGCGGTGGCGAAGGCCGCGCCAGTGGCCAGAAGTAAGTCTCTGCGGTCCATGGTCCAGTCCTCGTTGTTAACAGGTTGTTTGCAAATCAGCGCCCGAGTGGCCACTGATGATGCTGCCACATTTGATTATGTCACCCGGCTAGCGCGTCTGTCCTGTGTGGATTCGAGCACGATGGTAGGTAGTGTTCCTGGCCCGATCTCGTTGCGGATTCTCTGTACTAGACGGTACGGGTGCAGGGCTCCACTGGGTCGCATCAGCTGACATGGGTGGCACGGACGGGAACGGTGATGTGGAGCCGTGCGTATCGCTACGGTGCTGGCCGTGGCCAACCAGTGGTTGTCGGACACGTGCAATACGGTGGTGGACGCGTCGCTCGACCATCCGGTGTATCGGAGCGGTGCGCGCAGTGACTAGGCCACAACCCCATTGCATAGGCTGGATCGCCGCAGTAAACGGTGGACCCACCGCAACACGATGCGCGCGGGATGAGCAGGCGACGGCGCGGTCGGTCCTGCAGCACCCGATCGCGGATCGGGCCTGCACTGGGGCGTGCATCCCGGGTGACTCGTCCGTACCACGGGTGCGGATGGCGCATAGCGGACCTCGGGATGCGGTACGACAATGGTGGCCTGGGGCTGGACACGAAGCGCCTCCGCGTGCGGGTGACGCGCGCAGTCGACGCGTTGCGCGGCAAGTATTAAGTGGCGCAACCGAGTCCCTAGTCGGCCCTATAATGGGCGCTTATGCCCGCTGAGGATGGTCGCCCATGTCCCGTCGCGTTGCTCTGGTTACAGGGGCCGGTAGTCCGATCGGGATCGGTTATGCCGCGGCACTGGCCTTGGCGCAGTCCGATTGCGCGGTGGTGCTCGCCGGTCTCAGCGAGCGGGTGCACGAACGCGTGCAGACGCTCAACGGACTCGGATTTGCGGCGGTGGCTTTTGCCGGTGATCTGACCGACCCCACGACCGTGGGGCGGCTGGTGGCATTGGCCGGTCCGGTCGATATCTTGGTCAACAACGCGGGCATGGCGGCCAGTGGTGTCATCGACGCCCAACATCGGGTTGCCGACCTGCCGTTGCCGCTGTGGCACGGCATCCTTGCACGCAACCTGACCAGCGCCTTTCTGGTGACCCAAGCGGTACTGCCGGGCATGGTGCAGCGTGGGTATGGCCGTGTGGTGAATATCTCCTCGACCACCGGTGCGGTTGCCGGCGTTGCCGGCGACGCGGCCTATGCGGCTGCCAAGGCCGGCTTGCTGGGCTTTACCCGCTCCTTGGCGCTGGAGGTGGCGCAGTCGGGGATCACGGTCAATGCGGTGGCGCCCGGCTGGATCGCCACTGGTTCGCAAACCGAGAGTGAGCGGCTCGCCGGCCTCGCCACGCCCATCGGGCGTTCCGGTCAGGCGGCCGAAGTGGCTGCGGCGATTGCGTTTCTGGCTAGCGCAGGTGCGTCCTACATCACCGGCCAACTGCTGGTGGTGGATGGCGGTAACGCGATTATGGAGTGCCGCGCATGAGTCAGGTTGTGTTGGTGACGGGCGCGGCGGGCGGTATTGGGGCGGCCGTGGCCGCGCGGTTTGCGCGCGGCGGTGCGCAGGTGTTGCTGACGGATTTGCCAGGGCCCGGCTTGGCGGCGCAGGCGGCACAGCTGGGTGCGCCCGCGTACAGTGCGGATCTGCGTTCAACGGCCGCGTGCCAAGCACTGATCGCGTGGGCGGTGGCCACGGCCGGGGGGTTGGATGTGCTCGTCAATGTCGCCGGTGTCTGGCGCGAGGGGCTGACCGAAGCGACCGCCGAAGCGGATTTTGATTTGGTGATGGGGGTCAACTTCAAGGGGCTTTATTTTGTCACCGCGGCCGCGATCCCCCATTTGCGCGCACGGCGGGGTTTGGTGGTCAATCTGTCCTCCGATGCGGGGCTCCAAGGCAACACCGGTGCGGCGTTGTACTGCGCCTCCAAAGGTGCGGTGTCGTTGTTTACCAAAGCACTGGCGCTGGAGTTGGCGGGTGATGTGCGGGTGGTCGCGGTGTGTCCCGGCGACGTCCAGAGTCCGATGTTGGCTTTTCAGGCGCAGCAGTACGGCGGCGGTGATCCGGCGGCGTATTACGCGAAGTTGCTGGCGGGCTATCCGCAAGGCGCCCGCGCGCGCTTCATCGAACCCGATGAGGTCGCCTCGCTAATCGAGTATCTTGCCCGTCCGGAGGCGGCGCCGATCACCGGCGCGCTGCTGTCGATTGATTTTGGTTATTCCGCTGGCAAGTAAGACCGGCGTGGAGTGCAACACATGAAATCTGCTCGTAGCGTTTGCTGGTTGGCGCCGTTACTCGTGGCCTATGCGGGCGCCGCGTTGGCCGGCCGTGCGGCGGTGGCGACCGCGGACGTGCATGCCACCGCAGCGGCCGAGACGGTGCTGCGCGCCGGCGGCAATGCGGTGGATGCGGCGGTTGCGGTGGGTTTTGCGCTGGCCGTGACTTATCCGGAGGCCGGCAACCTCGGCGGTGGCGGACTGGCAACCATTTGGTTTGGTGGTCGCGCGTATTTCCTCGATTACCGCGAACGGGCGCCGCATCTGGCGACTGCGGCTATGTATCTAGATGCACACGGCGCGCCGTTGCCGAATGCCAGCACGATCGGTGCACGGGCGGCCGGGGTACCGGGCACGGTCGCCGGTCTCTACGCCTTGCACCAGCGCTTCGGTGTCTTGCCATGGGCGCAAGATGTGGCGCCGGCGATCGCGTTGGCTAGGCACGGGTTTGTCGCGCCGAAGGCGTTGGCCGAAGGGGCGGCAGAAGAAGCCAAGGCAATGGCCGGCCACACCAACTTTGCACAGTACTTTGCGGTGCGGGCGGGCCAGCGTTTCCGTCAACCTGCGCTGGCCGCAGTGTTGACGCGCATCGCCGCGCAGGGACCGGAGGGCTTCTACAAGGGCCGTACTGCCGCGTTGATCGTCGCCACCATGCAGCAGGACCACGGTCTGATCGATGCGCGCGATCTGGCGGACTATCAGCCGGTGTGGCGCGCACCGCTCGAGGCGCAGACGGACGGTTACCATGTCATCACCGCGCCACCACCGAGTTCGGGCGGTATCGCGCTGTTACAGTTGCTCGGTATGCAATCCGCTCGCGCGGCCGACTTCGCGCACCTCGTCCCGAACAGCGCCGACTATGTGCATCGTGTGGCGGAGATTGAGAAACGGGTGTTTGCCGATCGAGCGGAGTATCTGGGCGACCCGGACTTTGTCTCGGTGCCGGTGGCGGCGTTGACCGATCCGGCGTATATCGCCGCGCGGGCACGCGAGATCGATCCGCAGCGACCCACGCCGACCGCGCAGGTGTTGCCGGGCTTGAAAGAGCATCACCAGACCACGCACTACTCGGTTTTAGATCGGGATGGGAACGCGGTGGCCGCGACCTATACCTTGAACGACTCTTTTGGTAGCGGTGCGGTGGTGCGTGGCGGAGGCTTTGTGCTCAACAACGAGATGGATGACTTTTCCATCAAGCCCGGCGTGCCGAATATCTACGGCGTCGTCGGTGGGGATGCCAATGCGATTGCGCCCGGCAAGCGACCCTTGTCGTCGATGACGCCGACGATCTTGACCAAGGACGGCAAGGTCGCGCTGGTGGTTGGCACTCCGGGTGGGTCGCGCATCTTCACCACGGTGTTTCAGGTGATCGCCCATTGGCGTGATGCGGGCTTGTCGCTGACCGAGGCCGTGGCCCTGCCGCGCTTTCATCATCAGTTGCTGCCCGATTCGGTCATTTTCCTCGAGCCGGGTCGCTTCCTCGATGCGGCCGTGATGCAGGATTTGAGCGCGCGCGGATATCGCTTCGAGGACCAAGGCTGGTCGATGGGCGATGTGCAGGCGATCTCGGTCACCGAAGCCCATGTCGAGGCCGTCTCGGATCCGCGCGGTCGCGGCACCGCGCTCGTCATTCCCAAAGAAAGAGATTGCCCATGCACGTCGCCGTAGACATCAGTTTGTATCCCTTGAACGGCGACTACGTGCCGCCGATCAAGGACTTCATTGACCGTCTCCATGCGCAAGCCGGGCTCAGCGTGGTGACGAACGCGATGAGCACGCAGGTGCGTGGTGACTACGATACCGTGATGGCGGCGCTTACCGTGGAGATGCGACACACCCTCACGGGCCCGGACCGCGCGGTCTTCGTGCTCAAGGTGCTCGGTGGCACCGTGACCAGTCCCGAAGACTAGGCGCTTTTCGGCCAGCGGTCGTTGCCGGCGCGCATCAGCGCTGCCGGTAGACGGATGTCGAAACGGCTGCGTAAGCGCGCATCAATCGCCGGATCCAGATGCTGTGGGTAATGACTGGCCATAATTTCAGCTACGCGTTCGCGCGCCCGTTCCATCAGTTGCGGCGAGCCGCGAAATTCCCACTCGGAGAGCGAGGTGCGGTCACCGAGCGCCGGATACAGATATTCGCTCTGCATCAAGGCCAGCGTTTGCGGGGCGCCGAGAAAGTGCGCCGGCCCGCGCACCGTGGCGGCGATCACATCGAATGACAGCGTCTCTTCGTTGACCTCAATACCGCGCAGCGTGCGTTGCACCGCGCCGATCAGATCGTTGTCGAGCAGCATCGATTCCAGGGAGCAGCCCATGAGGCTGCCCATCATGCCGGCCGACTCGCAGATCATGTTGCCGCCGGCGAGCGCGGACAGCGCGATGGTGAGTCCTTTCTCATAGCCGGCTTGGTAGTCGGGGCGCTTCGCGTCGGTCATGCCAGCAGCGACCACGCCCGGCAGTCCAAAGTGCCGTGCCAGTTGGGCGGCGGCCGCCTGCAGCACCGCCTCTTCGCCGCTGCCACCGGTAAAGGCACCGGTGCGCAAGTCCGCCACGAAGGTCCAGGCGCCGAAGTCGATCGGATGGCCGGGGTTGATCAGATTGGCGAGCACGACGATGCCCAACGCTTCGGCGGTGCACTGCGCGAGCGCACCGGCCAGCGCCGCGGGAGCGGTGGCACCGGACTGCGGTGCCGTGCAGGCGGAGATGGGTAAGCCGCGCCGTGCTGCTTCACACAGCACCGCTGAGGTATCTGGGCCGAAACGTAGTGGGGAGACCACCGGGCACACGCCGATGGCCGCGAAGGGGCGTTCACGGAAGCGGCCTTCGCCACCGAGGATCTCGTCGAAGAGCGCTTGGATGTCACCGACGGTCGACGCCTCGGCCAGCGAGATACTGAAGGGCTTGGTGGTGGCGGCTGCGCCGGCATAGGCGATATTGAGGCTGTGCAAGCGCGCGTCTTCACACAGATCGTTCGCGACGACGGTTTGGCCACAAAAGTCGATGTGATCCAGATGGTCGCCCATCCGGAAGAAGTCATACAGATCGATCAGCTGCGAGGGTCGATAGCGACCGGTGATCGGATCGACCACACGCACCGCTTCGCCGGAGGTTGCGAAGTACACCCGATTGCCACCCGAGCGGATGGTGCGGGCTTCGTCGCGGCCGTGGTACACGATCTCGCGACAGGCCCCCGCGAGTAGGTCCTCGACCAAGCTGCGTGGAAAGCACAGCCGCCCGTCGCCGTTCAGGTGTGCCCCGCCGGCCAGCGCATAGTCGCGTACTTCGTCGGTAAAGGCGCCAAAGCCCAGTTGCGCGAGGATGCGAAAGGCGGTGTCGGAGATTTGTTGGACGTCCTGCTCGGACAGGGGCCGATACAGGCCACCGGGTAGGCCCGGCCGGACGGCGGCGGAGCGACCGCCGGAGCGACGCGCGGCCAATAAGGCTTCGCGGCCATGACCCTGGCCACGGCCACGGTTGGGAACTTTCGGAACGGTCGACATGGCAGCTACTCCGGGGCCTAAAATGAATGAACGCTCATTCATTGAATTATCCTAACATCTTAAATAGAATGATGAAATGAGTCTTGCAGACAAAGTTCTAGAGATCCCATCTGGTGAGGGAAGGGATCTATTGCGGCGGCGTAATCGGGAGCGGCGGCTGATTGAGGCCACGCTCGATTGCATCGCGACCCTGGGCTTGCGCGAGACCACGGTGCAGGACATCGCCGCGCGGGCGCAGATGGCGGTCGGATCGATCAGTCAGTATTTCGAGGGCAAGGAAGCGCTCTATACCGCAGCGCTGGATGCGATTGCGAGCGAGTTTGCCGCGCGGGTGGCCGAGCGCTTGTTAGCGGCCGGGACCTCGCCGGCCGAGCGGCTGCGTGGGTATGTGGATGCCTACTTCGATGCCACGACCGGGCAACGGCGCAAGGTGGCGGTGTGGTTCGCGTTCTGGGGGGAAGTGCGGGCGCAGCCGCAGTATCGTCTGGTGTGTGAAGAACACGACCGGGCGCATGAGGCGACCGTACAAGGACTCGTGCGCGATCTCTTGGCCGATGCTGGACTGGAGCTGGCACAGGCGCCGGCGCTGGCGAAATTGGTGATGTCCACGTGTTATGGCTTGTGGCTGGAATTGTTGACGGGCAACCCCAAGCCCAGTCGTGCCTCGTTGCACCAGCTGGCGTATCGGCAACTGACGGCGTTGTTTCCAACGCATGCGGCGTATTTCACATTACCGGTCGAATAACCCGGTTGCGGCATCCCAAATCGCGAGGTCTCGAGACGGCGGCTTGTAGACTCAGACAGCATCAATGTTGGTCCCAGATTCAGGACGCGATCAGGCACTCGAGAGATTGCGCGCCAGGTACAACCGCTGGTTGGTCTTAATCTGTTGCACGTAATCTTGTGGGACATCGGCCCGGGAGGCGAACTCTTCCCAGCGGGATACTGCGCCGGCAACCTGCTCCACGATTTCAGCGGCGATGCTTTTGGATAAGCTTGCCGTATCGGCCAGGGTTAACAGGTCCTCGCGCGTGAAGCCAGCGAACTTGCCGTTCACGCCCACGAGCGTGCGTAGACCGGCGAAATCGCCGCCTCCTACGGTCGCCGATGCGCAAAAGGAGGCCGGATCGCTGCCCGTTGGGTTAGGCTCGGCTCCTTCCGTTGGCTTTTGAGATGCATCGACCATGGCACTACCTGCAGCGCCGACCCGCACCTGGACCTTCTACGATGAGGATTGGCATGAGGGCAATGTCCCGCTGTTCGGTCCGCGGACGCACTCTGCCTGGCTTGGCTCGTCGGTCTTTGACGGTGCGCGCGCCTTCGAAGGCAGGACGCCGGACATTGAAGCCCACTGCCGGCGGGTGAATCATTCCGCGGTGGTCATGGGCTTAAAGCCGGTGACGGCGGTAGACCGGTGGCTCGCACTGGTCGCAGAAGGGCTGACGAAGTTTGATCCAAAGCCCGAACTCTACATCCGACCGATGTACTGGGCCGAGGGCGGTGGCCCCACTTCAGTGGATCCGGACCCCGAGTCGACGCAGTGGTGCCTAACGATGTACGAAGCGCCGATGCCGGCGCCGAGCGGTTCTTCGATCACGCTCTCGCCGTTTCGGCGCCCGACCGTCGACTGCATGCCGGTTAACGCGAAAGCCGGATGCTTGTATCCCAACAATGCCCGTGCGCTCGTCGATGCCCGCAACCGTGGCTTCGACAATTGTCTGCTGCGCGACGTGATCGGAAACGTTGCGGAACTGGCAACGGCGAACATTTTTATGGGCATGGGCGGAGTGGCCTACACACCCGTCGCCAACGGGACGTTTCTTGCGGGCATCACCCGTTCTCGCGTCATCGGCCTGCTGCGCGGCGCGGGGATCGAAGTCATCGAAAAGTGTCTCACCTACGCCGATTTCGAAGGGGCCGAAGAGATCTGGAGCTGCGGCAATTACGCGAAAGTGTCCCCGATCACCCGCATCGACGGCCGGACGCTGGCCGCGGGGCCGCTCTATCAGCGGGCACGCGCGTTGTACTGGGACTTTGCGCACCGCGCCTGATCCGATGTCTTACAGGGCTCGGACTTCGCAGGAAGTACCCCCGACGGCGGGCCGCCCTTGTGTGTGGCTAAGCTAGCCGCAGCGGCCTTCCGGCGTCTCGATGCGGCGACATTTGTGGCGCTGAGGAAAATGTGGTGAGGCACTGTTCTGCATAGGTTCAGAACATTGCATCGTCTATACCTAGTTTAGGAATGGATATAACAACAGGTCTTTTGAATCTGTTTAATCGACTATAACCGATGGCGCCGCGGGGACTGGACCTCGTTTCTGCGTTACTAGAGAACATCAGGCTGGATGCGGAATCGCAGATCCGATTAGATCCGCAGTACGTAGCGCGCCGGCAGTCCGCAGCGCGGGGTCCACAACAACAGCATCCACAATGCACACTCATTTCCACACGTACTGGCTATGATCCGAGCGTGGAGTAAGCACCTCATGGGTTCGAGGAGTTAGTCATAAAAATCGGAAAACAAGCTTTCCTGTTCGAAGACATCGCCTGCGAGACGGTCATGGAAGGCGCTGACATGTGCGCGACTATTCTGACCCTCGATCGGGGCCAGCAGGTTCCCTGGCATTGTCATTCGGCGATTACTGACGTCATGGTGTGCCTAGAGGGTTCGCTGGTCGTGGAGACCGGCGATCCGCGCGTCACTCATGTCTTGCGCCCTGGTGAGCGCTGTAGCGTGCCACCGATGACCGGCCACTGTGTACACGGTGAGCACGAGCAGCGTTGCCGCTTTTTGGTCATTCAGGGTGTAGGCGAATACGACAATTATGCAGTCAGCGAACTAGTCGACTGATTCAGGACGGCAACCCTATCTTCCGGAGACCGCTGTGCTTAAGACGCAACCGTCGCAGCAACCTTGCGCCTTAACGCCAACAGGGGTGCCGAAGACTGGAGGAAATGAGGGGGGGGATTTTCTGCGCATAACGCGCGGTACCAAAGCAAGGAGACTACCTCCACCGCGTGATCTGAGGATCCGGCAAGTCGTTCGAGATCCGACTGGCGATGTACCGCCTGGGTCGCGTAGAGCAACTGGTCGAGCATATTGCCGATGAGGTAAATAGTCAGACCAATCAGATCATCGCCCACTTTCTTGGTCTGCAATTCCTGCTCGATAATTGCACGCACGTGGTTCGCTAGAAACATCGTGTGGCGCTCCCAGATTGCGGCCACCTCTGGGATGGTGTCCGCGAGTTGCATGAGGCTGCGTTGTAAGCCGGTGTTTTCCTGGAATACGGCGGCTACCCAACCAACGAATGTCCGAATATTTTCGAACATGTGGCGTTCGCGCTCGATGGTCGGCGCCAGTCGAGCCTGTAGGTTCACGAAATCCGCCAAAATCGACAGCGTGATCGCTTGCTTGGAATCAAAATGCAAGTAGAAGGTCCCCTTGGCCACTTTGGCTGTGGTGCAGATCTCCTCAATAGTCATGGCGTGGAAGCCGGGACTTTCGAGTAGCGAGATGGTAGCAACTTCGAGTTTTAGTGCAGTGGCTACCGGCCCCGTTGTGCCACGGGCCGTCAATTTGCCTTGCAGGTAACCAGAGAAATTTATAATCAAAGACATTCTAATCAGACTGATAAGTTTTGATCATCTGGTTTGCAAACACAGATGATGATGGTTGTATCGAGAATCCACTTAATCGGCCTGTGCATTGTACACCGTCTCCCGTTCGAGCATGGGCCCGGTGATCTGGAAGCTGCTGGCCTTCATCTCGGTGCCGAACTTAAAGGTCACTAGTGTCGTACCCTGAACGTTCAGGTTCATGTCGGGCCAGGTGAGCTGGAAGCGGTCGGGGTCACGCAGCGTCAGTCTCATTGCCGGCAACGTACCCAACGTACAAGTCAGTGCACCATCCTTCGTGCTTCGAACAGTGGCGTTGCCGAGGAGCAGATTGGCGTATGTTCCCTCGTACTGCGAAAGCGCTTTGGCGGGTCCCCTATCGCTTTGCAGGCGTGCTTCTGGGGCGTGCGCAGGTTCCTCGACGGATGGGCTCGATTTCGTCAGCCACTCCGCATAACGTTTTTCCCAACCCTGATTCGTGCGCAACAAAATACTGTCGAAGATAAAGTTGCGAATGGCCATGCGTGCCATATCCGACTCAACATTCTCGAGGATAGCGATACCGAAGTTCTGCTCTGGAATTAGAGCTATGAATGATGCCATTCCATCTACGCCGCCTGCATGACTGAGAACTGTTCGCCCGGCATAATCACTGATGAACCAACCGAGGCCGTAAGCGACCAAATTTGCATTTGGGAAAACAAGATCGTCGACCTGACGATCGTGCCCGACGATCATTTGGGGTTGTGCGGCTTGTGAGACGAAGTCCGCGCTTAGGATTCTTTCGCCATCGATCGCGCCTCCGTTCAGAATAAATCGCATCCAGCGTCCCATGTCCGATGCGGAGGAATACATTCCGCCGGATGGCGCGGTGTTTTGGTAGGCATAGTGGGGAACCTCAAGGAGGTCTGGTCCGGCGCGGATGTAAGGGGTGGCGATATTGCGTCGGTGGCTGAGGTCGTCCAGGCGCACTGACGTGTCGCGCATGCCGATGGGCGCAAGCAATTCGGAGGATACGAAGTCTTCCCAACTCTTTCCGGTCTTCTCGGGGATGATTGCTCCTGCCACTACGTACATCAGGTTGTTGTAGATGAACTGCTCCCGTAGGGGGGCTTCCTGAGGGAGTGCGGCCATTGCGGAAATAAGTGCCGCAGCGCTGGTGTGGGGGTTCGTATACCAGAGCAGGTCCTCGGCGGCGGCGCCGGTGCGGTGTGCGAGTGCATCCCGCACCGTGGCGTGACTGCGGACATCAGGGTCAGCCAATTGGAAGCCCGGCAGAGCCTCTGCAATCGGCTCATCCAGCCGTACGGTCCCGCGATCCACGAGGATCCCGAGGGCGGCGGTCGTAAACGCCTTGGTCAGAGAGGCAATGCCGAATAACGTGTGCGCATCGACGGGGGACGCTTCGCCGCGTCGCCGGCTACCGAAGCCCTTTGCCATCAGAACCTGATCGCCCTCTACAATCACGAGCGCCAATCCGGGTACGCTCCCGGCCTGCATCACGGACGCAACAAAGGCATCAACATCCGCAAGTCGGGGGTCTTGCGCGATGGTCACTGTACTGAGCAATAGGCAGAGCAATGCCCACAGGGCAACGGAGTTCTTCCTCATGATCCTTCCTTCGAGCAGCGCACTTTACGAGCCGTGCGGTAGATGGAAACCGAGCAAGTTGAAGAATGCGGCCGCGTAAATCAGCCCGTGGATTGCAAGCGCGAGTACCGTGTAGTGCACCCTTCGCGAGACCCCCCGAGCGCCCGCCCCCCAATAGCCACGACACCACGCCACGACGCAGAGGACGCCCATCGCGCTGCCGAGGATTGCTGTGCTGTTGGCCAGCACAATCGCCCAGTGGAACCGCGCCGAATTGCCGCTCAGTAAGGCGTAAGAGAGCCCGTCGCCCTCCGCGTAGCCGAGGAAGAGGAGCGCGGGGATCCCGATTGTCGTGCAGACACTCAGGAGGGGTAAGACCTTCGCGACTGTTTCGCTGCGGCGGGTGGCAGGCCAGAATAGGGCCAGTAAGCCGCTCAGCTCAATGAGGATCACAAATCCGGCAAGTTGGGCCACGTGCCGGGGATTTGCGTAGCCCTGTGCACGCACGTAGGGGTCAAGGCCCCATGTGGGTGACGCTACTTGCGCAACGCCGGATGCGTCCGTGGAGAAAGCCCAAAGCCCGCTATTCTCGAAGCTTTCGGATAAGGTTGGTTCTGCCGACGGATTCCAGAATACGCCTGGCCCGACGGCTGCGTAGTGGCCGATGCCGTTGATTTTTAAGTGTAGCGGACCGTCGCGCTCCACCACCACGAGAGACGCAGGTCCGCCGCTGAGCTCGAGTAGCTTTTCGACGCTGGTGTGATTGCGGTCTTCGTGCCAATACGAGCCTTCAAATTTTGAAAGATCCATCCCAGCAGGGACGAACTGCGGATGGCGAATGCCCCAAAACCGAGTAAGAAATGCCTGTGCGATACCCACGTTGGAAAGGGGCTCCCCTACCCGTTGCGTTGGAGCGGCGCGAAATCGCCCAGAACCGGTGATTTGTTCTAAGAGGCTACCTTGCGGATATTCACACATGCAGGAGATGAAGAAACCGACCTTCGCTTGCGGTGAGAACAGCAGAATGGAGTGAAAGCCTGGCCAGTCGCCACCATGGCCAATAAAGTGCATTGCATTCCAATCTAGGGTCAGAAAGCTCATTCCAAAACCGCTGGTCGCCGGGTGATTGCCTACGGTGCGGTGATGTAACTGCTCGTAGCCTGCTACGCTGAGAATGTCTGATTGTGGGCGACCTTCCGCGATATTCGCCAGTAGGTATTTCGACATGTCCTGTGCCGTTGTTTCGATCGCCCCCGCGGGCTGATACAAGGGATGCACCGCCAAAAAAGGAATCTGCTGTGCTTCTCCGTTGGGAAAGAACGCGTAGGGAACGCCTAAATCTTGGCTTGGCGTCAATTGCTCGTTGAGAACTGTGGATCTCATCTGTAGTGGAGAAAATATATGGCGCTCAAAATAGTCGCTTGCCGAAATTCCCGTAATCTCTTGCACGACTTGGCCTAGAAGTCCGATTTCGTAGTTTGAATAAACCGACAGCGTTCCCGTCTGCCGCACGAGCGGTCGGGAATTGCGATGCAGTTCGGCGAGGGGCAGGGGACTGGGAAAGCTCTGTTTCGTAGCGAGCCCGAACGAGGAGGAGTCGAAGCCACCACGGTGCGTGAGCAAGTCTCGCAACGTAATGTCCGCTGTTGCCCCCGTCAGCGGCACCCGGCGCAGATAGCGCTTTGCCGGATCATCGACCGATTGAATTTTGCCCGCGTCGAGCAGTTGGGCAATGGCCGTTGCGGTGAACGTCTTTGAAATCGACCCGATACGAAATCGCGTGCGGGCCGGGTCCACCGGCGTGCGCGCCGCGTAATCGGCGAACCCATACCCCTTGGTAAACAAGACCCGATCGTTCTGTACTACCGAGATCACTAGGCCGGAAAATCGGTGGGCAGCAAAGGCCGCGCCAAACGTTGCGTCAGACCATGCTTCGACCTCCTGCGCGTTGAGCGGCTCCGCCATCGCGGGCGATGGGGGGCTGGCGAGCGCGCAGGCCAATAAAATTCCTATAAACGGTGCCAACGCTGTCCACTGGCGATTGCGCATAGAGACTGTCCGTCCGATCAGGGCCTGTAGTGCCCTGATGATAGGATAAAATGACTCTTCAGTCATCCTCAAGAATAAATTCGCACTATATAGGAGATGAAGAAATGCTATATGCGGTAATTTCTCTTGTAAAAAAACAAGGGATAGCATACTGTTAAATGACCGTACGGTCATTTTATAAAATCCGCGCGAGAAAAAGCGAAAATGGCGACCAACGCCTCACCGGTTGAGCAAATTGGGGGAGTAGCCTGTGCAATATTCGTATGCGCTGAAACTGCGAGTTTTTTCAGTATTAACTCTGGGTCTGGCATCCGTAGCCAATGCCCAGCGCGCGCCAGCAGAGCTGGAAGAAGTCGTCGTGACGGCCACCAAGCGCGCCGTGTCTTTGCAGGACGTCCCGTTATCGATGCAAGCCATCACAGGGGAGTCTCTGGAGGCCATAGGCGCCAGCGAGATCGATGACTATTACCGCCAAGTGCCGAATTTCGCCGTCGTCGATCGCGGTATTGGGATGCGCCAGTACTCCATTCGTGGCATCTCATCGGGTCTCGTGACACAGGGCGCGTCCAGTGTTGGCGTCTATCTCGATGAAATGCCGGTGAGTTTCGGTAACTTCCAGCCGGATCCCCAGCTGTTTGACCTGCAACGTGTCGAGGTGCTGCGTGGCCCACAGGGGACTCTGTACGGAGAAGGATCCATTGGTGGCACGCTCCGGATGATTTCTACGCCGCCGGACGTGTCGGCCTTCCATGCAAAGGTCGATACCAGTTACTCGGTGACGGAGAGTGGGGGCGATGGCCACCAGCTGAACGGGATGCTGAATCTCCCGTTGGTCGACAATGTCCTTGCGCTACGCCTAACGGCGTTAAATCATTCGAGCGCCGGATTCATTGATCGCATTGCGCGTCCTGATGGCGTTAGCCTAGATCTCAATGCGCTCTTTGGGCTGCCTGCGGGCTCTGTGCCGATCGTCAATACCGGTCCGCTATCCGGTCAGAAAGACATCAATGGAGAGGACGTCACGGCGGGTCGCGCTTCTCTGCGGTGGTTGCCGAACGACCACACGGAGATACAGCTCAACCTTCTCACGCAGCAAGCCAAGGCCAACGACCGCAACACAGAAGTGGCTGGCGTCGGCGATCTCATGACGAACTTGATCATTCCAGAAAAAGTGAATGATCAGTTTGACCTAGCAAATCTTACCGCCAAATTCACCCTAGAAGGGGCTGAGTTGATGTCCTCGTCGTCTTACTACAAGCGCAACATTCGCCATGTGTTCGATACCAACGATCTAGGCGAGGGTGTCGTGCCCGGGTTGAGGCTGCCGGGTAGTTCGACCGAGGACATTGATCGCCAAAATATCGTAAGCCAGGAAATTCGACTCACGTCGACGAGCAAAGGCAAGCTCGATTGGATTCTCGGTGGCTTCTATGTACGCAAAGACAACGGCTTTGATCAAATTCTTCAAGATAAGTACTCCGCGTTTTTGGCTGTCGCAAATTTCTTTGGTGTACCCGCGACCGACCCGCGGCAACTGCTGGACCAAACTGGGCGTAACGAGGAAACGCAGTATGCGTTGTTCGGTGAAGTCAATTACGCCTTGACCCAAAAACTCAAAGCCACCGTCGGGCTGCGGTACTTCAATATCAAGCAGAAGGACACGTTGATCAACAATGGCCCGAATTTCCTCGGCCTTGGTCTCACCGATGGCGTGCGCGAGGCAAGCGAGTCCAATGTCATTCCGAAGTTCAGCCTCAGTTATGCCCCGCATGCTCACTTGCTGTTATGGGCTACCGCCTCTCAAGGGTTCCGTGCAGGCGGTACAAACACGACACCGGGCATTCTGGATAGCGAGATTGCCTACAAGTCCGACACCTTGTGGAACTACGAGTTGGGCACCCGTTTTTCTGCGTTTAAAAATCGACTGAGCGTCACGTCAACGCTGTATTACATCAAGTGGTCGGATATTCAGTTATCTGTGCCCTTAGGTACCGCACGAGCAACCGTGAACGCGGGTCGCGCGCGCATCCTCGGGGGTGAACTTGAGTTGCTCGTCCGTCCCCTGCCTGCGCTCGAATTGGGCTTTAATCTCGGCTACAACGATGGCCAGTTGACGGAAGACACCCCCACGGCGTCGGGTGACACAAACCCCGGTTTCAGAGGCGACAGACTACCTGGCGTGCCGGACATCAATTTGTCCGCTTTCGCCCAATATACTGTGCCCTTGTCGGTCGCAGATCTGAGCGCATTTGCGCGTGCTGACGTGAGCCATACCGGCAGCAGCACTACGACCTTCAACGCGCTGAGTACGGCGAATGGGTTGCCGAGCTACTTCACGCCGCCGGCGTATAGTCTGTTGAACCTGCGTTTCGGTATTGAGAAGGCGCGCTGGAGCGCCACCTTGTTCGTGGACAACGTCGCTAATAAGCGTGCGATCGTGCTCATCGACAATGCGGCGGTGACCGAGCGTATTACGCGCAATCGCCCGCGCACGGTCGGAATTCAGGCACGGATTAATTTCTAATGCCCGATGCGGTGAGCGCCGATGCGTTTCCGGCCATCCCGTTCACGGGGCTTCCCGGGTTAGTGAGCGCCGATGGGGTCTATTTGGTGACGCAAGATGGCCACCGGATTCTCGACGCCGGAGGACAGGCGTGTGTCTCCAACATCGGGTACGGCCGCGCGGAAGTGGCTGACGTGGCGGCTAAGGCGTTGATGAGCCTCACCCACGCCCTGCCACCCGTGCAGATTCCGCAGCGCATGCGCCTGGTACAGCGGCTGACGGAAGGATGGTTGCCTCCGGAGCTACACCGTATTCACTTCGTTAACAGCGGATCGGAGGCCGTGGATGCGGCAATCCGGCTGGCGCGCCAGCATCACCTGGCCGCCGGTCGGCCCGGCAAGTGGAAAGTGATCGGCCGCGAGGCGTCCTATCACGGCGTGACCCTCGGTGCGCTCGGCGTCTCGGGACATGCGCAACGGCGTCGTGGGTTGGAACCGCTTCTTTCCACAGTCCCTCTCGCCCCGGCCTGTTATCCGCTACGGTGTCACCACTGTGCCCTGACCCGCCGCTGCTCGTTGCAGTGTGCGGACGGTCTTGAGGCGCTTATCGAACGGGAAGGGGCCGATAGTGTCGCAGCATTCATCGCCGAGCCCATCGTCGGTACCAGCGGTGGCGCCCTTGTGCCGCCCGATGATTACTGGCCTCGTGTGCAAGAGATCTGTCGTCGTCATCAGGTCTTGCTGATCGTAGACGAGGTGATTACGGGCTTCGGTCGAACGGGGCGTAAGTTTGCTTTTCAACATTGGAACTTAAAGCCCGATGTGGTTTTGGTGGCGAAAGGATTCACTGGCGGCTATGCGCCGCTCGCTGCGCTGATCACGACGCAACAGGTGATTGACCCGATTCTCGCTTCCGGTCAGTCGATCATGTTCCATACCTTCGGCGGTCACCCGGCCGCGTGCGCCGTGGCGGATAAGGTGTTGGAGATTCTGGAGCGCGAAGGGTTAGTCGAGCGAGCGGTGCACCTAGGCGCGTATCTGCAAGAAAAGCTGCACCGGCTGCGTGCCCATCCGCATGTGGCAGAGGTCCGCGGGCGGGGCCTGCTCTGGGCGGTCGAGATCGTGCGCGACAAAGCAACGCTGGAACCGTTCCCGGAGAGTGCTGGCGTGACGTTTGAGATCCTTCGAGCGGGGGTAGAACGAGGGGTGTTGTTCTACTTCGGGGGTACTGGAGAACACCGCGATATTATTTGTATCGCGCCAGCTTTCGTGATTACTACCGTAGAAATAGATCAACTTGTTGAGGTGTTGGAGCGATCGATCGATGCGGTCATCGCCACTGCGATGCGTCAACACAGGGAAAATTAACGTGGCAAAAAGAAAGGTTATTATCACCTGTGCTATTACCGGCGCAGCACATACACCCTGCATGTCGCCGTATTTGCCGATTACACCTAAAGACATTGCAGCGCAGGCAATTGAGGCCGCCAATGCAGGGGCAGCAATCATTCATCTGCATGCACGAGATCCGAAGGATGGCTTCCCCACGACCGATCCGGACGTCTACGAGAAGTTTTTGCGCCCGATCAAGGAGGGCTGCGACGCGATTATCAATATCACTACTGGCCAGCCTGACCGAGAGGCGCTGGTGAATCCAGATCCTGTGGCCGCATTTACACGGCGCTTATCGGCGCCGATGCGGTTTGCCCCTGAACTGTGCTCGTTCAATATGGGTCCTTTTAACCCCGGCCTGTGGGCCTATGCTGACCGTTATGAGGGACGGTACAAATATGACTGGGAGCGCCAGTTCATGATGGCGACCAAGGGGATCACCATGATCAACAACTTCGACAACATGGAGTACATCGCCCGGGAGTTAGGCGATCGACGCGGGGTGCGCTTTGAATTCGAATGCTTTGATATTGGACATTTGCACACGCTGAAATTCATTATGGATCAAGGCTGGATCAAGGGTCCGGTGTTGATTCAGTCGATATTTGGATTCCCCGGTGGGCTGGGTGCGAACCCGAAGCATGTGCTGCACGCCAAGCAGACGGCCGACGATTTGTTCGGCGATGACTATGAGTGGTCCTGTTTGGCGGCGGGCTCGAACCAAATGGCCATTGTGACGATGGCGGCCATATTGGGTGGCCATGTCCGCGTTGGATTAGAAGATAGTCTCTGGCTTGGTCCGGGTGAACTGGCGCCGTCTAATGCGGCGCAGGTGCGTCGCATTCATCGCATTTTGGATGAACTATCGCTAGAGGTCGCGTCGCCGGCGGAGGCGCGCGAGATCCTGCGTACCAAGGGTAGCGAGAACACGCTCATATGAAAACGCCGCGCTGGTCGGTGATCGTCCGGATAGCGTTGGCAGTCGTTTTCAGCACCGCTTTGATTTCTGTGGCGTCTGCAGCGGCCACTGCAGCACGTCTGGGATCGGTCTATATCCCCATGGCAGATGGGACGCAGCTGGCGGCCGATCTTTGGTGGCCGCCGCAACGCGTTCTGCAGGCTAAGGCACCGGCTGTCGTGAGTTTCACGAGGTACTGGCGCTCGCGGTCCTTCGATCCGGCACAGCGCGATGCCGATCCGTTCATCGATGCGATGACGGCTGCCGGTTCTGTCGTCGTGATCGTCGACGCGCGTGGCAGCGGCGCCTCGTTCGGTAGTCGCGCCACCGAGTTCTCGACCTGTGAGGTGCGAGACTTTAGGCCGGTCGTTGATTGGATCGCGGCGCAGTCCTGGTCCAATGGGCGGGTCGCCACGTACGGTGAGTCCTATACGGGCAATACGGCGGAAGCGGCTGCGATTGATCCCTCCTCCGCATTAGTGGCTGTCGTTGCGCAGTTCACCGATTTCGATGCCTACACCTCGATTCTGTTCCCGGGTGGGTTGCGCAATGCGTTCATTAGTGGGGTCTGGGGCGCGGGTGTACGGGCGCTCGATCGCAATGAAGTACCGAAGGGGGACTGGCGCAGCGGCAAATCCACCGGGCCTCGGTTACTCGGCGTGCAACCGGTGCAAGGCGACACCGACGGCGCGCAACTGCAGGGTGCAGTGGCACAACACGGTTCCAACCTTGATGTATCGGGTTGGCTGCTGCACGCGCAGTTCCGTGATGACCTGAAATTCGCAGGGTCCTTGACTGATCGCTGCGATCAGATGGTGGCGCCTTATCGATTTCTCCAGAATGCGACGCGCGAAGCAATGCCCACGCTGCACTGGGGCAGTTGGATGGATGCCGGTACGGCAGCAGGGGTACTTGCACGCTTCGTGGGTGATCCGGGCGCGGGCGAGTATGTCATTGGCGCGTGGTCGCACGGCGCCGCATTTGATGCCGATATTTTTGAGCCCGCCGATACGCCAGTCGCCCCGAGTGTACCGGCGCAGATTCACCAAGTGATTGATTACCTGCGCCCTTACCTCAATTCCAGTGCGACGACCCACTCCAGCCGGCCGTTGCTTCGGTATTACACGATGGGGGAGAGGCGCTGGAAGCAAACTGAGCAGTGGCCGCCCAAGGGAACGTCCGATCAGGTCTGGTACCTCGGGCCCGCGCATCGTCTGCTGGGCGATCCCCCGACGCGCAGGGGCGGCACGGACGTCTACAAGGTCGATTACTCGGCACGATCGGGCCGGAACTCTCGATGGGCTACCCAGGTGGGCGGCCCCGACGTCATTTATCCCGACCGGCGGTTGGCAGACCAGAAGTTGTTGACCTACACCAGTGCGCCGTTGGCTGTTGATACAGAAATCACCGGCCACCCTTCGGTCACGCTCCAAGTCTCCTCGACCCATCCGGACGGGGCGCTCATCGTGTATCTGGAAGCGGTTTCTCCGCAAGGTGTCGTGCGGATGATCACGGAGGGAGAGTTGCGTTTGATACACCGAGGGGTGTCCTCGGCGCCCAGCCCCTACCCGAGCTTTGGGGCGTATCACACCTTTAATCGCCAGGATGCACTGCCGATGCACCCTGGCGCAGTGGCAGAGATCGCCATAACCTTACTGCCGACGTCGGTGAAGATTCCGAAGGGATTTTCACTGCGCTTGGCGATTGCTGGGCATGATCAGGATGCCTTTGCTCGGTATCCGACGCGCGGGTTCCCAACGATCAAGATCCACCGGGGGCAGTCGCTTGTGTCGCGGCTCACCGTGCCGGTTGTTGTGCCTATAGGCAACGGGGGAGAGAGCGAATGAACGCGGCGACTCCACTGCAAATCGAACAGCCTTACCTGTTGTACCTCGGGGACGTCGCGCAGGACTTGTATGCGAAGACGGCCTTTGGGCTGCGGGACTGGCTACCAGGGGCCTGTGTGGGGCAGTTTCGTCGTCCCGGTTGTGGGGTGGACGCCCTCTTGCCGGATATGACACCGGCCGAGGCCGTCCGCGCGGGGGCGAAGACCTTGGTCATTGGCGTGGCGTCGGTTGGCGGCAGCTTGCCCGCGGCCTGGATCGACGACTTGGCTGCGGCGATGCGTGCCGGCCTGCATGTTGCATCGGGCATGCATCAGCGACTCGTGGACGTTCCTGTGCTGCTCGAACTGGCGCGCGCGCACGCCTTGCACTTGCACGATGTGCGCCACAACGGTCGAACGTATCCGGTCGCCACAGGTCAAAAGCGCACAGGTCGTCGTCTACTGACCGTCGGAACCGACTGCGCGTTAGGCAAGAAGTACACCGCCTTGGCATTGGCGCGGGAGATGCAAGCGCAGGGATTGAGCGCTCACTTTCGTGCGACCGGGCAGACCGGGATCTTGATCTCGGGCAGCGGCATACCGCTCGATGCCGTGGTGGTCGATTTTGCCGCTGGGGCTGCGGAGGCCTTGTCGCCGGTCAACACGCCGAATCACTGGGACGTCATTGAGGGTCAAGGTTCTCTATTCCATCCTGGATATGCGGGGGTGACGCTGGCGCTTGTGCATGGATCCCAGCCAGACGCTTTAGTGCTCTGTCACGACCCCACGAGGCACGAGATTGCCGGCTACCCGGGTTTCCCCATTCCCTCGCTGGAGGCGGCGCTTGCGAGCTATCTTGGAGCCGCGCGGCTCACGAATCCTCAGGCCGACTTCCTTGGCGTGGCGTTAAACACAGCCACGCTTAGTGCGACCGATTCTCTTAACGCGTTGGAGCAAACGGAGCGCCAACTCGGACTTCCCTGCGTGGACCCCATCCGAACGGGTGTGGCGCGCTTAGTGACGGCGCTGAAGCTGGCCTATGGACCTTGAGGTTCGCATTGCCCAGTGGGATCTTGCGACGCCGTTGCGGATTTCAAATTCTGTATTCCCGTGTGCGAAAACGATAGTCGTTGAAATCCGTGACGGCAACCTCCGCGGTCGCGGTGAGAGTAACGGGATCTTCTATCGAGGGGAGACCGTCGATACGTTGGTGCGTTCTGTCGAAGCCGTGCGCCCTGCCCTAGAGCGCGGTATCAGTCGCGATGCCCTCTGCGCATTGATGCCGGCAGGGGGCGCGCGCAACGCAATTGATTGCGCGCTGTGGGATCTGGAGTCAAAGCGTACGAGCACCCGGGCTTGGGTGCTTGCGGGTCTGCCGACCGTGAGGCCGTTGACCACCGCGTATACGATCGGCGTCGGCACTCCCGAGGCCATGGCCGCTAGCGCCCGGGTGGCGGCGACGCGCCAACTCGATTTACTCAAGCTGAAGTTGGCCGGAGCGGGCGATCTGGAACGTGTCCGTGCGGTGCGGGCGGCGCATCCGCAGGCACGGATCATTGTGGATGCGAATCAGGGGTGGTCGGAGCACCACGTACACGAGTATCCCGCAGAGTTGGCGCGCCTAGGCGTGTCCTTGATCGAGCAGCCCTTGCCGGTTGGACAGGATGCGGTGCTGCGTGAAGTAGACAGCCCGATCCCTTTCTGTGCGGACGAGTCCTGTCAGGCCTCTGACTCCCTCGGCGGGCTGGTAGGAAAATATCAATGGGTCAACCTCAAGCTCGATAAGACCGGTGGTCTGACTGAAGCGCTGCGCATGGTGTCTATCGCAAGGAGCTTGGATATGCGCGTCATGGTGGGGTGCATGCTGGGTACCTCCTTGGCGATAGCCCCAGCGTTTGTCCTCGGTCAGCGTTGTGACCTTGCTGATCTCGATGCACCGCTGTTATTGGCAAATGACAGGGCGGAGGGAATTCGCTATGACGGGAATCAGGTACACAGTCCCCGACCATCGCTGTGGGGATAGGCGCATGCATATAGATTTCCTCGCGCTCGTCTCGCCAAGCCTCGGAGCGAGCACGCCGTGCTAAAACTATGCGCCAACATTAGTTGCCTGTTCACCGAGCTCCCGTTTTTAGAGCGACCGCTGGCTGCCCGTCTGGCTGGGTTCGGTGCCATTGAGTTTCATACCGCGCAGGGCCATTCGCCCGCTGCGATCGCGGCGGTGGCCCGGGACGCCGGTGTGACGGTGGCGCTTTTCAACGCCTGGCCGGGCGATTTGCTCATGGGTGGAGTGGGCCTGAGTGGAGTACCTGGGCGGCAGGGGGAGTTCGCCGTCGCGCTAGATCAGGCATGCCAACTGGGCGAGGCCTTGCCTGGCGCCTGCGTACAGATCGGCCAGAGCCGTGTGCCGGATGGGATCGAGCGTGAGCAGTGTCTGGAGGTGTTTTATTCGAATCTCCGTTTGGCCGCGCAGCGCCTGCGCGACGTCGGGTGTCGCCCGCTAGTCGAAGCGGTGAACAGACACGATGCGCCCGGTATGTTGATCGGTAATGTTGCAGAGGCTATAGACGCAATCGACCACGCAGGCGCTCCGGGCCTCGGCCTGCAGTTCGACTGCTATCACGAAGCGATGGCGGGCGGCGACGTGTGCGCTGAAATTGCCCGCTGCGCTAGACGCATGGACCATCTACAGTTCTCCGACGCTCCAGGGCGCGGCGAACCGGGCACTGGAACCGTCGACTTTACTGCCCTCTGGAGTGCGCTGGTACGCGTCGAATACGCGCATTGGATTGCTGCTGAATATCGGCCCAGCACCGACACAAACCACTCACTAGGTTGGCTCGCCCGGGTGCCGACCCACCAGGAGTATGGTCAATGAGCGAGGAACTATCTGCGAATTTGCAAGGCGACGGGGAGGGCGCCCGCCTGCTTGGCGCATGGGAACTCTATGCGTTTGCGTTCGGCGCAACGATCGGTGGCAGCTGGATCGTTCTGGTGGGAACGTGGCTTTTACTGGCGGGTCCGGCCGGTGCTGCGGTCGCTTTTTCCATAGGCGCCATCGAGGCGTTGGTCGTTGGATTTTCCTACGCTGAACTGGCCAGCCTGTATCCGGTCATTGGCGGCGAATTGGTGTTTGCGAAACGCATTTTCGGCGCCCCCGCTGCGCATGCGGTGGGCTGGGGGTTGGTGCTATTGTATTTGGCTCTCGTTGCCTTTGAAGCCGTCTCTGTTTCCTGGATTATCGCTGCAATGTTTTCTGGTCTGTTGGGTCCTACTTTGTATTCGGTGGGGGGCGCTGACATTCATCTTGGGGCGGCATTGCTGGGGATCGGATTCAGTATTGCGATTGCGATTACTAATTATCGGGGTGCGCAATCCGCAGGCCGCCTGCAGGATTTTCTGACCATCGGAAAAATTGTAATCGCTGCCGTATTTATAGGGTTTGGATTAAAGGCATCGCATCTGGAAAATTTTGCGCCCTTATTCGGGCCAAAGAGTGGCACGCAGTCACTATCCGACTTTTTCGTGCTGCTCGGATCCACGCCGCTCTACTTTGCCGGATTCGGAATGATCACGCAGGCAATGGGTGAGGCGAAGGCAAAGGAATATCCCCGCTTGGGACGGATCCTGATCGCCGTGATTTTATCGGCAATGCTCTTCTATCTCTTGATCATTGTCGTCGTTGCCGGTTTGGTGCCGTCTGCGCATTTGGCAAGCTATGAGCTGCCCGCGGTGCAGGCTTTTGACGCTGCGTTCGGGATACGGGCAATTACCAACGTCGTACTGATCATGGCACTCCTCGGTCTGATGACTGTCTGGAATGCAACATTTTTTGCTGGCGTTCGCGTTCTTGAGGGAATGGCGAGTGAAGGGCTGATCGATGGGAAATGGATTCTGCGTCGTGATCCTCGTCATAGCCGGGTCGCACCGGTGTTCTTGATGTTTCTGGCGTGCATCGTCGGCGCACTGGTTGGTCGCTCTCTGCTACTGCCCATCGTGTCCGTGGCAGGTCTAGTGATCACACTGCTGTTTCTGTTTGTGTGCATCGCGTGCCTGATACGACGCCGGCGACAGGAACTTGTACGGGCGCCCTACGAGGTGCCAGGCGGTACTGCGACGATGGTCAGCGGCAGCTTGCTTTCGTTGCTTCTGGTGTGCACATCGCTGTTTGGGATGTTTTCCAATACGGGGAAGGCGTTCCCATCGGAGCTCTACGTCATCCTGTTATGGGGTGTTCTCGGCTACGTCGTGTGGCGTCGGGGCACTGTCCGACGCGCGGGGAGCGTCCCCGGTTGACGCCTGTTTCTGTGGGGCTAGGGAGGTGTTATGCGGACGGTTACGGTGTTGGGCACTGGGATCATGGGTGCACCGATAGTGCGAAATCTTGCATTGGCCGGACTACACGTCAACGCGTGGAATCGCACTGCTGAGAAGGCCGCTGCACTGGTCAGTAGTGGCGTCCGTGTGTTCTCTGATCCGCGAGAGGCGGTCAGTGACGCTGATCTGGTGATCGTGATGTTGAGTACCGGGGTGGTGATCGAGGAGGTGCTCTTTGGCGCGTCTGGAGCAAGTGACACGGTCGCCTCGAGACTTCCGGCGGGCATTCCGGTCGTGGTGATGAGCTCAATTCCAGTCTCAGTCGCTCGAGATCACGCCCAACGGCTACACGCGCTGGGTCATGCGTATGTGGATGCCCCGGTGTCCGGCGGACAGCGGGGCGCAATCGGTGGAACGCTGACCATTATGGCCGGAGGGGAGGCAGCGACGATTGCGCGTGTGCAGGAGTACTTACGCCCGCTCGGCCGATTGACTCACGTCGGTCCGTGTGGATCCGGTCAGTTGGCCAAATTGGCAAACCAAGTCATTGTCGGAATCACCATCGCCGCCGTGGCGGAGGCGTTGTTGCTTGTGGAGGCGGGTGGGGCTGATCCACATCGAGTGTGCGAGGCCTTGATCGGTGGATTCGCGGATTCCACGATACTCAGGCAGCACGGTGAACGGATGGTGAATGGGAATTTCGTGCCCGGCGCTTATGCTCACTTACAACTGAAGGACATGCGTACCGCATTGGCATTGGCGGCCGACCTTGGAGTCGAGATCCCCACTTCCGCTCTGGTGGGAACACTCTACGAGGACATGTGCGGAAACGGCCTCGAAGGGTTGGATCACAGTGGCCTTTTTGTGGAGTTGAAACGTCGCTCCCGTATTTGATGGGGCGCTGACGTGATCTCATCGAGCCGGTGTGCACTTTGTCGAATTTCTTCCAGCTATCTTCGTCCCAACCCGTACCAATCCCGTAAAGTCCCGTTAAATCTGTTCGATCCAACGGATCATTTCCGACATATATATAGAGATCTTCTCTGCACCGTAGCAACTGCTCACTAGCTAAGGGCCAGTGTATGAAAACGCGTTCTCAATGTAAAAGACGTGGTGCGTCGAATCTGAAAAAGCCCGATACCGCTCCCCGATATGTTGAGCTTGATCAACATCACCATCAATTTCAAAACATTTTATGGCTTTGGAGAAGTCGACGGTGGATTTCTGTCTTGGTGCGGGAAGTTCATTTCGGGTACCGTGCTCACTGCAAACGCCGTAGTGCAGTTTTAATCGATCCAGGAGCGCAAGAAACTCTGTTTCGGGCATCGGGAGCATGATTTTCAGATTGGATTTTTGCGCAAAGGATTTCTCTCCGTAACCAGCAACAATATCCGACGCCTTCGCAAGCCCCGCGCCGCCAGCGTTTTCGCCTCCCTGAATGCAGGATGCCAAGAGCAATCCCGTTGCCACAACGAGCAACATAGCTCCTAAGCGCCGCAGCGACCATATGAGGATGCACATCACGGGCCACCGCATACTATGGAGTTTCATCGCCAGGCCGCCGGAAGCCACGAGATCTGGCATCACCCGACCACCAACCGCTACACCACCATCCCCAACCATACCGGCGAGATGCCCGAGGGCACGCTGCGCGCCATCCTCAAGCAGGCCGGCACCGAGCCGGAAGAGTTTCTGCAGAAGAAGTAACCGGCGGCTACTGCACAAAGAGGAAGTATCGGGCGCACTTCCCATAGCCAACTTTTCTACCGTTCACATTGAAGCCCATCGCCCCTTCGGCGTATGGGAAAAACAATACACGCCCAGCCAGTTCAGCAGCTTCTGACGGCTTTCCCGCAAGTCCCTGACTGCGCACCTCAGGCAATGAGACGTTGATGCAAGATCCGTCGGCCAATCTCAGGATGCCAATGTAGGCATGACCATCGTTGGACATTTCGAGAAGTCCGCTGACGGCACGAGTTTTCGCGCCCTGATAGTCTGCAGCCGTCTTAGCACGCATTGGCGGAGGCGTCGTTACACACGCGGAACCGCCAAGCAGTGTCAACGGGCGTCCAACATTGACCAGCGACCGGCGTCCAATATTGACCAGGCAGTAGGGGTAATTTCCGGGTTCGGCTCTTTGCCTTTATTGACGCTCTGACCACTCGCGCGGTCTGCCGCGTCAGCGGCAGAAGCTCCTGTGGTTTTGGTTCATTTACGGTTCTTGAACCGGTAGCTGTCGTTGCCGGTCTCGACGATGTCGCAGCGGTGGGTGAGCCGATCCAGGAGCGCCGTGGTCATCTTGGCATCGCCAAAGACGTTGCTCCATTCGCCGAACGTCAGGTTGGTCGTCACGATCAGCGAGACGCGCTCGTAGAGCTTGCTGATCAGATGGAACAGCAGTGCGCCGCCGTCCTGCGCGAACGGCAGATAACCAAGCTCGTCGAGCACGATCGCGTTCTGGTTGAGCAGCCGACCGGCGAGTCGCCCGGCGCGGCCAGCGCGTTTCTCGGCATCGAGCTGATTGACGAGGTCGACGACGCTGTAAAACCGCGCCCGCATGCCTTTGAGTACAGCCTCCCGGGCGAGCGCCGTGGCCAGATGCGTCTTACCGGTCCCGGTACCACCGACCAACACGATGTTGCGCGCAGTGGTCAGATATTCGCCAGTGTGCAGCTGACGGATCTGGGTCTCGTTGATCACCGAGTCCTTGAAGTCAAAGCTATCCAGGTCCCGCGGCATCGGGAAGTTGGCGAGCCGCAGTTGGTATTGGTAGGAGCGCGCCTGGCGGTCGGCGATCTCGGCCTGCAGCAGCTGCTCCAGCCAGCTGGTCGGCGCGAGCTTCTTCTGGCTCAACGCCGTCAGGCTGTCCTCGAGTGCGGTGGCCATGCCGCGCAGTCGCAGCGTTTTCATCAGGTCGATCAGTTTCTCTTTCATCGGTACTCTCCTACTGTGGAACAACGGGAACAAGCATTAAGGGGCGGATACGCAGCAGCTGGTTGTAGCGGTCGCAGTTAGCGGCCGGTTCAACGGCGAGCTTCAGTGCCTCCGGCACCTGCAGCACCGGCGGCCGGGGCGGCGCTGCCGCACGGTGCACCAGGTTCACGACATGTGCGCTGCTGACGACCTGCTCCTGGAGCGCCACCGCGCAGGCGTCGCTGACGGCTTCCAGACCGTAGAGCGCGACCATCGACAAGATATCGACGAACTGCCGATCGCCGTCCGCGTGCTTGGCCAGGCGCTCGCGCAGCCGAGTCATCGAGGCCGGCAGGTTCCAGTCCTTGAACGGCGCACCGTTACGCAACGCGCCAGGCTTGCGAGCCAGCGCCGCGACGTAGTGCCAGGGGTTGTAGAGCGT
>SESH01007351.1_pt1 | contig 67277 bp, 55 predicted proteins | sample 3171561 | NCBI WGS metagenome assembly SESH01 (sample SAMN10866947, study PRJNA518727) | freshwater metagenome | biome: subpolar coniferous forest; feature: holomictic lake; material: water; isolation source: holomictic Lake 442 2011 16.5 m and 2014 13 m | place: Canada: near Kenora, Ontario
GAAGCTGCCCGCCAGCAGGAAATGCAAAATCAACAACAAATGCAACTCCAGCGCCAACAGGCTGAACGCGCCCAGCAGGAAGCCCAACAACAACAGCAACAAATGCAAGCACAGCAAGCTGAACGGGCAAGAAGAGAAGCAGAACAAAGGGCAAAATCAGAGGGCGCGAATCCTGGTGCCCCTCGTTAGTCCATCAGAGTTGTTTAACTCCAAGGTCACGCTGTCTTAGATCAATCCATGCCTATTGGCAGCCCGGATTGACCGGATAGATGATCAAATCTGACCAGTTGACCTTCTATTGTACTTTTAGATAATTGTTATAGCACTACGTAGCCTTTCAATAGCGCTAATGAAAGGCTTAAGGAAATAGCTGCAGATCATATATTAAGCCTTGCAGAGGTTTATAATTCACGCCCCCATATGCCTATCGGATGCTTCACTAGCCCTATTGAATGCCTCAATAGGGCTAGTGAAGCATCCGATAGGCACTATTAAATCACCTAAGCCGGAGCTTAAACTTATGAAAACTCAACTTTACAAAATGGCAACTCCTGTTTCACTTAAAAAACAGGCCTAATTGGTATCCATACTTCAAGTCCATTGGTATGTGGTCTACGATGCTATTAATACGATAAGGTGCAGTCTTCGCGAAGACAATAAGTAAAGGTATTGCACCACATGAAAACACCTAAATCATGCGCTTTTGCTATAGCAAACCACCAATCCTAGACAAATTGGTGATTTTCCCAAGGCAATGTCACCTTACTTGTTGTACACCGTAAAATTAATCAATGAGTTATTGATTTCGATCAATAATAAATCTAATAATTAATGCGAAAATGAGCCTCCCTACTAAGGGTTAGACAGGCTCTCTTCCTTCTTAAATTTAAGAAGGGAAGAATCATGAATTTATATTAAATACCGGAGAAGTCATGAAAATTGTTAGTCATTTATTATTACTAGTTATTGCAATTGTAACATTAACTGCTTGTGAATCAGGTAAAGGCCCCAATAAACCAGCCGGTACTAGCGCTACACATATATCAATGAAATAAGTTGCTTTGTAAACAGAACGATTATAACGAAGGTTGCTTAATTCAACTGAAATAATCCTCTTTGATAAACGGGTAACTGATGCAAGTTACCCGGATATATAAACGATATGAATCTCTTTAGTGACTATGAGCATAGAAATCTGTATTGCAAGGTTCAATAATGGCTTTTAATAGGTTTAGCTCAATAATTTTTATAGCCCGCTGTTTAACTTGAATGATTTTTTCTTTGCTGAGTGCGGTCAATTGCCGGCTAATGGTTTCATGACTAATGCCTAAATAATTGGCAATATGATGCCTGTGCATACTTAAGTTAAATTCCGATTTTGAATAACCTAATGCCCCGTATCTCTTCGATAACATTAATAGAAAAATAGCCACCTTTATCTTAGCTGAGCTTTGCCCAAGCAATAGCATCTGCTCATGGTTAGCCGTAATTTCTTTACTAAAATTTCGCGTCATCTGGTGCTGAAGATTCGGTATTTGTAAGCACAATTCAGTAAGGTGCGTTAATGGCAATTCGCAGACAGAACTTGTCTCTAAGGCATCAACGGAACTACAAAATCGCCCTTCAAACAAAGCATCCAAACCCATCAATTCGCCTGGCAAATAAAATCCGATGGTTTGCTCCAAACCTTCTGCGTTACTTATATAACTTCTGAAAGAACCGGTCTTTACAGCATATAAACTTTTACAGGTTTGATTTTTTGAGTATAAAACATCTTTAATCTGTAAGGGTTGTTTGTTTTTTATGATAATTTCCAGCGCCTCAATCTCAGTAATTTGAAGTCCGAAAGGAAGGCATAAATCAGATAATCTGCAATTTAAACAGGACATTTTTGATGAGTTGGGAGTCATTGAGTTTAGGCTAGATTGAAATCTAGAATCTCGTTCCTATTTTTAATATCAGGCACCTGAAATCTATATTAACACAGTGTTAGCTGGGATCGGGTGGAGATCACCCTTTATCTGTCAGGACATATTGCAATTTTCCGCCTCCAGCGCTTAGATTCTGAGACTTAATTTGTCAGAAAATAGAATGGTACCAATAAACCTCACAGCCATAATCGATAATCCTAAATATGCCGAACAGAATAAACCACATCAATCGCGAACGATGCTTCGACTATCAGCCAAATCCATAAATCCCGTGCCCATAAATTAGTTGGATATGTTTCCAGGTGTTACAGTTTTGGTGCAATTAAAAGTGTAATTGCACAATATTAAGGCAAAAAAATAATTTCCCACCTCTATTCATCTACGATGTAATTATTTTTATAAATTAAAAATAACTTTATAATCAATAAATTATTTTTACAATTGCCACCAAAAACAGCTCTACAGACTTATCAAATAATTCATGGCTTGATGCTTGCTTATATCAAAGACATGTCCGCCTGTGTTGGTATTCAAGTGAAACCAACAAAGAAGTTAATAATCTATATTGGACATTTGAACTAGCTGCACACTTAGTGCAATTCATCGGTTATTACGATTCACATTATTTAAAGGCAAATACAATGGACTTAAAAAATCTCCTACTCACAACCATGATGTTTGCAGCCAATATTTTTTTATTTTGCGCAGCTTTAGCCAAATTATCGATCGAATAACATCGGGTTATGTGTATTTCTGATAACAATTTAAAAGACGAGGGCTAATTGAAACACTTTGGCTAGTTTAACAAAGTCACCCTAACGTCTATGGCATTTAAAATACAACCCAAGCCAAACTGATGAAAGATTGAAACATCTGCAGCATCTCGACCAAAGGCAATAACCACCCTTCCCCCGCGTGGTTCTGTTTGGGTAGGATCAAACGCATACCATTGATCACCGATATAAGCTTCAAACCAGGCGTGCATATCCATCGGTTCAAGCTGATATAAATAGCCTACAACCAACCTCGCAGGAATACTGATACTTCGACATAAAGTGATAGCCAACTGAGCAAGATCTCGGCATACGCCGTAACCATGATTATGCACCTCGATAGCCGATAACGGGGAATCACTGGAACCTGGCATGTACTTGATGGAATGACGAACCCACTCTGAAATCTTACTAACCTGATCGTAACCAGGCACAATATCGTAGACTATGTGCCTAGCGAGATCACCAAACCGGTCTGATTCACAATAACGGCTAGGTAATAAATAAGAGAGGACGGATTCCGGCAAGCGCTGTATTTCTACAAACTCAGCCCCCGGTGCAGTAGCGATGGTTTCCGAAGTGATGGCTTCATAGCATGTTTGAATTACAAATTCACCGTGAGGAGCTACCAGTCGCTGAAGAAAATTACCATAGCTGTCGATGTTTTCGACAATTTGTATCTCAGGAACAGTTGTATAACTTGATTTTACAAGTTTTTGATTGGCGCCATTATATGGACGCAGCATCAATATCAATGCCGTAGAGTCATCTATCTGAAAATTTAACTCACAACTCACTTGCAACTTCATATAACGATCTCAAAGCAAACGACTATTAACGCCCTATTTAGCAGCATTAAAGCCCTACGGATTGAATCTGGCCATAAGCATGTCTCAACCACATTTTAACGCGTTGCCGTTCCAGTAAACCCAAAGCATTGAGGCTTTCAGTATCTTTATTCATTGCAGCCCAAAAACTGGAACTATTACCATCGATTTTAGTCATGACCGGGGCATGCAGTCGCTTCAAGGTTATAGTTTGTGCATTCAACGCCAAAGCCCGTTCTTTAACGCCAGATGCTTCAAAGATAGAGAAACTTTCATCACGAAGCTGATTTTGCACCAGTATGTAATTTAAACGCGAGCCATATTGATTCAGCAATTTATCCAGCAGATCAACACAATCTTTCCCGGAATCCATGACATTCCAATAAAAAAGTGAAATCCCCATTTCTTCTGCTAATTCCAGCACGCCTGAATCATCTAACCACTTTGCCAGCGGGTGATGAGTTTGGGCTGCAAGATCAACCAAAATCCGATGCTGAGTATTTTCTGCGGCAGCCTCAATGATTGCATCCAGACTTTGATAATTATCTATGACCGTCGGTGAGGCATAGTCGGCATAAAATCGGAGCAAGGAACCATGAGACCGGTCAGTATCAAAACCGATAAACGGAATTTTATTGCCTATCATGTATTGAGCCAAAACACGCGCTACAACTGATTTACCTACGCCGCCTTTTTCACCGCCGATAAAATGAATAGTACTCATTGTTTGTCCATAAGGTTATTTATATTCAGAGTTATTGTTTTATTGGAATATTTATGTGATTTAGAAGCTCAATCAGACTTAAGCAATAAATGAACCAACTAGTCCATCTTTATTACTATAAGCTACATCTCTAATAATAAAGGCCTTAAATAGCTGAACAAACCTTAAACACAAAAACGACAAAGCACAGATATGGTGCAAAAATTACATTCCCATTCTTATTTGGTGCAAACTTCTGCTATTGATATAGCATCCCAATATTAGTATTTATTCTGAAACTCCTGAAATTTTCCCGAAATTGAAATCTTTTATTCAAAAATAACCATAAAAACAACGCATCAGCCTAAGGTACAAATCTCGAAACACCTTGATTTCGATAAAAACAATAATGACTTTTATAATGGCACAAAATCTGCTTAATCTTCATATACGCATTAAAGTTAACACTTAAAAATATTTACCCGACATGAAACAAAATGATTCCCTCGATAAACTTGACGTTTATTACCATCAGGTACATGAAATCATTTTAAGTCGTCAGGATTGGGTCAGCGGTTTACTACCCGCCAGTACGTCAATAAATGCACATGGCAACTATACCGATGCCTGGGTAAGGGATAATGTCTACAGTATTTTAGCTGCCTGGGGCTTAGCTCTCGCTTACCGTCGCGCAGAGGAAAATCAGGGACGAACTTACCTTCTTGAACAAAGCGTTGTAAAACTGATGCGCGGACTGCTTACTGCGATGATGCGTCAGGCGCCCAAAGTTGAAAAATTCAAACACACACAAAATCCGCTTGATGCTTTACATGCAAAATACGACACAAAATCAGGCAATATTGTCGTAGCCGATCATGAATGGGGACATTTGCAACTGGATGCCACTTCATTATTCTTGTTAATGCTGGCACAAATGACTGCCTCGGGCTTACGTATCGTGTTTACAATTGATGAAGTCAATTTCGTGCAAAATCTGGTTCACTACATCAGCCGGACTTACCGGACACCGGACTTCGGAATCTGGGAGCGCGGCCATAAAATCAATCATGGTATTGCCGAATTAAATGCCAGCTCCATCGGTATGGCTAAAGCCGCACTGGAAGCCTTATCGGGCTTTAACTTATTTGGTGACGAAGGTGGGCAGGCTTCTATTGTTCATGTCATCAGTGACGACATAGCCCGAACCCGCATTACACTGGAATCATTACTCCCCAGAGAATCTCTTTCCAAAGAAACCGATTCCTCCATTCTCAGCATTACCGGGTATCCGGCCTTTGCCGTGGATAATCAATTACTGAGGGCAAAAACGGAAGCCATTGTTCACGAAAAACTGGAAGGTCCCTATGGTTGCAAGCGTTTTTTATTAGATGGCCACCAAACTTCGATAGAAGATGGGCAGCGACAATATTACGATCCCCATGAATTAAAGCAATTCCAGGATATTGAATGCGAATGGCCATTGTTTTTTACGTATTTTCTGCTCAACAATTTATTCAATGGTGATAAAGCTGCCGCTCAGCAATATCGAGCAAAACTTGAAAGTTTGCTGGTAGAACAAAATGGCCAACAATTACTACCTGAACTCTACATTGTCCCCAAAGAGTTAATTAACGCCGAAAAAGCCAATCCCAACAGCCAGCAACGTGTCCCTAATGAAAATATCCCTTTGGTTTGGGCGCAAAGTCTTTTTATTTTGGGCTGCCTGATTCAAGATGATTTGCTAAGTTGTGATGATATCGATCCCTTAAGACGACACAAGGTTTTTAAAAACAACCAAGGTTGCAAACTGCAAATCCAATTATTGGCGCAGGATGAAACGGTACAAAACAGTTTATTGAGCTATGGGATTTGCACTCAAACTTTGGCAGAACTTGCGCCTATCCAGATACGGGAAGCCAGCGAACTGGCCGAAGCCTATACCCATGTTGGTCGAAATGACCGCATTGGTTTAACTGGTCGACCCTTGAGACAACTAAGAACACTGGCAACCTCCAAGGTCTATGTATTGGCGGGTGAGCGTTTACTCTTTTTACCGCAATGCCTCAATCAAAAGGGATTCTACCTAGCATTGGATAATCGCTTGCTGATAGAACGTCTACGTCTGGAGCTATCCTATATTTATAAACATTGGGACAGCCCCGGTAATCCTTTGGTTGTTGTGGCAATAAAAAACAATATGCTTGATAACCACTATTGCGGCATGCTGATTAACTTCATCCGTGAACTGCAACAAGGTTCAACTCAAGGCATTTCCTTGCAACTGGGCACGCTGTTGGATTTTATTGAAACGTCAAGCTATGAAAAAATCAATTATCTGCATGATTTTGAATTTTCAAAAGCGTCCTGGAAAGACGCTAAGCGACCTTTTGTTGATATCCTACCTTTTGATAATTTGCCGGCAACACCCTTGAATACTTTCGCGCTGCAGGCTATGAGCTTAAGTACTGATGGTGCATTGATAGAGCTACTTAAAACCAATGCTAATCTTTATGTTCAACTTGAATCATTAAGTTTGCTAAGTGTTCGCAATAACCTGGAATACGACACAGGCTTGACTGCGCATGACGGCACTACCGGTTCTGTCGGTGATTTTCTGGAAGAAATTTATCAACGCGCAGGCGATCAACATGTGTGGTATGTGGTCAGACGCAGCGCAGGTTTGCTGGGAAAATATGATATAAATCTCGAACAGGCAGCCACCGAAATACTTGTTCGTCAACATGCACTTACTCTGGCTCGAACTTACAGCAGTCGCGCAACTTTGACGCGCCCCGCCGATTCTTCAGAAATTCTACAAACTATCTGCACCTATGATAATGATGCCCGCGAACATATAATTCTACAGGAATTGATCATTTATCTGGGCATGTTGATCAAGTCCAACCCGGAACTGTTCACAGACATGCACACGGTTCGCGTTGGACACATTCTCCAATTAATTATCGTGAGACAAAATCGCGAATCTATTTGCGGCTCACTGGATGAGGCGTTTAACATAATTCTTTCTTTACCGCCATATGAATTATCTTACAAAGTTAAGGCATGCCTCGAAAGTTATAGCAAGGCAGTGAACATAACTGAGTTTAATGGCGCTCTGAATGACAAGAATCCTCAATATAATCTTACCTTCACCGGTTTCTCACAAATGAGGGATTCTTTAGAAGCCAGAAATGACTGGTACCAACAACGTGAGATACAAGGAAGTATTGGGCGAGAGAACAATGCTTTCTACAGTAGTGTCAGGCTTATTCTGCACCATTGCGAAGGATTGACCATAGGCGAAAACCAGAGCATTAAAAACCGGCTTGATAGTAGGAACACTTTGTCACAAATGACGGCAGACGAGCAAAGTTTCAAATTACACATACATCATTTGCTTAACAAAATCCAGGCTCCTGTGCATCGCCAATTAACTGTCGAGGTGTTAAAAGTTATCGCTATTTTTTTCTCTGAAAATGCCTCTACTCACATAGAAGAGACTTTATCTACAGACGTTATTATTAGCTATGCTGTAAGAGCTAGCTGGTTAAGGTTACACTCTGATGATGAAGATTGTTATGAAACTCATGAACCATTGGCATGGCAGGACTTTTTTAGGACTTCACCACGCAAAGTAGCTGAGGGTATTTATAATTCATTTCTTGAACTTGAAAGAAACAAGAGTTTGGTTTCAGACGGGGAAGCAGTAAGACAAGCTTAAAAATACCAGGCATAAACAGTATGCCCGGTAAATAGTTGAACTTTAACAAGAGCTAATTACTTTTTGAGCAGTTTCTGGCCACGTTCAATCAAAGTTTGTCTGTTAATTACCAGAACATAACTGAATAGGCCCAATAATAAACCAAACAATAATTTCCCAAACGCAGACCCTTCGCTTTCAGCTGACGGAGCGGCTGGCGCCCATTGTTGCTGGACAGTTTGTACCGCAACTTTTGAAGCTGTGTAATCGCCTTTTGGATCAGGCAAACCCAAACTCCTCCAGGCGTCATAATCTTGCCAAACCGGGTAGTTGCGTTTCCAGAAGCCTTTGGTGAAATAAGGAGCAAGGCTCATTCCATGAGCTTTGGGTATGCCTTTTTCATCAAGAAAATCCCTGTAAACGACCAAACTGATATCCCCACCTTCACCGACACCATTAGTAGTAAACGATTTTTCAACGTGATCATGGAACATCCAGATCCCTTGCCCAAAACTGTGCAGACCGTCATCAACACCGCTTAATTCCAAATCCAAACGCTGGGCAGGAACCAAACCATGCACGTCACGAGTGATATAAGAACTGGGGCCATTATCAACGCCATCGTAATGAGTGACGGTCGGTTTGTGGCCGTGAATATGCAAAGCAAAAGACTCGGTGTGACCGTTCAGAACCCGTAGTTTAACTTTTTCATCCTTTTGCATTTCAATCAACGATTCCCTTAAAGTATAAGGAAAGGATTTACCGTTAAGCATGAAATAATCATCCGTGGCATCGGTGGTGTCATATTCCATGTTCATGTGTTTGGCGATCAGGCGTGGATCATTTGCTGACCGTGCAACCAGTTCATGTAATTCTTTATCAGCCGATTGGTAATGCAAGTCATACTCACGGGCATATTTTTCAAGCACTGCAACTGAAGGATGACGCACCTGGCCTGCCCCGACATTAAGCGTTTGCGGCCAGTTGTTGGGACGGTTTTCTTCGACGATAAAGATGCCCTGCAATCCCATAGGAATATGTGTATGCGGCTGGACATGGCAATGGTAATACATGGTGCCCGGCTGGCGAGGCTTGATAACATAAGTTTTGCTTTCGCCCGGCATGGTGTCCATATTACTGGTTTGACCAACGCCGTCATTACCGCCGCCACTATGATCCATAAAAGGATGATCAATGCCGTGTAAATGAATTGAATGAGGCAAATAATGCGTATTTTCCAAAACCAGCCATACGACATCATCCTGCTCGACACGAATCACCGGAGACGGGACCCGCAGCAAAGGATTGGCGATCGGTTCGTAAATGCTCAGTGTCGACATATCACGTGTTTTTGGTGCATAAACCCAAAACGTCGGCTGAATGCCCGGTGCAATATCAAACGTAGTCGTCGGATCCTTCATGTCCGGCGAATGCCCGTTCAGTTCGGCAATTTCAAGTTTTATAATAATTTTATCCGGATCGCCATCGCCGTCGACATCGTCAGACATGGTAACGGCATCAGCCGCAAGCTGGGTTTGCATGAGCGTTTCCATCGAAACGCCATTGGTACCCTTTACAAAGGCCGCAATATCGGCAGGATTATCAGGATTACAAAGTCGTGAGGCTTGTATTTTTACACCATCAATAACTTGTTCTTCACGCCATTTGGCAGGCGTAAAGTCCGAACAGACTTCCTCTACCGGCCCCATGTCAACCTTGGCAGAAGGAGGTAGATCACTCGCCGCTTGACTCCATGGATGCACTAGGAGCAGTGTGGCACTCCAAATGAAAGTAAGAAGATTTTTTCGCATACGCCAACCTCAGAAAAATACATTATAGTAATGACACACCGCTAAACGTAAGCGGGATAATAACCAGACCATTTTAACCGAATATCCTGGAGAATCCATTTTTAACGTGACTGCAGGATATATTCATCAATAAAGAATACCAACCAATTAAAAAATATCAACCCTATCCGGACATTAAGGTTTTAACATGGATTGCAACACTGGCCGCTAACGCCTTGAGATTGTAGCCGCCTTCCAGGACTGAAATAAGCCTGCCCTGACAATACTTGTCAGCAATCATCATTAACTCTTCAGTTATCCATTTGAAATCATCTTCAAGCAATCTGATGGAGGACAAAGGATCATCTTTATGAGCATCAAAACCGGCGGAAATAAGCAATAACTCAGGTTTGAAGTTTCTTAAGGCCGGCAAGATAATGCAATTGTACTTATGTCTAAATTCATCACCTGTATCGCCTGCAGACAGTGGCACATTGAAGATATTACCCGCCCCGGTTTCTCGCGGATGACCGGTACCGGGATAATTAGGCATCTCATGGCTGGAAGCGTAAAGCACATTAGCATGATTATAAAAAACTGCTTGCGTACCATTGCCATGGTGAACATCAAAATCAACAATGGCAATGCGTTCAATTTGATAATGTTGTCTTGCATAATTTGCAGCGATAGCGACATTGTTAAACACACAAAAACCCATGGCAACGTTCGGTTCAGCATGATGCCCAGGTGGACGAACCGCACAAAAAGCATTGTCCGCAACACCAGACAGAACCTTATCGACAGCATCACAAACTGCTCCAACCGCACGAAAAGCCGCAGATTTTGTACCGGGCGACAACACGGTATCCTGATCCAGATACTGTAGACCATGAGCGGGCATGGCTTGCAGGATAGCATCAATAAAAGACGGGGGATGAACCAGTCTGATTTGTTGCTCTGTTCCCAAAGGTGCAGCTTGTCTTAGTAAACTGCAAAACGCAGGAGCTAACAATGCATTTTCAATACTTAGAAACCGCTCAGGACATTCGGGATGCCCCGCCCCAGTTTCATGGGTAAGAAAATCAGCATGAGTATAATAAAATGTTTTCACAATACCTCCATTTAAATATGAATGAGTTTCTGCTATTACATAGTCGCAGCAAAATATATCATAGGCGGATTGACACCAATATTTGTTTAACTATATCAATTTCAGCTGGGCGTTGAAACGAGATACTGCCAGTAACAAGTATCAAATATTTCCTTGGTCAATATTCTTTTTACCAAAACCCTTAAAATAAAAACCTTGAAAGAGTAGCCCCAGAGTTACCATTTCAAGTTAAAATAACACCACAAGATAATTGAGCACCAATTAAAACTTAATATCTTTTATAAAAATTAAGTAGCTTACGTCACTAACGAGACTATGAAAGTATTGGTTAACCCTTATAAAGAACCTCTTAGATGTTTTTTAAGTTACTGATAAATTGATAAAACCAGGAATTAAAACTCAGGTTTGGGGTTCATTAAGTCGCTAATGCGCTGCACTCCAACTTTAATTAAAACAACCAGAAAAGAGATTACATGTTAGTAATTGTCGGATATTTAGTACTCACTTCAGCAATCATGGGTGGATTTTTAGGCGGCGGCGGACATCCCGGCGTTCTTTTTCAGCCATTTGAATTTATCATTATCATAGGTGCTGCTTTAGGCGCTTTTGTCTGTAGCAACTCAATGTCCGTTATAAAAGGCGCACTCAAAGGTGCCACGGCCACCTTAAAAGGTACACCTTACAATAAAGCCTATTACCTTGAACTGTTGCTGTGTTTTTACGCCATTACTACTAAAACCCGCAAGGAAGGTTTGTTATCATTGGAAAGTATTATTGATGATCCTAAAAGCAGCCCGGTATTTACTCCTAAAATTCTTCACGATCATCATTTACTGGAATTTATTTGCGACAATCTTCGTTTAATTGTTACCGGGGTTGAAGTCTATGCTTTAGAAGAACTCATGGATCAGGAACTTGAAACTCATCATGAAGAAGCTCACGCACCGGTAAAAGCCATTCAGAATATAGGTGATGGGTTGCCTGCTTTCGGTATTGTCGCTGCAGTACTTGGTGTTGTACATACCATGGAGTCAGTGGGCATCCCCCCCTCCGAACTGGGGAAGTTAATTGCTGCAGCACTTGTTGGAACCTTTCTGGGTATTTTGCTGGCTTACGGATATATCAATCCTGTTGCCGCTGTTATGTCAGAACGTTCCGAAGCTGAAGGCAATGTCTATAAATGCGCTCAAAAAGGCTTGTTGTGTTGCGCCAAAGGCGTATCGCCAGCCATGACTGCGGAATATATGCGTACTATGATTGCTTCCGCCATGCGCCCGGGCTTCCTCGAACTAGAAGAACAGCTTAGAGCTAATAAATAAAGGTTAAAAAATGGCCGACCAACAACCGATAATTATAAAGAAAATAAAAAAAGGCGGCCATGCTCATCATGGCGGTGCCTGGAAATTGGCTTATGCCGATTTTGTAACGGCAATGATGGCTTTTTTTTTACTAATGTGGCTGTTGGGAACAACCAGTGAACCAGAGCGAAAAGGAATTGCTGAATACTTTCAAGACCCTTTTAAAGCGTCTGCAGAGGAAAAAGGCGCTGATGTCGGTGATCGAACCAGCATTATCCAAGCGGGTGGCTCAGATATTACCTCACAAGATCAAGGCCAGGTCGATAAAGGCGCAACACCAGAACAGAAAGAGATGCCTCCGGAGGATATTGAATTAAAAGCCGAAGCAATTGAGAAAGAAAAGCTTGAGCAATTAAAAGAAAAAATTCAGGAAAAAATAGATTCGACACCCGAGCTAACAGAATTTAAAGATCAGATTAAACTGGAGATAACCTCCGAAGGCTTAAAAATCCTGATCGTCGACGCACAAAACAGACCCATGTATAAATTGGCGAGCGCTGAAACCGAACCACAAATCAAATTGATTTTGAGAGCCTTGGCGCCTGTTGTTAATGAATTGCCCAATAGGGTCAGTCTTAATGGACACACCGATGCACATCCTTTCCCGGTCAACCAACACAAATATACCAACTGGGAACTTTCCAGTGACCGGGCCAATGCAGCCAGATACGAATTGATTCAAGGTGGACTTGCAGAAGAAAAAGTGTTACGCGTTATTGGTTTAGCGTCGAGCGTCCCCTACAGTCATACAACAGGACCACTGGACCCCATTAACAGACGAATTTCCATTATCGTCATGAATAAAAAAACCGAACAGGAAATTTTGCAAAGCGCCGGTGAAGAGCAAAGCGCAAAGCCTGAAGAAACAGCACCTAAGTAAATATTTCTAATCGATTGGAATTGGGCGACACCTTATTGCGGCCGACCCAATAAAACCAAATAGTCCTCCTCACTAATCACCTGCACGCCTTTTTCAGTAGCCGCAGCAATTTTTGCTGCTCCCACGTCCGAACCGGTAACCAGAAAATCGGTTTTCCCTGTAACTGATGTCCCCACTTTGGCACCCAAGCGTTTGGCTTCCTTACTCATGTTATCTCGTTTACCATGCATCATGGTACCGGTAAAGACGATGGTTTTTCCTGAAATCGGACTTATATTCTGATGCTGTTCGGAAAGAAATGGCGTCGGAATTAAATTAAAGCCCAACTGATAGATTTGCATGAAATCGACTTTAATTTTTGCCAGACATTCAACCACGGCAACACTTGTTTTATCGGCGAAACCTTCAATATTGATCACCTCTTCGACAGACAAGTTAAAAATATCGACTAAATGATGATGTTGTAGCAGACGTTCACAATTACCCAAGCCCATTCGGTAAATACCGAATGCTCCCAAAAAGCGCCAATCTTCTATGGCTTCAGATCGACTACGTTGCAATTGATCGAGCAGATTTTGCGCAGTTTTTTCACCAAAGCCCATTTCCTGCAATTTAAGCATGTCTAACTGATAAACGACATAAACGGAATTGACCCCAGAAGCATGAAGTTTTTCTACGGTCTTTTGACCAAAACCATCGACATTGGCTAGCGTCCTAAAGAAATGTTCAATGGTATTTTCAATTTGTGCCGGGCATTGGGTAGTGTTCAGACAATACAAATAATCACTATCCCAAACCAGTTCACTATTACAACTGGGACAATGCTCTGGAATCTGGGGCGTTTTTGGAATAATAACCCGCTCGATTTTGGGAATCACCAAACCTGAACGCGTCAATTCAATCAAAGTTCCCTCACCAATCCCCAACTCTTTAACCATGCCATAATGATGGGCTGACGCCCTGGAAATCACGGCACCACTGAGTTTGGTCGGCGACAGTTCCGCAACTGGATTTACCCGGCCGGATCGTGAAGTTTGTGGGGTGACTTTAAGCACAATCACTTCTGCGGTTTCGATATTACTTTTATAGGCAATCTGCCAACGGTGATGATGACGGGTTGCACCTAAATACTGCTTTATGGTGTCATTGTCCATCAATTCAAAAACAACACCATCCACGTCATAATCCACCAAGCTCAATACGGTTTCAATAACATGATCAAAATTAGCCAACACATCAGCAGCTGAACCTTGCCAGTCGGGCAACTGTGCAAACGGAAAAAAAACCGCTGCATTATTTTGTATTGCATCTAAAGCATGCTGTTCTAGGTCTTTTTCTTTAATGATGCTGGCCTGAAAATTTCTGGAATTTTCAAAATACTCGGCTAAATGATTATTGAAATAAGTTTGACTGATTACAATTTCACCTGCGCCCTGTCCTCTATTGCCGTTGCCGCCGACTTTTAAACCACGCTCAAAAACGCGAGTTATATCCGTGCCTTTGCGACCATCACCACGAGTGTACAAAAAGGTTCCGTCGTCATAAGCGGCATAACCATCAAGCTTGGGCGTGGCTCTGATCTTTAGGCTAGAAAAGCCCACATCACAGTCCTCAGCAGCTTTTTCCAGGCGGACCAACCATTTTTCAATGCCAGTTTGACTATAGGATTTTTCGGTCGACAACATAGGTTCCGGCAAAGCGATAGTCTTGCCGAACGAGGTAATTTCCGGTTCTATGGTTTCTAAATAAGGATGATCGGGATGACGTTTTTGTAACTCAGCCAGAAAAACAAAATCGTAATCCGCATCGGAAATAAGCGGCTCGCCACTGCGATAGAGTGCGTTACAGACTTGTAAAAATGCCAGTAACTGGTCGTCAGATAATTGCTGAGCCTTGGTTTGTGTTGCTATATCGGCAATAAGCTCAACTGATAATAATTTTAAGTCCTGGCTGGCTGGCTTAAGAAGCTCAATTTGTGATGTGCTAAGAGATGACATTGATGAAGACTAAACAAGTGGAATAATATAGACGGCGTCGTAAATTAAACGGCATATCTATAGTAGGTCGTGTTGAGCGTACCCTACTAGCTTAATAAATCGGAGTTCGCCAATATTGAGGATTCAATGATACGCTTAGCGTACCTTAAAAGACCGATTCCCAATTTGTAGAAACTGTGAATGTATTGAGTACTGAAATTCAAACCTAGTTTTGTATTTCAGTACTTATAAATTAACCGGCATCTTAAAATTATTTAAATGGCTTTATTAGATAGTATTAATAATACTTTCATAGACACTTAAACTTTGGAACCAATATTTTACAAGCTCTGCCGAATCGCCTGCACAGTAGCATCGGTCAGTGGCTGTCTTCTATGATCAAGAACCACGCCGTCCAACTTGTCGGCAATTAAATTAATGGTTTCTATGTAATCATCAAAAACATCCGGCGCATCATCCAAAGCTTCGGGTTGCATAAAAAACACGATACCGGGACAATAAAATGTGTCCAAATCTTTATCGGGAAACGTACCCGGTTCAACAATACAAGCCACACCAAAATCGACCAAACGATTTGTATCCAGTCGCTCAAAAATCTTCAAACTGCCGTATTCAAGACCGACCATTTTAAATGCTTCAACCAAATCAGCACCGTTAAAATCTTCATCGGCCTTGGTAATTACACTAAACTGAATAATGGCAGGTGCCGCTGGGCGTGGCGGTGGTTCAAGATCATCATCATCGCCCTCTTCATAATAACTAACCTCTTCTTCATCGTCATCTTCAAAATAACAATGGATTTTGTCATGCGCGTGAGACGGGCTGACATTAATTTTAGAGTGATCTTCAGGAACAATATCAAAATCATCCTTAATACCCAGAATTTCGTTTGTCTCATGAGCTGAATCCTCGTCATAGTCATCATAAAACTCTTGATCTTCTCGAGCTTTTTTATCTTTTATATAAGCCCAAATCAACATTCCGATGACGACAACCATGCCAGTCGCAATAATTACAATTCTTAAAATTTCTTTATCCATTAGATTTCCGCCAGACTCACTGCTTCTTCAATATCAACTGCGACCATCCGGGACACTCCCGGCTCTTTCATAGTAACACCTGTCAGCTGTTTTGCAATTTCCATAGTCACTTTATTATGAGAAATATATAAAAACTGCACTGTGGCAGACATCTCTTCGACCATTTTTGAAAACCGCCCAACATTAGCATCATCAAGCGGTGCATCAACTTCGTCAAGCAAACAAAAAGGTGCAGGATTAAGTTCAAAAATCGAAAACACTAGGGCAACAGCCGTCAAGGCCTTCTCGCCGCCAGACAATAAATGTATGGAACTGTTTTTCTTGCCGGGTGGTCTGGCAATTATGTTTACACCCGATTCCAACTCGTCCTGCTCAGTCAACTCAAGATACGCATGACCACCGCCAAATAATTTGGGAAACTTTTCCTGCAAGCCTGTGTTTATTTTATCGAAAGTTTCCCTAAAACGTTGCCGACTTTCTTTATCTATCTTGCTGATTGCCTGATCCAGCGTTTGTAAAGCTTCTATTAAATCGGCATGTTGTTCATTAAGAAAGCTCATCCGCTCAGACTGCGCCCGAAATTCTTCAATCGCGGTCAGGTTAATAGTACCTAATCTTTCGATTTGAGCCAATAAATTATCAACCGTTCGTTTCCAACTAGCTTCTTCCGCCTGTTCCGGCAAACTTTGCAATACCTGTTCAACATCGGCGTCAATTTCTTTGAGCTGCTCATTTACGGTTTGCTGACGCACCTTACTTTCCTGCAATTCAAAACGGATAGAATCCAGCGCTTCCTTCTGCTTTTCCAGATCTCTTTGAACGCGGATATGTTCTTCGGATTGCCGAGTAATTTCAGTTTCCAACTCGTCCTGTAGTTGGCGATTTTGTTTTAGGCGAAACTCCAGTTGATCCTTATCCAACAAAAATTGCTGCAATTGTTTTTTCTCGTCATCCATTGGTGTCAACGTTTGTTCCAGATTTTTATCCAGTTCAGAAATACGTTCTAAGGATTGCTGATGTTGCAACTGCAAACGATCCAGTTGTTTGCTTGTTAAAGTTTCAGAAGCGCGCAGTGATTCAATCTGGCCCTTGGTGGTGTAGACTTGTTGCCGTGCTTCATGTGCAGAGTGATCGACATTTTGTTGCTGAGATACCAAATCACTATTTAAGGCCTCCAGAGTTTGCTTTTTTTGTTCCTGTTCGCTTATAAATTGCTCGGCTTGTTCCAATAATAATTGCGCTTCGGCAAAGGTCTGGGCATTATCGGTAATCTCACGCCTAATATCATCAATATCGGTGCTGACCTGCCCAAGACGATTTTTCTGATGCTCATAACGAGCGGAATGCGCACTGAATTCGGCGCTTTTCAAAGACAGCTCAGAACCCAGACTATTATCCTGTTGCTGTAAAGCTTCACGTTGGATCTCGGCATCTTTCAAACCAGTTTCAGAAGCTTCCAACTGATCTTCCAACGCTTCAATCTCAAAATGCACTTCTTCCTGACAAAGTTTTAACAACCGTAAATCCTTTTCGCGCTGCAGAACCCCAGTTTTACTATCTATGGCGCGAATTACTTTTATCCAACCAGGACCAAACCAGGTACCATCGGGAGTAATGACCGATTCATGAGCTTTTAGTTGAATCGATAAGGTTCTCGCCGTTTCGATATCGTCAACGCAGTAAACGCCAGCCAACAGATTACTTAAATCCCAAGGTGCTTGGACTTTATCCAACAATTTTAAGTAAGTTGAGTTAGAGTCAACGTAAACCGACGATTTAACAGTCATCTCAACCAGCATTAACGATTCATCTGCCAAGCGTTGTAAAGCAGGAATAACTGTATCCACCCTTGCAATGCAAATCGCTTCCAGATAACTACCCAAAACCGTTTCAATTGCAGTCTCCCAGCCCGACTGTACTTCTAAAAATTCAGCCAAGCGTTGAGTATCCGACAAATCGACAGAAGCCAGCCATGTACTTAAATGTTTGTTATCTTTACCCATGGCATGTTGCTGTAACAATTCCAAGGAAGTGATTTTGCCCTTTACGCTTTGCATCTCCGACCGGCGCGTATGAAGCTCATCCTGAAAATATTTAACCTGCTGCCGCTGCTCCCTTATCTGTTGCTTCAAGGTTTCAAGCTGGTGTTGTAGGCCTTCTCGCTGAATCTCAATAATTTCAATGCCCGACTCCAACGATTCAATCTCGGCTTGTAAATCACTCGACGCCAACTCGGCGTGCTCATTTTGGAGCTTGTCCAGCCGACTTTGCAGCTGACGATTCTGGTTCTCCATCTGAATGATTTTTACCCGCTGCACCTCGGCCTGCCCCCAATAACTTGAACTACTGGTCCGATACACTTCCCATTGCTCCTGCCAGACGCTCCTGTGTTGCTGAACTTCCTGCTGCTTATATAAAACCTCCTCCTGTCTTTCTTCAGCAACAATCAGCGCTTCCTCGGCTTCAAACAAAGCTTCTTTAAGCGCTTCCAATTGCTGCACATCGGCCTCAAGTTCACTTAACGATTGGTCTGCCTGTTGGCTCAAGCGTTTAATTTCTATCGTGGTTTGTTCCCGAGTACTTTCACCGTGCTTGATAGTCTGTTCAAGACCGCTAACTTCCGCGACAATTTCATAATACTCGCCTTGACTGATATTGGTTTGCTGTTGCTGGTTTTTATACTCAACACGTTTATTTTCAATGTTTTTATCAATATCCCGAACACAAACAAACAAACGATTATGTTCATGAGCCACGGCCTGCAATTTTTCATTCAATTGTTTTATGGCCTGATGATGCGTATTCCAGCGCATTGCCAGTAATTCCAACTTGAACTGACGTTCCTGCTTTTTCAGTTCGGTATATTTTTCGGCTTTTTCGGCTTGCTTTTGCAAATGCCTGATTTGTTTTTCAACTTCATCGCGCAAATCATCCAGGCGCTCCAGATTTTCCCGGGTATGTTTCATGCGGGTTTCGGTTTCGTTACGGCGTTCTTTATATTTAGATACCCCTGCAGCTTCCTCGATATGCACTCTTAATTCATCGGGCTTCGCTTCGACCATACGGGAAATGGTACCTTGCTCGATAATCGCATAACTTCGTGAACCCAGACCAGTACCCAAAAATATGTCAGTTATATCTTTCCGCCGACACCGCGAACCATTCAACATAAACAAGGAAGTACCGTCGCGACTGACTTGACGTTTGATCGCGATGGTATCGTATTGGGCATATTCACCACCCAACTTGCCTTCGGTATTATTAAACACCAGTTCGACCGAAGCCGTACTTACCGGTTTACGACCTGAGGAACCATTAAAAATAACATCGGCCATACTGCTGCCACGTAAATGTTTGGCAGAACTTTCGCCCATTACCCAGCGCACAGCATCAATAATATTGGATTTTCCACAGCCATTTGGCCCTACAATGGCAGTCAAATTACCGCTGATCGGTATGACGGTTTGATCAACAAAGGATTTAAAACCCGAAAGTTTGATTTTTTCAAGTTTCATAGTACTGGTATGAATATCCCTACAGTTGAATTAAAATACCTAGGTATTATTAACGATACACGCCAAAATTTCGACTTTTTTCGGCTATGACGCCTACTTTAGGCAGACTCTTCCTCTTATTTTTTAAGCAAACCATGACCACACAACCCTGCAAAGATCTTGAAACTTTCGACAATCCACAACCAGATCGAAATTATACAATTCGTATCGATATCCCCGAGTTTACGTGTCTGTGTCCAAAAACCGGCCAACCGGATTTTGCTACCATCCAGATCGAATACGTACCGGCAGCTCTTTGCGTGGAACTTAAAGGACTCAAACTTTATATGTGGGCTTTTCGTGATCAAGGCGCTTTTCATGAAGCGGTCACCAACGAAATTCTTAATGATATTGTCAAAGCCATTACACCCAATTTCATGCGGATTCGCGCCGAATTTAATGTACGTGGCGGCATCTATACCACTGTCGTCGTCGAACACAAAAATCCTGATTGGCAAGCACCGGAACTGATTACACTGCCTTAAATCATCATGGCAAAGACCTACTACACTTCGGACATAGCCGTCGCCTTAAAATACGACGGCAAAAATGCGCCCAAGGTTACTGCCAAAGGCTCAGGTCTTACCGCGGAACAAATCCTGCAAATCGCCGAACTACACGGAATACCCCTACAAACCGAGCCAGACCTCGCGAGAATTCTGGCTCAAATTCCGTTAGGTGATGAGATCCCTAATGAACTTTATGTTGCCGTCGCAGAAATCATCGCTTTTGCATATTTCTTAAGCGGCAAAACACCTGACAATCATCATTCATGAACTTTAAAGAAGCCCTGACCACCCTACCCCAATATCTTTTGCCTCATCATGCTTTATCCAGTTTGATGAGTAAACTGACTCATTCGGGAAACAAAACCTGGAAAAACCTGTTTATCAAGCAGATTATCAGACACTACGGCGTCAATATGGATGAAGCTTTGATACCGGACATCAGCGCCTATAACAGCTTTAACGACTTTTTCACCCGAGAACTTAAACCCAGCCTCAGACCGCTTAGCACTGAAGCCAATGCGATTGTCTGTCCTTGCGATGGCGCAGTCAGTCAGTCAGGTAACATAACCGACGGACAAATCTTCCAGGCCAAAGGCAAAAGCTTTAACACCACTGATTTGTTGGGCGGTAGCACCAAACGCGCAGAACCCTTTAACAATGGCATATTTACGACAATTTACTTATCCCCCAAAGATTATCATCGCTTACATATGCCCTTAACCGGCACCTTAAAAGAAATGGTGCATATCCCTGGTCGCTTATTCAGCGTCAATCCGGCGACCGTTAATTCTGTTCCCAATCTATTCGCGAGAAATGAACGCGTTGCTGCCATATTTGATACCGATGCGGGTCCTATGGCTTTAATTCTGGTCGGAGCAATTTTTGTATCAAGTGTAGAAACAGTTTGGCATGGCGTAGTCACACCACCTAGCATCACTTCTGTGCAAGACTGGCAATATCAGGAGAATGCACCCACTTTGAAAATCGGCGAAGAAATGGGGCGATTTAATATGGGCTCTACGATTATTGTTTTGTTTGGCAAGAACAAAGCGGAGTGGGATAGTAATTTTATAGCCGAGAAAAAAGTTAAGCTGGGAGAGTTGATAGGCCGGACAAATACTTAGGCATCTTTGATAAATAGACCATAAGCAAGTTAACAAGAGGAGCTGCTAAATTCCAGGTCAGCGAGTCTTTTTATGCTTACCGTCGGTTTAGCATGCTTAAAGATTCTGACTATTTTACATCGGCGGTTGATAAACTCATCACAATATAACTCGCTGATCCCAAAGACCTCCGCAAGATTTAACTGTGTCGGATAAGAGCGAAGATACTAAACAACCAACAGCTAAAATTGATAGGTTTAGTAAAGACTGTAGCGGACGGACGTGAACTTAATGACGCATCTTCTTAGATATCTATTGCTCTACCGAGTTTTGCTAACAAGTCTCGAACATTATTTAAATATTTATTAAACCCTTAAACTCATTGCCATTACATGTGAAAAAAAGCGAAGAAACATAATATTATTTAGCAAAATTACAGGACAAAAAACTAAGCAACTGAAGTTGATGGCTTTAGAATTGAACTTGAAAAATAAAAAGTTGGACTCAAAACCAAGTAAACCAAACTCAGCTGACCATATTTCCCAATACGGGTATTGTATTTTGGCCTGTAGTCCAACATGATTTAAAAAATTACTTATAACCTAAGTAAAAAGTGGGACTCAATGTCCGTTCCCGGATGACCATATTCCCCAAATACGGGTATTGTATTTTGACCTATTCCCCCACAGCTTGATTATAAGCTAATTTTACCAATCAAAACATCAATTTTTAGGTCAATTTTTTAAGTGATTGCAGTTATTTAAGCTCAGTTTTATCGAATCAAAAACACTGGATGTGCTTCCAAACTTGACCTCTTCATCTCTCGTCAAAAGCCAGGAAGAGACCTTTTTTAGCTATCTACTGCTATAATAAAGCCATATGATCTTGTAATAAATTTTGTGCATCATCATGCATTCTGTCCTTAATAAGGTTACTGTGAAAAACAATCTGAATTATTTAAGAGCCGTGATTATATTCCCGTGGTACTTATCATTCCCCCTAATCTCGATGCTTTGTAACAAATACGCCGGAGTAATTACACGATGAATCTCGAAAATTTAATCAACTTTACAATAGAGTTTATTGGATGCGGCGCCGCATTTTTCCTCGCCTATCGTTCCTTTCAAAAACGCCGGATTCAGTTAGGTACTGAACCAACACTCCCCCAATACTTTATTCGCAGAAGCACTTATTGGATAGGACTAACATCGTACTGCACGTTTATGGTATTACTTTATTGGCTACTTACTTGCCGATGGCTCCCATTGGAACCACTTGTGACGCTCACCGTAACCAACCTCCACTCCAGGGAGTTATTAAATCTTCTTAATGGTTTGGATGGAAGCACGATAATCCCTTTGATTGACGCCGGACTGTTTCTTTTTTTTATTGCAAGTGAAAGCAAGCTTAACCCTTTGCTGATTTTAAGGAACAATATCCATGATGCTTTCGCAATTCCAACAAAAGCGGTAGAGGTCTATAATGCTTTAGTTACCTCCAGATTGTCGGCCATCGACGATCTCTTAAAAGCACAAATCGCAAATCGCCTGCTGGTGTCTAGCATAGACCCTGGTGATTTCGAAAAATCCAGCGCCACTATCGAATATAAATGGGCTCATAACTGTCTTCTTTTTGACCAGATACAAAACTACGCCAATCAAACATCGTTTCGCCGTTTTTTTAACGAGCCATCTCTAAAATGGGGTGAAATCTGTATTTCTTACAATGCAATGTCGGAAAAAGTTGTCGTCTGGAAAGAAGCTGAACCTCACTATACTAAGACGGTCAAGTTATTAAAAGAGCTAGATCACCTCTCCGGTCTACTCTGCCGTTTACTGGCGTCTTTGGTTGTGTTCGGTAGCGCAAATGAAAATGAAATATGGGCAACCGTAAAGCAGTTAGGCGGCAACGTGCATGAGTCCCGCCTGAAACACACTTATAAATATGTTCTGCTGTTCACTGCTATAACTGCCATCGGAGTTATGTTGGGTCGAGAAATTTCGGTTTCGCTACACAATGCGTTCCTGTTTCCCGATAAACCGCTAGCACACTTTGATTACACTACGCTTCGGTGGGTAGCCTATGCCATCCCGATGTATGTCCTGCCAATAGCACTCGTTTTTATTTCAAGGTCACTAGCCTTCAGGCGCCAACGTGAGCAATCTGAAAGATACTATGGATTCTATGTGGCAATGATGATAACAGGCTTTATTGTCAGCACCTCAGTTTCAGCACTTATTCTTGAGTTAACTTTCTACCGTCGAGATTATTTCAATTTTTTGGAAAGCTTCATAGAACACATGCGCTGGGGTATTCTGCCAGCACTCATGTGCAGCTTTGTAGCTTATCGAATGGACTCTCTAGAAAATAAATTAGACGACCTAGGAAAACTAATTACATCCGCAACACTGAGCTTTCTTGGATGGGCATCTGTCGCTGTCATTATAATGCTTTATGCTACCGACGACATGATCATTCAGGAAGCAAACCTGCGTTTCACCCTTGTCGGCACAGCTTTCTTCGTGATCGGTCTTTTGGGTGCATCGGCTCGTTTCAAAATAGCGAGGCCAGATGATTAGCAACTATGTGGTAGCGGGGCAGACCTATAACTTTGCATGAATATCGACGCCAAACTCTATCTTTAAATAATAAAAAACCACAAATATTTTGTCGGCCATATTTTTATGGTGCTGAACACTAGTGACACTTATCACTCTAAATATCAACAAATTAATAAAAAAAAATTCTTATAGGAACATTTCAAAAAAAATTTTCAACCCCATTATGGTGAACATTAAACCTTAATATGTGTTATTGAAAATTACCACCTAGAACTTACCGTAATAACCTTCTTTCAAGGCATCAAACAGGTTAGCAGCGCTGTGAATTTCACCGTCATATTCGACATCTTCGTTGCCTTTAAATTCAACAACATGACCATCTTCCAAGGTGAACTGGTAGGTGGTGTTTTCCAGATCTGATTCTTTAACCAGTACCCCCTGAAATACTTCAGGATTGAAACGGAACGTGGTGCAACCTTTCAAGCCTTTGTCATAGGCATATTCATAAATAAACTTGAAATCTTCATAAGGATAATCGGTAGGCACGTTGGCGGTTTTTGAAATCGAGGAATCTATCCATTTTTGCGCCGCCGCCTGAATATCAACATGTTGCGTTGGCGTTACATCATCCGCAGCAATGAAATAAGCCGGTAACTTTTCAGCCGGATTATCACTGTAAGGCATGGCGTTGGCATTGACCATTTCACGATAAGCCAATAGTTCAAAAGAGAAGACATCAATTTTTTCTTTGGATTTTTTACCTGCACGAATTACATTGCGCGAATAATGGTGTGCAAAGCTGGGCTCTATGCCGTTGCTGGCATTATTGGCCAGGGACAAAGAAATAGTGCCGGTCGGTGCAATCGAACTGTGATGAGTAAAACGGGCACCGGTTTCAATCAGCTCTGCGTACAATTCGGGTTCTTCTCTACCTAGCTGCTGCATGTAGCGACTGTATTTGGTATGTAAAAGCTTTCCGGGAACCCGGTCCCCCACTTTATGACCATCAGCAATCATTTCAGGACGTTTATGCAACATTTCACCGGTGACGGTAAACATTTGTTCCATAATCGGCGCCGGACCTTTTTCTTTGGCCAAAGACAGTCCAGCCTTCCAACCTTCTACCGCCAGTACCTTGGTCACTTCTTCGGTAAATTGAAGCGACTGCACATCGCCATAACACATCCCCATCATGGTGACAGTCGAACCCAAGCCCAGATAGCCCATCCCATGTCGACGTTTACCAAGAATTTCCTCGCGTTGTTGTGGCAAAGGCAGCCCATTGATTTCTACAACGTTATCCAGCATTCGGGTAAATATTTTGATGGCCTTACGGTAATTGTCCCAGTCAAAATTTGCCTGGTCGGTGAACGGCTGATTAACAAAGCGGGTTAGATTGATTGAACCTAGGAGGCACGAACCATAGGGCGGTAAGGGCTGTTCGCCGCAAGGATTGGTCGCCCTGATCTTTTCACAAAACCAATTGTTGTTCATCTCGTTAACTTTGTCGATCAGGATAAAACCCGGTTCGGCATAATCGTAAGTTGAACTCATAATAATGTCCCACAAACGGCGTGCAGGCATGGTTTTGCTGATTTTGCAGGCAACCAGACCATCTTCATTGAGAATATAATCGTCAACGGCTGGCAAATCGCGCCAGATGATTTGTTTGTTGTCCGATAAATCCAAACTATCCAATTTGACTTCTTTTTCGGTAACCGGAAAAGACAACGACCAGGGCAGATCATTTTTTACCGCTTCAACAAATTCGGTGGTAATCAACAACGACAGATTAAACTGCCTCAACCGCCCGTCTTCGCGTTTGGCACGGATAAATTCAACCACATCAGGATGACCGACATCAAAAGTCGCCATTTGTGCACCGCGTCTGCCACCGGCCGAAGATACGGTAAAACACATTTTATCGTAAATATCCATGAACGATAACGGCCCGGAAGTATAGGCACCGGCTCCAGAAACGTAGGCATCTTTAGGACGCAAAGTTGAAAATTCATACCCGATACCACAACCCGCTTTTAACGTTAGTCCTGCCTCATGCACTTTATGCAAAATATCGTCCATGGAATCGGCTATGGTTCCGGAAACAGTGCAGTTAATGGTCGAGGTTGCCGGTTTATGTTCTAAAGCGCCGGCATTGGAAGTTATACGCCCGGCTGGAATAGCACCTTGACGCAAGGCCCACAGAAAATCTTTATAGCATAGATCCTGTTTAACTTTCCCTTTTTCTACTGATGACAACGCTCTGGCAACACGTTGATAGGTCTCATCAATAGTGCCGTCTATCGCAGTACCATCTTTGGTTTTTAAACGATACTTGGTATCCCAAATATCCATTGAAGCATCCTGAAAAGGTATTTCAGTCACAGCAGTTGGGATGAAAGACGGCTTGGTGGGCATAAAAAATCTCGGTTGATAGTAAAATTTGAAAAAATCTGCTTATTTAGGCCAATAAACGATATATAGTGATATATATCTAGGATAGCACAATATATAGTGTATGCGCGAGTAAATTAACATCACAATAATGATTGACTTTGAAGCCAAACCTCTGGCTAAACCAGAAAATCCCCGCTTTGATGTTGCCACATCGCGTAGTATTTCCCCTGCTTATCAAGTAATTGCTGATGAGTGCCCTGCTCCAGAATTCTGCCTTTTTCCAGCACGATGATACGATCCATAGTCAAAATGGTAGAAAGACGATGAGCGATAACCAGCGTGGTTTTGTGTTTGATCAGTTCAAAAATGGCCACCTGAATTTGCTTTTCAGTCAGCGAATCCAAGGCGCTGGTTGCTTCATCCAGTACCACTATTGGAGCGTCCTCCAAAAAGGCACGGGCAATGGCGATACGCTGTCTTTCGCCCCCTGACAGTTTGACACCACGCTCACCAACCAGCGTATCAAATTGCTCCGGAAGTTGTTCAATAAACTCAAGACAACGGGCTTTTGTAGCGACTTCAATCAACCTGGCTTCAGAAATATCAGCCCCAAGCGTGATATTGTCGCGAATAGAACGATGAAATAAATCCGGTTGTTGCGGCACCATAGAAATTTGCTCACGCAAAGATTGCAAGGTAAATGCTTTCGCATCTTGTCCATCAAAACTGATCATGCCTTGTTGAGGATCAAGAAAACGAAATAAGAGCTTAGTTAACGACGATTTTCCGGAACCAGATTGCCCAACCAAAGCGACTTTTTCACCCGCCTTAATATTTAAAGAAAAGTTTTCAAATAACGGAATTTGCCCTGCGTTTTGTTGATTATACGTAAAATGAAGCTTATTAAAATCAATCGCACCCTGTGTGATGGTCAATGCCTGGGCATGATCGGCATCCATCTCCACATCTACTTGTCTAAAAACCTCAGCCATTTCAGAGGCATCCGCCAACGCCGTAAAAAAACTTCTGAAATTACGCCCAAACTCCCATAAGCGCTGGATCAGTAAAATCATGATTGATTGAAACAAAACAAACTCACCTACCTGAAAGTCGCCTTGTGTCCATTTTTGGATCATTAAATAAACCAGTAATAGTTCAATGCCAAAAGTCATAAAACCTTGCACGGCAAACGAAAAAAACGTAAATATCCATGCAATTTTTTTCTTACGGTAAACAAAATCCGAAGCCTGATTGATACGCGCCTGCTCCCTGGCTTCCATGGCAAAACTTTTAACGATGAAAATATTGCTGATGGCGTCTGAGTAAACACCGCCAACGCCAGAATCAGCCAGCGCTACTGCTTTGTCAAAACGCAGTTTCCAGATCGAATACACCACATTCCAGGTAACAAACAAAATAACCCAAGCCAAAAAATAACAGGCAAATTCCGGCTGTTGGCGATAAAAAATGGCAAAGGAAATACCAATGGCGACGATATTGGTAAAAAACTGAAACAAAAACCAGTCCATAATCGTTTCAAAAGACCTCGAAAAACGATTGGCCTGCTTGATCAAGCTACCGGAAAAATTATTTTCAAAAAAAATGGCTTTTTGCTTTTTAAGCACTTCGAAACAGCGCTTTTCCAGCCTATTAACGCCGCCGCCATCGAGGGGAACAATCGCAATTTCCAACAAGCGCCATGCCAGCCAAATGCCCGCATAGATAAAGCCAATTTGCTTTAAATTATCCAGCAACATTGCCAGCGTTGCTTCTGAATAAGGTTGAGCCAGGCCGTTGGCTATATTTTTATAATAAAGCGGCGCGGTTAAATCCAGTATCATCGCCAGAGACAAAGCAACTAAAGCTAACAGAAAATAGCCTTTTCTTTGCCAGACTACCCGGCTGTATTCTTTAAAAATGATGTCCATTGAATTTTTGTAACTGAATTGAAATCTGCTGTCCTGCTTCTACTGCCAGGGACTATTAATATTTTTCTACTATTATGCAGGTTCTACTATTGATTTGCCTGATACATTTTGCTGACACACGAAAAATACTATAAGCTCGCTCATAAAAAGGATTGTAAGTTTGGCTTACATAATCCTGTAATATTTTTCATGTTATAAAGACGATATATTGATAAGGGACAACAAATCAACCGTTATGGATACCAGTAACTATAATTTTGACCCGACCTACGGTTATTCTCTTAACCAGTTGCTGGCTATTAAACCTCCGAAGGAACCCAAGGATTTTGATAGCTTCTGGCAAAAACGTTACCAAAATGCCTTAACCGTTGCCCCTAAACCAAAAATCAAATTTATAAAAGAAGACAGCCGTGGAGGGCAGGTATTTGCCATAAGTTACACGTCTTCTGATAAATTTCCAATTTTAGGTTGGTTATTGTTGCCAAGTTCCGGGATCATCAGACGGGGCTTTGTTGTCGGCCATGGCTATGGCGGTCGTGAAGGTCCTGATTTTCATTTACCCTTTAAAGATGCGGCGATACTGTTCCCCTGCTTTCGCGGCCTATCGCTCAGCGCCTGCCCCCCCATTTCTAACGAACCTTATTGGCATGTCTTGCATGACATCAATCTTAAGGACCGTTATATTCTGGGTGGCTGCGTAGAAGACGTGTGGTTGGCTGTCAGCGCTATGCTATCTCTATTTCCCGATTTGGCCGGCCACTTGGGCTATCTAGGCGTAAGTCTGAGTGGTGGTATTGGTGCCCTTGCCCTGGGATGGGAAACAAGAATTACCAAAGGCCATCTCAATGTACCCACTTTTGGCCATCAACCTTTACGATTAAGACTGCCAACCAATGGCAGCGCAAGAAGTTTGCAGGAGTTTTATCGGGCTCATAAAAAAATCACGCTAAATACCCTGCGTTATTACGATGCAGCTTCGGCTGCAAAACGCATAAAAATCCCAATACATTGTGCTTGTGCACTATTCGATCCCTGCGTCGCGCCCCCTGGTCAATTTGCAATTTTTAACGCCATTAATTGTGAGAAACAGTTATACATTCTGGAAGCAGGTCATCATAACTATAAAAACCAGGCTTTACAGGAGCTTGAGCTGATTAACCAACTTGATAATTTTTTTAAGTCGTTGGTAAGCGAGATGGAAATAAACCTCTATTGCCTTGCCCCCTCCTCATCCATTAATTTTACTGGCAAAAAACAGGAGCAATAAATGAATCGCGAATATCACAAATGGTGGAGTAACCGATTACACCGTGATATGGAGTTACTGGTTTTTGGCCATGCCGGCGCTAAAGTGCTGGTGTTTCCTTCTCGCCTTGGACGTTTTTATGAGTATGAAAAGCTCGGCATGGTGGAAACTTTAAGGCACAAAATAGAGCAAGGCTGGTTACAACTTTATTGTATCGACAGTATTGATGCAGAAAGCTTTTACTGTCAATGGGCACACCCTGCCTGGCGTATTTCAAGACATGTGGATTTTGAAGAATATGTTCTGAACGAAGTATTCCCCTTTATGCAAAACAAAAATCCGCATGATTGTGTAATTTCTCATGGTTTAAGTCTGGGCGCATTTCATGCTGCCAACATTGTCTTTCGTTATCCTCATCTATTTAAAAAGCTGGTCGCTTTTTCAGGCCGTTACGATCTGACGCTGAGTGTAGAGTGTTTTAACGATTTATTTGATGGCTTTTACAATGAAGATGTTTATTTTCATACGCCCAGTCATTTTCTACCTAATCTGGAATGCGCCTGGCGTTTGAACAAACTAAGAGAAATGGATATTACGTTGGTAATCGGTAAAGAAGATCCTTTTTTACAGAATAACCAACAACTTAGTTCAATTCTGTCGCAAAAAAATATCAGACATCAAATGCCGATTTGGGCTGATAGAGCACATAGCGGTTATTATTGGCGGCGCATGGCAGCAATTTATCTATAACAGGGGATAAACACGAAATGGTTAAGGGGGGGCTAATCTCCGGCTATCACATTAACTTTTAGCTTTATACCAGATTCTTAAAATCAGTTTCTACACTTTACTTGTTGCCTTTGTAACACAGCTGGATGACAACGCACGCAAAATGCTTGCAAATCTTGAACAGTCAATCATAACAGACTGTTCAAGACTTGCTACATCCTTTACTTAACAGTCGTTTTTTCTTTAAGCGCTTCTTCAGCGGCTTTTTTTTCCTCAGCTGCCTTTTGTCGTTCTGCAGCCTTTTTTGCTAACGCCGCTTTTTGATCCGCTGCCTTTGTAGCGGCTATCGTCCCGGTTTCAGGGGCAGCCTGACTTAGGACTGGTGATAATAATACTGATATTAGACAGAGACTTACTGTGATTTTTTTTGTTTTCATGTGCAACATAATAAACCCTTAAATTAACTAGTTATTTAAAATGAGTATAACTCAATTTTGGTAGTCTGCAGCCATGCAGATAAAATGGAAACCAAACTTTATTCCCCATTAATACATCCACAATAATCAGGATATTTTATTTGCGGACTGACTTGAAACTATCATGTTAAAAATTGAAATACAATAAATAACTGATCTTATGCAGTAAAGGCTTAATCCAGTTTACCGCGCCAACCACCAAAGCTTTTCCGACAGGGCGCGTATTAAGTAAATTTATTTAAATAAATACCATAAGCCCAAAAGACTCACAACAACCAGACCACCCCCTATCCAACGCTTAAAAAGCAAATCATTACGCATTATTGCGTTATGCGCTTTCAAGCCCAATACATGTCCTATGGCTGCAATCGGTAACAGGGCCAGTGCTGTTATAAAATGCAAATCAACCGACAGAACAAGAAAGGTGGTCATTTTAATACTTACCAGAATGAACCATAATACAAACAGTGTGTCGCGCAATTGGTATCTGCTGACATTCCTCATAAAGACTGCAACCATCAAAGGTGCGCCGCTCAGGGAAATACCGGCAATGTATCCTCCTAAAATAAGCAACCCTCTATCTGCCCAGGCATGATGACTTTCAATACCTTTATTGAACAGCCAGGTAAAACCATAAAACAAAGTAACCGAATAAATAAAACCATTCAGCCATAGTAACGGGAGATTCAATAACCCAAAAACGCCTACGATAGCAGGAGGAATAATGTAAATCGAAGAACGCCGTAAATAAGGCCAATCGACATTGTGCAGACGGTTTATCAGTGTTAAACCGGAAAAAAACAATAAATGCACACCAATGATTGGCAGCCACAGCAGCGGACTGTTTTGCACAAACAACATCAGTGGCAAGCCTAAAGCCGCACCACCAAATCCAAGTCCTGTGCGGACAAAGCCGGTCCAAACAAATACTAAAGCGATAAATATTATTTGATATTCAGAAAAGCCCAGTAACATGAATTAACAACAGCCTGTTTTATAATACGATTTAAACGCAAAGTGAATAAAGTTAGATTAAGCGGACCTTAAACAGCTTAGTAGTTTGCCCAAAGCTTCAATAAGGTTTCTGGCCGACAAAATTCCCTGCAGGTTTGTAATTACATACCCAAACTTGTGACTTATCAGGACAAATTGCTTTTCCACAACCGACTTCAGTAGTGCTTTCCCATACTATTTGTGTATAGTGGCCGCACATTTTGCCAACAAAACAGGTATTTGTAGAATACCGGTAGTCATTTTTTTCGCTTCCCCAATCATCAATTACATGGGTTGGCGTTAAACGTTGAACTTTAGAGCCACCCTCTGAGGATATTATCGGACTGGCCCAAAACAAATTTTCACCTAAATCACTTGATTTGCTATGCCTGAGTTCGCAAGCTTCTCTCGTTTTCAGTGTGTCGGCATAATCCTGAGCAATATCTGCAAGTGCTGATGACCAGTGTAAAGCAGGGATCTTTTCGGCGTTACGCCAGTGATTATGGGCCATGACTGTTTCAATTTGCTCATCCGGGCTTAAATTTGATTCAGCCATAGCAAGATGACATAAACTGAATAGTGCAAGACTGATAAGAAAATTCGCTTTCATGTGACAGGGAGTTGCGCAGGTGGCTTGTAACGATGGATGAACCCAAGATTCAATAAGGAATTATTGAAAAATTGCTTGGGGATGCTTAGAAAGGACAAGATTTTTCAAGGTTAATCTTGACCATTTGAAGCCAAATTACCGAGTCTAAAAACTTAGCCCTTTAAATCAATCCATTAATCATGTTACCTTTACAGGCCTCTTAAAATATCTTTTTTAATATCTTCAAGGTTTTCCAGCCCGACAGAAATCCTTACCAAGCCATCTTTAATGCCGGCTGCGGATCTGACTTCAGGCGCTAAACGACCATGCGTAGTGGTCGCCGGGTGAGTAATGGTAGTTTTAACATCACCCAAATTAGCGGTAATAGATAACATTTCAGTGGCATCAATCATCTTCCAGGCATGTTCTTTACCGCCTGCCAGTTCAAAACTGACGATACCGCCAAAATGGCTTTGCTGACGTGCAGCCAACTCATGCTGGGCATGAGAAACTAGCCCAGGGTAATGAACCTTGGAAACGCCCGGTTGTTGTTCCAGCCATAAGGCAAGTTCAAAAGCACTGTCACAATGCGCTTTCATTCTGACCGCAAGCGTTTCCAGTCCGGATAAAAATACCCACGCATTAAACGGGCTCATCGTGGCACCGCCAGTGCGTAGATAGGGATAAATAGATTTTTCAATAACTTCATCGCTGGCAACCACGGCACCACCTACACAACGCCCCTGCCCGTCTATGTATTTGGTTGCAGAATGAACAATAATATCCGCTCCATAATCTAGCGGCTTTTGCAACGCAGGCGTACAGAAACAATTATCAACGATCAGTAAGCAGTCATGTTTGTGAGCGATATCGGCAAGTGCTGAAATATCGGCAATTTCAGTTAAAGGGTTTGAGGGTGTTTCCAGAAACAAAAACCGGGTATTCGGTTTGATTGCAGCCTCCCAAGCCGCAGTATCAATCAGATCAACAAAATCTGTTTCAACCCCAAACTTGCCAAAATAATTCTGAAACATCAATACCGTATTACCAAACACCCCGCGAGAACATACAACATGATCCCCAGCCTTAAGCAACCCCATTCCAACCGCCATAATAGAGGCCATCCCTGAGGCAAATGCCAGGCAACGTTCGCCATTTTCCATTAAAGCCAATCTTTCCTGAAAGGCATTAACTGTTGGATTGGTGAAGCGCGAATAAATATTGCCGGGCCTTTTTCCGGTAAAACGCAACGCAGCGTCTTCGGCACTGGCAAACACATAACTGGAGGTGGCAAATAATGGAATACTATGCTCATCTTCATGAGTACGTTTATGCCCAGCTCTTATCGCCTGCGTTTCAAGGTTGTAGTCGTTCCAGTTAATGTCTTTCATGGCTTTGTTGATCGTGTTATATGTTGAAAAGATTAGACTAAGACAAAAGGCGAAAAAATCAAAACGGTCTACTTTTACATTTCGCCTTTAATCTTTTGTCTTAAACCTTAGTCCCCATTCTGCATTCCGATTATAAAATTCTCGGAATTCCTTTCACTTTGCGCATTATCGTTTCGCAAGGCTTCTGTGCGTTCGAGATAGGCGTCGTCAATATCCCCGGTAATATATTCTTTACTGAAACAGGACGTATCAAAATGGTCTATATCCAAATTACCTTTACGAACGGCATCAATGAGATCATTCAATTCCTGATAAATAACCTTATCAGCGCCTATTGCCTCACAAACCTCTTCTTCAGATCGGTCATGAGCAATCAATTCATGCGCGGCCGGCATATCAATCCCGTAAACATTCGGGTATCTAACCGGCGGTGCCGCTGACGCAAAATAGACTCTTTTTGCACCGGCATCGCGAGCCATCTGAATAATCTGCTCGGAAGTCGTGCCTCTAACAATAGAGTCATCAACAAGCAATACATTCTTACCTTCAAACTCAAGACTAATCGCGTTCAACTTTTGCTTAACCGATTTTTCCCTCATTTTCTGACCCGGCATGATAAATGTTCTGCCGATGTAGCGATTTTTTATAAAGCCTTCCCTGTACTTTACACCTAAAATATTGGCCATCTGTAAAGCCGCTGTGCGACTGGTATCGGGAATAGGAATAACCACGTCAATATCATGGTCCGGCCAGTCCCGAAGTACTTTTTTGGCCAATTTTTCGCCCATTCGCAAACGGGCTTTATAGACCGATATCCGATCTATAATCGAATCGGGCCGGGCAAAATAAACATATTCAAAAATACAGGGACAATGATCAACCTGCTCAGCACAAAGTTTGGTATGCAGTTCACCAGATGCTTCAATAAAAACCGCTTCGCCTGGCGCTATGTCTCTTATAAGATCAAACCCCAGTACATCGAGCGCAACACTTTCTGAGGCAATCATGAATTCCGTGCCTTGTTCTGATTTTCGTGCACCATAAACAATCGGACGAATTCCATTAGGGTCTCTGAATCCTAAAATTCCGAAGCCGGCAATCATAATAACAACTGCATAAGCGCCGCGACAACGGCGATGAACACCGGAAACCGCTTCAAAAACATCATCGACACTTAAATGCAATTTACCGAGACTTTGCAATTCATGAGCAAAAACATTCAACAAAACTTCTGAATCCGAATCGGTATTGATATGCCGTTGATCTTCGACGAACAAGGCTGTTTTTAATTCTTCGGTATTGGTCAAATTGCCGTTATGCGCAAGTGTCAAACCAAAAGGGGAGTTCACATAAAACGGTTGAGCTTCAGCAGAACTGGTGCAACCCGCTGTTGGATAACGAACATGAGCGATGCCCATATTACCTTTCAGTTTTAGCATCTGAGCATTAGTAAAAACATCCCGGGTTAAACCATTTTCCTTACGTAAATGTAATCGCCCCCCCTCACAAGTCACAATACCTGCGGCATCCTGACCTCTATGTTGCAGAACTGTGAGCGCATCATATAAATCCTGATTTACAGCCTGATGTGAAACGATTGCAGCAATACCACACATTATTTTTTAACCTGCCTTTTTGTAACGATTAACGAAAGAAACTAGCGATAACTGATATTTTTTGCCAAACCAAACGAAAAATTATCCCGCAACCAAATTGCGAGCACTTGAAAAGGTGGAATTACTTTTGATTGCGCCCACCAAGACTCTTTGGGCATTGGCGTTAAGCCTGCCAGGATGACAACAACGGTAACAAATACCATTCCGCGAAAGCTCCCCAAAACCATTCCGCCGAAGCGATCCATAAATGTAATTCTTTTGTTTTTTGTCAAAACACTGACCAGAAAACTTATTAATCCACCAAGACACAACGTAAGTACAAATAAGGCGAAAAAAGATAGTGCGAGTTTGCCAACTGGATGTGTGATGGCGGTTCCCAAAAAGACAGAAAACTTTTGACTTAAATTCAAACCCACCCAACTTGCCAACAACCAGATCAACAAAGAAAACGCTTCCTTGTCCAATCCCCGTCGTAACCCTGAAACAATGAAAACAAAAACAATCGCGATCAGGGTGAAATCTATCCAAATCAGGCCTTTATAAAACATTATTCAGAAATCAAAATAGCCTTTATGTTTTGTTTATCCAATCTAGATTTCATCGCTGACGCTTTCTTTTCATCAAGCTCGGGGCCAACTCTTAAACGGTAAGAAATACCTTTATCTGTTTGAACCGTATCCAGAGAAGCAGGTAAACCTTGTTCACGCAAACTGTCCCAAAGCGACATGGCATTGTCTTTTTTGCTAAAACTACCAACCTGAATATACCAACGCACCAACTTCGCAGGTGCTTTAGGTATAGTAGCCTCAGGTTTCTTGGCTTCTGCTACTGTTGCAGCCAAGCTTTTCGCCGCAGTACTTGGTTTTGTCTCTGCCTTAGTTACTGGTTCTTTGGGAACAACAGATGGCTGTATCTCAGTCTTTTTGACAATTACCGACTTGACCGGGGACATTAATTTTATAGGTTTTACAGGCTCAGTTAGGTGGCTTTCCCTGACTGGCGATTTGGTAGTCCCGTCTCCTAAAGACTTACTCGGAATAGCATCTGTACTCTGCTTGGGATGACTTTTAGGAGGAATAGTTTCCGGCTCCTGAACTGCAGAATCTTCAAATCCGGGAGATTGAATCGCCGCCTGTCCGGCTTCTGGTTCTGCTTCTTCCTCGGCACCCGTGCTCTCTATAACTTCACCCGTATTTTCGGCAGGTAAAGATTCTGACTCTGGTTGTTTTAAAACCTCGCCCTCATTTTCCGGTAACTTGATTGCCGTTTGTTCTGGAGCTGGAACTTTTATTTCTGTAACCAAATTTCCCGTTTCGACAGGATCATCGAATAACATTGGGATAAAAATAGCACAAAGGGCAGTAACGACGACCGCGCCTATCAAACGTTGTTTTAATTCATGATCCATTTCGTCTTCTCACTTATTATCAAATTCAACCAAGCACTCAGATACCAAAAAAAAAGACCCAAAAACCAATAACAAATCCCCCGCATTGGCCTGACTTTTCGCCGCAGAAAATGCTTCGGAAAATCCGGCATAACCAAAAGCAACCTTAGATATATCGCTTTGCGAAAAAATTCCGCGCATAACAGATTCGGTTGCTGCTCTGGGATTGGTCAAAGGAGCAAAAAACCAGTCATGAACCACAGGATTCATGATATCAAGAACACCGGCAATGTCCTTATCCTTCATCATAGAAAAAACAGCATGAATACGTGTGTCTGGATAAACAGCTTGTAAATAGTCAGCCAATGTTTTTACCGCTTCCGGATTATGCCCCACATCCAGCAACACAGGAATCTCAGACTCGATCAACTGAAAACGACCGGCGAGATGAACATTTGCCAAACCTTGTTTAATTGCGGCCTCACTGACAGGCAAAATATCTGCCATTTTAGTCACTGCCAAAAGGACCGCTGACGCATTGCGATATTGATGCTCCCCTTTTAAGGCCGGTTCAGGCAATTGTAACATTTGTAGGTCACCGGAAAACCAATCCCACCCAGCAGCCTGTTTTTTATAAGAAAAATCCTTTCCAATACAACACAGCACGGTGCACTGCTCCAAAGCCCAATTAATTAGCGATTCTGGAGGCTCTAGATCACCGGTAATAGCAGGGATTCCAGCACGAAAAATACCCGCTTTTTCCAAACCAATAGCTTCTCGGGTATGACCCAACCAATCACTATGATCAATACTGATACTAGTAACAATAGCCAGATCAGGATCAATAATGTTAACGGCATCCAGTCGACCGCCCAAACCCACTTCGAGTAATTGAATATCGACCTGGGCGCGTCGGAAAATATCCAATGCCGCCAGCGTGCCAAACTCAAAATAACTTAAAGTCGTATCGCCACGCGCCTCATCTATCCTTGCAAAGGCCTCACAGATTTGCTCATCTGATACAGGCACCCCATCAATCTTTATTCGTTCATTATATTTTAAAATATGTGGCGACGAGTAAGAACCTACCCGATAACCTTCCGCCGTATAAATAGCTTCAAGATAAGCAACGGTAGAACCTTTACCATTAGTACCGGCGATGGTAATGGTCGGTGGTTTAATGTAATCAGGAGCAAGTACTTTAAAAACTTGCGCTGCCCGCTCCAAACCCAAATCGATATATAAGTGATGCAAGCTTTCTTGCCACTTAAGCCAATCCTCCAGGGAACTAAAAGGTTTCATTAATCGATTTTAAATTCAGGCTTCCTGATCCGAATGACTTTCAACTTCATTCGCTTCAATTTCAGTTTCTTCAATGATTACGGTTTCGGTCTCGATTAAAACCGGAGCCAAGACAATATTCTCTGCCACAGTATTTTTCGCCTGCATCAGCATGGCAAGAATACTGGCTATCTTGTCGCACATGTCACGTCTATCGATAATCATATCAATAGCGCCATGTTCCTGTAAAAACTCACTGCGCTGAAAACCTTCCGGCAATTTTTCACGAACAGTCTGCTCAATGACTCGTGGACCAGCAAAACCGATCAAAGCATTCGGTTCGGCAACATTAATGTCGCCCAACATTGCTAAACTTGCTGAAACACCGCCCATCGTTGGGTCAGTCATAAATGAAATATAAGGCAGACCTGCCTCGGATAGCTTGGTTAAGGCAGCACTGGTTTTTGCCATTTGGAATAATGAAAACAGTGATTCTTGCATACGAGCACCACCGCTAGAGGTAAAGACAATAAACGGCACACCCAGTTCCAAACTTTTGTTGACACCACGAACAAACTTTTCGCCGACCACCGATCCCATGGAACCGCCCATAAAACCGAAATCAAAGGCAGCAGCAACAATATCTTGACCTTTAAGCTGACCTTTTATCACCACCAGCGCATCATTTTCTTTAGTCTGTTTTTGCGCTTGGGTTATCCGGTCTTTATATTTCTTACTGTCTTTAAATTTTAAGGGATCAACAGGTTTGACCTGTTTGCCGATCTCCTGGTGACCACCTTCGTCCAAAAACATGGTCAAACGCGTTCTTGCCGAAATACGCATGTGATGCTCACATTTTGGACAAACGCTTAAATTTCTTTCTAATTCAATATTATAAAGGATCGCGTTACAACTCGGACATTTATTCCAAAGTCCTTCGGGAACCGCACCCTTTTTATTCGATCCTTCCGTTCTGATTGTGGAAGGAAGTAATTTTTCATACCAACTCATTTATATACCCGTAATGTTGCTGCTTGATGGACTGACTCGAGCAGTCCATCCTGGAAAATGTTCTTCAAGAATTTATACGAAATAACCTGCCCCTCTCCCTTTGGGAAAAAGAATCTCATTCCCTAACTATCCATCGCTTCACGCATAGAACTTAACAGCCCAACTATTTCACTTTTAGCACGTTCCAGATCATCAAGGTTTTCTTCAATTTTACTAATCAATGCACTACCAACTACAACGCCATTACCCAGACCGGAAACTGTTTTCGCTATTTGGGCATCTTTAACGCCAAAACCGATAGCGACAGGTAAACTGGTATTCGCTCTTATTTGATTAAGCTTGGCTTCTACGTCAGCAACATCTAAATGACCTGCGCCGGTAACACCTTTAAGCGATACATAATACAGATAACCACTACCTGCAGCCCCCATTATTTTAATGCGTTCGTCAGTACTATTGGGAGCCAATAAAAAAATCGGATCAATATCTCGCGCCTTTAACAAGATAATATTCTCTACTGCTTCTTCAATCGGCAAATCAACAGTTAAAACACCATCGATTTCTGCACGTTGCGCGGCATTGGCAAAATCTTCATAGCCCATCGCTTCAATGGGATTGACATAGCCCATTAAAACCACTGGCGTATGTTGATTGGTTTTTCTAAATTCTATCGCAATCCCCAACACCCGTCTAAGGCTCATTTTATGAGCCAAAGCACGTTCACTGGCACGTTGAATGACTGGTCCGTCTGCCATGGGATCAGAAAAAGGCACACCCAATTCGATAACATCAGCACCGGCTTCAACCATGGCATGCATCATGGGCAGAGTAAAATCGGGATTGGGATCACCCGCGGTAATAAAAGGAATTAACGCCTTACGACCCGATTTGGCTAAGCCCTCAAATGTAGCAGTTATACGACTCACAGTTCTATCCCCTCACGTTGCGCCATTGTTTGCATATCTTTATCGCCACGACCTGAGAGACTGACAATGATAATTTCATCTTTACTCATGGTCGGTGCAAGCTTCATGGTGTAAGCCATTGCATGACTGGATTCCAGCGCTGGAATAATACCTTCCAAGCGGGTCAATGCATGAAAACCTTCCAACGCTTCGGTATCGGTAATATTCACATATTGAGCCCGACCGGTATCTTTAAGCCAGGCATGTTCAGGACCTACGCCCGGATAATCAAGGCCAGCAGAAATAGAATGAGTTTCGATAATTTCACCGTCATCATCTTCGATCAGATAAGTCCGGTTACCATGAAGTACGCCAGGACGACCTGCACACAAAGGCGCGGAATGACGACCAGTTTCAACACCATCGCCAGCGGCTTCAACACCAATTAATTTGACTGAATGATCATCGATAAACGGATAAAACAAACCGATAGCATTTGAGCCGCCGCCAACACAGGCAACCAGAGCATCTGGTAAACGACCGGTCTGATCCAGACATTGTTGTTTGGCTTCACGGCCAATAATTGCCTGAAAATCACGAACCATCGCAGGATAAGGATGAGGACCAGCTACCGTACCTATAATATAAAAAGTATTGTCGACATTGGTTACCCAATCTCTTAGCGCCTCATTCAAAGCATCTTTTAAGGTCTTTGAACCGGATTCAACGGCAACCACGGTAGCGCCCAATAATTTCATGCGATAAACATTTAATGATTGCCGAACGACATCCACAGCCCCCATATAGATGACGCATTCCAATCCCAAGCGCGCTGCAACAGTCGCCGTGGCAACACCGTGCTGGCCAGCTCCGGTTTCAGCAATAATGCGAGTCTTGCCCATGCGTTTGGCCAATAAAGCCTGGCCCACAGTGTTATTGATTTTATGCGCGCCGGTATGGTTTAAATCTTCACGCTTCAAATATATTTGCGCGCCGCCCAATTCACGACTCCAGCGCTCGGCATGGTATAAAGGCGACGGTCGACCCACATAATATTTTAAGTCTGCATCCAGTTCGGCTATAAATTCAGGATCGTTTAAATATTGCTGATAAGCAATATTAAGTTCCTGAATTGGTGGAATTAATGTTTCCGCGACAAACATTCCGCCGTAAGGGCCAAAGTGGCCTCTTTCATCGGGCATATTATATTTTTCTGTCATATTCTTCTGTCACCCTCGTTGACTTCACGTATGAATGTCGCCATCTTTAGCGCATCCTTAATACCTTTATTTTCCTCTACACCGCTACTGACATCGAGCGCATAGGGTCTTACTGTCTGTACCGCCTGCCTTGCATTGGCCAAATCCAAACCACCTGCAAGAATGATCGGCAAGCTGCACTGCTTGGGTATCAAATCCCAATCAAACTGACTGCCGGTCCCACCTTTTGCTCCAGGATGATATGCATCCAGCAACAACCCGGAAGCATCATTATAATGTTCTGCGATACCACAAATATCCATGCCATCTTGCACTCTCAACGCCTTAATATACCGCTTACCATAGAGTCTGCAAGCACCAGCCGTCTCATCACCATGAAATTGAAGACAATCAACAGGCACCTGTTCGAGTACCTCACGTATTCGTTCTTCCTCTTCGTCTACAAACAATGCAACAATAGAGACAAAGGCAGGTAAGGCTTTGACAATTTTATTAGCCTGTTCAATAGCTACATTTCTTGGGCTAGGCGGGTAAAACACCAGTCCAATGGCGTCCGTGCCTAAGTTAGCTGCATTAACAGCATCTTCAACACGGGTAAAGCCACAAATTTTAACGCGAGTTCGCATAAAGTGATATGAGAATTTAACCCAAAAAAGCCAGCCATCTAGAATAACATAAAAGCACTGATAATTTACTTGCGCATCAAAAAAATAATAGCACCTTAATCGGGACTGGTAACGACCTTCCACCTATTCATGAGACTGTTCCAGCGTTCCCATATCAATGACGAAACGATATCTAACATCGTTTTTCAAGACGCGTTCATAGGCCTCATTAATCTTTTGGATGGGAATAATTTCAATATCTGAAGTGATATTATGCTCAGCGCAAAAATCGAGCATTTCTTGAGTTTCCTTAATACCGCCAATCAAAGAACCGGCAATTTGACGCCGCTTAAAAATCAGATTAGCGACTGAAGAAGAGGGATGTGGATGATCCGGCAAACCGACCAAGCATAATGTGCCATCACGTTTCAGTAAAGCTGTGAAAACATCCAGATCGTGCGATGCCGCAACAGTATTCAAGATAAAGTCGAAACTGGAAATATGCAGTGCCATTGCATCGTGATTTTTTGACACCACAACTTCATTAGCGCCTAGACTTATAGCATCTTCCACCTTATCGGACGACGTAGTAAAAAGCACAACATGCGCACCAAATGCATGAGCAAACTTAACTCCCATGTGACCAAGACCACCCAATCCAACAATGCCGACTTTATCACCTTTACCTACCTTCCAATGTTTTAAAGGTGAATAAGTGGTAATTCCGGCACATAGCAATGGCGCAACCGCGGCAAGATCAAGTGTATCAGAGACATTAAGCACGAATTCCTGATTAACGACAATTTGTCGCGAATAGCCACCGTAATTAGTGCCACCCGTATGCTTATCTGGACTGTTATAAGTAAACTCAGCTTTATTACAAAACTGTTCCAGATCATCAAGACAATCCAGACAAACTCCACAGGAATCAATCATACACCCGATTCCAACACTGTCACCGGCTTTGAATTTACTTACTTCGCTACCAACTTTTACAACCTTACCAACAATTTCATGGCCTGGCACCATTGGAAAAACTCCGCTTCCCCATTCGTCGCGAACCTGATGAATATCTGAGTGGCAAACACCGCAAAACAGAATTTCGATTTGGACATCTTCTGCCATCAGCTCACGCCTTTGAAAAACAAACGGCACTAGTGGTGAGGTATGATTAAGGGCAGCATAGCCTATGGTATTTTGCATAGTGGTCTCCTTGAATCCAAAATATAATTAATGTTTTAATGTAGCCGCATAAGTTACATATTTTTTCTAACCTTCTCCCATTTTATTAAAAAATCGACTACCTTTAAATTAGTTAAAGGGAAAAATTTAAGATTCAAAGAATTCATTCAGTGCCTGCGCCTCAAGATCGCAAGACATGGCAGAAAGCTGTACTATGAACATCAAAAGCACTGGCAACGCAGGCGGAGTTTAGCATTTAAAGGAATTTGGGATAGACGGAACCTGTCTAAGCTTATATAGTTTCCAAATAGTACGTTAGCAGACGCTGGCTTTTTGGCTTGACAGCCATTTAAATGATAACTTTGATAGCTTTAGAATGCACCCGTGCTTTTATCTGAACAGCGTCATTGTCCAGAATCCCCAGTGATGTGCTTCACCGGCAACATGGTTTAAATATAACGCGGCTTGCAGATGAACGGTACATGAAAAGTTCAGTGGATACAAAATCAATTAGCAAAAGGTTCGCCCATGACTGATATGCGAATTTACAAGCTACTGGACTTTTTTGATCGCTCTAAAATGAACGACTGTAAAATAAGATGGGAATAAAAAAATTACGATATAGTAAAGTAATTAATTACAACTTTTCCTTTACAATCTGATAAACCTCTTTAGTAGTTTGATCTGCTCCATTTAATAGCAATTCAAGTTCTGCCAATTGTTTTTCTGCAAACACCCTATCTTTTAAACTGGATGTATTAATATATACATTTAATGCTGCACTTTTTAATGCTCCGTATGCTGCCATTACTGCAACACCCGCATCACTAATCACACCTAAATTTCCTTTATGAGCAGCAATTTTAGAAAGAGCAATAATTTCCACACAAGCCTTTGCACAATTCAACGGCACCAAAGTAGCTTCGTGCAATGCGCTTTGAATTGCAATGCTACGTGAAAATTTTTCCTGCTCAGTTTCCTTTGGCAAACCATAGGTTTCCATTAATCGCTCAAAAACGTCAATATCTGCTTTTATAAAGCCAGTCATTTTGTCACGCAATACTTCCGATTTTTGAAGCAGCACCTGCATTTCTATTTCTACATCAGCATACTGCGACTTACCAATAGTCAAATTACAAACCATGCTAATTAAAGCAGCAGCTTGGGCTCCCATTATTGCAGAACAACTACCCCCACCAGGCGTAGGAGCACTACTGGCCAGCTCATTTAGAAAAGTGTGTACTGATTTGTTTTTTATTTCGTTCATAATATTTCTTTTAAATGCAAGCAAGTAATGAAGAACCTATAGTAAAAAGATTTGATATGAGATCTTATTCAAAAATCCTGCTTAAGTTTATCCAGAATACGCGCAATAGCACCTTGGTTTTGCAGAACAAATTCCTTAGCTCTGTCAGCCAAAACTTGCCTAAACACTGAATCCTCATATAAAGCAATAATAGTAGCTGTTATTTCGCTTTTATCATGACATTGGATTGCTGCTTTCTGACGCAAAACACCTTCAGCAATATCCTTAAAATTAGCCATAAAAGGACCAAATATAACTGGGGTTCCAACTGCAGCGGCCTCAAGTATATTATGACCACCAACTGGTACCATACTCCCACCTACAAATGCAACATCCGCAGCCACATAAAACATCTTTAACTCACCTATAGAATCAACAATATATACATCGGTAGACTGACAACATAAATCATCTGAAGCGCGCATTACAAAAGACAAGCCCTCCTTTTCACAAAGCTTTTTAACCTCATGAAAACGCTCAGGATGCCTTGGTGCAATTGCCAATAATAATTCGGGAATCCTTTTTTTCAAATCTTTATAAATTTCAAAAAATATAATCTCTTCATCTTTATGAGTACTGGCTATAAGCCATACAAATCTCCCAGCAAAATAATCCGCTTTAAAATTTAACCCTCTGAGGATAAGCTCATCTGTAATTTCCAAGTCATACTTAATATTTCCCATTGTTTTTACTTTTTCAACTGCAGCACCAATTGCAACAAATCGACCGGTATCACTGTCTGTTTGCGCAGCAATTAACTTTACATTAGCCAAAGCAGATGCAATTAAACCCGGAAATTTTTTATACCCATTCGCAGATTTTTCGGATAAACGTGCATTGATAACATATAAAGGAATTTCATTTTTTCCACAGGAAGCGAAAAGATTTGGCCAAATTTCAGTTTCCATAATGACAGCCAATTTCGGCCTAAAGCACTCCATAAAGCGATTTACCACAAAAGGGATATCATAAGGTAGATAAACGTGTTCAACTGAGGGCATAACCGTTTTAATACGATCGGAGCCAGTTGGAGTGGTAGTTGTAATTAATAACTTTACATCGGGGAATTGATGTTGAATTTGCTTGACAAGAGGAAATAAAGCCTCGGCCTCACCTACTGATACAGCATGAAACCAAATAACATCTTTAACGAAAGTTTTGTTGTAGATGGCAAATCGCTCTGCCCATCGATATCTGTAAGCAGGCGCTTTATTACCACGCCAGACAAGGCGAAGCAAAATGACCGGAACTAATAGAAAAAATAGAAAAGAATATAAAGTTCGCATAGCGGACAAACTCAAGAAGTAAAGAAAGCAAAGTTAACTTTACAATCTTGAGTTGTTCAACTTAAACCTTAATTATGCTTCAGCAGCAATTTTTATAGGCATTTTTACAACTACGTCAGTATGACAGTTAATATCAATTTGATATTCGCCAATTAAACGAATAACACCTTGAGGTAACCGAATCTCATGCTTTTCAACTGAAACACCTGCTTCAGTAATGGCATCAGCAATATTTTGCGTACCCACTGAACCAAACAATCTACCTTCATCACCAGCTTTATGATAAATAACCACTTCAAGCTTGCTTAATGCATTTGCTCGCGATTGTGCTGCAACCAACTTTTCAATTGCAACTTTTTCCAACTCTGCGCGACGCAATTCAAATTCAGCAATTTTAGTAGCCGTGGCGGGAACGGCTTTCCCGTAAGGAACAAGATAGTTCCTGCCATAACCTGATTTAATAACAACTTTGTCACCGAGGTTACCCAAGTTTGCTACTTTTTCAAGAAGAATAACTTCCATCTTTTATTACCTCATTATCGGATTTTATCCGGCTATATTTTTACGCCATCAAGACGTATGTTTATTTGAAATCTTATTTCGTAAGTTCATCCAGGCATCACTCAATCCAACTAAGGAAACAGGCAGCATGGCGTGGGGTATCAAAAATAACGTTATATAAAACATTGGCACCATATATCGCCCCATCTTCATCGATGCAAACAGGGTATGTATGACAGCCGTGCCAATGAAGGTGTACATCACAAACAGTAAAATTGATATATTCCAAGATAATTCCGATATTACACCGGAACTTAATATTGCAACAACAACTACTAAAACGCTTGCTATTGCCAGCCTTGGCCGAGTATTAAGCGACAAAAACTCTTTCTTGAACCCACCAGGATTGTATAACAGCGCCTGCCACCATCGCCCAAGAAACAATCCAAACAGCATACCAAAAATTGATGCTGCCACAACTATACCGGTCATGTAATGTGAAATCACATCCAAAGTATGCTTAAAATCTTGAACAGGGGGGGCATTCCTGGGCAATACTTGAGAAAGTACATTAACCCACATTACTGCTAAATCAGTTTCGTATAGGTAGAAACAAATCACACCTAACACCCCTATTAAAACAGCAATTTCAATCGTTAGAGACAGATAACGCCCTTCTCTTAAAATTATTGAAATTAACCATACAGGAATCCAAAGCACCATCCCATAAAGCAAAACAAATTGAAGATTGCCTAATAGAAAGAAACCCAAACCACCAACTACCGCAGTTGAACAACCCAGAACCATCAAGCCTTCAAAAGCGCCTCGTCTTAAAGTGACAAGAGCAATTGAACCCGAACTTACTATACTAACAGGGGGCATAACCAGTGAAATCAATGCGAGAGTAGACGCCACTATCATGGCCTGTAATCTACCACGCATAATATACTCAGCTAAAAAACCCACCGATCAACCTTAAAATTATTTGTGAGCGTCACAGAAAGGCAATAATGCAATAAAACGAGCCCGTTTAATTGCAACTCCTAACTGCCTTTGATACTTTGCGCTAGTGCCAGTAATCCGACTAGGTACAATTTTCCCTGTTTCGGTAATGTAGTCACTCAACAAATCCAAATCTTTATAATCGATTTCTGTTCCACCATCTGCACTAAAGCGGCAGAATTTTTTGCGTCTAATGTTACGTGCCATAATAATTCTCGTAAATCCAAGTGTTAAAGGTTTTATTCTGCAGACAGCGCGTCAGCATCCAAATCATCCAAATCATCAAGATCATCCAAATCGACTTCGTCATCTGAAGCCGTATCTGTCGAAACAACCACTTCTCTAGCAGCAGCATCCTTTGCTCTTGATTCAGCGATTTTATTTTCTTCAGCTGTTGAAGTTGCGATAATAGATACTTCGGTAATCGCCTTCTTTTGCAGTAAAGTCATGCTGCGCAAAATAGCGTCATTAAATCGGAAGCCACTTTCCAGTTCTTCCAATGTTGGCTGATCGCACTCAACATTCATTAACACGTAATGGGCTTTATGAATTTTATTAATAGGATAAGCAAGATGCCTTCTACCCCAGTCTTCCAAGCGATGGATCTTACCTGATGAAGCTTCGATGGTTGATTTATAACGCTCAATCATCCCTGGAACCTGAGAGCTCTGGTCTGGATGGACTAAAAAGACAATTTCATAATGTCGCATATTTTTTCCTTTCGGTTAAGCCTCCCACCTCTGTCTTAATAAAGATGGTAAAGCAAGGAGGAGCTGACAGCCCCTAAGAACCGCCCATTATATATATTTATTTAACTTTTGAAAAGCAATGTGATAGAAACAGCATTAATACCAGCAAAAACAACACAAAGGAAGTTCACCTAATCGGACACCCGATTAGGCATAAATACTTAACAATCCTTTGCTAACCGATGCCCGTCCACTTTCAATTTCACGATCTACTTCATCGGCCATATCGACTGCAATAGAATGTGACCCACGACCATCAGCTGACTGTGAAAAATTTTGCGCTGGTGAACCACCACGATCCGACCCAGCGCCCGAAGTCACAGTTACATCCGCTAAATTAAGTTGCTGCATACCCATCATTTCTCTTAATTTTGGTAATGACGACTCAATAGCATCTCTTGTTGCTCCATGCTGAGCTGTAAAAATGACAGTTGCCTGATCATCAGTCACAGCAACTTTTACTGAAACAGGGCCAAGATGAGGTGGGTTTAGCCTGATTTCTGCCGATGGTATTGCTTTCGAGGCCATCCATACAATCCTCTCACTCATATCCTTATTCCATTCAGGATGCGTTAATGGCTTGGATATTAAAGCAAGATCAATCTTGGTATCAGTAACCGTTTTATTTAGCTGAGTACAGTCCATTACAGACTGAGATAAAACCTTAACTTCTCCACCAATCGAGATTTGCTGCTCAACTTTACCTGTCTTTTCGGTAGGGAGTGCATTTTCAAAATAATTCAAATTAAAATCCTGCTTCCCTTGAACTGACTGAGTAAAAGACATTGCACTTTGAAGAATTGGATCAGGTACTTTCGGAAACTGGGTTGATTTAACCTCAATTGCCGGTGAATTTAATGAAGGTAGGGATAATACCCCCCCCTTAACCGCAACATCGGGCATTAAATCCCTTGCCGCTAAAGTTTGTACATCTGGCGATAAAGGAACCCCACTAACGACTGTCACTGGCATGCCAACCCCAAAACCTTGTCGATTAGACTCACTCCCCACTACATTTTCATTTTTTTTCTTTTCTAATTTGCCACTTATCTGATTTGAACCCATCTGAACCGGCAAAGACACCGCCACCTCAATATTGCTAATTTGCCCAATATTTTGGGCTGTTTTTGCCCCTATTTCATTAGCATTACTTTTAACGGGAACCGGCAAATAAACTGCACCTACCTCATCAGCACTTTGCTGAACTGGAGCGACCAATATATCGCCAACGTTTAAATTTTGAAAAAGTGGATTAGATTCTGGCACTTGATCTTTTATATTTTGAAGGAGATTAAGGCTCGATGCTTCACCATTTATGATTTGGTGCTGAGAAATATCCATTCCAATGGCATCTTTTAGGTTTTTCAAGACCTCTAAAGCCTTCGCCTCTAAAGTTGCTCCCGCAGAAATATATTTTAAAGCGTCAGTTACCGTAGCCAAAGCCGCCTCATAATTTTCCTGGCCTTTAATTTTGTAAGAGGACGGCAAATTACTGCCCATTGAAGCGGCAACACTTTGCATATCAACGGCATCGGTAGATGGCAAGACATTCACCACGTCTATGGCAACACCAACTGATGCTGGCGGCGTAACAACTGCCGCTGGATTATTGCCTAACTCACCAATTTTAGTATCCAGAGTACTGGAAAAAGCCTCAGTTGTAACCCCGGTATTATTTGAAAGAGGAAACGCACTTTCAACAGAACTATTAACAGTCGCCAAAGATGATAATTTTGTACTTTCAATATTCATAATCAATTCTCCCATGATTATAATTAACAAGCATTTCCTGTGCCGCCTTAGTTATTCCGACTTATTCTTGACGACCTCTCATCTTGCTCCTGTTGCTCCTGCTTAGCCTCCAGCTTCATTTCATCTTTCAATGCTGAATCACATACCTTTTGAAGACTCTCGGTTTTATGGTGCAATTCTTCCCAAATCTTCTTTTTTGTCACCAATTCCACGTCAATTGAATTTAAGACCCGCTCCTGGCCTAAAATTGCCATATCCAGTTTGTCTATAAACGACCTAAACTCGAGCAATTGTGCGACATTAACACCCTTAGCACCCAGAAGATCAAAGCGATCCTGATACTCCTTGCGATATACATTTAAGCCTTCAATTTGCGCCTGCATTTCAAAGCGTCTTTTCTGAATCCCTCCCATAACTTCCAAGGCATTCTTTTCTTGGGCCGCTTTTATTTCAACAATTGATTTTATACGTAGCGATTTTTTCACTTATTTCCCATGCAATTACTGTCGACTATACTTGCTTAGCAGAAATGCCAATTCATTCAAACTCTGATTTATATCGACAGATTCATCCATATCCTGTTGTAAAAAATCAAGAATCGCAGGATTCATTTCAATGGCCGTGTCAATTCGGGAATCTGATCCAGGTTGATAAGCCCCTACATTAATCAAGTCCCGATTTTGCTGATAAAGCGAATACGTCCGTCTTAATTCTCTAGCCATTTGCAAATGGTTCGAATCAATAATATCTGGCATAACGCGGCTAATCGATGCTTCTATATCAATCGCTGGAAAATGTCCTGATTCAGCTAAACTTCTTGATAATATTATGTGTCCATCCAACACACCTCTAGCCGCATCTGCAATGGGATCATTGGTATCATCTCCTTCTGCAAGAACCGTATAAAACGCAGTTATAGATCCTCCGCCATGGTCGGCGTTACCCGCACGCTCTACCAAATGGGGCAGTTTGGCAAATACTGAGGGCGGATAGCCTTTTGTTGCCGGCGGCTCATCAATTGCCAGGGCAATTTCACGATGCGCTTGGGCAAAGCGCGTCAAGGAGTCCATCAACAATAAAACGTCCCGCCCCTGATCGCGAAAATATTCAGCAATACTGGTTGAAAGTAACGCTGCATGAACACGCATCAGAGGCGGGCAGTCGGCTGGCGATACTACTACAACAGCTCTCTTCAGCCCTTCTTCACCCAAAGTTTTAAGAACAAACTCGTTAACTTCTCGGCCACGCTCACCGATCAGACCGACTACTACAATATCCGCCTCGGTAAACTTGGTCATCATCCCAAGCAACACACTCTTACCCACACCCGTCCCTGCAAAGAGCCCCATACGCTGACCTCGTCCAACGCAAAGTATGGAGTTTATCGCCCTAACTCCAACATCAAGCGGCTCACGTATTGGTCTTCTTGACAAAGGATTAATCGGGGTGCCATTCAACGATACTAATGCATCAGTTTTAAGAGGACCTTTATCATCAATCGCATTACCGGCACCATCCAAAACACGTCCCAACAATCCAAAACCAACTTTCGCCAGACTATGCTTACCCATTGGAATAACCCGACAATCCGGTTCAAGGCCATACACTTCAGCAGTCGGCATCAAAAAAACCCGGGCATCGGAAAATCCGACAACCTCCGCTTCTATCATTCGACCATTTTTGGTTTCAATTTTGCAACGAGAACCAATTGCCGCTCGGCAACCAACGGCCTCTAAGGTTAGACCCACCATACGAGAAAGCCTACCCTCAACCACAAGCTCTGGAGGTTCAAGCAGTCGTTCTGAGTAAGGTTTTAATTTAGCCAGCCAATGCTGAGTTCGATTGACATCGGGTATCACGAACTTTCATTCTCGGCACTGGATTCCGACTGAAGTGAAGCAGTTACCCGTGATGTGTCCAGATTATCCCGTTCACGCTCCCCCCCTAATAAAACGGCAATAACTGCAGTTAATCGGTGTTCCAGAGTTGCATCTACATGAGAAACCTCAGTATCAACCTTACACCCCCCCCTTGTAATCAAGGGATCTTCAATCAATCCCCAACTGGGCGAGGTATCATCCAGCACCAAAACTGAACGAACCAAATCGGCATCTTCGGGATTCAATTTTAAGGTTATTTTTTGTGCCGCCAGAGGTAAAACATTAAGCGCCTCCCTAATTACAGCAACAATTTGACCGGGATCCAACTTGATTTCTCTACGTATAATTTGTGCAGCAATAGCAATAGCCAACTTAACCAGTTCATTTTCCACCTCCTGATCAAGCAACTCAAATGGCTGACTTAACGCTTCCATCAAACTAACTAAGGTAGCAACCTGGCCTTGCACCAAGTGCAAGCTATCTTCATAACCTTTTTTCAAACCCTCTTCAAGACCTTTCTGAAAACCCTGGATATTACCTTGCGCAAAAGCTTCTTCATAAGCTTGCTTTTGCATGGACTCAATTTCATCAACCGTTAAAATGGCTGCAGGTTCATCGTCGAGTACTACTATCTCCGACTCTTTAACAGGATCTGCTCCTGAAACATCAGGCATACTCCATAATCTTAATGATTCTAACTCGGACTCTGTAAATCTTGGGGTCTTAGATGAGTTCATCACCACCTGCCCCCATCATTATCTCTCCGGCGTCAGCAAGCTTTTTAGCTATAGCCAATATATCTTTCTGTGCCAACTCAACTTCACTTAATTTGGCAGGCGGCGAAGCTTCTAAATCATCCCGTAACATTTCGGCGGCACGTTTAGACATATTGCTGAATATTTTTTCTTTAAGCTCGCTGCCCACACCACGCAAAGCAAGTAATAATTGTCCGGTGGAAACTTCCCGCAATAGAGTTTGCATACCTCTTTCATCGATAGAATTAAGGTCCTCAAAGGTAAACATTTTCTCCTGAATCTCCTGAGCCAATTCAGACCTATGCTCAGCAATTCCAGACATCACCAAATCAGCGGCACCACCGTCCAGGAAGTTTAAAATATTGGCTACTGCATCAACACCGCCAATATTGGTCGATTTAACATTATCAGAACCGGTCAATTGTTTTTCCATAATCTGATCCAACTCACGCAAAGCGGCAGGTTGAATACCTTTCATGGTCGCAATTCTCATCATCAAATCGGAACGCATCGCTTCAGGTAAAAACATTACCACATCAGCTGCCTGCTCACTTTCCATAAGAGACAAAATAGTCGCAACAATCTGTGGATGCTCCAAACGAATCATATCGGCAATAGAACGGGTATCCATCCATTTCAGCTGTTCTATACCCTTGGTACTACCACCCTGTAAAATGCGATCAAGAATACTATTTGCTTTATCCGCTCCCAAAGCACTGATCAAGACGGTACGGATATAATCGTCGGTATCCATACCCAAAGCTGTCTGCCGTTTCACAGCAACAATGAATTCCTCAACCACTTCATCCATCATCTCTATGGAAATATCACCAACGCTAGCCATGGTGGTACCCAAAATAGTAACCTCTCTAGGCGACATGTGCTTCAAAACCAGCGCGGCTCTATCCATTCCCAACGCCAGTAACAATACTGCAGCTCGATCAACCTGCGTTAACGTCTTTTCTGCCTTAGCCATCTTTTTTAACCCAGGTTTTTATAACTTGCGCCACGACTTTAGAATCATCATCCACCAACCTCTTTACATACTCCAAACGATGCTCATAGCTCTGGGGGACATCCAATAACAACAAGTCCTGCATTTCAGGAGGCATGGTAAAGCTCATATTTTGTTGTTGACCAGCCAAAACCGCGACTGGCTGACCATGCTCATTAAGACGAACAGTTCCTCCGGTAGCTGCGGCTTTATCGTGTGCATCAGCCAAAGCCAAGCTCTTTTTCTCTTCAATATCGCGACCTACAAGACTGCGCATAGTGGGCCTCAATACGCCCAAAAGAAGGAATAACAGGGCCAATACAGCAGCAAGCTGTTTCATAAGATCAAGAAACCAACCTTGTTCCCAAACTGGTATTGACGGCAAAGGCTCAATTAACTCATCAAGCTTGAAGGTCACATTCGTAACAGTAACCTGATCACCACGACTACTATCAAATCCAACCGCTTGCTTTACCAGATCACTAAATCGATTAATGTCTTCTTGGGAATAAGCCTGAGATTTGACGGCCCCATCACTTTGAGCGACATGTTTATCATCAACAACCACGGCGACTGACAATCGGCGCAATGCGCCGGTAGCCAATCGGGTATGGGTAATGGTTTTATCAAGCTCATAATTTCGGGTGGCATTTTTCGCCAAAGATCCAGGGGACGAAGCCGCTGCTGCAGGAGCCGCACCTTGAGCTGCGGGTGCACCGGACGCATTTGCTGTTTGGGGTGTTGTTTCCGGAGCTGAACCTGCCGCAGTAGGTTGATTTGATAAGGCACCAGGAATGCCTTGAATAGGTGATGAAGAGCTTTTCTCTTCAGATGTTTGCTCACTTCTTAACGCAGGTAAATCCGGATTAAACATTTCCTGAGTTCTATCAGTCTCGGTAAAATCAACATCCGCTGAGATTTGGGCCCGCATACCGTCAGCACCCACTAGCGGTGACAAGATATTCTCAATTCGGCCCATCAGATGTTCTTCGATATTCTTTTTATATTCAAACTGTTTGGACGTTAAATTACCAGCAGCAGAGGAGTCATTGCTATTCAACAACTGACCCTTTTGATCCACTACCGTAACTTGTTCGGCATCAAGCTGTGGCACACTGGAAGCAACCAAATGAATAATCGATTCCACCTGACCTTTATCCAGGGTCCTACCTTGATATAGATTTACCATTACAGAAGCGCTAGGCTTCTTACGCTCACGTACAAACACGGACTGAACCGGAATCGCCAATAATACTCTAGCCGATTTCACATTTTGGATAGACATAATAGTTCGGGCAATCTCGCCTTCCAATGCCCGTTGAAAACGAACCACTTCAACACTTTTACTGGTACCGAAACCCTGATCCTTATCAAGCAATTCATAGCCCAAACTATTGCTCTTAGGTAAGCCTTGTGATGCCAGCTTAAGCTTTACAGAACTCACCTGATCCATCGGCACCATAATTGCGCCCGAACCTGATTCAACTTTATACTTAACATTCTCCTTATTGAGAACTTCCAGAATTTCGGCAACATCATTTTGACTGATTTCGGAATACAAACGCCCATAAGAGGGTTCTTGTGACCATAAGACAATAGCCACACCAATTGCAACACTCAAAGCCAGTCCCAGCATCAAGCCAATCTGACGTGCAATTGTCAATCCGGCCAAGCCTTTAATGGCAGGATGCGCATCGACTTTGGTCGCTAGAATATGTGAAGCTTCACCTTCAAGATGCCCCTTACCAACGGCATTCGGATCATGTTGACGATTCGTCTCGATTAAACTATTACTCTGTTCACTCATTTTTAATTACAGCCTTTTAAGAACAACACATTGACTACATGGGCATGTTCATGACATCTTTATAGGCCTCAACCAATTTATTTCTCACCTGCAGCATGGCTTGAAATGAAACACTCGCTTTCTGCGAAGCCACCATAACCTCTGCGAGACTAACATTGGTATCCCCCGTCTCAAATGCCTTCGTCATATTTCCGGCGGTTTGCTGAGTCTCATTAACCGCACCTATAGTCTGTTTGAGCATAGCAGCAAAATCTGCTCCGCCACCACCAACCTCTGGTACTTTAACGCTTCCAGCCTCGAGAGACATTGCCCGCATCTGGGCTAACACTTGGTTTACATTCATCTCACTCATCTGATTGTCCTCTTAGATTCTTAATAGTGAAGAATTAAAAGCATTTTTGATGCCACATATTAACATGAAATAATGATACCCGAACCTTTCATCCTTGCCATTTTATACCGAAGTGTTCTAGGACTAATACCAAGTTTCTCTGCGGTTATCTTACGACTCCCATTTTCCATCTGTAAGGTCTGCAAAATAATGCTTTCTTCAGCAGAACGAACTCCCTCACAAAGCCCGCCTAAATCCTGTATATCGCTTTTAAAATCAACTATAACAGCATCATCCAGCTTATCACCATATTCTTTTTCAGAAGTACTGCTATTTGAAAATGCGACCATAGAACAGGCATCCTCAAAAACCAAATCATCGACAGAAATGTTATCACCGGTTCGAAAAATTAGTGCTCGCTGCAAAACATTATCCAACTCACGAACATTGCCAGGCCAATGGTAGGCTTGCATTTTTTCAACAGCCCGAGGTTCAAATCCTGGCATTATTTGGCCGCATACTCCATGACGCTGCATCAATTCAAGCGCCAGCGGCAAAATATCGCCTGGCCTGTTTCGTAAGGGCGGGATGATAATAGGGAACACATTTAGCCGATAAAATAAATCTTCGCGAAAACGGCCCAACTCCATTAACTCTTTTAATTTCTGGTTGGTAGCCGCCAAAATTCTGACATTAAGCTTTATTTTTTTGGTGCTGCCCAAGCGCTCAACTTCCTTTTCTTGCAAAACACGTAATAATTTTGCCTGCAGACCTAAATCCATTTCAGCAATCTCATCCAATAACAGGGTTCCGCCCTGTGCTTGTTCAAATTTCCCAGGCAATGCCTGAACAGCTCCTGTGTAGGCTCCTTTTTCATAACCAAACAACATAGCTTCCAGCATGTTTTCGGGGATAGCCGCACAATTCACGGCAACAAAAGGTCCCTGATAATAAAGAGAATTCTGATGTATATACTGAGCAACAACCTCTTTACCTGTGCCACTTTCGCCTTGTAACAATACGGTGACATCAGTTTTCGCAACTTTTGCCGTTAAAGCATAAAGTTTTTTCATTGATTCATCTTGTACGACGCACATATTATCGACAGAATTGGCCGCAGACCGGTTAGCTTCTACATAATCCGCAACCTTGTTAACCAGTGCCTCGGCATCAAACGGCTTGATAAGATAATCAACGGCACCCGCTTGCATAGCCTCTACTGCTTTTGGAATAGTTCCAAAGGCGGTCATTAGCAATATTGGCGTGCTGGAATATTTATGCTGCATATTCTTCAATAACTGAAAGCCGTCCATAACCGGCATCTGAACATCGCTTACAACCAGCTTAAATTTTCCAACTTCCAACTTGGTTAATGCTTCCGTACCATTACGGGCAGAAATCACGCGATAACCGCCTATCTCAAGTGTGTCACAAAGCGCTTCGCACAACGACAGATCATCTTCAACAACCAACACATCATACTGCTTCATGTACGCTCTCCATTTGAGGATGATTTTTACTGGAAAAACCACCCGGTAACCCACTAAAATCGTGATTTATACAAGGCAAAACCAATGAAAAGACAGTGCCCAAACCAGGGCTAGACTTGACCTTCACCGCACCACCATGTGCTTTTACAACGCTATCAACAACTGCCAGACCCAAACCTGTACCATGCGTTTTTGTCGTAAAAAATGGTTCAAAAATCCGCTGACACACGCCTTGTTCAATACCTGCTCCATCATCTTTAATTTGGATTCTCAACTTGTAATCATCAAGCTGATCAACTGTAATTTCAATACAACCAACCGACCCTACTGCATCAATGGCGTTATTTAATAAATTGAGCAACGCACCGCGCAGCGCATTTTCATTTCCTAACATTTCATCATTTATAACCTGATTACTTACTTGCAAATCAATCTTGCCAGTCACTGTCGATTCTTTCACCGATTCTCTAAGATGACTCAAAAGTTCAGACAATGAAAAATTCTCCATTGCCATGCGCCCATCTTTGGCAAAAATCAACATATCGTTAACTTGCCTTTCCAGATAATTCAATCGCTCAAGAATTTTTTGTGAAAATCGCTGGCGCCTTTCATCATCAAGCACAGGATTATTCATTTGGGAGGCGTAAAGTATTGCTGTTGCTAAAGGCGTTCTGACCTGATGCGCCATACTCGCTACCATCTCGCCCATTGCCGACAATTGTTTTTGTTGGCTCAGTAAATCCTGAAGATTGCGCATTTCACTAACATCTGAAAGTAAAATTATTTGCCCGGAATCACTGGAATCGTTACAGGCAACATCCTTACTGACAGTCATATTAACCCGTTTACCACTTAGCAATTGACGCTCATGTGGATTTCCGGGAACAGTGTTTAACTTACAAGCAACAATTTCAGACCAATCTTTGCCGATCAAGGCGGCTCCTAAAAAATCTGTCGCGACCACATTGCAGTCAACAATACTACCATTTGCATCCAACACAACGACTCCAGCAGGGAGCGCAGCCAATATTTTTTCTAATCGGCTGGCAAGTTTTTCCTTTTCTTCAAGCGTTTTAATGCGCTGATTTTGAGCCAAAGCCAATTCAGCGTGCAGTTTGGCGACTTGATCTTCAAGCCCCTGATAAGATTCAGATAAATTTTTAAAAACCTCATTAAAGCTTAAAAAAGCATCTGTAAGCTGTTCGGTTTTCTGCTTTTTTTGTGCTGTAGGAATCGTCATGCCTGTAGGCTCGGGTTTTATATGTCAAACTTGTATTATCCAAGAAGCACAAATTAGACCAAGTATTAAAATTATATTTATCAATAAGTTAAAATCAACGACAAAAAATTGACTCCAAAAACACCCTTACGCTAAACAGCAAAAACAATTCATAAACCATTGATAATTAGAACCCGTTAACGCTGCATATCATATTTACGTAATTTCTCAACCAACGTAGTACGACGCATATTCAATCGTTTAGCGGCATGAGCTACAACTCCACTGCATTCGTTTAAGGCCTGACGTATTAAATCGATTTCCAGAACATTCAAATATTCTTTTAAATCAATACCCTGCTCCGGCAACTGCGCTAACGACTTTGACGAACCATCAAAAGAAGCGATGACCTCAAGAGGATCAAGATTTTCATCGTCTTCCAGATTAACTTCAACATCGTTAATTATTTGATCGGACACCTGGAACTTATGAAATTTTTCTGGCAAATCAACTGCATCGACCAGACCTTTGGGATTCATAATAGCCAGTCTTTCTATCAAATTGGCCAACTCCCTGACATTACCCGGCCAATCGTGCTGCATTAGCAAACTCAAAGCCGCATGAGTCAGTCTTACCGAACCACGGTTAGACGCCTCCATACGATTGATAAGATCATTTATTAAAAGCGGAATATCCTCAGCCCTATCTTTTAGTGGAGGTATTTCAATCGGAAACACATTCAACCGATAAAAAAGATCTTCTCGAAACCGGTTTTCTTTAATTTCGTCTTCAAGACAGCGGTGCGTAGCGGCAATAACACGCACATCACAATTGATGGTTTTATTGCTTCCGACTCGTTCAAAACTACGCTCCTGTAACACGCGCAATAATTTAACCTGCATTGCCAAAGGCATATCACCAATTTCATCAAGAAAAAGTGTGCCACCCTCAGCCATTTCAAAACGACCTTGCCGGGTAGTTAATGCTCCGGTAAACGCTCCTTTTTCATGTCCAAACAATTCGCTTTCAAGCAACTCACCCGGTATTGCACCGCAATTTATGGGAACAAATGGCTTATCGCTTCGAAGAGAAGCGTCATGTAACGAGCGAGCAACAACTTCTTTCCCGGTTCCTGATTCGCCAAGGATTAAAACTGTTGCATCGGATGAGGCTACCCGATCAATTAACTTACGAATCCCGACAATCGCATGACTTTTTCCTTTTAGTCGCTGAATATGAGACTTACGGCGATCAATTACTTCGGGACTATAGATACCTGCCTGAGCATCACCTATTGGCAATCTATGCAATAATGCCTTCAAAACCGTGTAGCTTGTAGGCCATTCCAACACATAAAAAACACTTTGAACTATAAGTGACGACACCTGGGACAGAGTTCCTTTGTTGATTAACAATATGACAGGAGTATCTTTACCCCAGTCAATAACTTGATTAATCACAGTCGCCTGTTTATCAATACCATCCCCAACAAAAATTGCAGCTAATTGACCTATTTTACTATCAGAGGACTGGTATTCCTCAGACCCTGAAATTTCAATACGATAATCAATAAACTGAAAAATTGTCTCCAGCTCTAAAACTCTTGATTTATTATCATCAATTAACAAAATACGCGGCAAAGCCATATTCCAACTCTCATTACTTGTTTTATGTTACGCACTGTGTACAAATTTAGCAGATAACAGGCCATTAAGGGATCTTATCTATCTCAACGAGATAATTTTTTAAAAAACTGTAATTTGATCATCAGTGAATCTGTGACAAAAAAACATTTGCGGCTAATTACATATTTATTTAATTATTTTGTTATTCCACAAAGTTAATCATCGAATCAACTTGATGTCAAAATTCATTTTAATTCATATTGTTCCAATATCTTTTTAATGTAATTTATATAAGCCACTCAATCTATTTGATACATCCAAGCTTGACAAAAATTTCTCATCATAGACACTAGAGTCGATTTCACTACCCCAGAGTACACTTTCTTTGAACGATATGTCCCTTGGTATGCTGTTTGGCATACTTGCAGCCATGCTTATTCTCTCCGCTTTTTTCGCTGGCTCAGAAACAGCTTTAATGTCGTTAAACCGCTATCGTTTAAGACATCTGGTTAAGCTAAAACACCCCGGCGCAATGAAGGCTCAAAAACTATTGCAAAGACCTGATCACTTGCTTGGACTGATGTTACTGGGCAATATTTTTATTAACAATTTCGCCGCATCGCTTGCAACGGTTATTGCAATTAAACTTTATACGGATGATGAATCCGTCATAGCCATCTCCACAGGCCTTTTGACTATCGTAATGCTCATTTGCTCGGAAGTAACGCCAAAAACGCTCGCAGCAATAAAACCCGAACCACTCGCGTTCCCAGCCGCATGGATTTACACCCCCTTATTAAAACTTCTTTATCCGATTGTCTGGTTTATCAATCTATTTGTTAACCTCTTACTGCGAATCATCGGCATTGATGTCAAAAAAAGCCGTCATGAAGCATTAAATAAGGATGAATTAAAAAGCATCATTAGCGATGCAGAAAGCTTAATGCCTGCACGCTATCAAAAAATGCTGATGGGTATCCTGGATCTTGAATCAGCAACTGTTGAGGACATTATGACACCCCGCAATGAAATTGTGGGTCTTGATCTTGAGTCACCTATTGAAGAAATTATCAACCAAATTAAAACCAGTCCACATACCCGGTTACCGGTTTATAAAACCAGTATCGACAGAATTATTGGCTTCATACATTTAAGAAAAGTACTATTCCTAATTAATCAAGATGGCTTTGACAAACAGACGATCATTAACAGCCTCGACAAACCCACATTCACCCCTGAGACCACTCCTGTTCACGTCCAGATGCATCGTTTCAAACACGAAAAAATTCGAATAGGTCTGGTTGTTGACGAATATGGCGATGTTCAGGGACTGGTTACACTGGATGATTTACTTCAAGAAATAGTAGGGGAACTCATCAACGATGATGACACAGTAAGAGTTCAAGCTGACGGCAGTATACTTGTCGATGCAAATATTACCCTCAGAGAATTAAACCGGGTTACACAATGGTCGTTTCCTACAGAAGGACCAAAGACGCTTAATGGACTTATTATTGAATTCATGGAAACCATTCCTGAGATCGGTACTAGCATCAGACTACATGAATATCCGCTTGAAATAATAAAACGCGATGAAAACAGCGTAAAACTGGTTAAATTTCTACCCAGAAAATAAACATATATACTCTGTGCGTTGATCTTGGTGGAGTTTTTATAGTTGAATCATTTTATTCAAGTCCAAGACAGCGAGCAGGCCTATAACAAGTCATGTAACTGTTTTTGTGACCCAACGATTGGATATAATGACCATTCAATAAACCAATTATGACCGTGTGGATTATATGTAAATGGAATTTCTTGAATAACTAAAATTATACGGTCTATAATTAAAGTTCGTTTTAAGATGTATAAACCAATCAATGCCAAAACTGACTGTTTTTTTTAAAGATAAAGCAATTCATTCGGCTGTATTCGAAAATGGCATTGTTCATATCGGGCGCGATGAAAGCAATGACTTAAGCATTGATAGCCTTGCTGTTGCTCCCATTCATGCAGCTATCAATATTCAAGACCATGTTTGCACTATTAAACAGCTAAATGAGAGTTTTCCACTAATCATCAATGGCAACCTTCTAAAAACAGGAAGCCTGAATAACAGTGATACTATTGTTTTGGGTAAGCATACTATTATTTTCAATACCACAGAATCAATAGCACTACCACCTGCAAATGATTATTTAACTGACTTGGACGTAAAATCATTCAATCAGGAAATTGAAGCCGATTTATCTTTTCCAACAGCTAACTTGCAAATCATGAACGGCAACAATATTGGCAAGATTCTGCAATTAAAAAAACCCATGACCCGCCTGGGTCACAATGGCAATGGTGTTATTTTGATTTCCAAAAGAAAAGACGGCTATTTTGTCTGCATTTTGGAAAGCGGGGGTACAATATCTTTAAACAATGAACCGTTAAACGACAAATCACTAAAATTAAATACTAACGATATATTGGTTATCGACAATATGTCCCTACAATTTTTTTTAAATTAACTCCATGCATCCCATTCAAAATAACGATAACAGACATTTTCATCGAATTCTTTACGCAGCTGAGGCAAATCTTCACTGTGAAAAAAACAACTGGAATTGTGAAATAATTGACCTCTCATTAAAAGGCTGCCTTTTAAGTTTTGATCTGCCATGGGATGAAAATCAGGAAAAACTTTACACACTTACCTTGGTTTTATCTGAACAAGCTAAAATTGAAATGGTACTCACCGCGATGCATGTTGTCGGGAATAAAGTAGGCTTCAAATGTGAGCACATCGATATAGACAGTATTACCGAATTGCGCCGCCTCGTTGAACTGAATCTTGGTAACAGTGCCCTACTCGAACGGGATTTATTGGCCTTAACCGAGCAAAACCCAAGATAAAGCCAACTCTCACATCTCTGAAAGTATTTCAAGTGCTTCAGAAAGCGTAGAAACACCATGTATCTCCAACCCTTCAATCGCTTTTTTAGGCATGTTTGACTTTGGGATAACCGCTTTCTTGAAGCCATGTTTTGCAGCATCATTAAGTCGCGCATGACCATTAGCGACCGGTCTAATTTCACCGCTCAGACCGATTTCACCAAAAAAGAAAGTATCATGCGCAATAACCTTGTCCCTTAAACTGGACACTATCCCCACCACAATAGCCAAATCAGAGCTGGTTTCTGTCACTTTAATTCCACCAACAACATTGGCATAGATCTCATCAGTTGCCGTGACGACGCCGCCATGCCGGGATAACACAGCCAGCAACATAGCAAGACGATTTTGATCAAAGCCTACCGCCAGGCGCCTTGGATTGCCATATTGGCAATCGGTGACCAACGCCTGAATCTCAACCAACAACGGCCGGGTTCCTTCCCAAAGCACGGTAATCACACTCCCCGAAGAAGGCTTATCCGGTCTGTTTAAAAACATCGCAGAAGGGTTTTTAACTTCCTTAAGTCCGGAACTATCCATCGCGAAAAAACCCAACTCACCCACGCTACCAAAGCGGTTTTTGTCAGCTCTTAACACCCTGAACCGCGCATCATCAGTAGAACCCAACATTACTTGTGTATCAACGATATGGCTTAAGGTCATTGGCCCCGCCAGCGATTGATCCTTGGTGACGTGACCCACCATAAAAACCGACACATCATGTTTTTTGGCATATTGGGTCAAATAACTGGCCGACTCCCTGACTTGCGAAACCGAACCCGGTGCTGATTCAGCTTCTTGGGTATGCATCACCTGAATCGAATCAATGACCAAAATTTTGGGTTTAACCTGATCCAAAACATCACAAATGCGTTGCACCGAAGTTTCGGCCAACATCATTATTTTGTCGGCGGGTAGTTTAAGTCGATGTGCCCTTTCGGCGATTTGTTGCAACGATTCCTCACCGGAAACATACAACACACTAACTCCGCGAGCGGCAATATTGGCAATCGCCTGAAGTAATAGCGTACTCTTGCCGGCTCCAGGTGCACCGCCTATCAACACCACACTGCCGCAAACGATACCGCCACCCAATACACGGTCAAATTCAGAAATTCCACTACAAATCCGTTCCGCCTGGGAAAGATTAACCTCCGATAACAATTTGACTTCAGACCGGCTTCCCGCATAACCAGCAGCATGAGTATTGCGCTCGGCTCCGCCCAGCCTGACTTCCTTAATCGTATTCCATTCCCCGCAGCTGGTGCATTGTCCGCCCCAGCGAGGATAATCGGCGCCACACTGATCACAGACAAACGCGGTTTTGATTTTCTTGCTCATGGTGTTAGAAAAGCCTTAAAAATAGAACTTGTATGCAGGAGGAAAAGATAAATACGGGTGTCCTTAGTATTTTCATGTTCACCATGAACCTTTAATCTATTACCAAGCCCTGGTAAGTATGTTCATCTGGCAAGCCCTGCAGGTAAGATTCACCGGGAGCAACAATAAACCTTGCATCCATTGCAGTCCGACCCAACAACATGCGAAAAATCATACTGTCCCTGTTGGTCAGAGTCATTTCAGCGCAAAGCACAGTCTGCCCTACAACCATTTGGGTTTCTATCACATACCGACGTTGCTTGTGACCACCAGAGTCCATCACTATTCGACGATCTTTAACTTGCGCATGACATTCAACCGACATCTCACAACAATTCTGTACGGGATGAATGGCAAACATCACCCAGCGTTCTCCACCTTTTCGATAAGGCTCAATTTCAAAAGCGTGGAGCGCTGATGAACGTGCTCCGGTATCGACTTTTGCTTTAATTCCAGAAAGCTTGAGATCCGGCAAAGCAACCCATTCTCGCCAGCCTAACAAAGGTTTGTTAATCATCTGTGTAAAGCCTTAATTTAAAGTTATAGTGCATAAAAAAAGTGCCGAAGCACCTGTCATATAATCCTCATATAATTCTATTATGCTTGATTAGCTCACCCTATTAAAATTAATTGTCAAAAGCCCAATCAAACCTCAACAAAATAGAGATTTCAGCGTATCACTTTAGATAAGTAGCAACCAATTCAGATGCGGTACAAGAAAAACTGAGGACAGAGTAAATTCAAAAAAAATCATATAATTAAATACATAATCTTACCCCATTTATCATAAATTAGTAGCTTGGATAAAGTGGAACAGTATCCGAAATAGAACCGCAATCAACCGCGCGGATCAGGCGCAAGCCCTAAACCTATTAACTTCGATTGTCAGATTAGGCTATTACCAGCCTTAATCTACTTTACCTAAAGAGGAGCCTGAGTTCACCCCTCCTTTTTTTTCGCATCCTTTATTGCTAATTGCAATTCGAGTCTTTGTTTTTCCAGAGCCAGTAGTTCGATTTCACGGCGAAGATAAATATCAGATTCTTTTCTGTTGTTGTAACTATCTTTTTGCATTTCCAGACGTTGCTGCTCTCGACGTTTTTGGTTCTCAATATCGGTTTCAAATTCCAGTTGTTTTTGACGTTGCTCAAACGCGATCTGTTCAGACTGGGTTCTATCGTTGGATTCTCTCCAGCGAGCCTGCTGATTTTCATGCTTGGCAATTTCGGCATCCAGTTCCTGTGCTTTTATTTTTGCCTGATGAGCCATTAATTCCAAATGGGTTTGTTGTTCTGCCAACCTCAAACGAGCTTCGAGTTTTTGCTGCTCTTGAAGATCAGCTTCCTTTGTAATTTCTTTCAGAGTCTTTTCATGATTAACCTGCTCGGTATGAATCCGTTGTTCAACTTCAAACAGCTCTTTTAATTGCTGTTCTTTTTCTTCAAGCAACTGTTTTTTATTTAAAGCTTCGTTGGTTTGTTTTAAACGTTCAAGTTCGGCATCACGATTTAATAGCTCAAACCGGCTTTGTTTATGAGTCAGATTTATCTCTTCAAGCTCTTGATCCTGTCCATATAATTCTTCTCTTTTAGCCTTATTAATCTCAAAGTTTTTTTTAAGGACACACAAATACACATTTTCCTTGGGCAACTCGACGTCTGGAAAATCTTCAAAACAAGGTTTTATTGTACATAAAGTTTGTGACTGAATATTTTGCAATATCAACATCTCACTAACGGCCAAGGAAATATTGCGTTCAATCTCTGTCACGCCCTTTTGAACCCAGGCGCCATCCGATAAATCAAGCAAATTTTTATCGACTAGATTGATAAGTAAATCTTCATAAACAGTTTTAATATGCTCATTAATGTCTTGCAAAACATCCATATTATTCAGCGCATATTTTAAGGTCGCCTGAAACCGGATGTTTAATTCCACTGCCATTGTGCAAAAACCATCATAAAGAGTCAGTTCACGAGTGACGAGAATATTTTCCACTGGTAATGGATAAATACGATGATAAAAGCGCTTTACAAAGCCTTCCGGACGTATAAAAAGCCTCCAATATAGGCCAATTTTGGTATGAACCAAATGACGATCTGCATCAAAAACCGGCTCCCAAACCTCTGTAAGCACCTGATCATCTTTAGCCAAACTGCTTTCGAACAGCCATTTTTCTATTTCTGTTCTGGAATTACTCATCAGCATCACCCTGTCTTGCAAAATCCGCTTCAGCTTTTAATTGATTAATCTTGTCGGCCATTTTCTCGGCGATCAAAGGATAAAGATTAGGCGCAAACTCGACGGTTCTGTTGTCAATTTTTCTTAAGAAACCACGGCTTAACAATAAACCTACAGCAAACATTCTCGACCAGTCATTGTAACGCTTGGCCCGCTCCAGTTCGGTTTTTTCAATAACCATTTCCAGTTCGTCATTTGCATTAATCCTGAACTCGGTAAACTGCCTTAAACATTCAAAAACAAGATTTTCTTCATCGGCTGTCAAGGGGCCGGGAGCTGTGAACTCAAGGCGGTATGACAATAAAACGGTAAAAAAATCAACCATCGCCGCACAGGCAAAAGCAAAAAGCGAAAAATCCGACCACATCGCCGCAGAAGGTTGCACATCTGCTATAAATTGTTTAAAGGTCATCAATAACGGTGCTTGTGGTAGCGATTGACCGATAGTACCGGACAGTAAATTAATTTTCAGCTGAACATTCTGGAAGTTCTCCAGCATTACAGAATAAGCCGCTTCAATATTAACTGCTACATCCAGGTCATTAATACTGATCTGCAGTTTTTGAATATTCTGATCAAGTTCAGAAAAATCATGATCGAACTGAAGCTGTTGCTGCTTTTTCTCCAGATAAATCTGGTTATAGTGTTTCCAGAATGGCCCTTCACCTACTTGATGTTTATAACCTTCAACTATTTGCGAGTGAGTTCCAAAATAGGCTTGCGATACATCAAGCGAAGCTTTCTCGATATCAGTATGCTCTTGTTTCAATACTTCACTTTTTATAATCAAAACACGATCTACATACGTTTTCACATCCGAACGGATTTGGTTCAAACGATTAATGTGTAGCGTATCCTGCTCTGAGATTTCATAAAACTTAAAATAGGAAAACGAAACTGACGCTGCCAAAGCAATTAAAAGCGAGCAAACCACGGAAAAATAACGGATACGATTAGCCTGCCAATGCATGCCGGCAATTTCAAGCGAACAAATGACAATAATAGACTGGATGGCTGTGGTAATGACCAAGGCAATCCACGGAGTAATAAAATGCGACAAACCATAATAAGTAGTAAAGCCGGAAGCGACACTCAACATTAAAACAATTGGTATCGTCCATATCCTCAGCATGCCGACAAACAAGGTCTGGATACTATTAATCAAATAGCCCACACCTGAAGATTTTATTCTTGGGGATTCAGAAGTTTTCATTTTAGGAAATGAT
>SESH01022856.1_pt1 | contig 67178 bp, 64 predicted proteins | sample 3171561 | NCBI WGS metagenome assembly SESH01 (sample SAMN10866947, study PRJNA518727) | freshwater metagenome | biome: subpolar coniferous forest; feature: holomictic lake; material: water; isolation source: holomictic Lake 442 2011 16.5 m and 2014 13 m | place: Canada: near Kenora, Ontario
GAAGTACCTGCTTGCTGTATTTCTCCTCTTTTTTTCTGCACTTATTGGCTGTTCCGAGAAAAATGAAGACAAAACAAGGGGTAGCGGCTCTACGAAGCACATACTGCAAGCTGGACTGGTTTTTGACGTCGGCGGCAGGGGTGATAAGTCATTCAATGATTCTGCGTATAATGGCCTTGAACTTGCCAGGAAAAAGCATGGGATAAATTTTATCTATGTTGAGCCTCAGGGAGAGGGGGCCGATCGCGAATCTGCGCTGCGTCAGATGGCGAGCGATCCGGACGTTGACATTATCATTGGTGTTGGCCTGCTTTTCAGTGATGATATTACAAAAATTGCTTCCAAATTTCCTGCTAAAAAATTTGTCTGTATCGACTATATTCTCCAGCCAAAAGTTTCCATACCAGAAAATCTCTTGGGTATTGTTTTTGCAGAAAAAAGGGGTTCGTACCTGGCGGGAGCTCTTGCAGGCATGGTGACCAAAACAAAAACTGTTGGTTTCATAGGGGGGATGGAATCAAGCGTCATCAAAAAATTTGAGCCCGGTTTTATTATGGTGTTCATTCAATAAATCCTGATATCAGAGTTATTTCAGGCTACATTGGTATGACCGGAAGTGCTTTTGCTAATCCTGCAAAGGGAAGAGAGCTTGCGCTTGGGCAATATGGAAGGAGAGCTGATATAATCTGTGAGGCTGCAGGAACAAGTGGACTTGGCATCATTGAAGCAGCAAGAGAGAGTAAAGGGCTTGTCATCTGCACTGATCGTGATCAGGAGTCCGAAGCTCCAGGATTCGTTCTCTCCAGTATGACCAAGACGGTAGACAGGGCTGTGTTGAAAACTGTTGGAAATGTTCTTGATGGAAATTTTAAGGGTGGTGAAGTGTCGGTTTTTGGTCTTGCCGACCGTTACACTGACTACGTTTACAATAAAAAAAACGCATCGCTGATCGGGGCGAAGAAGCATGATCAACTTGAGAATATCAGAAACAAAATAGTTGAAGGTAAAATTATTGTCGATGAGACCGCCGTTGTACAATAGGGGTTAGAAAGGCTGTCAGTAACCACTGAAGCGTTTTTTGGGTGAGCGGAAAAATGATGGATTGTTAATTGATTGAGGGACACTACTGGTGAATAAAAAAATTCTTGTAACTGGGGCGACCGGTTTTATTGGTTCGAGTCTTGTAAAAAAACTTGCTGCTTCTGATGATGAAATTTTCATTCTTGTTCGTAAAAGCTCGGATTTAACTTCGCTCTCTGAAGTTTTGCACAAGGTACATCGTGTGTATGGAGATATTACTGACCGCTCTTCGCTTGATTCCGCATTACATGGTATTGATCTTGTTTATCACTCTGCCGGGCTTACCTATATGGGTGATAAAAAGAACGCCCTGCTTTATAAAATCAACGTTGATGGCACTCGCAATATTCTGCAGGCCTCTGCCGTTGCTGGCGTTAAAAGAGTTGTGCATGTTAGTTCCATAACTGCCGTCGGAATTGCCTTCGATAAAAAACCGGTAGATGAATCTGTTATCTGGAATTTTGATGAGATCAGTCTGGAATATGCGAGGACAAAACATCTTTCGGAAGTTGAGGTAGCCGAAGCAATCAAAAGAGGACTGGACTGTGTTATTGTCAATCCAGCTTTTGTTTTTGGCGCAGGAGACTTAAACTTCAATGCTGGGCGAATTATCAAGGATATCTACAATAAAAGGCTTCCTTTTTATCCGCTGGGGGGGATTTGTGTGGTCGATGTCGAAATTGTTGCGGATGCCATCATCACTGCGATGGAAAAAGGGAAAACCGGAGAGCGTTACATTCTTGGCGGTGAAAATGTCACCTACAAGCAGTTGGCTGATACCATTTCGCGGATTACCGGAGCCCCGAAAGTTCGTTTTCCCCTCCCGTTCTGGACAGCAAAAATACTGAAATCGGCGCTTGATCTCTACAAGAACAAGAACCGGATATCAAAACTCTTTAACCTCTCCATGTTCAGGGTTGCCTCTCATTTCCTCTATTTTGATTCATCCAAGGCCAAGCGTGAGTTGAACATGCGGTACGAACCACATGATCACAGTATTCGAAATGCATACGAGTGGTACCGTGACCGGAATATGCTTTAAATGACTCTCAACCCGCGAATGATTATGTTTTGCAGAAAATCATCATTCGCGGGGAATCGTTTTTCACGAAATGTTCGCCCTGATAGTTGCCCACTATGCTCTTGATGGTAAATCCCTCTTTCTGAAGCATGGCAATAATCTCCTCTTCGCTGTAAAGTCGAACTGATTCGCTGAAAGTGGTTCTCTTGCCCAGAGGTTGGGTAATGTCCATGGTTTTGGTAATTCTGTCACCATCAAACACTCGCTCTTCAATAATGGTAATCTCTCCTGCCATTCGACGGGAGTGAGAAACCAGGTTGCTGGCAAGATGGACCGTGTTAAGAAGATCCAGTACATACCAGCCACCATGTTGAAGTGCTCCGTAAGCTCTGTTGAGTACCAGTTGGTCATCCCCTTTTAGATCGAAATAGCCGAAACTTGTAAAAAGCTGAACCACAAGATCATAGTGACCGCTGGACGGAATGTTCCTCATATCACAGCAGGTCAATTTCAAAGGCAAAAGGCTATTCATTGCAGATTTTCGTGCCTCCTCCAGCAAAAAAGGTGAAAGGTCGTTGCCTGTTACACTGTAACCGAGCCGGGCAAGTTCAAGGGCGTGGCGTCCTGCACCACAGGCAATATCGAGTACTGATAATGATGCTGGTTTTTTAAGATCCAGTCCAGATATGGAGAGAATAGTATGAATGCAACGTGCAGCCTCATCATTGTCCCGATGGCTATACACTTCCAGATAAAGCGGATGATTAAACCACTCTTCAAACCAGTTAAGAGAGGCCTCTGTTCCTGAAGAATCGGGACTTTCTACCATTATGAGTGGAGAAAAAGAGGTGAGAGTGTGCAGGTGGAACTCAGGGTATCCATTGATGCCCTGAGGAGCGATCCTGTTTCTTATTTTGCGTAATCTGTGATTACTTTTGCAAGAATGGTCTGATCATTTTCTCCGTTGGGGATCCTGACGTTTTTTTCAATGAACTTCCAAGCATTCGTCTTTTCTGACTTTACAGAAAAAATAAGCTTGGCACATTTGAAATCACTGGTCCCTGATTTTTTCCCTTTATCTGCAAACGTTTGTTTCTTTGCCATGTCTCGTGAGGTAGTTCTTTTGGTTTAATACGTTTTACGTCTCTGTGTCCAGTGCTCAAAAAGCATTCAAATGTAATAAAAAAATTTACGACAAGCAAACTCTCCCAAGAGGGAATTGCTCCTACAGCTTTGCCGATTCAATAAATTTGCCTTTATGAAAAATCCCTACTGCTTTTCCTTTCAGAGAGCGGTTAAGAAATGGCGTGTTGGATGATTTGGATTTCAGCGAGCTCGGTGTCAAACACCACAGGCAATCAGGGTCAATGATTGAAAAATTGGCCTTTTCTCCTGGAGCAAAAAGTATTGGTTTGAGCCTCATAATTCCTCTTGGATTAACCGACAACAATTCGATAGCACGACTCATGGTCATAATTTTTTTATTAACCAGCTCAGTTATGGTCAGCCCCACTGAGGTTTCAAGGCCGATAATACCGAACAATGCCTGGTCGGGGGGACACTCTTTTTCGTGGGGAGCATGGGGCGCATGATCTGTGGCTATGGCATCAATAGTCCCGTCCGCGACTCCTTCGAGAAGTGCTTCACGGTTTTCCCTTGAAGAGAGAGGGGGCTTCATGATATAGTTGCCTTTCTGTTCAGCAAGAAACAGCTCTTCATCACACAGTGTGAAATGATGCGGCGTCACTTCACAGGTAACCTGAAGTCCAGCCTGTTTCGCCTTGCGGACAAGGTCGAGCGACGCTTTGGTGCTGATATGGGCGACATGGTAGCGTGGTCTTAAGAGTGGATCGTGCAGTTTGTGCTCTTCGAGGTAGTGCATCAGCAGCAGATCCCGGCTAAGCGTTATAGCTTCTGAGACATCAGGAATGCCCTTCAAGCCAAGTTTGGTTGAAAAGAGCCCTTCATTCATTATGCCGCCCAGCGTAAGCGATCGCTCTTCGCAATGCTGGATGATGAGAAGGTCAAAATTTGAAGCGTACTCAAAGGCAAGACGCATGATCTGACTGTTCTGAACCGAGGAGCCGTCATCAGAAACAGCCGTAACTCCGTATGAGCTGAACTTTCCGAAGGGTGCAAGATGTTCGCCCTTGCTTTCAACAGTCATTGCTCCGATCACTTCCATATCAACAGGGAGCATCGCAGCATGATGGCGGATATAGGCAACTCCAAGGGGAGTGTCAATAACAGGTTTTGTGTTTGGCATAAGTGCAACACCGGTAAAACCTCCTGCAGCAGCAGCTTTTGCTCCACTTTCCAGAGTCTCCTTGTACTCCTGGCCAGGCTCCCTGAAATGGCAGTGCATATCAAAAAGCCCCGGAGCAACTATCTTTCCCCGAAGATCAATGACCTTGTCTTCTGGCGTAGAAGGAAGGGGCTCATTACCGTATACGACCGCCTCAATGACTCCATCGTCACCCACTTTTATCGTTCCGGTGAGATCAAGATGCTCAAGTGGATTAAGGAGGCGTGCCTGCTGAAAAATATAGCTCATGACTCTGGTGTAATTATTGTTGGTTTAACAATTCGTGTTTGCAGTTTGTTACGGCCAGCACTTCATTATCTGCGAAGATACGACAAATAATCAACAAGGCGATACTGCGAGCCGGAGTTCTTCGAGCGACAGGTTATTCCATTCTTGTTGTAATATTACCCATGATAAGACAATTTTTCGCCTTTTATAGAGAGCAGATATAGGGAGAACCGGCTCTATTTTATTATTTTGCGTTTTGTAGTCCGCATTATAACTATCGAGAGTATTTTATTATTTCCTTATGAATCGAGAGAGCGTAGAAATAGCCATTGACAAAGCCGCTCTTAGAAAACTGATGGTCTCCCAAAGGCGGTCGCTTGCAACAGAATTGCGAACATCAATGAATTCCGCAATCGCCCGGCATGTTATTGGTCTACCTGAAGTAGCAAAAGCACGCCATATCCATCTCTATCTTTCGATTCCAGCTTTGGTTGAAGTGGACACTGCGCCAATTATTGATGGGCTTGCTTCAATGGATAAAAAGCTTTTGGTTCCGGTTATTCAAAAGGGCGTTCTTGTCTCTGCGCTGTTCCGAAAGGGAGATGTGGTTGTGCCTGGTGAATTTGGACAGCCTGAACCGGCGGAGTATGTAATTGCGGATGAATCACATATTGACGTTGTGCTGCTCCCGCTCTTGGCCTTTGACGCAAGAGGTTATCGCCTTGGGTATGGAAAAGGGTTGTATGACCGTTTTTTGCGGCGAATTTCAGAAGATGGAGTTAAACCGTACCGTATTGGGCTCTCGTTTCTTCAGCAAAAGGTTGAGAAAGTGCCCATCGACCATTGGGACGAACCTCTTGATGCCGTTGTTCATCAAGAAGGGATTTTTCGATACACCTGATATTTGATTTATTTCTATGCAAACAGGGAAAGAACATGATGAGAGGGAAAGTGCACCTCCTGATTTTTTAGATGGCTCGTTGTATGTCAACAGGGAGCTGAGCTGGATTTATTTTAATCAGCGGGTACTTGAAGAGGCACTCAATCCTGATGCGCATCCGCTTTTGGAGAGGGTAAAATTCATCTCGATTTTCAGTTCAAACCTTGATGAATATTTCATGATCCGCGTTGCTGGTATTGAAGATCAGTATGAGGCTGGTATTCAGGATCTAACCATTGATGGCCATACTCCCTTTGAGCAGCTCGAAAAGATCCGCACAATAGTTCAGCAGCAGCTCAGCCAACGAAACGAATGTTTTTATCACGACCTTGTTCCTGCACTGCAACGGGAAGGTATCGAGTTCCTTAAAGTCTCCGAATTAACAACGGTGCATCAGCGGGCATTGAGTCACTATTTTCGCAAGGAGATCTATCCGGTACTGACGCCGCTCGCATTCGATACTGGCCACCCCTTTCCCTTTATGTCGAATCTCTCGCTGAACCTTGCCGTCGAGCTGGAAGATGAAGAGAGCAAGACACTTAAGTTTGCCCGCGTGAAGGTACCGGGAATCCTTCCTCGACTTCTCTGCCTCAACAATATCAAGGGCTTTCATGATGAAGACGGAATCATCAGGTTTATATGGACAGAAGATTTGATCGAAAACAATCTGGCGCACCTGTTTCCGAAAATGAGAATTATACAGTCCCATCTTTTCAGATTGATTCGGGATGCAGATATTGAAATTGAGGAGGATGAAGCTGGTGATCTGCTGAAAACCATTGAAAAAAGCATCCGGTCAAGCCGTTACGGGAAAGTAGTCCGACTTGATATCACTCCAGCAATGCCCTCTTCAGTGCGAAAACTGCTCATCAAAAATCTTGAGCTTGCACCCAGGAACGTGTATGAAATTGACGGAGCCCTTGGGTTTGGCTGTCTGATTGATCTTCTGAAGATAGAACGTCCTGACTTAAAAGATGATACTTTTGTACCTTACAATCGCATTGAGGAAGAGTTTGCAGGTGATATTTTCAGCGCGATACGGGTTAAAGACAGGCTACTTTACCATCCTTATGATTCGTTTCAGCCTGTAGTTAATTTTCTCAACAAGGCGGCACTTGACCCTGATGTCCTCTCCATCAAGCAGACGCTCTACAGAGTGGGAAGCAACTCACCAATTGTTGAATCGCTGATGAAGGCGGCCGAAGAGGGCAAACAGGTTGCGGTACTTGTAGAACTCAAGGCGAGATTCGATGAAGAAAATAATATCGTCTGGGCTCGAGCACTTGAGGATGTTGGGGTACACGTCGTCTATGGCTTGCCAGTGCTCAAAACCCATGCAAAGCTCACTCTCATTGTGCGCAGGGAACAACAGAAGCTGAAACGCTATCTCCACCTTGGCACCGGGAACTATAACCCTGCAACCGGAAAAATTTATACCGATTATAGTCTTTTTACTACGAACGAACAGCTTGCCAATGATGTAGCTGAACTTTTCAACGCCTTGACAGGATACTCAAAACATACAGGGTACAGAAAGTTGCTTGTATCCCCAATCAACACCCGAAAAAGGATCATTGAGATGATTGATCGGGAAATTGCACTGAGCCTACAGGGTAACAAAGGACGAATAGTTATGAAAATGAATGCCCTGGTCGACGTTCAAACGATACAGGCCCTCTACCGGGCTTCATGCTCAGGCGTCAGCGTTGACCTTGTTGTTCGGGGGATTTGCTGTCTGAAACCTGGCCTCCCTGGAGTCAGTGAGAATATCCGTGTAATAAGCGTCATCGGACGTTTTCTTGAACACAGCAGGGCATACTACTTTCAAAACGGCGGAAAGCATGAACTCTATCTTGGCAGTGCCGATATCATGCCAAGAAACCTCGACGATCGGGTTGAAACACTTTTTCCAGTATTTGATAAAGCGCTGATTAAGGTTGTTACCTCTGATCTTGAACTGATCCTGAGCGATAATGTCAAGGCATGGCAAATGAATACCGATGGCACTTACGCACTGATTATCAATGACGCTCCGAAAATAAACAGTCAGGAACTTTTTTTATCAAGGTCTCCCCTTAAAAAATCTTCATTCAAATTTAACGTAAACGAATTATGAACATTGCAGTTGGAAGCGATCATGCCGGGTTTGAATTCAAAAAAACGGTAATTGCCTGGCTTGCCGACAGTGGCTATGAGATCGAAGACATGGGGCCCTACGATGAGGGGTCGGTTGACTATCCTGATTTCGCCCGCAAAGTTGCTTTTGCTGTTGCTGAAGGGAAAAGCGACTCCGGTATTTTGCTGTGTGGCACGGGTATCGGTGTTTCCATTGCAGCGAATAAAATCAAGGGCATCCGGGCAGCACTTGCCTGCAACCCGGAGTTCGCCACCCTTGCCCGGCAGCATAATAATGCAAATATTATCTGTTTTTCTGCACGCTTTACCGATAAAGCAACAATTGAACAAAGCCTTCATAACTGGTTTACCACCGATTTCGAAGGGGGGCGGCATGAGCTGAGGGTGAATAAAATCGAACCATGCTGTTAAATGAATGGGTAAAAAATCATGTTGACACAACCGTCCCGTTTTTTGGGGATAATGATCTGGTTGTGGAAGTTCTCCCCTTAATGCAGGCGGGCAGGGTTAACTGCGCCCCTCTCTTGCGTGATGGGAAAATCGCAGCCATGGTGACTATTCAGGATCTCTTGCCTTTGCGGCAATCAAAAAAACGGCTGAAAGAGTTGAAGCTTGAAAAAGCCGAAAGCATCGGCCTCTATGAACATCCCTTCGATATTTTATCGCTCACAAAATCAACACATACCACCCTCATTCCAGTATCGGAAGAGAGCGGGCGTTATGTCGGAGTTATTGAAAAAGAAGCACTTTTTAAACAAATCAGCGATATTTTTCATTTAGGCGATGAGGGGGTTACCCTCGAACTGGATGTGCCGTCTGTTGATCTCAAGCTCTCCGAGGTTATTGCTACACTTGAGAAAAACGATGCCACCGTGTTGAGTTTTGGTATCTATCCCGACGCTCCTGATAGTGACGGTATGGTTCTAACCTTCAGGCTTCAGACGTACGACCTCTTTCGTCTGGCAACAAATCTTGGAAAGATTGGTTATCAGATCCGTTATACGTCACCCTTTTTCAAGGAAAAAGAGGATGATATGAGAGAAAAGGCACTTGAGTTTATCCGATTTATGGATATGTAAGTGTTTGAACGAAAATATGAAGTTTTCATGAAAACAGAACACTCCATCGAGCTTGCCGAACTGATTAAAAAAGGCGCGGCAGAGATTTTTCCTGAAGTTCTCTCCCTGCGCAGGGAGATTCATCGTCACCCGGAACTCTCTTATGCAGAGGTAAAAACCACAGCACTGATAACCGATTACCTTCTTGGACTCGGTATTACACCGGAGCCTCCTCTGCTTGAGACAGGTGTTGTCGCTCTGATTCGGGGAGAAAGTAAAACGGGCAAGGGCACTATAGTCGCGCTGCGGGCGGATATTGATGCTTTGCCTCTTAACGAAGAAAATCAGAATGGTTTTTGCTCCCTTGATCCAGGCAAAATGCACGCCTGTGGTCATGACATGCATACGGCAATGCTTCTTGGTGCAGCAAAAATTCTTTCAGGGATGAAAGAGAGGCTGGCTGGAGATGTGCTTCTTATTTTTCAGCCAGCGGAAGAGAAAGCGCCGGGAGGGGCAAAACCTTTGCTTGATGCTGGCCTGTTCCGACAGTTCAAGCCGTCAGCGATTATCGGTCAACACTGCTTTCCAAACGTTGAATCCGGTAAAGTTGCCCTCTGCCGGGGAAGCTTTATGGCTGCGGCTGATGAACTCTATTTCACTGTGACAGGGCAGGGAGGCCATGCTTCTGCCCCCCATAAAGCGGCCGATCCGGTTCTTGCTGCCGCTCATATCATTACTGCAGTTCAACATCTTGTCAGCCGGGTCGTTCCGCCCCATGAACCAGCGGTTGTTTCGATAGCCTCAATTCATGGTGGTAATGCGACAAATGTCATTCCGAGACAGGTAACCATGTCAGGCACGATGAGAACCATGAACGAGGAGGTGCGATCACTGCTGCAGGAGAGGCTGCGCCAGACAGTCACTCATATAGCGATGGGAGTTGGTGTTGAGGCGGAAGTGGAGATCAGGAAAGGGTATCCAGTACTTTATAATGATTTGGCTGTTACCGAAAGGGCTGAGATGATCTGCGGAGAGTATCTCGGTAGTGTCAACGTGCTCAACAGTGACCCAATCATGACTGCCGAAGATTTTGCCTACTACCTTCAGGAGTGTCCGGGAACGTTCTGGCAGATCGGAACGGGAATGGGGAACAACGACAAAGCTAATACTCTGCACTCTCCAACTTTCAATCCAGAAGAGCGCGCTCTTGAAACAGGGTGTGGGTTACTGGCTTATGCTGCGCTGCGGTTTCTGGGCGGCGTGTGAGGGCAACCACAAGGGTTGCCCCTAGGCCCCTCGCCACGACACCGATCCCTACTTATGCTTTTCCGTCAGAGCCGAGAACATTGATAATTTTGTGAACATAGAGTTTCTTCAGAGCATCACGGGCTGGGCCAAGATATTTTCTTGGATCAAACTCTTCAGGTTTTTCGTCAAGCACCTTGCGGATTGCGGCAGTCATGGCGAGTCGACCATCGGAGTCGATATTGATTTTGCAGACAGCAGACTTTGCGGCAAGACGAAGCTGATCTTCACTGATCCCAATCGCATCCTTCAGTTTGCCACCATGCTCATTGATGGTTTTTATCAGCTCCTGGGGTACAGAAGAGGAGCCATGCAGAACAATAGGAAATCCAGGAATGCGGTGTTCAATTTCAGTAAGGATGTCGAGGCGGATTTTAGGATCTTCGCCTGGCTTGAACTTGAAGGCACCGTGTGAAGTGCCAATGGAGATGGCAAGACTGTCAACACCGGTTTTTGCTACGAAATCTTCAACCTCTTCCGGTTGGGTATAGGTATGGTGGGCAGCAGAGACTTCGTCTTCAATTCCAGCCAGCACTCCGAGTTCACCCTCAACAGTCACATCAAATTGATGGGCATACTCAACAACTTTTTTGGTCAGTGCGATGTTATCTTCGTACGAGAGATGAGAGCCATCAATCATCACGGAAGAAAACCCTGACTCAATGCAGTCCACGCAAAGTTCAAAGCTGTCGCCGTGATCAAGATGCAGTACAATTGGAATGGGTGAGCCAAGTTCAGCGGCATAAGCAACAGCACCCTGGGCAAGATAGCGAAGCAGGGTTTCGTTGGCATAGCTTCTGGCCCCTTTGGAAACCTGAAGAATAACGGGAGATTTGGTCTCCGCACAGGCAAGAATGATCGCTTGCATCTGTTCGAGATTGTTGAAATTGTATGCCGGAATAGCGTAGCCACCTGTCACAGCCTTACTGAATAATTCCCTGCTGTTGACCAACCCCAGCTCTTTAAAGCTGATTTTTTTCTTTTGCATTGAAAGCTCTCCTTTTATTTATTATAATATGCTGTATTTCTCTGCCGCCATAATTATATCAATCAATGGGCCAATATATATATAATTGCGTTCTCATTCAACAATAGCATTCTATACGGTCGTTAACCCTTTGATCTTTATACACTAACATGCGTAGAAAAAGTCTGCTCCTCATTGTTGTCGCTTTGGGGAGCGCAGTTTCGGTTTTTGCCAAAAATGCGGAAAAATCTGCTCCGGCAGTGACTCTTGTTACGCTCCATCCAACTGCAGCCCAGGAGGAGGCTGGCAAATACATCACTCAATCCCTTCTCCAGAATCACTACAGAAAGATCTCAGTTAATGACTCTCTTTCTCAACAGATATTCAATCGCTATATCGAAAATCTTGATGGCAGTAAAAGTTATTTTGTGGCAAGTGAGGTACAAAGTCTCCGAAAAGTTTATGGCTCTCGCATTGATGATGAATTTCTTGCAGGGAAATCAAATGCGGGTTTTGGGATCTATAATTTTTTCCTGAAACGGGCAAAAGAGAAAATGCGGTTCATGAAGGCAACTGCAGACACTGTACACTTTAACTTTTCAACGCCCGAGACCCTTGATCTCTCCCGCAAGGCCGATCCATGGCCTTCTGACAGGCATCAGCTTTCCGACCTGTGGAAAAAAGAGCTGAAATACCAGTGGTTAAATCTAAAGTATTCGGGTGAAAGCAGCAAGACAATCCGTGGGGCTCTGGCAAAAAGCTTTACAGGCAGGCTCAACCTTCTCAATCGCCAGAAACCGGATGATGCTTTTCAGGCTTATACCTACGCACTGACAACATCATTCGATCCCCATACGAGCTATTTCTCTCCGGATGAATACGAAAACTTCCAGATAGATATGAGCCGATCGCTTGAGGGAATCGGAGCCAAACTCCAGACCGAAGGCGAATATACTGTTGTTAGCGAGGTCATTCCTGGAGGTCCTGCCTTCAAAAGCAGTTTAATGAAAAAAGGGGACAAAATTATTGCTGTTGGTCAGGGAAAAACAGGAGAAATTATTGATGTTTCCGGATGGAGAATCACTGAAGTGGTAAAACTGATCAGGGGGAAAAAAAGTACCATTGTTCGTCTGAAAATTGTTCAGGCCAGCCAGGGTGGCAGGGGGCCTGCAAAAATAGTCCAACTCCAGCGAGAAAAGATCGATCTGGAAGAGCAGGCGGCAAAGAAAAGCGTTATCCAGCAAAATGGCCAGAAAATCGGAGTTATTTCCATCCCGTCATTCTATCTGGATTTTGAGGGTCAACAACAGAATACCGGTAATTATACCAGCACCAGTCGTGATGTAACAAGAATTCTGAACGAACTGAATGCTGAGCATGTCGATGGCATCGTTATTGATTTGCGCGACAATGGAGGTGGTTCGCTTGAAGAGTCAGTGAATGTTACCGGGCTCTTTATTCCAGCCGGTCCAGTGGTACAGATAAGTAATTCCTCAGGTGAAAAACAGGTAATGTATGACAAAGATCGCCAGGTGGTCTATAGCGGTCCGCTGGCGGTACTTGTCAACCGTTACAGCGCCTCGGCATCAGAAATTTTTGCTGCTGCAATTCAGGATTACGGGCGCGGTGTTATAATCGGAGAGAGAACGTTCGGAAAAGGAACCGTTCAAAGTATTATCAAACTGACAAGGCCGTTTTCTTTTTTTGGAAAAAGTCCTGAACTCGGACAGATAAAGCTCACTATTGCAAAGTTTTACCGGATTTCCGGAGCAAGTACCCAGCATAAAGGTGTACTGCCTGATATTGCTATGCCATCAATGATTGACACCTCAATAGTTGGCGAGGATACTTATACCAGTAGCCTTCCGTGGAGCACCATTTCCCGTTCATTTTACCGCCCGACTGCAGAGGTTTCCCAGGAAGAAATTGGAGTGCTTCGCCAAAAACAGCAGGAAAGGGCATCAAAGAACCGCCAGTTCCAATCCTATCTTATTGATTTGAATACATTTAACCAGATTCGTAAAAAGAAGATGGTATCACTTCAGGATTCCTCCTTTAAATCTGAGATAGAGACGATAAAAAAAATAGAGGGGCAGTGGGGGCAGGATCAGGATTCAACCAAAAACATGAACAAAGACGTTCTCCTTAACCAGTCGGCCGCAGTGGTCTCTGACCTGGCCGAACTTAAGGCCGTACAGCGGCAAACAGTTACCAGAACATTGCCATCGCTGAATTAAACAACTTAAAAAATCAGTCAACTACATGCGTAACAAGATATTGTTCCTTAAGAAATATTTAAAAGCTCCTCAAAGTATCGGTTCCGTTATGCCCTCTTCTGAGTTTTTGGCAAAAGCTATATTTAAATCAATTAAAGAGTTAGATGAAGCGGTTATTATTGAAATAGGTGCAGGAACCGGTGCTATTACCAAACATATCTCCAGCTTGAATCCATTATTGGTTGAAATCGATTCGGAATTTTGTGAGTTGCTTCGTCAACAATATCCCCATCTTAAAACGATAAATTCATGTGCTATAGAGCAGTTAAAAAAAGTTGACCAGCAGTTTGGGCTTGTGCTTTCAATTCCTCTGATCAACAACCCATTCAAATCATCATTTATTCCCATTATTGAATCTCTTTACAGCAGAGGATTGCTTCTATGGTGTGTCCTGTACACATACGGCCTTAATGATCCTCTTGGAGAAGTCAATTTTCACAACAAGGCAAGAAAACGGTTTGTCATAAAAAACATTCCTCCAGCTTCTGTCTGGGTTTACTCTTAAGCTCTCCCTGAAAAATGAGTACAGTTTATTATGTTACCGGTGGAGCGCGGAGCGGCAAGAGCTCTTTTGCCTTGAAGCTTGCAGCATCCTACGTGAACAAGCTTTTTTTTGCAACTGCAGAGCCGTTTGATGAAGAAATGCAGATCCGGATCAGCAAGCATCAAGTAGAGCGGGGTACCCAGTTCACGACAATCGAGGAGCCTCTCTGTCTCGGGCAAGTGCTCCGGCAGCTTCCCGCAGGCACCGATGTTGTGCTGCTCGACTGTCTGACGGTCTGGACAGGAAATCTTATGCACTATCTTGACAATGATGAGGAGATCGACAAACAGATCGAACTTTTTCTGGAGGTACTTCGTCAGCCTCCTTGTGCTATTATCCTTGTTTCCAATGAAGTGGGTCAGGGCATTGTTCCCGAAAATGCCCTGGCTCGGAGATTTCGAGACAGGGCAGGCATGATCAACCAGCATGTTGCTTCTATAGCAACGGAGGCTTATTTGCTTTGCAGTGGTCTGCCGATCAGACTGAAGTAGTTACCTCTTGAATTAGCTAATTATTTTTTATTTAATAAATTATGAACGAAAAACTTCAGCATCTACTGAATCATATCCAACCTGCCGACCACTCACTCACCGCTGCAGTGCAAGCGCATCTTGATGATCTTACCAAACCGCAGGGGAGCCTTGGCCGGTTGGAAGTGATTGCACTGAAATATACTCTGGCAACCGGATTGCTGAAGCCGCAGCTTTCAAAAAAGAAAATCTGCTGTTTTGCCGCCGATCACGGGGTGGCGGTGGAAGGTGTATCGGCATTTCCAGCAGAGGTGACACCACAGATGGTCTATAACATGCTCAGTGGAGGAGCAGCCATTAATGTGCTGACTCGTCATGCCGGGGCAGATCTTGATGTTGTGGATATGGGTGTCAATCATGATTTTCCCGATCTGCCCGGACTGGTGAAAAAAAAGGTGCGATCGGGGAGCTGCAATATGGCTCTTGGAGCTGCCATGAGTGAAGAGGATACACTGCAGGCAGTGCTTTGTGGCGCAGAACTTGCTGCAGAAGCACACAAGGCGGGCTACCATCTTCTTGGAACCGGTGAGATGGGCATCGCCAATACCACCCCGGCGACAGCGCTCTATTCCGTTCTGCTCAATCTGCCGGTTGAAAGTATTACCGGCCGGGGCACTGGTATTGATGATGAGCGTCTGCAGCACAAAATAGCGGTGATCCAGAAGGCTATTGTTGTTAACGGATCCCGTTGTACGACTCCCTTTACTACACTTGCCGCTCTTGGAGGTTATGAAATTGCCGCAATAACCGGTTTTATTCTTGGGGCTGCAGCAAACCGCATTCCTGTTGTTGTTGATGGCTTTATCTCCTCGGCAGGAGCTGTGGTTGCGCTCAAGCTTTGTCCGACTGTGGATGACTATCTTTTTTTCAGCCATATTTCCAACGAACAGGGGCACAGGACGGTTATGCAGAAACTCGGGGCACGACCGATTCTTGATCTTGATCTTCGTCTTGGCGAGGGAACGGGTGCCGTGCTTGCCATGCAGCTTATTGAGGGAGCTGTGAAAATTTATAATGAAATGGCAACTTTCAGTGCAGCAAGGGTCAGTGAAAAAAGTGCTGAATAAGGTATGGTGAGAGGGCTTGTGACAGCTTTGAGAACATTGACCGTGCTCACTGTTCCTGGCAAGGATACTGATACTTTCAGCACTTCGCTTTTCTGGTTTCCTCTGGTTGGCTTGTTGATCGGAATATTGCAGGCCTCCCTTGCATATTTTGGTCATCTTGTTCGGTGGAATGAGCTGTCGGCAGCACTTGTGGTTCTTGGCGGTATCGCCTTGACAAGGGGAATGCACGCCGATGGCCTTGCTGATATGGCTGATGGCTTCTGGGGCGGAAAGAGCAGGGAAGCAGTGCTGAGGATTATGAAGGATCCGAACGTTGGATCGTTTGGTACCATAGCTCTTTGTGCTGTTATGCTGCTCAAGTGGATTGCCATTCTCAAGCTTGTTGAACTCGGGGCTTTCAACATCATTGTCGCTGGCACCCTGCTTGCACGATTTGTGCAGGTGCTGCTTGCCTCATCCCTCCCTTATGCCCGCAGCGAGGGCGGAACTGCCCAGGCATTTGTAACCGGGGCTGGAAGCCTCCATATTATGGTTACCTCTCTGGTAACGCTCTCTTTTCTCATTTTTCTTTTTTATACCGATCTTTATGCGCTTTTTGCAGTGGTACCGGCAGCGCTTGCTGCCGGAGTGATGACGGGATTGGTGAGTCACCGGAAAATTGGTGGAGTTACAGGAGACGTGCTTGGGGCAGGCAATGAGATGACAGAACTTTTTGTCTGGATTGCAGCAGCCATAAGGCTCTCAGGAGCATCATGAAGCATACAACTATTCTGGTTATTGGAGGTGGAGCTGCGGGTATTTCTGCGGCCATTGCGGCACGACGGAGCGCTGAACATTTGGGCAAAAGTTGTACAATAACTCTGCTAGAGCGTAATGCTCGTCCGGGAACAAAAATCAGGATCTCTGGTGGAGGAAAATGCAATGTAACTCATCGGGGCACTCCGGCAGAGCTGCTTGATAAAGGTTTTCTGCGCTTGAATGAAAAGAGGTTTCTCCGCCATGCTTTTTATGCTTTTTCAAACAGCAATCTTCTTGACTTGCTGCGTTCACGGGGAGTTGAGTTTGCAGAAAGGGCTGATGGCAAGGTATTTCCCATAAGCGGAGAGGCATCATCGGTTGTTGTTGCGTTTGAAGAGCTGTTAAGAAAATCGTCAGTACAACAGCATTTTTCCAGTCGGGTTCGGAGCGTTGAGCGAAAAGGGGAGCTGTTTCTTGTTACAGTTGCTGATGCATCATTTACAGCAGAAGTTGTAATTCTGGCCACAGGTGGAGTCTCCTATTCCAGAACCGGCACGACGGGTGACGGCCTGGCGATTGCCCGAGCACTTGGTCACTCAATCAAGAGCTCTGTTGCTGCACTGGCCCCGGTTTACACCCAAAAGGCTCCTCCCGCTTCACTTTCAGGCATTTCTCTCCGTTCGGCTGCTCTTGTGGCCTCTGCCGGTGGACGCAGTGTTGAACGTCGAGGCGACCTGCTTTTTACCCATAGGGGCATCAGTGGTCCGGTGGCACTTTCGCTCTCACGCGATATTGCCGAACTCTGCACTGAATTTGGGAGTGCTTCTCTTTTTGCTGATTTTTTTCCCGAACAGAGCCTTGCTGAACTTGAGGAACAACTCCTGCTTCATGCACGCAAAAGTGGCGCACAGATGGTTCGAAAGTTTCTCCAAAGTTGCGCGATGGCACCTTATCGGGGAGCCTTTACCGAGATGCCGCACGGCACAATTCCCACGGCAATAATTCCTTTTCTGATGCATCAAGCGACTCTCGAAAACCTTGTGACATGGAGCAGCCTTACGAAAGAGAACAGGCAGTTGCTCATCACTACACTTAAACGTTTCCCTCTTGGCACCGCAGGTAACGTCCCACTTGACCAGGGGGAAGTCTCCGCTGGTGGTGTTGTGCTTGGTGAGGTGAACCCAAAAACCATGCAATCGAGGATAATACCAAAACTCTTTCTCTGCGGGGAACTGCTCGACTATGCCGGTGAAATTGGAGGCTTTAACCTGCAAGCCGCATTTTCAACCGGCTGGATGGCTGGGAGCTATGCGGCTTGCAGTTGACCAATTTCAAGCCGCATCAAAGTTTGAACTATCCTGCGCAGGAATATGCCGGTTCCTTTGTAGCAGCATCCATGTTTCTGATTTCAAACCGGCACTGTTCCACATCGAACGAGAACTTCGGGTTATCGTGAAACATCACCCGTCTCTTTTCAAATCGAACCTTCATCGGCACACTCACCTTACGCTCATCGCCGCAGACATTGTTCTTTACTCCGGGGTGAAAGAGTTCACCATGCTCATTGATCATTGAAACCTGTACAGCATGATCAACCGTACTCAGCGCCTCTATTGAGCCATCCTCTGAAAGCTGGACAGAGTTGATGTCGCCATGAATCCCATTCGGTTCATTATCGTACGATGTTATTATTCCGATAGGTGTTGAAATATCAATTTTTTTCAAAGGCTCAAAAGAGCGGATAGCACCAGACTCATAGAACGCCAACCCTTTTCGCACCATAATCTCTCCCATCGGCGTCTGCACCGAGAGAGTCTGGCCTGGCCAGAGCGTTATGCTTTTTAGCGCTCCGCTTTCATAAAACTGCATCCCGATCACTTTTGCGCTCAGAGTTCCGACTGGTGAATTGAAGGTGAACGTGCCAGCAAGGGCGAACTCGTTCTTCCATGACCAGAAGCCGCTCAGTTTACCATCGAGCGGAAAGACTCTTTTGATACTCCCATTTTTATGAAAGGTTACCAGTTCAGCCGGGATATAACCGACAGGTGTTTCAAGGATAGTTTTCGACTGCAGCGCAATGGATTTCAGCGAGCCATCCTTGTAAAAGTAAATCGGTTTAACCGACCGGCGACCCATATCCTCCGCTTCGTATTGAGGCACAAGGCTGCCATAAGGAGTTACGAGCGTATTGGGGTGTGTGACAAGGCAGCCGTCCATCTTGCCGTTCGAAAAAAGGGTGCGGAACTCTAAACCCGAAAGCTCGCCGTATAGTGTGCTGATGTTTGCCATGATATATTGAATTAAATAATGTCAGGATTGATGCTTCACTCGAACCCTTATCCATATTAGGCAACAATCATGCCAAATAGTGCCATACTTTTAAAACTATATATAGTAATGTCTTATTCGCATCCTTCATGGTGACCAACAAAAGGGAAATGCTACCGCATTGTAGAAATTGTCATTCAACATACGCAACGGTACCATTGTGATTGCCACTTACTTCCCGAACTTTGCCTTCGCTTTTCTGAATGCTTTTTTCAGGTCGTTCATCGCCTCTTCAGCGCCGTATGTCACTTCGGCCCATGCTTCTTCGCCGCTGTGCAGAAGGTCAGCAGCTTTTGATGCGGCAGATTCATGATGTTGCTTCAATTCATCAATATGTTGCTGGAGGGTTCGAGTTATCTTTTCAGCTTGTTTCTCAAGTTTGGTGATATCTTTCTCCCACGACCTGAGTTTACGGTCGAAGTTACTGATGTAGATTTTTCTGTTCATGGTTTTTTGCTTTTAGTGGCTTTGTCTGAGATGATCTGATCGACGTCTGAAGAGACTGAGATGGATCGCATGAGATCTTGCAGGTTTTGCTGAATGGTGAGGTTGAGCTCTACAGGTCGTCCGTTTTGAAACCCGGGGTTGGCGCCTTTGAGCTGGACAGTCATGGCAGATTTGCCGTCCGGTGCCATATTGATTGAGGAGAGCATTTGTGTATAAAGAAAGTTCGACAGCGCTTCGTAGGTGATTCGTAACCCTGGGTTGGCAGCGGCTCTCTCTTCGACCGTCGTTGCGTAGATGATTTGACCGGGCTCTTCAGCGTTCAAGCTGCCATTGATGATTTCAAATGTATCATTTTTTATTTTGACTGGAATGTTACCGTTGAGGGCGCCGGTGGCATAGATTTTTTTTGTGCCTTGCAGATCAAGTAATTTCTGCAAAGGAATGTGGCTGAGCTGAAGTGCGGTTTCGCCCTCCTTTTTGACCATATCGTAGTCGATATGCTTGATAGCAACCGTGCCGTCAAAAATTCCCATGCTGAAGTCTGAAAGGGAAACCATGTTCGGGTTGAGGTGGTCATGCCAGAGTGATAGCCGCCCCGAAGGTGAAAGGATGACCATATCGCTGCCCGCAGTTTTCTGTTGCAGGCTCTTCAGTTTAAAGCTGATTGTGGTGCTTCCGTCACCTGAACGGTTACACAGAAACCACGGCTCACTGAATGAATAAGTAACATCTTGCGGTTCTTGCGCAAAGAGGCGTTCACTTACGCTCTGCTTTTTTGAAGGTGGAGAAAGAGTAATACTACCACCCCCAGTGGATTGCAGAGTGCCATTTTGGATCGCAAAACTTTTTCTGGTAATGGAAAGAGGAATTGTTCCGCTTATCCCCCCATTGAGTGACCCCTTGATATCTCCTTGCAGGCGAATACGGCCGAGAAGTTTTATATTGTTCAGCTTGATCGTAAAACGAGAATTTGCTGAAGACGGGTTAAAGCTGAACGGTGTCAAGAAGATTTTTCCTCCAAAAAGTATGGCTGACATACCACTCAGAGCAAAACCTGAAGGCTTTTCGTTTTCGATCGTAAAATTTACCCTGGTATTGAAGTTTTTCAGCAGACCTTCCCCTCTATTGGAGAGACCAATATCCAGGGAGAGTAACGGTTTCTTTTCTTTGGTATAGAAGAAAATTTTGCTCCCTTTTTCGGCAATAACCATCGCATTGCGTACAACGATCATTGAGTCCTGGAACTCAACTGGAATAGTGCCACTTATTCGTCCCGTGACAAAAGGCATACTCTTGCCGCCCTGGTAAATTCCTGGAAGTTTGTTGAGTGGAATTTTCGGAAGGTTAAGGGTAAAAGTGCTCTTTTTATTCTTCAAATTGTAATCAATACGCTCTGTCGATGCTTTCCACTGAAAAAGCTCTACCGAGCAGCCACTGAGCGTGAGGGTACAGGGATTACGGGGATCACGCTTTGAGCCAAAAAGCGCCCTGAAATTACCTGCGGGGGAGGGGATTCCATTGCTGGAAAGCTTTGTCACTCGCAGCGTGTCGATCGGCTGTTGCCAGTGCCCGGCATCACTGAGCTTGACGTTGTAGTTTATTCCCTCAAGGCGAAGCTTCTCACGGGTAACAGTAGCGTCGCTGATGGAGTAGGCGGCAGAGAGAGGCTTGATGGAAAGCGCAAATCCATTGTTTCTGGAAACCTCTACCCTAATTTTTATTAAAGCGTTGCGGTCGCCGAAGGTAAACTGTTGCGGGTTGGGTATGATACTGAGCGAATCTGCCCTCAGTGTAAATGTCGCATCAACAATTTCTGGAAGCATTAAGCCTGACTTCTGTTGATCAAGGTTACTGAACTTGAAAGAGAGAGCGCCATTGACAAGGGTGAGTGTATAGGTGGTCGCCTCTTCGTTGCACTCATCCGGCGGTGCGGTGAAAATGGCCTTCACCGACCGGAAACCAATGGTTGAATTGCCCTGCATCTCTACACCTGCGACCTCAATGCGAAAGGGTTTACCTTCAAGTGCCCGGTCAAGCAGAGGCTGTACATACCAGGGAAAGAGGAACCAGGCTGCTGCTGGCAGCAGCACCAGCAGCAGAATCACGGCAATCAGGATGCGCAGGAGCCATTTCACTGATTACTGGGCTTTCTTTATCCATTTGCCCTGAACCTGAACCCATGTTCCGGCAGGAAGACGTGAATAGATTTTCTGGGACATCATGGTGCCAACGGCATCAAGCGACAGATTATTCTGCGCAGCGATTTTTGCATACTCTGCACGTCGGCCATTGTTGGTGGAGTTAATCAGCTCTGCGGCATCTCCCGGAGCACCCGGAGGAATCGCAAGCAGACCATTGTCCACCTCACCGGCAAGTCCGTTTGTACGGGCAGTTTCAAGGTCAAGTGCAAAAGCTGGCGCTGTAATTCCACCAAGCATCATTACGCCTACGGCAAGCGTCAAGAGAATCTTTTTATTGGCTTTCATTGTTGGTTTCTCCTCGTTTAGAATAAGCCTTTTTTGTTATCAAGCAGGGAATCGAGTTCACGGTCTACCTTGATTCTTATTTCATGATCAATCTTGATATTCATGTTAATCACGATAGGTTTGTCCGAAGCCTCAATTTTTACTGTTGGGCTGCAACCCGTCATGAGTGCTCCGGTGGTGAGGCTAAGAAGCGTCATCATGCTCAAAATGGTTCTTCTCTTCATAAATGGAAATGGGTTTGTCTATTTTTTTTGTTATGTGGCTTAAAAATATCTCATGGGAATTGTCAGTTCAACCTCTCTGGTATCCAGTGTAAACATGCAATCTTTATACTGGGGGGCACCCCTTCCAATTTTTGGATTGTTTGAAACACCAATACCCTCTTTTGGAATACCGATAAGAAAGGTGGTATCCAGCTTCCCGTTGCTGTTTTCGTCATGCAAAACGCTGACGGCGTAGGTGCCATAGGGAAGATTTTCAAAAACCACCTTGTCTGTGGAGGCGGTGATTTTTTTGAGTTGTTTGGTATAAGCCTGCTCATGTTTGCCCGGGAAGCCTTTTTGCGTGTTAAAGAGTGAAACGCCAACCATTCCCTCAAGGTTTTTCAAACCCGCTATATGTACAGTAATAGTGCCCGACTGACCTAGCGTGGCAGAAACTGCCGGGGAGTTCTCTGCATGGAGTATACAGATTGAGGATAAAAAGAGAACAACAAAAAGTAATAAAGCTTTTTTCATGAGTTATATACGTTGCATTTTCACCCGAGTGTAATATATGATAAGGCAAGCTACCAGCATAACAATAGATATAATCCTTTTTTTCATCTCCTCACAGGCTGAAACACTCTGCCATTTTTTGCTCAAAAGAGTCGGCAAATGACTCAAGATCGTGGCTGTTCTCAGGAACATTTATCCAGTTAACAGCAAGTCTGTTGTTGAAAAATGTCAACTGCCTCTTGGCATAGTTGCGTGTATGCTGTTTTATCAGTTTGAGAGCTTCGGGAAAGTCGATTGCCCCGTCAAAATAGTTAAACAACTCCTGATATCCCACTGATTGCAGTGCTGTTGTTCTTTTATCGGCAAGGATTTCCCGATATTTGTCATAAAGTTGCTCAGCTTCCAGGCAGAGGCCAGCCTCAATCATCTCGTCTGTACGTTGATTGATGCGCTGATAAAGCATCTCACGAGACACAGAAAGTCCTGTAGTGAAAAAGTGCAGGCCAGTATGCCGCTTATTTTGTTTTGCCAGCAGCGCGGTAACACTCGTGCCAGTTATTTCGATAATTTCAAGGCTCCGAATAAGCCGCTGGGTTTTTGTGGGGTCAAGCGTTGCCGCCTGCACAGGATCTCTCAGACAAAGTCTTTCATAAAGGGGCTCTTTCCCGATATTTTCAAGTTCAAGCAACAACCGTCCCCTTATTTCAGCATTTGCAGGAGGCAGGTCAGCAAAGCCTTTGAGCACTCCTTCAAGATAGAGTGTGGAGCCGCCCGCAATAATGGCACGTTTCCCCCTGTTATGGATTTCCCTGATCCTTTCGATTGCTTCAGCAGCAAAGTCGCCAGCACTGAAGGGCTCCCTGATCTGTTTTTCATCAACAAAATGGTGCTTCACCTCCTGAAGTGCTTCTGGTGGTGGTTTAGCTACACCAATATTGAGTTCACGATATACCTGTCGTGAATCGGCAGAGATGATTTCAGCCCCGATTTTTTTTGCCAAAGCAAGGGCAAATGCAGATTTTCCGGAGGCTGTTGGGCCGAGAATTACAATAACTACTGGTTGCGCTGAAGCTATGAAGGGCATATTAGGTTTAGCTGAAATTGCATCATATTAACAGTCTGGTGTGGGTATAAAGTACACTATACAGGGCTTGCACTCACCAACCCAACCAAAAGGCGGGAGAATCTTTTCCCGCCTTTCAGTGATCATGACGCAGCGTTTTCTACTTGCTCTGCTGGACAATATAAGCGACAGCATTCCCAATCTGGAGGTCGGTGAGTTTCGGATTACCACCTTTTGCTGGCATCATCCCTACTTTACCCGTATAGCCTTTTACTGATCTGCTGACCAGCATATCCACGCCCTGTGCGATACGAGGAGCCCATGCCGCCTTGTCCCCAGGCTTGGGAGCTCCCATGAGGCCTGTTTTGTGGCAGGTAGTACAGTTTGCGTCGTATACGGCTTTCCCTGCTGCAGCACTAGAGGCGGCGCTGGCATCGGCAGTGTTCATTGAAAAAACAAATAATGCACAAAAGGCTGCTGAAATGAAACGGGACATGGTATGGTACTCCTTTATTTTTATTGATTAATAGTGCAACTTCGTAATATTTGAATCAAACACTATGAGAAAGAGTCCAATTTAATATTTTTTTTAATGATATTAATCGTATATTTGCGATGAACTAATGGAGACCGAGAGATGTGGGTAAGTGCTTAGCAAAAAGTCATACCGTAATTCAGCATCGAGCATCGCTTGAATCATGAGTGCCTTTGCTATTTTATTACGGAATCAATTACTATGGAGTGCTTATTCCTGCGCGATCAGGTTAAAATATAAATGTTTCACTCTGGTTTCGGGGGAAGTTTTTTGCGGGTGACGCTGCTGTCTAAGTTTTCATTCTTTACAATTAAAGGAGATGTACCATGAAACAGATTCAAGTTTTTGATCCTGCACTCTGTTGTTCGACAGGAGTGTGTGGTGTTGAGGTTGATCAGGCGCTGGTCACTTTTGCGGCTGATGTCGATTGGGCCAGGCAGAATGGCGTGGCGATTGGTCGTTTTAATCTGGCTCATCAGCCCATGGCGTTTGCTGAAAATGCTGAGGTGAAAACATTTCTTGAACATGCAGGGCAGGAGGGGTTGCCTTTGATCCTTCTTGATGGTGCTGTCATCTTGACGGGCCGCTATCCAACCCGCGATGAACTGGTTCGCTGGTCAGGCATTGAGGCAGGGAGTGAAGGTGCAAAACCTGCAAAAAGTTGCTGTTCAACCGGTTGCTGTTGTTAATCTTCTCACCATCAGAATCATGAAATTTCTTGCTGCGCCACCGCGATTCCTCTTTTTCACAGGAAAAGGGGGAGTAGGAAAGACCTCTATCGCCTGTGCCACCGCCATCTCCCTTGCTGAGTCGGGGAGGCGGGTGCTGCTGGTCAGTACTGATCCGGCCTCCAATGTGGGGCAGGTTTTTGGTATGACCATCGGCAACAGTATCACGGCTGTGCCAGCGGTGGCTTCTCTTTCGGCACTTGAGATTGATCCGCTTGATGCCGCACAGAAATATCGTGATCGTCTTGTCGGGCCGGTGCGAGGCCTCCTGCCCGATGCGGTTGTCCGAAGCATTGAAGAGCAGCTTTCGGGTGCCTGCACCACTGAAATTGCAGCTTTTGACGAGTTCACGGCACTGCTGACTGACTCAACGCTCACGGTGGATTTCGATCATATTGTGTTTGACACGGCGCCCACCGGCCACACCATCCGAATGCTGCAACTGCCGGGCGCCTGGAGCGGCTTTCTTGAAACAGGAAAAGGTGACAGCTCCTGCCTTGGCCCATTGGCAGGCCTGCAGAAGCAGCGCGACCAATACAAGGCTGCGGTTGATGCGCTGGCTGACTCGGAGCGCACCCGTCTGGTGCTTGTTGCCCGTGCCCAGCAGGCCGCCCTGCACGAAGTTGCCCGAACCAGTGAAGAGCTGGCGGCTATAGGCATTGCCCGGCAGTATCTGGTGATCAACGGGGTTTTTCCCGAGACTGAAACTGAAGGTGATCCGCTGGCATCTGCTCTTGTTGCCCGCGAACAGGCGGCTATTATTGAGATACCTGACCAGCTCAAGCCCCTGCCAACCGATGAGATTCCACTCAAGCCCTTTAACCTTGTCGGGCTTGTTGCTTTGCGTCAACTCTTTTCTTGCGTAATCTCCTCACTGCCAGTGGAGGGTAGGTGTGCCATTACCCACAAGGTGCCAACACTTTCATCATTGGTTGATGCTCTTGCTGTTGAGGGACATGGTCTGGTAATGTTCATGGGAAAGGGTGGTGTTGGCAAAACAACGCTCGCCGCAGCGTTTGCTGTTGAACTCGCAGGTCGAGGTCTGCCAGTTCATCTCAGCACCTCTGATCCGGCAGCTCATCTCACCGAAACATTGATGGGAGCCGTGGAGAACCTTACGGTGAGCAGGATTGACCCAGAGGCTGAAACTGAACGCTACCGCAGGGAGGTGCTGAACAGCAAGGGGATGGTGCTTGATGCCGAAGGGCGAGCTCTACTTGAGGAGGATTTACGCTCCCCCTGCACCGAAGAGATTGCCGTGTTTCAGGCCTTCTCCCGCATTATCAGTGAGGCCGACCAGAAATTTGTGGTGATGGATACTGCGCCAACCGGTCACACGCTTCTGCTGCTTGATGCAACCGGAGCCTACCACCGCGAATTTGCACGCCAGACCCGGAGCGATGGATTGACTGAGGTAACTCCGATGATGCAGATGCAGAATCCCACGCTGACCAGGGTGCTGCTGGTGACGCTCGCCGAAACAACGCCGGTGCTTGAGGCAGCCAATCTCCAGCAGGAGCTGCAGCGGGCAGGCATTGAACCATGGGCATGGATTATTAATAACAGCGTTGCGGCAGCTTCGACCACCTCCATGCTGTTGCGCCAGCGGGCCCAGAATGAACTCAAAGAGATTGACACTGTAGCCCATCATCACGCAAAGCGATACGCTGTTGTTCCATTCTTGAAGGATGAGCCGACCGGACTGGAGCGGCTGAAGGGGCTGATGGTGTAGGAGGCTGCTGCGGTTGCGAACTCCACGATCTGGAGTGTAAGCAGCCATAAAGATCACCAGTTTTCGATGCCGACAGCCTCCCCGGTATCGCATTCGTTATGCAGATTAGCTTCAGTGATGCCGGAAAGCAGGTGAGCGAGATCCCGGTTGATGGTGACAATGGAACGGATAAGAAGTTGTCCCTCTACTATTGAGATATCAAACAATTCAGTGTGAAAAATATCGTCCGCTAACTGATAATTCTCTTTGCCTGCAAAGAGCATTTTTTAAAACAACGAGAAGAGAGTGAGTGACTATGAGTGACCGATATGCGCGTATAGCAATTGTAACCGGAGCGACCTCCGGTATTGGTGAGGCGACGGCGAAAAAGTTTGCTGCTGCCGGATTTGGTGTGGTTGGCAATGGTCGCAATGGTGCCAAACTTGCGGCGCTTGAGCAGGAGATTGGGCAGGCTTTTGCCGGTATTGAAGGTGATGCGTCAGACGAGATGGTTCTTGACAGGCTTTTTGCCGTGGCAGAAGAACGTTTTGGCAGGCAGGCTGATATTGTTGTTGCCAATGCTGGCAGGGGACTGGGCGGTTCGGTTAAAGATGCCGATTTGTCACAGTTTGAGGATGTTTTAAGAATTAATGTAACTGGTGCGCTTGCTCTATTACAGAAGTCTGCCCGTAAGATGGTGGATGTGCAGCAGAGTGCTTTTCCTCGCTTTGCGGCAGATATTGTAATTGTCGGTTCGGTGGTGGGCCGTCATATATCACCGTTCAGCGCGGTTTATGGCACCACAAAATTTGCCGTGCATGCCTTGGCAGAAGGGTTGCGTCGTGAAGTGGGGACAAAAGGGGTTCGTGTGTCACTGGTTGAGCCGGGCATTGTTCTCAGCGGGTTTCAGTCGGTGGCAGGCTACAGCGATGAGCTGGTGAATAACTTTCATGACCGCTTCGGCCCGCTGCTGGTTGGTGAAGATGTGGCAAACGCCATCCAATACATTGTCAGCCAGCCGCCTCATGTTCATATCAGCGATATTGTTGTGCGGCCTACCCGTCAGGATTATCCGTAAACAGCCAGTTGCCGAGTTGTTTTGCATGTCATCAAGGTGTGCGGCAAATGGAGTCGGAAGTGTTGTCTATTCAGGCAAGTCTCACTGATGTTTCGTATGGGCTTTTGATCGGAATGAACCAAAAAAGAGTGTGGCAAATTTAGCAATAAAGCGCAGAATTTCGCGGTCTGTAAGGAGAGAGAGAAGTTGACCTGTTATTCTGCCGGGGTTGTTTCTCATCCACTCGTTTCTGTAGAGCGCGCTCATGAGTTTATCCATGGAGATGGAGCAGGAACAGGCTACCAGTTGGTCAATCCTGATTTCAGGGCCGGAAAAGGGTGTCGCCTCTTGCCGTGCTGCCATGGCAAGCACCCGGTTGCCGTTGCGCTCAGTGAGGGTAAAATCTATGCTTTTAGTGCTCGAATGGCGGATACGAATATGGATTGGTTCCGGAAGTGCTGTGCATGAAGCTGCTGCGGGTTGCTCGACCTCGCCCTGCTTCTGCTCAAGAAAAAGGAGGAGTGCATTGAATAAAAGGTCGCAAATTTGCGCGTCACTGATGTTTTTGTTAACCCGGAGGAGCAAGCTGAGTTGAAAAAGATCTAATATGAAGCTGAGAAGTACGGCTTTGGGGCTGTTGCGTTTCATCACTGAGCGGTAGCCATTGAAGGCGACATTGCAGTAGGCCAGCATGGCAATGAGGGTGTCGTTGTCCATGCTGCGGGTTTCAATAACCGGGCAATAGTTGTTGTAGAGATCCCAGTCGAAGGAACGGATTTTTCCCTCAGCCTTGTACTCCCTGAAAATACCGGTGCCGGGGTAGGGGGTCATCACCATGAAGAGGGCATGCCGGAGACCGAGTGATTTTGCAAATTCGGGGTAGGCGAGTGTATCCTGTATGTTTTCGGTGTAATGGCCAATGATAAAATAGCCTTCGGCGCCAATGTGATGTTGCTGGCAGAATGAAATGGCTCGGGAGACGTCGTCGAGGCTGTTTTTTTTGTTCATGAGTGCAAGGGTAGCCTCGTTCGGGCTTTCGATACCGAGCCCTACTTTACTCAACCCTATCTGTTGAAGTTTGCCGAGAATCCGTTCTGCCCGGACAAGATCTTTTGCCCTGGTTTCGGTCATGATTCTGAAGTTGGTCAGCCCCCTTTCAATCAGCATGTCGCAGATTTTTTCTGCCCGCCCGATGTTTGTGAGGAAGTTTGCGTCCCAGATTTTGAGCAGTTTTTTATTCTTCGGGTCGTGCAGGAGCGCAATCTCCTCAACAACATTTTCCGCGCTTCTACCTCTCCACCCTTTGTGCATCTGGTCATTGGCGCAAAAGGAGCAGCTCCACGGGCATCCTCTTGAGGTATAGATAGTATCGATGGAATAGGCGTTGCCTTTTTCACCGTAACGGTCGGGGCGCAGAGCGCGGAGGGGAAAACGAATGGAGTCAATGTTTGCAATGATCGGCCTCGGCTCGGTATGGACAATGCCCCCCCCCTCTCTGTAGGCAATTCCCCTGACCTGGCGTGAAGGGCCGTTGAGCACCAGCTCCCTGAAGCTCTCTTCGCCCTCTCCGATAACAACAACGTCAACACAGGAGAGTTTCAGAACTTCGTCGGGCAGTGCTGTGGGGTGAAAGCCGCCCATCACAACAAAAGCGCCAAACTCTTTGGCAATGCGGGCAAGGCGTTCTGCCTGGTTGAAGGCTCCGGTCATTGAAGAGATGGCAACAAGATCGACCGGGTTTTTTTTCAGAAGTGTGCGCATGCTCTCGAAAATTCCGTCGTTGTAGAAATTGTCGGGCATTACAAGGCTTTCGACATCATGCTCGACGGCTGCTGCGAGGTAGCAGACGCCGATACAGTCGGTGATGAATCGGGGAAAGGGTGTGATAATGGTCTGTGGAGCCTCCACAAGGCAGATGTTCTTGAAATATGCCATATAATTCCAACAGTTATGTGGATCAACCCTGGTAATTCAGCCTTGGTAAAAAAAGGATTATAACGATAAAGTTAGAAAAAAAACAGCACTAACTGATTTCATCGTTAAAAAAGTTTGGCCAATGACGAGCTGACCTCCTCCGCCGTCGCAACCCTTAAAATCACACTGAAAACCGATCCGTGGTTGACACGCGAGCGAACCTCGATGTTCCCATTATGGGCATGAACTATGTGCTTTACAATTGAAAGCCCGAGGCCGGTACCGCCGTTCTGGCGGGAACGCCCTTTATCGACCCTGTAAAAGCGTTCAAAGATTCGTCCGAGATCCGCTTGTGATATACCAATACCGTTATCTTCTAACTCAAGACGGAGGTCATTGTCACTTCTGAATGCTGAAATCCTGATTCTGCCATGAGGCTCATCAACATATTTGATTGCGTTGTCGAGGAGGTTACGGATAACAATATCGAGATATCTGGCATCAGCATAAACCGGTGGAAGCCCATCATGAATATTGAGATCAAGCAGAATCTGTTTTTTATCCAGAGAAGGTCGCAGAAGATCCACCGATTTATTAACGGCACTCTTAAAGTCAACTGCGGTAAATTGGTACTCAATGTAACCAGACTCAATTTTGGAGAGGTCAAGCACATCATTGACAAGAGCTGTGAGCTGTTTTGTTGCCTGCAGGATAATCTTCAAAAAGGGTGTGGCATGTTCTGGATCATCCATGGCCCCTTCGAGCAAGGTTTCGGTATAGCCGCTGATGATGGTGAGCGGGGTGCGGAGTTCGTGTGAAACACTGGCAACAAAATCACGCCGTATTTTTTCGAGGTAACGAAGCTTGGTGATGTCGTTCAGTACAAAAACAGTTCCTTCGAACTGCTTCTCCTTGATGAGTGGCATGGAGCTGATCTGCATAATCCGCGCTCCTTTTGAGGTCATGATCGACACCTCCTCCTTGCGTAACGTTATCTGCTTGCTGTGAACTCTGGCAAACAGCTCCTGGAGATTGCTGTCTGAAAGGTGCAGGATTGGGCGTAACTTGAACATGGAGCCATGGATGCGGAACATTCTTGATGCTGCGGGATTGACAAGGGAGATATCGCCAGCGGCATCGGTGACGATGATTGCCTCACGAATGCCCGACAAAACAGCCTTGTACCACTCCTCATTGCGTCGCATTTGTGTTATTTCATCCATCATACCATTGATGGCTCGCGCCAGCATACCAATCTCGTCACGACCTTGAACAGGAATGGATCCGGGGAACTCTCCGCGTTTCTTTTTTTGGACAGTTTCGGCAAGCACGCTAAGGGGTTTGGTAAGAATAAATGCAGTAACAATACCAGTGGCAAGCGAAAAAACGAGTGCGAGAAAGAGAAAGGCCATAATCTCTTTGCGAAACCCGACACTCTCTATTCCGATATCGAAGAGTGGCTTGCCGAATCGAAGAATGGCCTTTGGCTTCGGGGTCCCGACAGGTACAGCCATATAGATAGTGTGCTCTTTTACGGTTTGACTGAAGCGAATATTTTCTCCGTAACCATGTTGTAGTGCATCATGTATTTCGGGCCGTTCCAGGTGATTCGCTATTGTGTAAAATTTTTCTGGCAGAACCGCCGTGTCGTAAAGAACCCGTCCATCAGGATCAATGAGGGTGACCCTGATGTCAAGCGCCTGCCCAACCTGTTTTGCCCAGACTGTGGCACGCCCTGTTGTTTGCCATCCAGGGGGTTGTTGTTCGAGCATCTGCTTGTTAAGGAGAAGATCCCTGTGCAGCTCTTTTTTTGTTGCAGTGGTCATTATCTCTGTCAACTGATGGTCGAGAGAAAGATAGCTAATGACTATAGCTGAAAAAATAATTATCCCGATAACGATGCCGCATCGAAAGGAGAGCTTCGCCAGAGGATTTGACATAACATTCGGTTAAACTGGTTATTACTACTCACTGCAGAAAGGATAGACTTCCCGGTTTTGTCGGATTCTTTATTATTCAGTGCAAATTTCAGGAGCAGCACTACCTTTTTTCAGGATAAGTTAAAGCCCCTGAAGCTGAGTACTGATCTCCTCCCAGAGGTTACGGTAAGCTTTTGATGCCGGAGAGTTTGGCAGAACGGCATTGAGTGGTGCCCGGTAGATGCCCATTTTTTCAACCTCCGAATTGTAGGGAATCGTCTGGGTGAGAAATCCTGGCGTATTGTGAAATTCATGAATGATGTCACGGTGCAATTTTTTCTGTTTTTCCACCATGCTGAAAAAAGGCCGGATTTTTGAGCTGCCGAGTTTATTGATGTCAAAAAAATCTTTTAACTGAACGTAGGTGCGAATCGAGAGCGTAGTGGGAATCATGGGCACAAGAATCACGTCGGAGGCCGCAAACACACTTTCAGAAAGCAGTGTCAGATTTGGCGGGCAGTCGAAAAAGAGAAACTGATAATCACCGCTTAGCTCGTCAAGGTTTTTTTTGAGCTTTTTTTGAGGCTTTTTCTCCTCAGCGAGCTCAATATCAAGATTCCGGTAGGAAAAGTCAGAGGGAAGCAGGTCAAGGTTTTCATAGTCAGTCGCCTTGATATTGTTGTAGATCTTTTTATTTCCCTTGAGAAATTTATCGCTGTTGTACTTTTTGGAGGCGGTAATCCTGAAATAGTAGGAGCTTGCTCCCTGTGGATCGAGGTCGCAGATCAGTGTCGGTGGAGAAAGCAGGGAGGAGAGATAGGAGAGGTTGACCGCCGCAGCCGTTTTGCCTACACCGCCCTTGATGCTGTAAAGCGCTATTGTTTTCATTGTCAGGTGTCTGTTAAAAGATCGCGAAACAGTTGATTGGTATCCTCATGGTCAAACAGCCTGAAGGTTTTATGGAACTTGATCCGCGCCTCTTCCTGTTTTTGAAAAAGTGTTGCCATAAGCCCGCCCATTGACGCAGAAAGTAACTTATCATCAGGAATTAATGCGAATTGTTCATGAAGAAAGCAAAGTTGTACAGAAAGATCAACAAAGTCACCAAGATTTTCCTGCAACTCTTTCAATTGCCTGATGACAGAAGTAATGGTTTCTGCGGGAAAAATTGAGGAGAAGAATTCCAGCAGATAGCGCAATTTCTTGCAGTCGATACGGAGCGCATGAAGCTCGGAGTCAGTCGTTTCCCGGCTGATCTGGCGCCCGTTTCGGATCACTTTTTTCCATGCTTTTTTTATGCTGGTCATGGCAACACTCATGGTTGAAAGTGAGGCGTTCGGAGCATTCTCCGGGTTCGGGATCGATAGCGTGTTGAGAAATGTCTCCAATTCGTCAAGAAATGAGCGGTAATCGCTGGATGAAAGGTAACGGCAGAATTGCTTGTGCAGCCCGCTGCGGGATGAAGATATGTTGCCGAAAAAGAGCTTCAATGAAGGTTGCAAAAACGGGGGAAGATATTGAAAATAGGTCTGTTGCCGGAGAAGATAAACATCTCTGTCGCGCAATTCGTTGCTTTTTTTGCCAAGATCCCTGAAAAAATTAAGAAAATATGTGGTTTTCCTGTCGTCAAAAATACCCTTGAGTTGTTTCAATAGCGAGCGGCTGCGGCGAATGGCGACACGATAGTCGTGCAGAAACTCGGAATCAATATTTTTTTTGATTCCCTCTTCATTCTTCCTCATCACATACATGGTGGACTGCAGGAGTTGCCGGGCACTCTCATGAATGGGAGCGTCCGGATGGAGAGTGAGGATTATTTTCGAGGAGTAGTCTTCTGCCTTGCGTCCTGCAGCATGCATGATCAACTGAAAAAGAGCCTTGAAATCAAGAACAGTGGATATTTCTGTATGGCTGGATAATAAAGTTTTAATCGGCGCCACCACATCCTCATATCCTTTGAACGGTGAGAGGGTAATGAGATGTGTTAATGGTTCAGGGTTCTCACTATTGGCCAGGTACAGTGATTCCGAGGTAAGCGTAGCGATTGTTTTTTCATTATTGTCAAGAATGCGGTACGAACGAGTGAACGCATCAATGGAGCAAAGCCTTGTGAATGCCCTGATAGTGCTGCATGAACAGAGCTGCTCTTTAAGTTTGCAGACTGGAAGTTGGTCGAAAAAAAAGGAGGAGGATATCCTGGTGTGTGGCAGGGAGCTTAACTCTTGGCCGGTATTGAGGGCAACAAGAAAAATGGCTTCCTGTTTTTTAACAATGACAATTCCTTTACGGAAAGCTTGCCATTCGAAGGTGTCATAAATGTCACGTCGCTCTGTTGATGAGGAGAGTGCCTTGAGGCTCCATCCGACAGGAAGGGTGCTCACCGGCAACGACTCAAGAGATGCGGCATGATTCAACCTGAAGTATACTGTTTTCGGGGTAGCACGCATCCGTTTTCTGTGATTAAATGGGACAGTCCGGAATCCAGACACATCCCAAGATATTATATTTATTGCGCAGATTCTCAAAAATTAAAACCGGTTACCCTTGTTTCAATATGCCGATAATCTCTTCGGGACGACGAACCAGCCCTTTTGCCCCGAACTCCAGAAGTTCGCTTTCTGGCCGGAAACCCCAGAGTACACCGAGTGGGTACATTCCGGCCCTTGTGGCGGTCAACATGTCAATGCCACTGTCTCCGACATAGAGAATTTTGGATGGCGCCTCTCCGAGCATCCTGGCTACAAGCAGCGCTCCCTCAGGGTCAGGCTTGTGGGCTATCCCGCTCTGATGGCCCATAACGACATCAAACCTCCACTCCTTAAGCAAAACCTCTGCGCAGAGATGGGTAAACTGATCGGCTTTATTTGAGAGGATCGCCATTTTTATTCTCCGCGCAGCAATATTATCGAGCAGGGAAGCAATACCGGAATAGGGTCGGGAGTGAATGTTCCAGTTGTCGGCATAGTGTTCCATAAACTCCGGCAACAGTATATCGACGGTTGCGGGGGTGCCCAACCCTTCAGGCAGGGCCTTTCTGACCAGCTCCTTCATGCCCTCGCCGACAAGAAACCGGCACTCATCGATGGTATGGACAGGATAACCGTGGCGGGCAAGGAGTGAATTGAGTGTGTTGAAAATATCCTGCAGGGTATCGAGCAAGGTACCGTCAAGGTCGAAAATAACTGCGTTGAAAGTCATGGAAGTGGTTCTCTTTGTTGCACAGGGAAAAAAATCAGCGATTGGCTTGTGTGGTTTGTGAATGCGTAAAAAAAGCACCCTATACCAATCGTATAAGGCACTTATAGAATTCTTTCACAAGCTAATGCCTACTTTTTGGGAGCAATAGCTGATGCCGCATTCTGCAAAAGCCCTCCTACAGTGTTTGATGCACTGCCAACTAAATCAATCGCTGTTTTACAGAGGGGCTCGATAACCCGAACAACAGCGTTGAAACCGGCACCCAGGAGATCAATCTCCTGCCTGATAAGTTGGCCAGCGGTATTAATAAGGTTGCTGACGGCCCCTGAAAGATCATTGTTTGCTTCGTTTGCCATGGATGTTATTATTTTATGGTTGTGTATGGTTGTGGAAAAAATACGTTTGGTCAAAATAAATTCCTTACAATATCAAAACCATCGTTAAAATTTAATAAAATAAATCAACAGATACCAAAAGAAACTGTACAGGCTGCGCCTCTTTAAGCGAATAACGATTGCCCCGGAAAGAGTGAGCTTTTAAATGTTTCTTCGGCATAAGTTTCACACTTGTAACAGAAGCGCCTTTGCTTTCTATGGTGAAAGCCTATAAATTGAGTTCCATAATCAGAGAGAAGAGGAATGTCTGGTTGTGGAATTGGTCAAAGAATAAAAATCAAAAATATGGCTGAAGAGAGAGTGGAGTCTAACCGCACAAATGCATTTGTGGTTAGCGCTCGTAAACGCACCATGCAGAATTTGGCAAAAAGAGCGGGAGAGTCTATGCTTTTTGCGATAGCCTCATTTGTGGCCGTTATTGTCCTCTTTATTTTCTATTTCGTGGCACGCGATGCTATCCCTTTTTTCCAGATTCGCGGGTTTACCGAATTTTTTACCAGTTCGAACTGGTATCCTGCTGATGAGCCAGGTGAATTCGGTGCTCTTGCCATTATGTACGGCAGCTTGATGGTGACAATCGGATCCGCCATGATTGCCGTGCCGATGGGAGTTGCAGCCGCAATATGCCTGAGTGATATTCTTCCTTTTTCAATTCGGCAGTACGCCAAGCCGATCATTGAAATGCTTGCAGCAATACCGTCTGTCGCCTTTGGTTTTTTTGCTCTTGTTGTTTTTGCTCCGCTCATGCAAGACAAAGGTGGCCCAATGCTGATGTGGGCATGGTGGATTCTCGTCTCGCCCTTTTTGCTTCTTGCTGTTATTGTTGCTTCTGATCTTTTGACTGCCGCAATCAAGGATGAGAAGCGTCGTCAGCAACTGCATATACTGCTCTTGATTGTTTTTGGCCTGTTTTCGGTTTTACTCTTGTACAAGGTTGGAACAGTTCTCTACGCCGTCCAGATTCTGACCGGCACCAATGCTCTGAATGTTTCGATCATTTTGAGTTTCATGGCACTGCCGACTATTGTCAGTGTCTCTGAAGATGCACTTCAGGCTGTCGGGCGCGACCTTCGTGAAGGGAGTTACGCTCTCGGGGCTACAAGGGCAGAGACCATCATTAAAACAGTTCTTCCTGCAGCAAGCAGCGGCATTCTTGCTGCGGTTATTCTTGGCATTATGCGAGCACTTGGTGAAACAATGGTGGTCTGGATGGCCTCGGGCAACTCCTCTCACATTCCCGAGCCATGGTTCAACTACCTTGAAGCGATTCGGACACTGACAGCAACCATTGCCGGAGATATGGGCGAAGCCGACCAGGTGACTGGATCCGCCCGTTTTCATGTTCTCTTTGCCATGGGCCTTCTTCTCCTTCTTATCAGCTTTATCAGCAATCTTGTGAGTGAGAGAATTGTCATTCGCCAGCGAAAAATCCTCTCCGGACAGTAATTGTAGCCCATTTAACCATTTGTATATGAATATCGGGACCCGAAAAATACTTGATCGTTCGTTTACCGCTGTTGGTATCGGCTCAATCATTGTCATGGCGATTGCCCTTATGATTGTTGTTGTACCAATTGTTTCCAATGGTATCGGTGCGGTATTTTTTATCGGTACAATAGAGCACCGCAAGTTGTTGCGCGATGAATTCAAAAGGGGCGACAGTGAGAATCTTGACAGTGAAGTTGCTTCCTCAGGGCGTTATCGGGCAAAGGTTTACGACATGCTCACCGGTTTTGAGACGGAGCTTGAGAGTATGGCGCCAGAAAAAAAAGCTCAATACAAGGCGAAATATTCCCAGGTCAGAACAGCTTTGCAGGCATTGCTTGGCCCTCTTCCGGGCGATCAGACGCCGATGCTGACGAGGTTCAAATACGGTCAAACCCGCTGGGAGAAAGCAGAGGAAAAATTGCATGATCTCCTCTATGAATCAAAGTGGGACAACTCCAATCCCGAAGTTATGTCCATGGAATATTTTGTGAGTCGTGCCAAAAGCTTTGAGGGCACCTCTCTCGCTCCGCTTTTCCCCTACCTCAGCAATAATGTTGAGAAGATGCTTTTGCCTGAGTTTACTGTTTATTGGGGATTTATTACGGACAGCTCTGTGGATTCGCATTTTTTTGGAGGTATATGGCCGGAAATTCAGGGAACCTTTTTCCTTGCCATGGGTGCCATGCTCTTTGCCTTTCCACTTGGGGTTGTGGCTGCGGTCTATTTTACCGAATATGCCAGGCCGGGCTTTTTGAACAGTATGTTGCGCAGTGCCAACAGCACCCTTGCCGGTGTGCCGAGTATTGTTTTCGGTATGTTCGGTCTCGCTTTTTTTATCAATACACTCAAGGTTTCTCCCTCCAAAAGTGTCATTGCCGGTGCACTGACACTGGCCATAATGATTCTGCCAACTATTATTCGTGCCGCTGAAGAGGCAATCCTTGCGGTTCCAAAAACCTACAGGGAGGCATCGCTGAGTCTTGGTTCTACGAAATGGAACACTATTGTCACGGTCATTCTGCCTGCGGCGCTTCCCGGCATTCTGACTGGAGGGGTTATCAGTCTCGGCAGGGCGGCAGGCGAAACCGCTCCAATAATCTTTACAGCAGCGGTCAGCGTCGGCTCGGCGATAGGTCTTGCCGATGTTTTATCATCGCCTACACCTGCTCTTTCATGGAACATCTATAATCTTGCCAGTGAACATGAAGCGGCCGCTCAAATCCGCCATGTGCAGTACGGCATGGTGCTCGCTCTTGTCAGTATCGTTCTGCTGCTGAATTTATCGGCGATTGTTCTCCGGGCTCGTATTTCCAAAAAATTAAAAGGCTAAAATGTTCATGACCACCGATGCGACGAAAACTTCAGAGAGTGTGCCAGCCAAAAAAACACGTGATATCTATTTGCCTCCTGAACGAAAAGTAATCTCGGGGGGTGGAGCCGCTCATGTTGTGGCCAAGGATTTTTCAATCTATTACGGAGAATTTCAGGCTGTCAAGAAGATTAATGCTGATATTCTTTCAAAGTATGTCACTGCAATTATCGGCCCCAGCGGCTGTGGCAAAAGTACCTTTTTACGTGCCATCAACCGGATGAACGACCTTATCCCAAGCTGTCACACCACCGGCACCCTCCTTTTTGACGGCGATGACATTTATGGAAAACTGACTGATGAGGTGCTGCTCCGCAAAAAGGTAGGGATGGTATTCCAGAAACCGAACCCATTTCCAAAGTCGATTTTCGACAATATTGCCTACGGCCCGCGTTTGCACGGTGTGAATGACAAGAAGAAGCTCATGGAGATTGTAGAGCGCAGCCTCAGAAAAGCCGCAATATGGGATGAGGTTTCTGATCGTCTCGACAAGAATGCCCTTGGGTTGAGCGGAGGCCAGCAGCAGAGGCTCTGTGTCGCCCGTACCCTTGCCGTTGAGCCAGAGGTGCTTTTGCTTGACGAGCCTACCTCCGCTCTTGATCCCAAAGCAACAGCCAAAATTGAGGATCTCATCCAGGAGCTTCGCGGTAGTTATACCATAATGATTGTTACGCACAACATGCAGCAGGCATCAAGAGTGTCAGACTCCACCATGTTTTTTTATGAGGGGGTTCTTGTTGAACATGCGCCCACGGCACAGCTTTTTACCAATCCAAAAGACCCTATGACCGAAGATTATATCACCGGTAGATTCAGCTAACGAAACCAAATTACTCTTATGTCATCACGCCCGGTTCATGAGCTTCTCAACGAACTCTCTCAGGTTCTTGTCCAACTCTCCGATAAAGTCGTTGAGAATCTCTTTAATGCTCTCCATGCTGTTAAATATCAGGATGAGCAGGGTGCCCGCAGTATCAGGATTGTAGATCAGGAAATTGATGTGGCTGAGGTCAACCTTGAAGAGCGCTGTCTGGCATTTCTCGCCTTGCAGCAGCCTGTAGCAGGGGATCTTCGTACCATTATCACCATCATAAAAATTAATGATGATCTCGAGCGTATCGGTGACCTGGCGGTTCATATTATAGACCGGATGCCTGAAATCAGTCCGGAGATGCTCTCATCGTTTGCATTTGAGGAGATGGGTATGCGTGCTGGAGAGATGGTGAAGAGGTCGATTGAGGCCTTTATCACCAAAGACCGTATGCTCGCTGATCGGGTTTGTGCCCTTGATGAAGAGATTGATGTGATGCACCGTTCTGTCTTTAAAAAGGTGACGACGTTAATGAAAAGTCCGGATTCGGATGTTGACCAGCTCATCGCCGCCCTGAGCATTTCAAGATATATTGAGCGTATGGCCGACCATGCATCACGTGTAGCTTACGAGGTTATCTATCTGGTGACGGGAGAAATTGTTCGTCACAAGAGCGGTTTTTATGAAAAGCTTATCGGTTCGCTTAAAGAGTGACTGTACAATGGAGTGCCGGGATAGTGGAATGGGGTTTTGTTTTTTTCTTGCATTTAACCTTGCTTCTCTGCTAAATTAGAGGCACTTTGTATTTTTTAAACATAAGCATGGTGCCTGGATCCTATGGCTAATCTGTTAGGAAAATTTTTCGGTGAAACACCCAAATCAGCAGAAACCCCGCAAGCCTTTACAATCAAGATTGATCCCCTAAAGTTCTCGCTTTCCACGAAACCCCAGGGCACAGTCTATGTGCAGCTTGAGTCACTCAAGCAGAAACTCACAAAACTCTCCTCAAATGTTGAAAATAACCTGATGCTGAGCATTCGGGCATCAACAAAGGGGAATACGGAGCTTGCCTCTTCGGCTTTCAAGTTTGATGAGGCCTATATCCGGAAAGGGAAGTTTGAGGTCGAATATCTTACCCTTGCCTACGCATCCTTCCAGAATCTCGGACAAGAAGATCTCAAGGCCATTAAATATGCCCGAATGATTCTCAAGGATCTTGAGAGACTGGCCCAGTTGGCGCTCAATATTGCCGATAAGGCGGAGTATGTGAAGTTTGCCAATACACAGGATTTGCACAAGGACGAGTATGGACTGAAGCCGATGGGCGATATCACGGCTGAAATGATCAAGAAATCGGTTGAGGCTTTTGTGAGCGGCAACTCAAAACATGCCAGTGAAACTCTTGTCATGATGAATGAGATCCAGGGACTTTATGATACAGCCGTCGCAAAGATCAAGGCATCGGTGAACGACCAGAACATTATTAATCTTACCGGTATCCTTTCGATTATTGAACATGTCAAGGCTTCGGCGGATATCTCCTGCTCTATTGCCAGTAATTTTTGCTGACGAGAATAAAGATTATGGCTGGATGGATAAAAAAACAGAAGTACCTCTCTCTGTCGCTTTTGATGGCGCTTCTTTTGGGGCTTTTTTGGCTGGCACAGCGTCAAGAGTCGACTAAAGCTCCAAAAGCAATAATAACAAGAACGTTTGACAGCATTCCAGTTTCCGTTGCTCAAGTCTCCAGGGCGGTTGTTCGAGATAGTTTCAGCACAACGGGCACCGTCGAGGCTTTCAGGGAGGCTGATATCTTTTCGGAGTCTGCAGGGCAGGTTCGCAGGGTTTCGGCTGAACCGGGAGAGCATAAAAAGAGGGGAGATCTGTTGTTTCTCCTTGATAATGAGCTTGCCAGTATCCGTCAAAAAAAGGCTGAGGCCTACTATGGCCAGAAAAAGCGGGATCTGGAGCGTTACAGAAACCTCTACAACGAAGGGGCCATACCACTTTCAGCTTATGAAACTGTACAGTTGCAGTCCGATGAGGCAGGTGCAGACTTTGTTGCCGCCAGTCGAAAAAACAGCGATGCCAGGGTAAAATCTCCTTTTTCAGGAGTTATAACAGCACGATTTGTTGAGCTGGGGGAACTGGTTCACGAGGGGATGAAGGTTGCGCACATCGCCGATTTGACCAGAGTCAAGATCATCATCTTTGTTCCTGAGAGAGAGATTATGAAGTTTGTGGAGGGAACCCTTCTGAGTGTTACCAGCGATCTCTTTCCGGGTGAGAGTTTTTCGGGCAAGGTCAGTTCCGTAAGCGAAAAGTCGGGGCGTGATCATACCTACAGGGTCGATGTGATTTTGCATAATCCCGGTAAAGCGAGTTTCAGGTCAGGTATGTTCGCAAGAGTGCTTTCACTGGGCAATGGTGAGCGGCAGGCTGTTCTGGTACCTCGTATTGCGCTTGTGTCTGGAATCAGAAAACCCGAACTTTTTGTTGTTCGCAGAGGCAAGGCTTTTTTGACACCATTTATTGCTGGCAGGGAACTCCATAAAAGCCTTGAGGTTATCGGCGGAGTTGCCCCGGGCGACACTATCGTGATCAGTGGTCAGAATGAGCTTCATGACGGTGCCAGTGTGCTCGTTATTGACCAGAAGAAGAGCCCCACAGTGCCATGACCCTTACTGAACTCTCCATAAAACGGCCAACGCTTATTGTTGTGTTGTTTACCGTACTGGGCATTCTCGGTCTCTTCAGTTACCAGCAGTTGCAGTATGAACTGTTGCCCAAAATGACACCTCCGGTTGTTTCTGTCTCCATTCTCTATCCGGGTGCTTCGCCAAGTGAGGTTGAGACATCGCTGACCAAGCCGGTTGAGGAAGCTGTTTCGGCGATTGAAAAAATTGTATCCATCACCTCAACATCAACCGAAGGGCTTTCGGTTGTGGCTATTGAGTTTTCCAATTCCGCCAATATCGAAAAGGCGCTGCAGGATGCGCAGCGCAAAATCAACGAAGTGCGCGACCGCTTTCCAAATGAAGCAAAGGCGCCGGTTATCACCCGTTTTGCGCTTGATGAGGTACCTGTACTCCGTATCGGGGCCACCTCGTCACTGCCGGATGCGGATTTTTACCAGATGCTGAAGAACAACATCAAGCCCCTGCTTTCGAGCGTTGACGGGGTGGGGCAGGTCTATCTGAGTGGAGGTCGTGAGCGCGAAATCAGGGTCAATATTGATCTTGCAAAGCTTCAGAGTTATGCTCTTACGGTGCCTGATGTACTCAAAGAGGTTGGTAAAGCCAATCTTGACTTTCCAACAGGAAAAATTGATGACCGTGACAGGCAGTTTGTTGTCAGGCTTGCCGGAAAGTTCACAACCCTTGACGAGCTTAAAAACCTTGTTTTGCGATCCACTACTTCCGGAAATGTTGCTCTTCGGGATGTTGCAGAGGTGGAGGATGGCTTTAAAGAGCTTACAACACTCACAAGGCTCAATGGCCGGAGTGCTGTCGGTATTATGGTGATGAAGCAGAGCGATGCCAATACGGTTGACGTGAGTCGACTGACAAGGACCTCACTCTCAAAGCTTGAAAAGCTCTACAGTGCCCGGCATCTCCGCTTTGATATTGCCCAGGATGCTTCGACCTTTACCCTCGATGCTGTTACGGCCGTCCAGCACGACCTTCTGCTTGCTGTTGGACTGGTCGCAATTGTGATGATGCTCTTCCTGCACAGTCTGCGAAATTCGCTTATTGTGCTTGTCTCCATACCGACCTCTCTTGTGACGACCTTTATTGGTATGTATCTGTTCGGGTTCTCACTGAACCTCATGACACTTCTTTCGCTTTCGCTGGTAGTCGGTGTTCTTGTGGACGACTCCATAGTGGTGCTTGAAAATATCTATCGCCACCTTGAGCGTGGAGAAGAGCCACGCCAGGCTGCCCTCAATGGAAGAAACGAGATTGGCTTTACGGCGCTCTCCATAACACTTGTTGATGTTGTTGTTTTTCTGCCGATCTCGCTGGTCAGTGGAATAGTGGGCAATATCCTGCGCGAGTTTTCCGTTGTTATGGTGATCTCTACCCTGGTCAGTCTTTTTGTCTCCTTTACCCTGACGCCACTGCTTGCGTCACGCTTTTCAAAAGTTGAAACGTTTACCGGCAAGAATGTTGTTGAAAAGTTTGCCATTGGTTTTGAACGCAACTTCCTTCGTCTTCGCCAAGGCTATCTTGACCTTCTTCAGTGGAGCTTGCATAATCCCCGCAAGGTTTTTTTCAGTGCAATGCTTTTGTTGCTGCTCTCTTTTCTTCTTCCTTTTTTTGGCTTTATCGGAGGCGAGTTTATTTCGGTCTCTGATCGAGGAGAATTTTCCGTGAAACTGGAACTTGAACCCGGCACTTCTCTTGAAGAGACCAATCGACTGACTAGGAGCGTTGAGCGCCGTCTTACCGCCATGGCTGAGGTAAAAAAGGTGATGGTTAATGTTGGCGCTTCGAGCGAGGGATTTTTTAACCAGAGTGCGGACAACATTGCTGAAATAAATGTGAGACTTACTTCCAAGGAGGAGCGGGTACGATCGACTGATGCCATCATGCAGGCAGTCCGTATCAATCTGAAGGATATTGCAGGTCTCAAGGCAAGCATCAATCCTATCGGTATATTTGGAACTGCCAATGAAACTCCTGTTGTCGTTATCCTTAGTGGCCCGCTGAGAAGTCAGGTTTCGAAAGTAGCAGAGACGTTGCGTGATAGTGTAAAATCCATTCCGGGAACAGCCGATGTCAAGCTTACCTCCGGGGTTGGAAGTCCGGAGGTACGCATTGTGGTCGATCGTGATAAAATGGCCTCTTTTGGCCTCTCCATTGCCGATGTTGGAGCTGCCCTCCGTACCGCTTATGCTGGAGACGAAGCCGGAAAATACCGCGATGGGGGTGATGAATTCGATATCAGGGTCATGCTCGACAAGTACTACCGACAGGACACGTCGACGCTTTCGGAGATCGCTTTACGTACTCCACAGGGCAATCTTGCCACTCTCGGCCAGTTTGTCAGTTTTGAACAGGATAGAGGATACAAGCAGTTGCAACGAAAGGATCGCAACAATGCGGTATGGGTCAAGGCGCAGGTGGTCGGGCGCCCTGTTGGCACTATCGGAAAGGATATTGACCGTATTCTGGCCAACATGAAAAAAAACGGTATGATGCCCTCGACCGTCTCCCATGCGTACGATTCGGATCTCAAAAGGCAGGGGGAGTCGAATTCAACCCTCCTGCTCTCTTTTCTTGTTGCCATTATCTTTGTTTATCTCATTATGGTTGCACTTTATGACTCCTATATCTGGCCGATGGTTGTGATGTTTTCAATTCCACTTGCCATTATCGGAGCGCTTTTTGCCCTTGCCATTACCGGCAAATCCCTCAGTATTTTTACCATTCTTGGTATTATCATGCTTGTCGGACTTGTGGGGAAAAACGCCATTCTTCTGGTTGATTTCATCAATAAATTCCGGAAAGAAGGCATGGAGCTTTCTGATGCCATTCTTGAATCTGCAAAAGAACGCCTGCGCCCCATTCTCATGACCACCCTCACCCTGATCTTCGGACTCCTGCCTATTGCCTTGTCGCAGAGTTCCGGTTCCGAATGGAAATCGGGACTTTCTGTTGCTCTTGTTGGTGGTCTCTTCAGTTCAATGTTTCTGACGCTTCTCGTTATCCCTGTCGTTTACGTCTGGTTCGACAACGCACGCAAGAAGTTTTCAATGTTCCGATTACCGTTCCGATCGTAGCGAGAAATTTCTGACATACCTGTAAACAAGTAACCGCCAATGCTTTTTTTCTCAAACCAGACTCCGACTCTCCTGATTTGCCGTTCAGCTCTTGCCTTTTCATGGATCTATCAGGGTGCTGTGCCAAAAATAGCCTGCCATAGCAGGGGTGAAATTGATCTTCTTGGCCACATCATTCCACTCTACCAATTGGCCTGTCAAGCCGTTTTCTGGATGGGAGTTGCCGAGATTCTTTTTGGACTTTTCCTCCTTGTTACCCGTTGGAGCTGGGTGTTTTGGCTCAATGTGGCAGCCTTGACAGGGTTGCTCTGTTTCGTTGCCCTGTTTGAGCCAATAATGCTTACCTTGCCGTTCAATCCCCTGACACTCAATGTTTCATTGAGTGCGCTCTCTGTGATTGCAGCTCTGGAATTAAAAAAATCAAAAAATCTGAACTGAATGAAGCTGCGCCGTTTTGATGGAAAGTTGAGCACCATTGCTCGGCTCTTTTTCTCTGTTTCAGTGACCGTTATCGCTCTTGCCTCTTTTTTGGGTGCCGCAGGAGCGATAACGGGCAACCATTTTCTTTTGAAGCTTCACCCCTATCTCTTCTTTATCGGGTTTGGCAATCTTGCCATACTTATTCTCAACCGATACCTGACAGCATCAATTTATCCTGAACTTAAGATTGATCCATTCAAGCAGTTGCGTTACATTTTTGCGGTTCTGCTCTCCCTTGTCATGATTACCGTCGCTGTTGCTATTGAGTGGCCTCTGTTGAAAGCCTTGACGGGTTTACTCCTCATGATTATGGTTATGGGGCCGATCAGGGAGATTTTCACGACGCTTTCCATTCCGAAAATCTGGAAAGAGGTTTCGGTACGCTACTACATTTTTGATGTCCTCTTTCTGCTCGTAGCCAATCTTGGACTTTTTACCCTGGGTCTTAAAGAGGCCTTTCCTCAACAGAAAATTATTCCCTTTTTTGTAACACAATCCTCCTATTTTCTCGGTTCCTCTTTTCCGCTCAGTATCAGTGTGATGGGCTTCCTCTATACCTACGCATGGAGCCGCTCGTCAAAGCGGGAGCTGGCCAAACGGCTTTTCAGCCTCTGGTTTTATATTTTTGTCGGAGGAGTCCTCTGTTTTCTTATCGTTATACTTGCTGAACACTATTTGGGGATGATGCTGATCAGCCATCTTCTGCTGTTAGGCGTTATGGCTCTCGTTGGTAGTTTTGCCATCTATCTCTACAACTTTTTTCACCAAAACTTTCCCCACCCGGCCCTTGCTTTTCTGTTGAGCGGCCTTGCACTTCTTTTTGCGACCAGCGCTTACGGTATCATGAATATCTTTTTTCTCAAGGGAGTTCATTTCGGCACAATCCCCCCCTTGAGTATTAACCGAATGTGGATTTATCACTCCCATACCCATGCTGCGCTCCTCGGATGGATAACCTTCTCCTTTATCGGGATGATCTATATTGTCATGCCATCAATCACGCATTCAAACTCACTGGACACACTCAAAAGCCATCAAGCACTCTCCGCCTTGCTCGGCAAAGCTGTGATGAGTCGGGCCTTTATACAACTGACGGTGCTTCTCCTTTCATCCACAGCCATTCTGCTTGCATTTTTTCTGCAAAACAATCTTTTACTCTCGCTTGCAGGTTTTGTCTATGGCATTTCGGTCTATTATGTTAACATCAATCTTTGGCGGGAACTTACTTTAAAACAATAAAATTCTCTATGCAACTCACAGCAAAGCTTGCGGCGATTCTTCCTGAACAGACAGGAAACGGCAAAAATGGAACCTGGAAAAAACAGGATATCATTGTTGAAACTGACGGGCAGTACCCGAAGAAAGTCTGTATCTCCTTGTGGGGAGAGAAGTATGACAGAAATCTGCTGAAAGTTGGCTCAAAACTCACCATCTCCTTTGATATTGAGAGCAGGGAGTTCAATGGAAAATGGTACACCGATGTAAAGGGCTGGAAGGTTGAGGGGGATAAACAGTCGGATTCTTCTGCTTATTCCCATGAGTCTGAATCCTTCTCACCACCGGTCTTTGAGAGCGATCGGGAGAGCATTATCTCCAATGATGGTTGCCCATTCTGATCTTGTGTACCCAATTTTTCAGTAGTTCTATCAATGCAATCCATGTATCTCTTTTTTGATACCGAAACAACCGGGTTGCCGCGCAATTGGCGAGCACCGGTGACCGATGTTGTTAATTGGCCACGACTGGTACAGTTGGCATTTTTATACTACGATTGCGACGGCAATATTCTCTCTTCCGGCGACTACATCATCAAGCCGGAAGGTTTTTTGATTCCATCAGATGCGACAAAAATACATGGAATATCAACAGAAAGGGCGAATGCTGAAGGGTTGCCTTTATCGGAGGTGCTTCAATTGTTTCTGGAACTCACAGCCAAGGCAGAGCTGCTTGTTGCCCACAATATAAGTTTTGACGAAAAAATTATAGGCAGTGAGTTGATAAGGGCTGGAATGACAAACCCGCTACCATCAAAAAAAAGAATATGCACCATGCAAAGCAGTACTGATTTTTGTGCTATCAGGGGGCCTTATGGCAACAAATAGCCAAAATTGTCTGAGCTGCATCAAAAGTTATTTGGCACAGGATTTGAAGAAATGCACAATGCAGCTCATGATATTCGTGCTACTGCGAAATGTTTTTGGGAAATGAAGAGAAGAGGAGTGTGAGGCCAAACTTCCTTTTGCTCCTGAAAATGCAGACTTTGTAAAGTGAACAAAGAGTTGTAAATTGGCGCCAGATTGACGGGCACCCATAGCATTGTATAGATAGTCGAACTGCCTCACCTCCTCTTCAATCATAAAGCCGGGTTTTGTCAACGTCCAACTTGATGGATATGGATTTTTTTTCCGTTCTCTACTACCGGTTCAAAAAAGTCTGGAAAGCAATTCGGCTTTACCTTGTCGTTGCTGGTCCCGGTCTCGTGGTGATGATTGCCGACAACGATGCTGGCGGCATTACCACTTATGCTGCTACAGGAGCAAAATATGGCTACCATCTGATATGGTTCTTGCTTCTTCTTATTCCAGTGGCCTATTATGTTCAGGAGATGACCGTAAGGCTCGGCGCCGTTACCAAACGGGGACATGCCGAGGCTATTTTTGAAAGTTTCGGTGCCTTCTGGGGATGGTTCTCACTTCTTGATCTCATGATTGTGGACTGGCTGACGCTGGTAACAGAATTTGTTGGAATGACTGCAGCGTTAAGCATTTTCGGCGTTCCTGCATGGCTGACCGTTATCATCGTTGTGCTGCTCATGAGCATCCTTGTGCTGAACGGGCGTTACTGGACCTGGGAAAAGATAGCTCTTGGATTTTGCCTTCTGAACCTGATCTATATTCCGGCGGCCTTCATGGTCAATCCATCAATTTCTGATATTGTTGGTCAGGGATTGATTCCCAATCTTCCCGGAGGTCTCACCAATGAGCTTTTCTTTCTGCTTATGGCCAATATCGGCACAACCATAGCACCATGGATGCTCTTTTTTCAGCAAAGCTCAGTTGTTGACAAGGGTTTGCTTGAAAAAGATATAAAAATGGGCAAGATTGACACCTTTATTGGTTCAATCATCACCGTTTCCATAGCAGTTTTTATTGTGATCGTTACCGGCACACTTCTTAACGGGGCGCCGATTGATGATGCTGCCACCGCCGCCAAACTGCTGATGAAAACGAACCAGTATGTTGGTGCTTTCATGGCTATAGGCCTGTTTGATGCTGGTCTGCTCGGAGCAATCTGCATATCGCTTGCAAGTTCATGGGCGTTCGGAGAGATCTTCGGCTGGGCACATTCACTCAACACCAAGGTAAAAGAGGCTCCCTGGTTTTATATCTCTTTTTTCATTACCCTTGCTACGGCCGGAGTTGTTCCCCTGATACCTGGCGCACCACTTGTGCTCATTACCCTTTTTGTCCAGGTTGTTGCCGTAACGCTTCTGCCCGCAGCTCTTGTATTTTTGATTTTGCTGCTCAACGATAAAAAGACGATGGGGGAGTATGCCAACACTCCATTGCAGAACATTGTCAGCACCACTATTGTCGTGTCAATCATCATACTCTCAACGATGTACGGCGTCAGTGCTCTTTTTCCCAACCTTTTCCAGTAATTGAGGGTATCAGGCCATGAGGACGATCAACCAGTTTTTCAGCAAAATACGTGAAATTAACCAGCGCTATGCCAAGCCGACTGTCGAGATGTCGCGAGGTGTAAAAATATCTCTGGCGGTGCTCCGTGTTTATCTCTTTCTGCTCGTGGTGTTGATGATCTACAAATTTATCACTGTCCTCAAGGTTGTATAAAACGAAAACACCAATGGTTACAGTACTGGATCGTGAATTTTTTCTGAGCGAGCTTCTCGGGCGTCGCGTCTACCTGAAATCAAACTCCGTCGGCAAGCTTAAAGATCTTGTTATACAGGAGAATGCTGGTAAAATTCCTGAAGTGACCCATTTGCTTGTCCATCGACCTTATGGCGACTCCCGTCTCCTGATTCCCTGGGATAAAGTAACCCTGATTTCAAATACCGAGATTGTTTCGGAAATTGCCACAACCGAAGGGTACGAGCTTAACCCGCTCGACAATCACATCTTCCTCAAAGACTATATTCTCGACAAGAAAATTCTTGATATGGATGATCATGAGGTCGAAGTTGTTTACGATGTAAAACTGTTATTCCAGAACGAGAGGCTTTTTGTCAGTGAAGTGGACCTCAACCGCTTTCGAATTTTGCGCCGAATGGGCTTCAAAAAGCTGGCCAACTACCTTGCCCGCCATAAAGAGGGCTCCAGTATCTCCTGGCTCTATGTGCAGCCATTGCCTGAAACCATCGGGAGTTTTGAGGGGAATGTCAAGCTCAACGTACTGAAGGAAAACATCAACGACATCCATCCGGTGGATTTGGCCGATATTCTTGAAGAGCTGGAAGGCAATCAGCGTATAGCGGTTTTCAACGAACTCGAACCGGAATTGGCCTCGGATACTCTCGAAGAGGTAGAGCCAAGGGTGCTGCGTGAACTGATCCGGTCAATGCAAAAAGAGAAAGCTGCCGGCTTGATTAACGACATGAGTCCGGCCCAGGTTGCCGGTATTCTTTCGGCACTCCCGGCCTCCGAAGCTGATGAGATTATCGAATACGTCGATAGCGAAAACAAACAGAGGGTACAGCAGATCATCGAACAGAATGATGAAAACATCATGCTCTATTCAACGCAGCAGGTGATCATGCGTCCGGCTGGGACGATGGTCAAGGAGGTGATCGATAATTTCCGGGAAGTGGCCGGTGACATGGATGTGATCATGTACGTTTATGTCGTGGATGCCGACAATATTCTGCAGGGAGTGGTCGATATCAGGGAGTTGATTGCTGCCGAGCCAGATCATACACTTGGCGATATTATGACCGATAGCCTTATTACTCTCAACCCGGATGATTCGCTTCATGATGCTGTTGACATGTTTTTTCGTTACTCCTTCCGTGCAATCCCGATAACTGATGACAGTGATCATCTCCTCGGTGTTGTTTCCTGCCACGATATCAGGGGGCTCAAGCCCCGGCTGGATTAAACGGGGCAAAGGCACTACCGGCAATCCATAACAAAGAGGTGTGTTAACTGATGGCTGAAACTATTCTCAGGCTTGAAAATATCCGCAAGGAGCTTGGGCTCTCCAAGGCTATCCGGCAAACCATTATTCCAAATCTTTCCCTTGAGGTAAAGGCGGGAGAGTTTGTTGCCATTACCGGTCCTTCAGGTTCCGGCAAGTCTACGCTGCTCTACCTTATGGGAGGGCTTGACAAGCCAACTTCTGGCAAAGTGTGGCTTGATGGAGATGAAATTTCTGAAAAAAGCGAGAAGGAGATGAACCGGATCAGAAATGAAAAAATTGGGTTCATCTACCAGTTTCACTTTTTGCTGCCCGAATTTAACGCTGTCGAAAATGTCAGTATGCCGATGATGATCAACGGCAGACTTTCCCGAAAAGAGATCAGGGAGCGGGCAGTGAATTTGCTCGATCTGGTTGATATGCAGAACAAGTACACCAACAAGCCAAGTCAGTTATCGGGGGGACAGCAGCAACGGGTTGCCATAGCGCGTGCTCTCGCCAACGAACCGAAGGTGTTGCTTGGTGATGAACCGACCGGCAACCTCGATTCACGCTCGGCAAACAATGTCTATCAGCTTTTTAGCCGACTGAACAGGGAGATAAATCAGACGATTATTGTCGTCACTCATGATGAAGAGTTTGCCAATAGAGCCGGACGGAGAATTCATCTTGTTGATGGAAAGGTGGAGAGCGATCGACCGTTGCTGCAAAAGGCTGAACTGGTTATTTGATTCGGAACTATTTTTTACCTCTATGACCTTGTTATTCGACAGCATCAAACTGACGCACCCCAATCTTTACAGCGCTTTTTCATCGCTTGAGGATGGTGAGTTGCATTTGAACCGTATCACCGAACTCGACAGTTACTGGAATCGGCTGAAGCAGCCTCGCCAGCCTGTTATTTTGCCATCCGGAAAACTTCCCAAAGATGCAGTCATCAGCGGCGAGTATGATTTGATCTATGCTGGCGGAACACTCAGTCTGCTTCATGCAGCAGTGATGGTGGGGAAGTATGGCCGAAAGGTGATGATTTTTGACCGCCAGACCCCGGCAAAATCAACCAGGGACTGGAATATTTCCCGGCAAGAATTACTCAATCTTTCGGCTATCGACCTTTTTACCGAAAGCGATATTGATTCAATCATTCTCCGTCAGTACAAAACCGGGTGGGTTGAATTTTACAAGCCTGACGGGCAGCAGAAGAGGCTGGTCATAGAAAACGTGCTTGATTGTGCTGTTGATACCGACAAGCTTCTTGGCCTTGCGAAAGAGAAGGTGCTGGCTGCTTCGGGAAATGACATCATTGCATGGTGCACCTTTATCTGCTGTTATCAGTTCGATGACCATATTGTTGTCCAGGTTGAAGATTGTCAGGGAAATCCCCTCTATTACAGGGCCAAAGTGCTGGTGGATGTTATGGGGATACTCTCTCCCATTGCCATAGAGCTTAATGACGGAGTTCCCCAAACTCATGTCTGTCCGACAGTCGGCACCATTGCCAGCGGATTTGAAGATGTCGATTTCGATACCGGTGAAATTCTTGCAACCACCGGCCCTGCGGAAACTGGTTTTGGAAAAGGGCGACAGCTTATCTGGGAAGGATTTCCTGCTGAAAGAAGAAAGTATATCACCTACCTTTTCTTTTATGATGAAGCGGATTCTCCGAACGACAAATCGTTACTCGGGCTTTTCGAGACCTACTTCAAAACGCTCTCTGGGTACAAGAAACCCGGAGCTGATTTTTTCATTCACCGTCCTGTTTACGGCATTATTCCGGCCTATTGCCATGACGGCTTCGATCGTACCAGGGAAATTGCCGCCGACCATATCATTCTCTTTGGCGACGCTGCATCACTTTCTTCTCCTCTCACCTTCTGCGGTTTTGGGTCTTTGGTCCGCAACCTTCACCACCTTACTGCTGATCTTGACCGTGCGATCAGCGACAATAATCTTTCAAAAAAGCATCTCGAAAAGATCAGTGCCTACGAGCCAAATGTTGCATCAATGGCCAATCTCATGAAATACATGTGCTTTAATTCGGCTACCGATGAGCCAAATTTTGTCAACGATCTGATGAATGAGGTGATGATTGTTCTTGACGAACTTCCCCAGCACTACCGTCAAGCGATGTTTCGTGATGAGATGAAGATTGAGGAGCTCGCGGTTGTGATGCTGCGTCTTGGATGGCGCTACCCGAAGGTACTGATGGCAACCTGGGAGAAACTCGGAATAGAGGGCGCACTCGGCTTTTTCAAAAATATTGCCGGATGGGCATTTTCATCAGTCAGATAACCTTTATTCCGTGATGACCGACATTATTCATGCCGAAGAGAGAATCGCGCAGCTTCGCCAGGAAATTGAGCGTCACAATTATCTCTACTATGTTGAGGCCAAACCTGAATTCTCCGATTTTGAGTTCGACAAGCTGCTCGAACAACTTGTCGAACTTGAAAAGCAGTTTCCATACCTTGTGACGCTCGACAGCCCTTCTCAGCGGGTGGGTGGAACTATTACAAAAGAGTTTTTGACGGTGATCCACCGCGAACCAATGCTGAGCCTCTCCAACACCTACTCTTTGGGCGAGATGGAGGAATTTTACAACAGGGTAAAGAAGCTTCTTGCCCTCGAGGGGGTGGAGGAGCAGGAGATGGTGGCCGAACTGAAGTTTGACGGGGTGGCGATAAGCCTGCTCTACCGCGACGGGCTGCTGGTTCGGGGGGCTACCAGGGGAAACGGTGTACAGGGAGACGATATTACAGTCAATATCAGGACCATCCCGACGGTACCCCTAAAACTGATTGGTGGTGCTGATGGAGAAATTGAGGTGCGCGGTGAAGTCTTTATGCGCAAGAATGATTTTGAGCAGATTAACGAAAGCCGTCCGGAGGAGGAGCGCTTTGCCAATCCACGAAATGCTACGGCTGGCACACTCAAGATGCAGGATTCAGCCGAGGTTGCCCGCCGGCGGATGAGCTTTTTTGCCTACTATCTCAAAGGCATCAGTGATGAATCAACCCCCCACTTCCGCCGCCTCAAACTCCTCGAAAAGCTTGGTTTTTCTACAGGAAACCATTACCGGTTATGCCGTGAACTGCATGATATCAATGATTTTATAGCTGAATGGTCTGAAAAACGGTGGGAACTTCCTTATGAGACTGATGGAGTTGTACTGAAACTGAATGCTGTGGCCATCCGGGAAAAACTTGGTGCAACGTCAAAAAGCCCCCGCTGGGCAATAGCCTACAAGTATCCAGCGCAGCAGGCAAGAACGGTGCTGAACGCTGTGGTTTTTCAGGTTGGACGACTTGGTACCATTACTCCCGTTGCAGAGCTTGAACCGGTGCTGCTTGCCGGTTCCACGGTCTCCCGATCTACCCTCCATAATTTCGACGAAATAGAGCGTCTTGGCATTATGATTCACGATCGGGTCATCATTGAGAAGTCAGGCGAAGTGATTCCCAAGGTGATCAGTGTTGTGCTTGATGAGAGGCCATCGGATGTTCAGCCGATTGTTATTCCATTGAACTGCCCTGCGTGTGGTACGCTTCTCGAAAAGTCGGAAGTTGAAGTCAGTTATTACTGCCCCAACGAAGAGGAGTGTCCGGCACAGATCAGGGGAAGAGTGCTGCACTTTGCCTCACGCAATGCCATGGATATCAGGAACCTCGGCAAAGCACTGGTCGATCAGCTTGTTTCCATCAAGCTGGTGAAAGATGTTGGTGACCTCTATTTCCTGCAGGAGCCATTGGTCGAAAACCTGGAGCGGATGGGGCGCAAATCAGCGCAGAATCTTGTACATGCCCTTGACGAGAGCCGGGCCAAAAGCTATGAGCGGTTGCTCTATGCCCTCGGTATCCGCCACGTCGGGCGTGCAACTGCTCGCGAGCTGTCGCAAGCCTATCCTTCGCTTGAAGCGCTGATGCAAGCCAGTGAGGAGGAGCTTTCAACCGTCCCCGACATTGGACCGGTGGTTGCCCGCAGCATCTGCGACTATTTTGCCAAACCCACAGCGTCCTATTTTCTTGAAAAACTGCGTGCTGCGGGGTTGCAACTCTCTGCATCGGAATCCACAATACAGGTCAATCGCAATTTTGAGGGGCTTACGGTACTCTTCACGGGAGGCCTTGACCGCTATGACCGCCAGCAGGCCTCTGAACTGGTGGTAGAGCGAGGTGGAAGGGTGGTAAACTCAGTCAGTAAAAAAACCGGCCTTGTCGTTGCCGGTCATGATCCTGGCAGCAAGCTCGACAAAGCGCGGAAGCTCGGGGTGAGGGTGGTTTCAGAGGACGAGTTTGACAAGATGCTTTAGGCAACTTTTCCTGATTTCTATTTTTTTGCAACGTAAAGAATTGAGGTCTCAAAAGTCATCGGGAAATACTCAGCACTCTTGAATCCGCTTTTTTTCAGAATAGCGATAAATGGCTTGCCTTGCGGAAACTGTTCGACAGAGTTGGGCAGGTAATCGTAGGCAAAGGAGGATTTGCAGAAAAGTCCGGCGATTTTTGGCAATACCTTTTTGAAGTATACCAGGTAAAGTTTTCTCATCACACTATTTCGCGGAATCATTGGTTCGATAATAAGTGCATGGCCGTCTGATTTCAGGACACGGTGGAACTCGCGCATTCCGGCATCAAGATTTTCAAAATTCCTCACGCCAAAGCCTGCGCTGACCACATCAAAACTGGCATTTCCAAATGGAAGTTTTTCAGCATACCCCTCGATAAACGTGATCTGCGGGTACTTTTTCCTTGCTATGACAAGCATTTCAGGTGAAAGATCAAGAGCGGTAACTGTCGCGCCAGCAATTTTTGACATGGAGGCCGCCAAATCACCCGTACCGGTAGCGACATCGAGAATTTTTGGTGCCGTTTTTTTCGCCAGAATTTTTTTTGCCTTGCTGGTTGCCATTGCCCGCCAATAATTGTCGATGCCCAGACTGAGCAGATGGTTTAAAAAATCGTAAGTCGGGGCAACCTCGTCAAACATTGACTTGATTGATCCTCTTGATTTTGTCCGAAGGAGGGATTGTGTACTCTCTTTTGATGGACTTACCGGCGAATCAGCTCTTTTTGCCATAGACCTCTTCCGGATTAAACATCAGTGTATCACAAATTTCCATGGAGAGATTTTCAGTTGCCTTGCGAAAAAAGCAGGAGTGGTAACCGACATGGCAAGCGCCACCGGTCTGTGAAACTTTCAGAAGCAGGGTGTCGCCATCGCAGTCAATCAGAATGTCGTGAACCTCCTGCATGTTGCCGGAAGACTCACCCTTCAGCCAAAGCTCCTTGCGGCTGCGGCTCCAGTAACAGGCTCTCTTTTTTTCGAGCGTCATCTGGAGGCTTTCGCGGTTCATCCACGCCATCATCAGCACCTTTCCCGTCTCCTGATCCTGAACAATTGCTGGTACAAGTCCTTTTTCATCAAACTTTACCGCTTCAACAAAGCTTTTTTGGATATCTTGGTTACCGCTCATTGTGTGGTGTCGATTAGGTGTTTTTCATGCCTTACAGCCCGCAGGGGAGAGCAGGAAAAGAAAAATGTTTACAAATATTGATAAAATTATGGAAAAACCAAGGTTGTAATGGATAAAAAGTTCAAAACATGTAACTTCCCCAAGTCGAATCCATAATAAACGAGCAAGATGAACTCCTTTCAGAAATTTATTCCCAAATATTCCATAGCACTCGCCCTCCTTTTTATTGCGACGCTCTTTTTCCTGATGACAAAAGGCAATTCGGTTGATATTGAGGCGGGTGAAGTAAACAATGCTGAGCTGGTTCTGGCAATTTATGCCACAGGTTTTGTTGAAGCCGATGCCGTCGCCAATCTTGGTGCTGAATGTTCAGGCACGGTGAGTTATATCGGCGCAATGGAGGGGCAGCAGGTCACTGCTGGTCAGAAAATTCTTCAATTCGACAGCCCACAGCCACTGCTTGCTCTTCATGAAGCAAGAGCTTCTCTCGCTGAACAGGAGGCTCTTGCGAGAGACAACAGGCTGCGCACAACAAGAAAGAAGAATCTTTTCACCGAAGGAGCGGTATCACGCCAGGATCTTGAGGATGCCGAAAAAAACAGCATCCAGTCCGAAGAGCTTCTCCAGCAAAAAGCAATCCAGTTGAAGATGCGCAAGGATGATCTCAAAAAGTTGACGGTTACCTCACCTTTTTCTGGCATAATGACGTTGCAGAATGTCAAAGTGGGGGACTATGTCATGGCAAATACTCTTGTCGCCAGGGTGGTTGATACCTCGCGCTATATTGTCAGTGTAGAGGTTGACGAGCTTGATATTCCCAGAATCCGTAACGGCCAGATAGCCACGGTTGCTTTTGATGCATATCCAGACAAGCGACATTCTGCAGTTGTTTCCCGTATCGTGCCCCAGACAGACCGGGTGACAAAGACGTCAAAGATATATTTGGCACTTGACCATCTGCCTCTCAATATCCAGTCAGGAATGACCGCAACTGCCAATATCATCTACAATATCAGGCCTAATGCCCTTCTTGTCAAAAAAAGCTCTCTGTTCGAAGAGAACCGTCAGAGCTACGTCTGGAAAATCGATAATGGTCGATTGAAAAAACAGCCTGTTCGGCAGGGTGCCAGTGATATGACTTTTGTTGAAGTGCTGCAGGGGCTTAAAAAAGGTGACAAGATTGCACTTGCCCCCGAAAAAAGTCTGCACGAAGGCATGGAGGTCAGAATCATTCCCTCAAAAAAATCATGATGGGTTTACTGCGGAGGGAGGAAAGGATATTCGATACGGCAGCACCATGAACATTTTTTGAAAAAAATGCCTTCAAGAGTTGAGTTTGTATTTTCATATTGCGTTATTGAGACAAGTAGTTTTATCCTCGCTTGAAAACAACAGAACGATGCTGAATCACATCCTGCAATCCGCGATTTCCGGTTCACAGACAAAGCCCTCCCGTCCACACTGGAAGCTCTCTCTCCTGAAATACTTTTCACTGCTTGCGGCTTTAATGCTCTCTTATCAATCCCTGTGTGCGCAAACAACGGGTGATGCTCCCATAGACTCCTACATCGTCAAGGAGATAGGCAATCCTGCGCTCCTGATGGCCAAGGATGTTGACAGACCAGTTTCTCCGGCAAGTCTGACCAAAATACTGACCTGTATCATGGCCATTGAAAGCGGCAAGCTTGATCAGAATGTGCTGATTACAAAAGAGTCGACCCTGGTTGAACCTTCAAAAGCAGGATTCCGGGAAGGGGATAGAATCAAGTTGTTTGATTTGGTCAAAGCAGCGATGGTTAGTTCGAGCAACGATGCCGCTTTTGCCATAGCGATACATCTTTCCGGCAATGTGAATGCGTTTGTTGCCTCAATGAACTACAAGGCAAAAGTGATCGGAATGAAAAATTCCATCTTTACCAATCCGGCCGGTTTTGATAAAGGAATCTATGATGGTAACAGCTCAACAGCAGGCGATCTTATGCGCCTTACCGAATATTCTGTAAAAAATCCTGTTTTTAATCAGGTAGCTCGACTTGAGATGGTGGCGATCAAGGAACAGGCGACAGGCAAGCTTTACGCTCTCAAAACTCATAATAAACTTCTCAATAAATACCCTTATGCTGTTGGCATCAAGACTGGTTATACGAACAGGGCAGGCGGGTGTCTTATCGCCAGAGCAATCAAGGATAACAAGGATATTCTTCTGGTAATGCTGAATGCCCGGAACAGGTGGGATATTGCTTCCAATATGTTTGATTCAGCTTTTTCAGATTCAGCCCCTTCCTGGCCTCCGGTTGTCAAAGAAAAAAAGGTGTATAAAGCACTATCCCTGGTAAAAACAGGTCACAAGCCAAAAACGCAGGTAGTTGCCGCACTGAAGTTGAGCCATAAGGCGAAGAAACAGGTGGTTGTCGCGCATAAGTCGAGCCATAAGGTGAAGAGACAGTTGGTTGCCAGGCTGAAACCAGGTCACAGGTTGAAAACACAGACGGTTGCCGCACTGAAGTCAAATCACAAGTCCAGGAAGGGTGAACTTGTTTCAATGAAAACCGTCAAGAAAAACAAAAAGAAGGCGACGCTTTCATAGAAAATCAGGGAAAAATGAATGAACCCAATTAATTTAATTATGCAAACAAATGATCAAGCACATAGTAATGTGGAAACTTAAGGATGTTGCTCATGGCAATCACAGTGAAACCAATGGTAACCTTATCAGGAAAAAGCTTATGGCATTGAGCGGCAAAATTCCCGGTATGACTGTGATTGAGGTTGGATTTGATATGAGCCAGGGTGAGAGTTCTGCTGATGTCGTGTTGTATAGTGAATTTACCAACAGGCAAGCTCTTGCAGAATATCAGGTAAATCCAGAGCATGAGGCATTGAAGCCCTTTATCGGAGAAGCAACGACTGATCGCAGGATCGTTGACTATGAGGTATAGCCAAAGTGATTTGCGTACTTGATCTTCTTGTTTGCCAGCGTGGACAATAAAAAAGCGGATGGTTTTGGTGCCACCCGCTTTTTTTATTGATTCTGTCAGTTTATCCCTGAACGATAGCCTCTGCGGGGCAGACTGCAGCGCAGCCTGGCGAATCAGAATAACCTACACACTCGGTGCAAGTAGCAGCGTCGATGACATATACGTCGTCGCCAGCCGAAATTGCATTGGTAGGACATTCTGGTTCACAAGCTCCGCAGTAGGTACATTCGTCAGTAATGAAAAGTGCCATAGTAACTTCCTCGCTTAAAGATTTGAAAAAAAGGTAGAAAGAACGACTCGGATGAATCTTGGATAATATAAGATTTTTTTTTAGCTCAAAAAAAACGTTACCGCACATAAACTTTCATTTTGTGTGGATAATTTTTTCCCGGAAATCGAGATAGGGATTGTCAATGGAGAGGTATTGCTGTACATACTCTTGTATGCCATCCTCGATTGAGGTAAGCTCTTCGCTGAATCCAGCAGAGCGAAGCTTGGTAATATCTGCACAGGTGTAATACTGGTACTTGTCGCGCAGGCTTTCCGGCATGGGGATATAGTCGATAACCGGCTGCTTTCCGAGCGCGGAGAAGGTTGCAGTCACCAACTCTTTGAAGCTTCTGGCCGAGCCATACCCAACATTGAAAAGACCGCTCACAGAAGGATTCTCAAGCAACCATGCTATGACTTTCGTGCAATCCCTGATATAGACGAAATCTCTCAACTGTTCACCGTCCCGATAGTCAGGCCTGTGCGACTGAAAGAGTTTCATCGATCCTTTATCCCGTATCTGATGGAATGCCTTGTAAACGACGCTGCTCATATCCTCTTTGTGATACTCGTTCGGGCCATACACGTTGAAAAATTTCAGGCCTGCGGCATGGTCAAGAACATTATTCCGTCTGGCCCACAAATCAAAAAGATGCTTGGAGTAGCCATACATATTAAGAGGACGGAGTGAGTCAAGCTCTTCAATGTCATCGCTGTATCCGTTTGATCCGTCACCATAGGTTGCAGCGCTTGACGCATAAATAAACCTGACATCATGCTTGATGCAAAATGAGGCAACTCTTTTTGAGTAGATGAAATTGTTCGTCAGAAGGTGGTCAGCATCGGTTTCTGTTGTCGAACTGTTTGCACCCATGTGGACGATAGCTGAAATGCCCGCCAGTGCCCCTTTTTCGAGCAGGTCAGGTAAAAGATCTTTGGGTATGACATCAGCAAAACGAAGACCTGAGAGGTTGCGCCATTTTTCCGTGGTTGTTGAGCCAAGATCATCAACGACAATGATGTCGCTTTCACCATTTCGGTTAAGTTCCCACAGCATCGCGCTGCCGATAAATCCAGCTCCGCCAGTGACAATAATCATGCAGAAAAAGGTATTGGTGTTTAACCCAAGGTAAACCTCGAAATATCAAGCGGCGTATTCTTCAAAAAAATACAAATCAACCACAATTTATAAAAAAATGAAGATTGATCAGATTTTTTTAATGAATTGTTGGAAAAAGATGCTTTTTTAAGGGCGCAGATGGCCGGTAGTGGCCCTGTTCGGATTTTCCTTCTTATCGAGTAATTTATCACAACGACGACCAGGGTGCACCATGAAAAGAGGTATTGAGTGTCTTCTTAATCCGGCACTACAGAATATTGCGACCTACAAGGTTGAGGGTGGGCAGCAGGCTGAGGTAAAACTGAATCAGAACGAGAGCCCCTTTGATGTGCCAATGTGGCTTAAAGAGGAGATAGTCGGTGAGTTTATCAAGGAGCCATGGAATCGCTATCCTGATATTCTGCCTTACAGGGGAATGCACGCTTATGCGGAATTTCTTGGTATTTCGCCTGAATCGGTGATGATGAGCAACGGTTCCAACGAGATGCTTTATACTATATTTCTTGCGTGTCTCGGTCCGGGCAGGAAGGTGCTGATTCCCAACACCTCTTTTTCGCTTTACGAAAAATTGGCCCTTCTTTTGCAGTCTCAGATTGTCAGTGTGCCAATGCTTCCAAACCTTGATTTTGACACGGAAGCAATTCTTCGCGCGGCGCAAGATGAAGCTGTTGATTTTATTGTTATCTCCACGCCGAACAATCCAACCTCAAAATCGCTCACCTTTGACGAAGTGCGTTTGATTGCAGAATCTTCAGATGCCATTGTGCTGGTTGATGAAGCCTATATTGAGTTTTCAAGGCAGCACTCCATTCTTGAACTCATAAACGAACTGCCCAATTTAGTTGTGCTCCGTACCATGTCCAAAGCGATTGCTCTTGCGGGCATCAGGATAGGTTTCGCAATTGCCAATCCAACCCTTATGGCCGAGATTGCCAAGCCGAAAATTCCTTTTGCCTCGAGCAGGCTTGCCGAAATAACGATCACAAAGGTTTTGGCGAATTACTCGCTGGTTACCGATGCTGTGTCATTCATTCTCCATGAACGGGAAAAGCTCTATGCTGCACTTTGTTCCATAGAGGGGGTAGAGCCATTTGAGAGCGATACAAATTTTTTGATCATCAGGGTCAGCAATGCAAACGTTGTTTTTCAAAGCCTTCGTAATGCGGGTATTCTTGTGCGAAATGTTTCAAAATATCATCTTATGGAGAATTGCCTGAGATTCAATGTTGGTCTCGTTGATGAAAATCAGCGACTCATTGAAAATCTCAGGTGCCAGAAATTTCCCTGTTCGATACCATAACATTCGCTGAAGTTCGCACTTTTTAGCTGGTATTGCCCTGTATAAACTGCTGCACGTCACTGGCTAAAGGGGTGTAATTTTTTTGATTTCTTGATTTTTTTGTGTATTTAGTGAAGACGCTTTTAACTATGTTTATTCAATGCTTCATTACAAGACTTATGAGTTAGACAACTCCGAAGCTCCTTGGGTAGTTTTTGTTCACGGCGCAGGTGGTAGTTCTTCAATCTGGTTTCTCCAGATAAAGGAGTTTGTAAAACATTTTAATGTTCTGCTTGTTGATCTCAGGGGTCATGGCAAGTCGAAAGGGCTTGTCAGCCAGAAGGAAGAGCGCCATTACGACTTTGAGGATATTACCCGTGATATTATTGAAGTGCTTGACTTGCTGAAGATTCAGAAAGCCCACTTCATCGGAATATCACTCGGGACTATTCTTATCCGAAACCTCAGCGAAATTGCTCCAGAAAGAGTCATCTCCATGATTATGGCAGGGGCCATCATCAGGCTTAACATCCGGGCAAAGGTGCTTGTTGCCCTCGGGAACATGTTCAAGAGTATTGTTCCTTACATGTGGCTCTACACCTTTTTTGCATGGATTATCATGCCCAGTGAGCGCCATAAAAAGTCGCGACTCCTCTTTGTCAATGAAGCAAAAAAAGTTGCACAGAAAGAGTTTATGCGCTGGTTCATGCTGACTTACGAGATGACACCGCTCCTGAAATATTTTGAAGAAAAAGATACTGGTATTCCAACACTCTACCTTATGGGTGAAGAAGATCACATGTTTCTTCCCGCAGTCCGCCATATAATTACCCGGCATACCAATTCCTGGCTGGAGGTGATCGGGAATTCAGGTCATGTATGCAATGTAGACCAGCCGACAGAGTTCAACACCTTCGCCGTACTTTTTTTGCAAACGATCGCGGCATCCAGCTTGCCTGAAAAAGCTGCGGAACAGTTCGCCGCCTGCTAACAGAGAGACTTGTTGTAGCTGTTCATAGCGTGCTCAATACCGTTGAGTACAAAATCAAGTGCTGCTTCGCAGCAGACCGGCAGTACCCTATCCATCACTCTTTTCTCACCCTCACCGAATTTCCCGAGCACAAACGACGAAAAAGAGGTCAGTTGCAGCTCATCTGGTTTGATGCCAATCCGCAGACGGGCGAACTCCTCACTTCCCAGGCATTCGATGATATGCTTCAGTCCATTCTGCCCACCTGCTGACCCCTTTGGACGTATGCGTATGGAGTTCAGAGGCAGGTTCAGGTCATCGCAGATAACAAAAATATCGCTGCGCCCAATTTTATGAAAATTCATGGCGGCAACTACCGCGTGACCCGAGAGGTTCATATAGGTCATCGGCTTGATTATGATGACCGGCTCTCTTCTGTACATGATCTTGGCCGTAAGGTATTTTCCTTTCCCTCTGCTGAATCCTGAACCAAAAGAGTTCGCAATTTTTTCAACGGCACAAAAACCGATGTTGTGCCTTGTACCAACATACTGGGCTTCAGGATTTCCAAGACCCACAATAAGTTTCATCTGCTTTTAGGGCTTTATTGCAAGAGAGAAATGAGTAAAGGAAAGAATATACAGACCGGCACGGCAAAACCGGTAACAATCGTTCATTTCGCCCTTGAAAACAAACAAACATCTTGTCCTGAAATAGTGGGATAGAGTCTAAAAAGCTATTGAGATTCATAAAAAAAAATGCAAATTATATCTTCCTGTTGTTAGCAGGGTTGTTACTCTTGTCAAAATCCTATTAACAACTTTTTTTTCTTGAGTCCGGAAAAAACAGTGAAAACAAAGGAATACAATGAAAAAACAATTCAAAGTAACATGGTGGGCCAGAGCTGTGTCAGTTCTGGGGGGCCTTGGAGTTTTGTTGCAGGCGCCAAATGCGCTGGCAAGCGAGGCCGATTTGGTATTGCCGAATTTACATTCGGTGAATTTTCTCGGAGGAATACCCGGAGACACACTCTTGCTTTGGGGCCTTGTAATCTGCCTGTTTGGCATGATTTTTGGTGTAGTTCAGTACAAGGGTATTCGCGAACTTCCTGTTCACAACGCCATGCGCGAGATCAGCGAACTGATCTACGAAACCTGTAAAACGTACCTTGTGACGCAGGGTAAATTCATTCTTGTTCTCTGGGTTCTGATTGGTGCAATTATTGTGGCTTATTTCGGCTGGCTCCGCCAGATGGAAACCATTAAGGTTATCTCCATTCTTGTTGCCAGTCTTATCGGTATTCTCGGAAGCTACATTGTTGCCTGGTTCGGCATGAGGATCAACACCTTTGCCAACTCAAGGACGGCATTTGCAAGCCTTGGAGGAAAGCCCTTTCCAACCTACGCCATTCCGCTTCGCGCAGGGATGAGTATCGGTATGCTGCTCATCAGCATCGAGCTTTTTGTCATGCTCTGCATTCTGCTTTTTGTTCCTAGGGACTTTGCAGGATCCTGTTTTATCGGTTTTGCCATCGGTGAGTCTCTTGGTGCATCGGTGCTTCGTATTGCCGGTGGTATCTTTACCAAGATTGCCGACATCGGTTCTGACCTTATGAAGATCGTTTTCAAGATCAAGGAAGATGATGCCCGCAACCCCGGTGTTATTGCCGACTGTGCAGGTGACAACGCTGGCGACTCGGTTGGGCCGACTGCTGACGGTTTTGAAACCTACGGTGTGACCGGTGTAGCACTGATCTCCTTTATCCTGCTTGCCATCAAGGCTCCGGAAGTGCAGATCATGCTCCTTGTCTGGATTTTTGCCATGCGTCTTGTCATGATTTTTGCAAGTGCGGCTTCCTACTGGGTTAATGCCGCTTATGCCAAGATGAAGTACAGCAATGCTGCCGAAATGAACTTCGAAAAGCCACTCATCACGCTTGTCTGGCTGACCTCGATTGTTTCCATCATTCTTACCTACATCGCATCCTGGTACCTTATCAGCACGCTCGGTGACGGCACCATGTGGTGGAAGCTTGCTTCAATCATCACCTGCGGCACTATTGCCGGTGCGCTGATTCCTGAACTGGTAAACCGCTTTACTTCCACAGAGTGTGCCCACGTCCGCAACGTCGTCCAGTGCACCAAAGAGGGTGGAGCGGCCCTGAACATTTTAGCCGGTCTTGTTGCCGGTAACTTCAGTGCCTACTGGATGGGCCTTGCCATTGTAGGCTTGATGGCCGCAGCCTTCGGTTTAAGTACTCTCGGTCTGAGTATGTTGGGACTGACTCCTGAGCTGATTGCTGCAAAAGGGCTTCTTACTGTTGGACTTGGTCAGGTAATTATGCTCGCTCCTTCCGTTTTTGCTTTCGGTCTTGTTGCTTTTGGCTTTCTGAGCATGGGCCCTGTCACCATTGCTGTTGACTCCTACGGCCCGGTTACAGATAACGCACAGTCGGTCTATGAGCTCTCGCTTATCGAAACGCTTCCGAACATCAAGAGTGAGATTCAGCGCGAGTTTGGCTTCCAGCCTGACTTTACCAATGCAAAACGCTATCTTGAAGCTAACGACGGCGCAGGCAACACCTTCAAGGCAACAGCCAAACCGGTGCTTATCGGTACTGCTGTGGTTGGATCGACGACCATGATTTTTTCAATCATCATGATCCTTACCAACGGACTCGTCAATAACCTCGAAAAACTCTCCATACTGTCACCTCCTTTCCTGCTCGGTCTCATGATGGGCGGCGCGGTGATCTACTGGTTTACCGGCGCATCAATCAATGCCGTGACAACCGGTGCCTACTATGCTGTCGAATTCATCAAGAAGAATATCAAGCTTGACAGCTCCGTTGAAAGAGCCTCAATTGAGGACAGCAAAAAGGTTGTGGAGATCTGCACGAAGTTTGCGCAGAAAGGTATGCTCAATATCTTCCTTACCGTTTTCTTCACAACACTTGCCTTTGCCTGTCTCGATTCGTTCTTCTTTATCGGCTACCTGATCTCCATCGCCCTTTTCGGTCTCTACCAGGCGATCTTTATGGCTAATGCCGGTGGTGCGTGGGACAATGCCAAAAAGCTTGTTGAGACCGAACTTAACGCCAAAGGCACTGAACTGCACGATGCGTCAATTGTTGGTGATACGGTCGGCGATCCATTCAAGGACACCTCTTCGGTTGCTTTGAACCCGATTATCAAGTTCACCACACTCTTTGGCCTGCTTGCCGTTGAACTTGCCATTGGACTCGCTCCACAGATTGCACTGACAGCCGCAGCAGTTTTCTTTGCCCTGTCGCTTGTTTTTGTACACCGCTCCTTCTTCTCCATGAGGATCAAGGTGGACGAACACTGACACGTTCCGATACACAGGAGTATTGACACGAAAGCCGCAGAAATGCGGCTTTCGTATTTTGGGCCACTATTGAAATATCCAGAAACAAAGACGCAGTATGATTATCAGTGCAAGCAGAAGGAGTGACATCCCGGCTTTTTACGGTGACTGGTTTATGAATCGTTTGCGGGCGGGTGAGGTGCTGGTGCGTAACCCCATGCAGCCAAAACAGGTGAGCCGGATTTTGCTCACACCGGAAACAGTGGATGCGTTTGTTTTTTGGACAAAGAATCCTGAAAACTTTCTGCCTCGTTTGCCGGAGATTGATGCTTTAGGGTATTCGTATTATTTCCTGTTTACGCTTACCCCCTATGATGCAACGCTTGAGCCCGGTGTACCGGAAAAAGGCAAGATTCTTGATCTGTTTCGACAGCTCTCCCGATTGATTGGCCCTGAAAAGGTGATCTGGCGGTACGATCCTGTTGTTCTGACGGATCGCTTCACTCCAGCCTGGCACGCAGAGACCTTCAGCCGATTTGCCAATGAACTATCTGGCTACTCCGAGCGATGCGTCATCAGCTTTCTTGACGAATACCGGAAGTTGAAGGGGCGGATGCGTGATATTCACTACCACTTGCCCAATACCAACGAGATGGGGGAGCTTGCCGCACGTTTTGCTGATGCTGCCCGTCATCATGGCATGGCACTCTCCACCTGCAGTCATGATATTGACCTGTCGCGTGATGGCATCATGCACAGCCGCTGTATTGACGCTGACCTTATTGAACGTATTTCCGGTCGTCAACTGCGGCACAAAAAAAAGGACAGCAACCAGCGTCACCGATGCGGCTGTGTTGAAAGTCGAGATATCGGGAGTTACAACAGCTGCGGGCATGGCTGTCTCTACTGTTATGCGGTTGAGAGCCATCCCAAAGCCTCAGCCGCCCAGCAGTGCAGCAATACAATGTCGCCCCTGCTTTGCGATACATTGCGGGGAGATGAAACAATCGTTACCACGCGGCAAAAAATCTACGGCAAAGCAGGTGGCCTTCCCGGATCCACATTGATGCAAACGGAGCTGTTTAAGTAGCGAAAGCAACGTGGAATCGACTTTGTAATGCTGCGCTATCTTCGTGATAACAATAGTATATTGCCGATCATTATTTTCCTCCGGGAACGCCGAGGCCCAGCTCGGCATTTTGAATTCTGTTTGATGTCCTCTCCATAACCAGATATAGAAAAATAATCCTTATACTTCGCTCAATTATACTCTAAAATGAGCAGCAAGGAATTTGCATCTGTTCATTGTTGGCCAAAAAAATTCTTTCCCGTTATTATTGATCATGAACCGGAGACATCCATGTGCAAAATAAATCCCCGTGTTGATTTCGCCTTTAAAAAGCTCTTTGGCAGTGAAGAGAACAAAGATTTACTGATCTCGTTGATTAACGCCATTGTTTCGGAAGAGGATCAGGTGGTGGAGGTGGAGTTGAAAAATCCCTTTAACCTGGCAGATTACCAGGCGGATAAAATCTCCATACTTGATATTAAGGCGAAAGATCAAAATGGTCGCTGGTTCAACGTCGAAATGCAGATCAGGGAAGACAACAACTTTGACAAACGCGCGATATATTACTGTGCAAAACAGGTCACCGAACAGCTCAGTGAAAAGACGATGTACAAGGAGCTGAAGAAAACCATCAGCATCAACATTCTCGACTACAATTTTGTGCCTGATACCACGGAGGTTCACAGTTGTTACAAAATAATCAATACCGCGACAGGCAAAGATGACGGGCTGCACGATGTTTTTGAACTACACTACATTGAGTTAAAAAAGTTTACAAAATCGTATCACGAAATTCAGAGCGCGCTGGATCGCTGGAGCAGCTTTTTGACGACAGCACATCAGCTTGACCGGGAGCACACGCCAAAAGAGCTGGCATCCGATAAAAATATTGTGAAAGCCATTGCTGCGA
>SESH01018156.1_pt1 | contig 66831 bp, 67 predicted proteins | sample 3171561 | NCBI WGS metagenome assembly SESH01 (sample SAMN10866947, study PRJNA518727) | freshwater metagenome | biome: subpolar coniferous forest; feature: holomictic lake; material: water; isolation source: holomictic Lake 442 2011 16.5 m and 2014 13 m | place: Canada: near Kenora, Ontario
CGAGCGGCAGCCAGCCGCGCTGCAGCGCATAACCAACCACCATCAGATTCGCGCCGACCGAGTCACCCAGCAGCGCGCGCGCCGCGGCTGTGGCCTCGAGGCAGCCGATCCGATCGGCACCAGCCACCTGCTCGATCCGCTCGAGGCACTCCTTAGCACGGAAGTCGATGTCTGGATTTAGCTGGAATGCCGCCGTCGGCACGAGATGCGAATTTAGCGCGCAATGGGTTCGCCCGGTATCAATGCTGCGCAGCACCTCGGCGGAACCTGCGACCACGAGGTCACAGCCCAGTACGAGGTCCGCCTCAAGCATGCCGATGCGGGGAGCGGCCAGAGCGGCGGGATCCGCCGCGATCTTCAGGTGCGCGTACACCGCGCCGCCTTTCTGGGCGAGCCCGGTCATGTCAAAGACGCTGGCTGCACGCCCCTCAAGATGCGCCGCCATTGCCAGCAATGCGCCAATCGTCACCACCCCAGTGCCGCCGATGCCGGTGATCAGCACGCTGTACGTCGCCTCAGCCGCCGCGGTCGCGGGCTCCGGCAGATCGGTGAACAAGGCCTCGTCGAGTCGCGTGACCGCCGGGCCGGCAGGCGCGGCGCCTTCAACCGTCACGAACGACGGACAGAAACCGTTCACACACGAGTAATCGCGGTTGCAGCTGGACGGGTCAATCGCCCGCTTGCGGCCAAACTCGGTCTCTAGCGGCTCCACCGATACGCAGTTCGACTGCACCGAACAGTCACCGCAGCCCTCGCAGACCAGCGGGTTGATATAGACACGCCGGATGGGCTCCTCGAGCTTGCCGCGCTTGCGGCGACGGCGCTTCTCGGCAGCGCAGACCTGGTCGTACACCAATGCGCTCACGCCCGGCACCGTCCGCAGCTCGCGCTGTACGGCATCGAGGTCGGCGCGCGGATGCACCGTGACTCCCACTGCGAACCCTGGGGCGCGGCCATAGCGACTCGGATCGTCGCTAACCACCGCGATTCGTCCGATGCGCTCGGCACGCAGCTGCCGCGTGATTTCCGCCACCGACAACTGTCCCTCGACGGCCTGGCCGCCAGTCATCGCGACCGCGTCGTTGTAGAGCAGCTTGTAGGTGATGTTCGTGCCGGCATTGACCGCAGCACGAATCGCCAGCAGACCCGAGTGGAAGTACGTGCCATCGCCGATGTTCTGGAACGCATGGTCCATGCCGCTGAACGGCGCAGCTCCGACCCAGGTCATGCCCTCGCCACCCATCTGCGTCGGCGGCAGCGTGGCGCGGTTCATGTACAGCGCCATCGTGTGGCAACCGATGCCGGCGAACGCAACGCTTTCAGTTGGTACGCGCGTCGAGGTGCTATGCGGGCAGCCCGAACAGAAATACGGCGTGCGGGCGAGACCGCCAGATTCACGGCTGCGGGCGCTCGCGACCCGCTGCTCCAGCAACGCCAGCCTCGCCTCCAGCGCGGCATCGGCAAGCCCCAGCGCGCGCAAGCGCGCGCCGATCACGCGCGCAAGATCGAGCGGATCGAGCACGACGTCCGACGGCAGCAGCGGCTCGCCGTCCACATCGCGCTTGCCACTGAGCCGCGGCCGGTCGCCGGCGGCCATGTTGTACAAGACGTGCGCCGCCTGAGGCTCTATGAACGGCGCCTTCTCCTCGATCACCAGGATCTCGCGCAGTCCGCGCGCGAAGCCGATGAGGCCTTCCGGCTCGAGCGGCCAGATCATGCCCACCTTGTAGACCCCAAGACCCACGGCCGCGCAGCGCCCCGCATCCAGCCCGAGCGCGTCGAGCGCGCTGAGCACGTCGAGCCATGTCTTGCCGGCCGTAACGATGCCCAGACCGCCGGCATGCGCCGCAGCGCGCGTCACGCGGTCGAGGCCGTTGGCGCGCGCATAAGCCAGTACGCGCGGCAGCTTGTGGCGCATCAACCGTACGTCATCGCTGATCGGGTCGAAGTGAAAGCGCGCGTGGATGCCGCCGGGCGGCAATGGCAGATCCGGCAGCGTGCTCACCACGCGCGCTGGGTCCACCTCCACGGTCGCGGTCGCCTCGACGGTCTCGTTGACGCACTTGAAGCCGACCCACACGCCCGCATAGCGCGACATGGCGAAACCGTGCAGCCCGAAATCGAGGTACTCCTGCACATTGGCCGGATATAGCACCGGCACACCGCCGGCGGTCAGCGCCAGCTCGCTCTGGTGCGAGACGGTGGAGCTCTTGCCGCCATGGTCGTCGCCGAACACGAGCAGCACGCCGCCATGCGGCGAAGTACCCATCCGGTTGGCGTGCTTGATCGGATCGCCGGAGCGATCCACGCCAGGACCCTTGCCGTACCAGATCGCAAACACGCCGTCGTAGCGTGGTGCGGGCAGCAGCGGCACCTGCTGCGTGCCCCAGATCGCGGTCGCGGCGAGGTCCTCGTTGACGCCCGGCTCGAAGCGGACATGAGCGGCCTCGAGGCGCGCGCCGGCGGCGCGCAGCTGCTGGTCGTAGCCGCCGAGCGGCGAGCCGCGGTAGCCGCTGATGTAGCCCGCGGTATTGAGGCCCGCGGCCTGATCGCGCGCGCGCTGCATCAACGGCAGGCGCACGAGCGCCTGGGTACCGCTGAGCAGCACGCGGCCGCGGCTGCGGTCGTACTTGTCGTCTAGCGTGATGTCGGGCGCAAGGCTCATGCTGATGTCCGGCCGCCCGATCGGGCGCTGGCGGCAAGGGTACACCGGGCGGCCGGCAGCCCGCGACGTGCGCGGTTGGACGGCGGCTCGCGGTCGCGGTAGTTTGCCCGCCCATGAGCATCTGGCACGCCCCGTTCACCGTCGACGAAATCAACCAGCGCTTCAATGGTGGCCTGGCCGCCCATCTGGGCATCCAGATCTCCGCCTGCGGCGACGACTGGATCAGCGGCACGATGCCGGTACTGCCGCGCGTCCATCAGCCCATGGGCCTGCTGCACGGCGGCGCCTCGGTCGCGCTGGCCGAGACCCTCGGCAGCGTCGGCGCAAACCTGTGCGTGGACTACACGCGGCAGCGGTGCGTTGGCCAGGAAATCAATGCCAACCACATCCGCGGCATCACCGACGGCATCGTGACCGGCACTGCCCGGGCCGTGCACATCGGCTCCCGCAGCCACGTGTGGCAGATCGAGATCAAGAACGCCGCCGGACAGCTGGTCTGCCTGTCGCGCCTGACGATCGCCGTGGTCGACTCGCGCTGACCGTCGCCGTCCTATACTGCGGCCCCGCCCCGAGGTACTCCGCATGCGCACGCTTCCTGCCCTAGTCCTAGCCACCGCCGCCGTGCTTGCCGGCTGCGGCCAGAAGGGCCCGCTGGTGAAGCCCAGCCGGACGCCCACCTCGCCGGTCGTGATCCGGGCGCCCGCCCCGCCAGCCACCCCACCCGCCGACAGCCAGCCCCCGCCGCCACCCGCCGCGCCGCAGCACTGACATGAGTGCCGCACCCCGCCTCTACCTGATCGACGGGTCCTCGTACCTGTACCGCGCGTTCCACGCGCTGCCACCGTTCTCGAACTCGAAGGGCGAACCGACCAACGCCGTCTTCGGCGTGCTGAACATGCTGCAGAAGTTCCTGCGCGAGACCGGCCCGACGCACATAGGCGTCGTCTTTGACGCGCCGGGGCGGACGTTCCGCGACGATCTTTTTGAGGCCTACAAGGCGCACCGCCCGCCGATGCCGGACGAGCTGCGGGCGCAGATCCAGCCGCTGCTGGCAACGGTCGAGGCGCTGGGCCTGCCGCTCCTGCGGATCGAGGGCGTTGAAGCCGACGACGTGATCGGCACGCTGGCGCGCGAAGGCGCGGCGGCCGGCATGCAGGTGGTGATTTCCACTGGCGACAAAGACATGGCGCAGCTGGTCGACGGTCAGGTGACACTGATCAACACCATGACCGGCACGACCCTTGATCCCGCCGGCGTGAAGGCCAAGTTCGACGTCGAGCCTGGCCAGATCATCGACTACCTCGCCCTGGTGGGCGACAGCTCCGACAATATCCCCGGCGTCCCCAAGGTGGGCCCCAAGACTGCCGCCAAATGGCTCGGCCAGTACGGCTCGGCGGCCAACCTCGTCGCCCACGCCGCGGAGGTGGAGGGCAAGGTCGGCGAGAGCCTGCGCGAGAACCTCGCGCAACTGGAGCTGTCCCGCCAGCTCGCAACGATCCGCTGCGACCTCGAGCTGCCGCTATCGGTTGCCGCGCTCGAGCGCCGCCCTATCGACAGCGCGAAACTCGCCGACCTGTACCGGCAGCTGGAGTTCAAGGGCCTGCTACGTGAGCTGGAAGGCGGCACCAGCGCCAGCGCAGCGGCAACGCCGGCCGACTTCGCAGCCGCGGTCGCCCCGCTGCCACCAGCCGCCGCCGAGGACCCGGCGCTCGCGGCCATCCTTGCCGCGCCGCGGCAGTACGAAACAGTACTGACCGAGGAGGCATTCGCGATCTGGCTCGCGCGACTGCAGGCGGCCGAGGTATTCGCTTTCGACACCGAGACTACCGGCCTCGACTACATGGCGGCGCAGATCGTCGGCGTATCGTTCAGCACCGAGCCCGGGCTGGCCGCCTACGTACCACTTGCGCACGACTACCCGGCGGCGCCGGAGCAGCTCGGACGCGCGGACGTGCTCGCGCGCCTGCAGCCGCTGCTTGAGGATCCGGACCGCGCCAAGGTCGGCCACCACGCGAAGTTTGACGCGCACATCCTCGCCAATCACGGCATCCACCTGGACGGCCTGCGCTACGACACGATGCTGGAGTCGTACGTGCTCAACAGCGTCGCGACGCGTCACGACATGGACTCGGTCGCCAAGCTCTATCTGGGCGTACAGACCATCACCTTCGAGCAGGTCGCAGGCAAGGGCGCCAAGCAGCTTTCGTTCAATCAGGTGCCGCTGGAAACCGCCGGACCGTACGCGGCCGAGGATGCCGACGTCACGCTGCGCCTGCATCGGGTACTGCGCTCACGGCTGGATGCCGAGCCACGGCTCGCCACTCTCTATGACTCGCTGGAGCAGCCGCTGCAGCCGGTGCTGCAGCGCATGGAGCGCACCGGGGTACTGGTGGACCCGGTGTTCCTGCGTGCGCTCGGCACGGAATTCACGCGCAGGCTGGGCGAGCTGGAGCAGCAGGCCCACGAGGCGGCGGGCGGCCCGTTCAACCTCGAGTCTCCCAAGCAGTTGCAGCAGATTCTGTTCGAGCGCCTCGGCATCCCGGTCGTCCGCCGCACGCCGACCGGCCAGCCGTCGACCGCAGAGGACGTGCTTGAGGAACTGGCCACGCAGCACGCGCTGCCGAAGTTGATCCTCGAGTTCCGGGGACTGGCGAAGCTGCGCGGCACCTACACCGAGGCGCTCGCCGCGCAGGTGCAGCCGGCCACCGGCCGCATCCATACCTCCTACCACCAGGCCATCACCGCCACCGGCCGGTTGTCGTCATCGGATCCGAACCTGCAGAACATCCCGATCCGCACACCGGAGGGACGGCGCATCCGCCAGGCGTTCATCGCACCGCCAGGCCGCGTCATCATGGCCGCGGACTATTCGCAGATCGAACTGCGGATCATGGCGCACCTGTCTGGCGACGCAGGCCTGCTGCGCGCGTTTGCGGAAGGCCTCGACGTACATCAGGCAACCGCGGCGGAGATGTTCGGCGTGCCGCTGGACGGCGTCACCGGCGAGCAGCGGCGCGCGGCCAAGGCGATCAACTTCGGGCTGATGTACGGCATGTCTGCGTTCGGTCTCGCCGCACGTCTGGACGTCGGCCGGCACGAGGCGGCACAGTACATTGAGCGCTACTTCGAGCGCTATCCAGGCGTGCGGCGCTACATGGATGACACGCGCCGCGTGGCGCGCGAGCAGGGCTTCGTCGAGACCGTGGAAGGGCGCCGCCTGTACCTGCCGGAGATCAACTCGCGCAACAAGCAGCAGCAACAGTACGCCGAGCGCGCCGCGATCAACGCGCCGATGCAGGGCACGGCCGCCGACATCATCAAGCGCGCGATGCTGGCGGTAGACCTGTGGATCCGCCGTGATCGCGCGCCAGCAACGCTGGTGATGCAGGTCCACGACGAACTGGTGCTGGAGGTGGACGCCGGCGCGGTGGCGGCCGTGCAGCACGAAGTCACCACGCTGATGTGCGCAGCGGCGCAGCTACGCGTTCCGCTCGAAGTCGGTGTCGGCGTGGGCGCCAACTGGGACGAGGCGCACTGAGCGTCAACTGACGTTTCTTGACAGCGCGGCATTGAACTTTTGGGCGGTGCCGCGGTCCTAACTATCGAGCGTCGCAGGACGCTCCCCGCTTCCTCCCTAGGCGGGTCGCTCTCCCGGCCCATCCTCTGGCCGGGTCAGTCTCACCCGGCGACGGGCACTCCGTCGCCGGGTTCTTTTGCCCCCAGATATTCGCGCAGCACCCGACGGGCGTCGTCCACGCCGGTGCGGTGAGGCACTGACAGCAATTGCACGGTCGCCTCGGTGCCCAGTTCCCGCCGCGCCGCAGCCAGCGCCGAGGCGCCTTCGTTGCGGGTCAGCTTGTCGGCCTTGGTCAGCAGGATGTGGACGCCGCGGCCACAGGAGCGGGCGAAGTGGATCATCTGCCAGTCCTGCTCACCGAGGCCGCGGCGCACGTCGACGATCAGGAACAGCGCCGTCAAGGACTTGCGGCTCCTGAAATACATTTCCAGCAGCTTCTTCCAGTGCTCCTGCAGCGGCCGGGGCACCTTCGCGTAGCCGTAGCCGGGCAGGTCCACCAGTCGCCGACCCATTTCCAGCTCGAAGAAGTTGATCAGCTGGGTACGGCCGGGGGTCTTCGAGGTCCGGGCCAGGGCGTTACGCTGGGTAATCGCGTTGATAGCGCTGGACTTACCGCTGTTGGAGCGGCCACCGAAACAGACCTCGGCGCCGACGTCAGCGACGAACTGGGGCGGCTCGTGCGCTCCCTTCATGTAGTGTGCGTGGGGAAAAGCCGACATCGTGTAGAATCCCGCCTTCGCTCAGGCCCGCGAGTCTAACAGGGCCCGGCGAACGTCCACTGGAGTCGGAAACAATATGAAGAGTCGTATTGCCGCGGCCTTACTTGCCGCGACCCTGATCGGTCTGGGTATCGCCGCGACCGTTCGTGCCGCCGAACCCGCCGTAGTCGGTTCGGCCGAGGCGGGTGCCGCCAAGGCCGCCGTCTGCGCCGCGTGCCATGGCGCGACGGGCAGCAGCGTCAACCCGGAATGGCCCAACCTGGCCGGCCAGCACCACCAATACATCGCTGAGCAGCTCAACCTGCTCAAATCGGTAGTGCGCGTGGCGCCGGTCATGAACCCCATGGCCGCGGCGCTCAGCCCGCAGGACATGGCGGATCTGGCCGCCCATTTCGAGGCCCAGACGCCCGCCGGGCTCGAGGCCGATCCGGCGCTGTGGCAGGCCGGCCAGAAGCTTTACCGCGGCGGCGACGCGGCGCGCGGCATTCCCGCCTGCAGCGGCTGCCATGGCCCGAACGGGCGCGGCAACGGCCCGGCCCGCTGGCCGCAGATCCGTGGCCAGCAGCCGGTGTACGTCACCAACCAGCTGCACGCCTACGTCGCCAAGACCCGCTACGCGGCTGTCGCGGGCCAACCGCCCGCCCCGGCCGGCGCGGAGCTGATGTACGACATTGCCAAGCGGCTAGGCGAGGACGACATCAAGTCGCTCGTCGCCTACCTGCAGGGCCTGCGCTGATCGACTTTTCGCGCCTGCAGGCCGAACTTTCGGCCTGCAGGCGCGCTCCAAACTCTTAACCGGCCGACGGCCGGCATCCAGGAGGCTGCATGAAGAAGCTGGGCTGGGGACTCGGAGCGCTAGCCGCGCTCGCACTGGCATACGTACTGATCGGCGCGGGCCACCATGGCGCGCAGAAGACCCTTGCGGGCAACCATTCGAGCGTCGCCGCCATCGCGGTACGGTCGGGCGGCCAGGCCGCCGTGACAGAAAAGGTCCTCGGCATGGCCGAGGAGAGCGACAGCGCCGACATCCCGACCGGCTTCTCGCCGATCGCCGCGGCGGTCGCCGCCGGCACGACGCCCGTCGGCACGCCGATTCCGTCCAAGTGGATCGACGGCAAGCACTACACCAGTCTGGTCCCCGCCCAGCCGACCAGCGTCGCGCCCGGCAAGGTCGAGGTCGTCGAGGTGTTCTGGTACCACTGCCCGCACTGCTTCGCGTTCGACCCGTCGATCGAGAACTGGCGCCACTCGAACAAGGCGCCGTACGTCGAGTTCGTGCGCGTGCCGGTGCTGTGGTCCAGCAACCCGTCGACCGAGCCGCTCGCCCGGCTGTATTACACGATCGAGGCGCTGGGCAAGAGCGACACCCTGCACACGCTCGTGTTCCGCGAGATCCACGTCAAGAACAACCCCCTGTTCGTCAACGGCGACCCGACCGCCACCGAGCGCTCGCACAAGGCGTTTATGAAGGCGAACGGCGTCTCCGAGGCCGACTTCGACAAGACCTACCGGTCGTTCTCGGTCGAGGGCAAGCTGCAGCGCGCCGAACAGCTGACGCGCCGCTACAAGGTGCTCGGCGTGCCGTATTTCGTGGTCAACGGCCGCTATACGGCCGATGTCGGCACTGCCGGCGGCGAACCGCAGCTGCTGACCCTGATGGACGATCTGGCGGCCTCCGAGCGCAAGCGCTAGACGCCTTTGCTCCGGCCACGCGCGACGCCCGCCTAGTGCGGGCGTCGTCGTTTTAGGGCCCCAGCCGATAGAACCGGCCAGCGGACGCACGGGCGCCTGGGCCGAAAAAGACCGAGATTCACGGGAAATATTGGTGCGCCCGACAGGATTCGAACCTGTGACCCACGGCTTCGGAGGCCGTTACTCTATCCAGCTGAGCTACGGGCGCTTCGCGGGGGGCGGGATTTTACCCGTGCGCGCCCCCAGCGTCCAACGCCGCTCTTCTGGGGCCGCCCGAGTGTGGCTATACTTCGCGACTTTCGTCGACGGCCGTGGGGATAGCGCGTGAGCAAGCATGACGATCACTTCTTCAATACCTTCAGCGTAGTCATTGGCACGCTGGTGGCGATCACCTTGGTGCTGATCGGGATCGCCCGCAGCATCGGCATCCCGTTCGAGCTGGCCAAGGCCCTCAGCGACGAGGTGGTCAGCGCCGCCGTCTCCGAGCGCACCGCCCCGATCGGCAAGGTCGCGGTCGCAGGCCAGGACAATGCAGCGCTCGCGATCAAGCCGGCCGCCGGCGCGACCACCGCAGCGCTCGCGCTGCCGAAGGACGGCGAGGAAACCTACAAGACGGTCTGCAGCGCCTGCCACGCGGCCGGCATCGCCGGTGCCCCCAAGGTGGGCGACAAGTCGGCGTGGGGCCCGCGCATCGCGCAGGGCAAGCCGATGCTGTACGAGCACGCGCTGAAAGGATTTCAGGGCAAGGCTGGCGTGATGATCGCCAAGGGCGGACGCAGCGACCTGCCGGACGATCTGGTCCGCCAGACGGTCGACTACATCGTCAAGCTGAACCAGTAGCGTCGGCAGGGCCACCGCACCGGCCACTGGATTCGCAACGCCCGGCCCCTGCGCCGGGCGTTTTCGTTTGGAAGGATTGCCGCCAGCGCCGAGGACCCCGCCATGGCCGATACGCCTGCCGACGAACTGCCCTTCATCGCGCCCTGCCGCGACCTGTCGCCATCAGCGCCGCTGCGCTGGCTCGCTCTGGGCTGGCGCGATCTGTGCGCAGCGCCCGCCACCAGCCTCGCCTACGGCAGCGGGATCGTCCTGCTGTCGGCGGTGGTCACTGCCATCGGGCTGCGCTTCGGCACGAGCTGGACGTTGCTGGTGATGCTGTCGGGGTTCGTATTCGTGGCGCCGGTACTGGGCATCGCGTTCTATTCGATCAGCGCGGCGCTAGGCCGCGGCGAGGCGCCGAGCGTGCTGAAGGCCGCCGCCGCCGGCCACCGCCACCTCGCCGACTCGCTGGTCTACTCGCTGATCCTGTTGGTGATCTGCCTGTTATGGCTGCGCGCGGGCAGCGCCGTACAGATCTTCTTCCCCGACGCCGTGCCCGCCGCACGTATCGACCTTGTGATCTTCTTCGGCGTCGGCAGCGCAATCGGCAGCCTGTTCGCGCTGGCGACTTTCGCCGCCAGCGCGTTTTCACTGCCGATGTTCGTCGACCGCCGCACAGATGCCGTAACGGCGGTCGTCACCAGCATCAACGCGGTACTGCGCAACCGCGGTGCGATGGCCGTCTGGGCCACCATCATCGTCGTGGCCGTACTGCTGGGATTCGCGACCGGCCTCATCGGCCTGGCGGTGACGATGCCGCTGATAGGGCACGCCACCTGGCACGCCTACCGGGAGGCCATCGACGCCTCGGCGTGGCCCACGCAGGAATGACCGGCGCAGGCGCCCGACGTCAGCCAGCGGGCGGCTCACCCTGATCACCCAGGTCGCGCTCGACGCGACCCAGCTCACCCTCCAGCGACTTCAGGCGTAGCTCGAGGACCTCGAGCTTCTCGCGCGTGCGAGCCAGCACGCCTGCCTGCACGTCGAACTCCTGCCGCGTGACCAGCTCCAGCTTCGCCAGCCCCGCCTGCAGCACGCTCTTGAAGTTGGCCTCGAAATCGCTACGCAGCGCCGCAATCTGTGGCGGCATCGCGTCCGTCAGCCGCTTGGCCATCTCCTCGAGGAACCGGGGGTCAAAATTCGTGCTCATGACAGCGGCTCCTCGAGCGGCTTGTAGGTCTTACCGTTCTGGGGGCATTGACCTCGAAGGTCAAGACCAACGCCCCGGATTCAGGCAACACCGTCGCTGCCGCGCTCCAAAACAGTGCACAAGCGCCGCCATGGCCGGCGCCGGCAACGTGTAAGCAGCTGATTTCGCGCTGGAGGGCCGGATGGCATGGAAGCTGCATTTTCCATCGCGACTGGCAGTCGACGATCGCAGGATCGGCGCTCCGCCCGCACCCGCCGACCGCAGCCGACAGTGAGCCCGACATGAAGTGGATCATCGCGATCATCAAGCCTTTCAAGCTCGACGAAGTCCGCCAGGCCGTTGCCGACATCGGCGTACAGGGCATCACGGTCACTGAGGTGCAGGGCTTCGGCAGGCAGCGCGGCCACACCGAGCTGTATCGCGGCGCGGAGTACCGCGTCGACTTCGTGCCCAAGACCAAAATCGAACTCGCCGTCGACGACTCGGTCTGCGATCAGGTCGTCGAGGCCATCACCAACATCGCCCGTACCGGAAAAATCGGCGACGGCAAGGTCTTCGTCTGCGGACTGGGCGAGGCCATACGCATCCGTACCGGGGAGACCGGGCCCGAGGCCATCTGAGCGGGACGGTCGCCGGGAGACATTCATGATTCATTTAGACAAAGACAGGGGAAACGCCGTGCAACTTGCAGAAGTCCTCCACCCGATGATCGCCCGGGCCGCCGCGGCCAGCCACTGGCGAGATGCCCTGCGTAGCTCGCTGGTCGCCGTGACGCTGGTGACCTGCGGGCTGCTGGCCACCAGTCACGCGCACGCACAAACCCCTGCGGCCACAGCCACCGCGGCCGCTGCGGCTACCGTTGCGGCTCCGACCGATGCCCCGGTCACTCCTGCCGCCGCGCCGGCGGCGGCAGCAGGCCCCGTCGCGGCCGCCCCTGCAGTGATGGCAACGCCAAACAAGGGCGATACCGCCTGGATGCTGATGTCGACGGCGCTGGTACTGCTGATGTCGGTGCCAGCGCTGGCGCTGTTCTACGGCGGCTTGGCACGCCAGAAGAACATGCTGTCGGTGCTGATCCAGGTGTTCGTCGTGTTCTCACTGATCACCGTGCTGTGGTGCATCTATGGCTACTCGCTGGCCTTCACCGAGGGCAACTCGATCATCGGTGGCTTCGACAGGCTGTTTCTAAACGGCACTTTCGATCCTGCGACCGGCGCGTTCTCGATGGCGGCAACGTTCAGCAAGAACACGCCGCTGTACGAACTGGTGTTCGTCGCGTTCCAGGCGACCTTCGCGGCCATCACCTGCTGCCTGATCCTCGGCTCGATCGTGGAGCGCGTGAAATTCTCGGCGGTGCTCATATTCGTCACCATCTGGTTCACGATCAGCTACCTGCCGATCGCCCATATGGTCTGGTTCTGGGCCGGCCCAGATGCGTTCACCGATGCCTCGGTCGCCGCTGCGATGACCGCCAAGGGCGGTCTGCTGTGGCAATGGGGCGCCCTGGATTTCGCCGGCGGCACGGTCGTGCACATCAATGCCGGTGTCGCGGGCCTGGTGGGCGCGATGATGGTCGGCAAGCGTATTGGCTTCGGCAAGGAGTCAATGGCGCCGCATAGTCTGACGATGACGATGATCGGCGCCTCACTGCTGTGGTTCGGCTGGTTCGGCTTCAACGCAGGCTCCGCCTACGAGGCCAACGGCTCGGCTGCGCTTGCGTTCATGAATACCTATCTCGCCACTGCCTGCGCGGTACTTTCGTGGCTGTTCGGCGAGTGGGTGCTCAAAGGCAAGCCGTCGCTGCTCGGCGCCGCCTCAGGCGCAGTGGCGGGACTGGTTGCAATCACCCCGGCCGCCGGCAACGTCGGCATCCCGGGCGCATTTGTGATCGGCACTGTCGCAGGTCTGGTCTGCCTGTGGGGCGTCACCGGGCTCAAGAGGATGCTCAAAGTCGACGACTCGCTCGACGTGTTCGGCGTACACGCGGTCGGTGGCATCACCGGCGCACTGCTGACAGGCGCGTTCAACTCGCCCGCCCTCGGCGGTCCAGGCTTCGTGACCGACTGGGTCACGGGCAAGACCGGCTACACGTCGATTCTCGAACAAACGCTAGTGCAGGCGAAGGCCGTTGGCTTCACGGTCGTCTGGACCGCAGTTGCCGCCTTCATCGCCTTCAAGATTGCCGACCTGCTGGTCGGGCTGCGCGTCAACGAAGAGGACGAGCGCGAGGGCCTGGACACGAGCTCGCACGGCGAGCGCGCTTACAGCTGATCCGCAACTACAAAACCCCCTCGGGGCGGGCCCTCTGGCCCGCCCTTCTTTTTTGACCGGTGGCATCCGCCAGGCCAGTCAGTGTAAGTACGGATTGCGTTGCTGCGCGCCCCACATTCAGTGCCGAAAACTTGCGGCACTGAATACGCTTATGGCGAAGGCGGATTGCGGCAAACCCCCTCTACGCTGCAGCATGCCCGCGGTCAGCCAGTAGGGATTTTTCGCAATCGATCCGAAGAGCCTCGCTCCGGAAATCCCCGGATGACATCTGGCTGCGAAATGCCCAGCCTCAGCCTAGGATAAATCGTTGCGAACGCACAAAGCGCCGCGACAATGCGCGTCGCGCCACCGGTGCACCGCAGCAGCAGGCGTTTGCGGAGAACCTGAATGAGCGGAGAAATCCAGCGACCACGGGTCTACATCGTCGACGGCGACGAGAGCGCACGGCGAGCCTATAGGCAACTGCTGCAGTCCCTCAGCTACGTCATCGACGACTTTGCCAACGGCACGAGCTTTCTCAGTGGAGCGGACCTTGAGTCTGCCGGCTGTGTCGTGCTCGACTCGCAGCTTGGCGACATGTCAGGGGTGGAACTGCACGACCGACTACGTGCGATAAGCTCGCCGCTATCGGTCGTGTTCGTGTGCTCCAGCGGCGACGTTCCCTCCGCGGTTGCCTGCATGCGCAGCGGCGCCTCGCACTACCTGCTCAAGCCGATTCGCGAGCAGCAGTTGCTGGACATCGTCAATCGCGCACTGCGCAAGTCCTCGCTTGAGGCCGAACAGGCGTTGGTCCGACGCGCGGTGACGGCGCATCTGGCACGGCTGACGCCGCGCGAACGGCAGGTGCTGATGCAACTGGTCGACGGCGTGCAGTACGAACGGGTCTCCAGTTCACTCGGCATCACCAAACGCACCGTCGAGGCACATCGCCGCCGGATCATGGAGAAAATGGGCGCGCGCACCTTGCCGCAGCTGCTGCAGCAGCTGGCCCGCGTTGGCTGGCCGCCGAAATCGATGAGCCACTCCATCGTGACGCACTGAGCGAACGCGTTCCGCTCAGCCGGTCACTCTATCGACCGCATCGGCGAGGGCGCGGATCCCGCGTGAAATCGCCGGCACCAACGGCACTGGCCGGACGAGGTCCAGGCACATCGAAGGTAGCGAGCCGAGCGAGGCGCGCGTCCGCGCCGCAATCGTGACCAGCGTCTCAGCCGGCGCCAGGCGCCGGCCGCCACGCATCACGCACTGCAGCAGCGGCACGCCCTCGACCGACTCAGTCTCCAGCGCAACGGTATCGCCGACAATCCGGCCGTCAGCGTCAAAGCGCCGATAGACCTGCTTGCGGCCCGGCCAGGTTTCCTTGCCCCACGAGCGCTTGCGCCGCGGCCGCCCGGCGTACTCCTCGAGCTTGTAGGCGCAATCCAGGTAAGGCGCGTCCACCGAGGTGTCCAGTCGCGTGCCGACGCCGAACGAATCGATCGGCGCGCCAGCGCCGACCAGACGGGCGATCTCGTATTCGTCGAGATTGCCGCTGGCGAGAATCCGCACCGTGGAGCAGCCTGCCGCATCGAGCAACTGGCGCACTCGGCTCGAACTCGCGGCCAACTCGCCACTATCGATGCGGACCGCGCCGATGTTCGCGCCACGCTGCACCAGCGCGATCACCTCGCGAGTGGCAGCCTCGACGTCATAAGTGTCGATCAGCAACGTCGTCCGATCCGGGTGGCAGCGCGCGAAGCCTTCGAACGCAGCACGTTCAGAGTCATGCGCCTGCACGAACGAATGAGCCATCGTGCCGTACAGCGGCAGGCCGTAGCGCCGACCCGCCTCGACGGTCGCGGTGCCGGAAAAACCGGCGACCGCAGCGGCGCGCGCCGCCAGGCAGGCCGCCTCGGCCCCGTGCGCACGACGCATTCCAAAATCGATCAACGGACGGTCGCCCGCGACGTGCACCGCCCGCGCAGCCTTGCTCGCAATCAGCGTCTGGAAGTGCAGCAGGTTGATCAGCCTGCTCTCGACGAACTGGGCCTGCGGCAACGGCGCCACAATCCGCAGCCATGGCTCGTCGGCAAACATTACCGTTCCCTCGGGCGCCGCGTAGACATCGCCGGTGAACCGCAACTGTCCTAGCCAGTCGAGGAACGCAGCATCGAATCGCCCAAGGCTCGCAAGCCAGTCGAGTTCAGCGGGCGTTATCGACAGGCGCTCGAGGTAGTCGAGCGCCTGCTCGAGCCCAGCGACCAAGAGGAAGCCGCGCCGCTCGGGCAAGCGGCGCGCATACAGCTCAAACACAGCCTCGTCCGCCATGCCGAGCTCGCGATACGCGGCCAGCATCGTCAGCTGGTACAGGTCGGTGATCAGGGCGGAGTCGACCGCCGGCGGGGTACTGAATGGCATCGACGGAATCTACCCGCCCGCCGCGGCGGCTGGGGGCTTTTCTACGCGCCGCGCCAGACCCCGCCACGCTGGAAGATTCCCCCCAGCAGGCCTCCATGAGAGGATCGCCATCGGCCGCCTCTGTGACCGAGTTCAAGGGCGTCGCGGCAGCAACGTAGGACACTGACGACCCCCCGGCCCCAGGACGGGGCCCAGGAGATCAGCCATGCAACCGATCAACACCTCCGCCGTGGCCCGTGCGCAGCGCTCTGCCCACCCGCTCTGGCTGGCGGCGAGCTTCACGCTACTGATCGGCGCCATGGCACCCGCAGCCGCCGACGTCTACAAGTGGGCGGACGGACAGGGACACGTCCACTACAGCGACCTGCCGCCGCCGGGCGACGCAAAGCTGCTTTCGGTCGAGCCTGGCGCAGGCACCCGCCATGTCGAGCGAGCGGCGCCGCCGGCGGCTGCCCCAGCGCCAGCCAGCCCGACGCCCGCTCCACTGCCGCCCAGCACGCCGCAGGAGAGAGCACGGCTCAAACAGTCCGTCGACACCGACGTCGCCTCGACCCGGGCCACTCAGTGCAAGGCGGCACAGGAGCATTACCAGAGCTACGTGAGCTCACGCCGGATCTTCCGCGAGGGCGCCAACAAGGAACGGGTCTACCTGTCGGACGCCGAGGCTGACGCCGAGCGCATCAATGCCCGGCGCGAAGTCGAGGAGCTGTGCGCAGAGGCGCCGCGCTGAACGATCACCGCCGCACTTCCCCTCGCGGCGATTTCGCGATTCACTAGGCGGATTGCGCCCAACGGCGCGGACCGGCCGGAGAACGCGTGAAGACTGGATTCGTAGGACTCGGCGCCATGGGCGTCGGCATGGCGCGCAATCTCGCCAAGGCAGGCCTGCTGCATGGCCTGTGGAACCGCAGCGCCGACAAGGCGCACGCGCTTGGCGCCGAAACCGGCGCACACATCGCGGCCGACCCCGCTGCGCTGGCAGCAGACAACGACGTCGTCGTGATCTGCGTTTCCGCCGATGCTGACGTACTCGGCGTCGTCGACGCGCTGCTGCCCGGCGCACACCCGGGATTAATCGTCATCGACTGTTCAACCGTCTCCGCCGGCGCAGCCCGCGAGGCGAGTGCCCGCCTGGCGCGCCGGGGAGCCGCTTTCCTGGACTGCCCGGTGAGCGGCGGCGTCGAGGGCGCGCGCGACGGGATTCTCGCCATCATGTGCGGCGGCACCGCAGAGGCGTTCGAGGCCGCCCGACCCGTGCTCGAAGCCATGGGCCGGACGATCACTCACATGGGCCCGACCGGCTACGGCCAGTCCACCAAGGCCACCAACCAGATCATGTGTGCAGGCGTCATCCAGGCGGTGGCCGAAGCGATGGCCTTCGCCAAGGCGGAAGGTCTGCCTTTAGAGAAAGTCATCGAAACGCTCGGGAAAGGGGCCGGTTCTTCGTGGTACTTCGTCAATCGTGCGCCGTTCATGGCGCGCGGCAGCTTCCCGGCCGGGTTCCGGGTCCGGCTGCACGACAAGGATCTGGGGATCTGCCACGACATGGCCGCCGCCCACGGCGTCGAATTGCCGGTGGTCGAGGTCACCCGCGGCCACTACCGACAACTCATGGAGAGCGGCCACGGCGACGAGGACATTTCGACGATCTTCCAGCTGAAGGACGCGATGTTCGGCCCAAAGGCCCCCTAGCCCCGCCCAGCACGCACAGCGGCGCCGATCTAGGCAACCTAATAATGCCCCCGCGGGGTCGGATGGACCGGCCCGCCTGCGCGCCGCACGGAGCGCGGGCCGAGGCGGGGGAACAAATGGCACAATGAGTCCCATGCAGCACCTGAGAATCGCCACGCGCCGCAGCGCACTCGCCCTCTGGCAGGCCAACCACGTCGCCAGCCTCCTCCGCACCGCCCATCCGGGCGTCGAAGTCTCGCTGGTACCGATCGTCACCACGGGCGATCGGATCCAGGACCGCCCACTGTCCGAGGTTGGCGGCAAGGGCCTGTTCATCAAGGAACTCGAGGTCGCGATGGCGGCAGGCGAGGCGGAACTCGCCGTCCACTCGATGAAGGACGTGCCCGCCGCGCTACCGGACGGCTTCGTGATCGCCGCCGTACTGCCGCGTGCCGACCCGCGCGATGCCTTCCTGTCGCGGCGCTTCCCGAACTTCGCTGCGCTGCCGCAAGGGGCTCGCGTCGGCACCTCCAGCCAGCGCCGCCAAAGCATCCTGCGCGCCCGCCGGCCGGACCTGACGATCATCCCGCTGCGCGGCAACGTCGACACCCGCCTGCGCAAGCTCGACGCTGGGGAGTTCGACGCGATCATCCTCGCCGCGGCAGGACTCATCCGACTCGGCCTCGGTGAGCGCATCACCGAACACCTCGACACCGACCTGTCGCTACCCGCCGTGGGCCAGGGCATCGTCGGCATCGAATGCCGCGACGACCCGGCCATACTGCGCTGGCTGGCGCCGCTCGACCACGCCCCCACGCTCGAGTGCCTGAAAGCCGAACGGGCGCTCGCGGCCCGCCTGGAGGGCAGCTGTACCTCACCGATCGCCGCCTTCGCCCAACACGTCGCCGGCGCCATGGAAGTGCAAGGCTACGTCGGCGCTCCCGACGGCAGCAGAAGCTTTTCCGACCGGGTCACAGGACCCGCCTCGCAGGCGGCCGCACTCGGCACAGCGCTAGCCGACCGCCTGCTGGCGGCCGGCGCCGGCGAGCTGCTCGCCGCGCTGCGGGAAAAGGCCGGCTGAGCCATGACGGCGCTGACCGGCCTTGGCGTACTAGTGACGCGGCCGGAGCCCCAGGCGGGCCCGCTGGCCCGTCGGCTCGCCGCCCTTGGCGCCAACGTCTACCGGCTGCCGGCGATCGAGCTGCACCCGCGCGAGGATCGCGCCAGCCAACGCGCGGCCCTCGGGCCGATCGACCGCTTTCACTGGGTCGTTTTCATCAGCGCCAACGCCGTGCGCTTCGGCTCGGCACTGCTGGACGGCCGGCGCGATCCACGCATCGCCGCCGTGGGGCCGGCAACCGCCGCCGCGCTCAACCACGCCGGCTATCGCGTCTCGCTGGTGCCGCACGGCGGCTATGACAGCGAGCACCTGCTGGCGAGCCCGGAGTTCGGCCACGTGCAGGGCCAGCGGATCCTGATCGTGCGCGGCAGTGGCGGCCGCGAACTGCTGGCCGACGAGCTTGGCGCGCGCGGCGCGGAAGTCTCCTACGCCGACGTCTACGACCGGCGCTGCGCACGCCCGGTACCGGGCGCCGTCGAGGCGGTCGAAGCGGAATGGGCCCGCGGCCAGATCCAGGTCGTGACCGCGACTAGCGGCGAGCTGCTGCGTTGCCTGTACGAGATCCTCAGCCCTGCGGGCCGGCAGCTGCTCGCCCGCTCAGCGCTGTTGGTCGGTGGCCCGCGTATCGGCGCGGTCGCGCGCCAAATCGGCATCGAGGGATCGCTGATCGTCGCTGCCGGACCCGACGACGAGCGTCTCCTAGATGCGTTGCTGAAGTGGCAGGCTCATACTAGCCACTCCTGACACGCCGCCAGCGGCGAACGCCGATGTCCGAACCGACCACTACCCCCCAGAATGACGCCGTCGCGGATGAACGCGGCATAGAACGTCGCCGCAGCGACCAGCGGCGCGTCGAACGCGCAATACGCCAGGGCGCGCTCGCGCTGCTGTGCGCCGTGCTGGCGCTGGCCTGCGCCGGGCTCGCCGGCTGGCGCGCGTACGAACTCGGCCGCGCGCTCGACGACGTGCGTGGGCTTGCCCGGCTCGCCAACCGCGATCGCGACCAGATTGAGGAGGCGCTGGCCCGGCTACAGGCCACGCAGGGCTCCATCGACACACTCGCCCGACTCGAACCGCTGCCTGCGCGCGTCGACGCTCTGGAAGCCCGCAGCGCCCGTCCGGAGGCCCGGCTCGAGGCCCCGGAGCGCGCCGCCGCGCATGCGGATGCGGCGAATCTGGTCGAGCTGGCCCGCCACCGCCTGATGCTTGAGCACGACGTTGCTGGTGCCGCCGAACTATTTGCCGCAGCAGACGCGCGCCTCGCCAGCCGCACCGACGCTGCGGCGCTGCGCATCCGCGCGCAGCTGGCGCACGACCTCGCCGCGCTGCGCGCAACGCCGGCGCCCAACCTGCGCGATATCAGCGCACGCCTCGCCGCCGCCGAAGCCGCGGTACGCGACCTGCCCATGCTCGGCGCGATCCAGGCGCAATACCTGCCACCGGGACCTGCGCGCGAGGCTGCCGGCGGCGCGGCGCGCGCCTGGCACAAGTTCACCACTTCGCTGCAGGACCTGGTCAGCGTCCGCCGCGTCAGCGACGCGTCCGTACGGCTGGTGTCACTCGAGGAAATCAGCGTGCGACGCCAACACCTGCAGACGCTGCTGTTCGCAGCGCGGCTCGCTGCGCTGCAGGCGAACCAGGCCGATTACGCCGCCAGCCTCGCTGCGGCGCACGACTGGCTGACACGTTTCTGCGACCCCAAGGACGCCCGCACGCGGGCCGTGGATGCGGACCTGACCGCGCTGGCGGCCAATCCGGTCAACGTCACACTGCCAGATGTCTCCGGCTCACTGCGGCTGCTGCGGGGCCCCGCACCATGAAGCGCAGCCTGCTGCTGGCTGCGGCGCTGCTCGTCGGCGCAATGCTGGCCAACACTCTGCTGACCGACAACGGCTACGTCGCGGTCAGCTTCCGCGGCACGCTGGTCGAGATGTCGGTGCCAACGCTGGTGCTGTGCCTCGTGCTGGCGCTGCTGGCACTGGAGGGTGTGGCGCGTCTTTTCCACTGGCCGCGCCGCGCGCGCGAGGCACGCGCGGCGGCGCTGCGCGAGCGCGCCCGCCGCGACCTGGACCGCGGCCTGCTGGAAGTCTCCGCCGGCCATTGGACCGACGCAGAAATGACGCTCACACGCAGCGCGCGCGACGCGGACGATCCCGCCGTGCACTACCTCGCCGCGGCGCATGCCGCACAGCTGCAGAGCGCCACAGAGCGGCGCGACGCGTGGTTGGGGCTGGCGCTCGAGGCGGCGGCCGACGCGCCAGCGCCGGTGCTGATCACCAGCGCCGAGATGAACCTCAAGCGCGGTGACGCCGAGGCCGCGCTGGCAGCGCTGCGCTCGCTGGAACGGCTCGGCGCGCTGAACCCGCGCGCGCTGCTGCTGCTGGCACGCGTCCACCGTCAGCGCGGCGACTTCGACCAGCTGCTCAAGCTCGAGCCACGACTGCGCAACACGCGTGGCGTCCCGACGGCGGCGGTTGAAGAGATCATGGACACGCTGTACACGGACATGCTGCGCGTCGCGACCGACAAGGGCGGACTTACGGCGCTGGACGCCGTGTGGGAAGAGGCCACGCGCGCTGCGCGGCGGCAACCCGGGATCGTCGTCGCCTACGCGCGTGGGCTGGCGCGCTTCGAGCAGAGCGACCGTGCCGCCGAGGTGCTGCGTGAGTTGCTGGAGCGACAGTGGAACGAAGCGGCCGCAGCGCTGTACGGCGAACTCGCGGGCGGCGATCCACTCGACCGCCTTAAGAGCGCGGAAGGCTGGCTGCGATCACATCGCGAGGATCCGGGGCTGCTGGTGACCTGCGCACAGCTGTGCCTGCGGGCAGAGCTCTACGGCAAGGCGCGCAGCTACCTGGAACTGAGCCATACGCTGCGCCCACGACCCGAGACCGCGCAGCTGCTCGCGGCGCTACTGGAGCGGATGGGCGAGCGCGATCAGGCGCTGCGCCTGCTGCAAACTGCAATCACCCAGGTGACCGGCAAACAGGCCGCCATTGCGCCACTGCGGCAACGCCTGTTCGGCGCGACACCGCGCCGCTAACGCCTCAGGTACGCGGCTTTGCGTCCGGTGCATAGGCGAATGAATCGAAGTACAGCCGATCATCGGGCAGTCCTCGGATCGGCAACGTAGCGCGCAGCGCGCCGATCAGCGCGGGCGGCCCTGCAGCGTAGACCTCCGCATCGGCCAGATTCTCGAAATCGCCGAGCACCGCGTCATGCACGAAGCCCGTGCGATAGTGCGCAGCCTCGTCGCCGGCGGGCTCCGACAGCACCGGCACGAAACGCAACTGCTCGAAGCGCAGCAGTCGCTCGTCTATCCACGCGCGCTGGTACAGGTCCACCTCATGACGCACACCCCAGTACAGATGGATCGGGCGCCGCACGCCGCTCTCGAGCAGGTGGCGCAGGATCGCCTTGGCCGGCGCAAAACCGGTGCCGCCCGCCACCAGGATGATGGGACCCGTCGGCGAGTCAGGCTCCTGCTCGCGGACGACAAACTGCCCTAGCGGACCTTCGATCCGCAGCAGCGCACCGGGCTGTAGCGTCTCGAACACCCGCACCGTGAACTCGCCCCCGCTGACACGCCGCACGTGCAGCTCTACCAGGCCAGCATCATGGGGTGGCGAGGCGATGGAAAAGCTGCGACGACGCTCGCCCGGCAGCATGACGTCGAGATATTGACCGGCGCGAAAGTGAAAATCCTCGATCGCTGGCAGACGCAGGAACAAGCCCATGACATCTGGCGCATAGCGCTCGAGTCGCTCCACCCGACACGGCAGGCTCTTGATCTCGACATCCGTGACCCGCCGCACCTCGCGCGCTTCGACCACAAGATCGGTGCGGGCAACGGCCTGACACAGCAACACGTAGCCGTCGTTGCGCTCCTGCTCACTCAAACCCAGCGGCGTGCCGCGCGGATAGTCGATCTCGCCCGACAGCAGCCGCGCGCGACAGGAGCCGCAGTTACCGCCCTTGCAGCTGTGCGGCAGGTTGACGTGCGCGGCAAGCGCTGTATCCAGTACAGGCCGCCCGGGGACGAGGTCGAAGACGCGGTTCTGCGGAGTTAAGGTCAGGTGCATGGGGCGCAAGTGTGCCGGCAAACGGCCTAGAATGCTGGCTATGAATCATCCGCTTCGGTACCTGGTCGCGGGCTGTGGCTACGTCGGGCTGCGACTGGCGGTGCGACTGCTCGCGCTGGGGCCGGTGATTGCGCTGACCCGGGGCGCTGCCACCGCTGCGGCTCTCGCCGCGCGTGGACTCGACACCGAGCGCTGGGATCTGGATGCGCCGGACGCGCCACCACCCCCGGCGCTTGCGCGGCCAGCGGTGTTCTACTACCTCATTCCGCCGCCCGCACAGGGCACGACCGATCCGCGGCTAGCGCGCGCACTGAACGCTCTGACGGTACCGCCGGCACGGTTTGTCTACATCAGCACGACGGGCGTCTACGGCGACACGGGCGGCGCCGTAGTGGACGAAGACTCGCCACTGAACCCAACCACGGAGCGCGCGCAGCGGCGCGCCGACGCGGAGCAGCAGGTGCGCACTTGGTGCAAGGCTGGCGGCGTGCCGTGGACGATCCTGCGCGTGCCGGGGATCTACGGGCCCGGCCGACTGCCGCTGGAACGGTTGCGACGCGGCGAGCCGGTGATCCGGCACGCAGAGGCTGGCTACTCAAGCCGCATCCACGCCGACGATCTCGCCGAGGCCTGCGTACTCGCCGGCACCCTGCCGACAGCGGCCGGGCGGGTCTACAACGTCACCGATGGCAATACCGCGACGATGACCGAGTATTTCGAGCGGGTGGCGGCGCTGGCCGGCTTGCCGGCGCCACCTTTGGTATCGCGGGCAGAAGCGCATCGCCTGCTGTCGCCCGGGCTGATGTCATTCCTGGACGAGTCACGCCGCATCGACAGCAGCCGCATTCGGCGCGAACTCGGCTTTGCGCCGCTCTATGCTGACCTCAGGCTGGGAATCCTGTCGAGCCTGAGCTAGGCGCGTACCGCGGGTTTGGTGAGCTTCGCCGTCAGGTCGTAGGTATCCGCAGCGGTAATCTCGACCTCCGCGAACTCGCCCACCGCCAGCTTGGACACGCCCGCGCCGCGGATCTGTACGGTCCCGTCGATCTCCGGGGCGTCAGCGTAGCTGCGCGCGATCGCGACGGCGCCGCGACCGGCGCCCTCGACCGCATCGACCAGTACGCGCTCACGCGCGCCAACCCTGGCGGCGAGTCGCGCGGCGCTGATGCGTGCGGATGTCTCCATGAAGCGCTCGTAGCGCTCGTCCTTGACCTCATTCGACACCGCGCCTGGCAGCTCGTTCGCCGCGGCGCCCTCGACCGGGGAATAGCGGAAGCAGCCGACCCGATCGAGCTTGGCCTCCTCCAGCCACTGCAGCAGCTCCTGGAAGTCGGCTTCAGTCTCGCCGGGGAAGCCGACGATGAACGTACTGCGGATCGCGAGATGCGGCAGCTCGCGCCGCCAGGCCTTGACCCGCTCAAGCGCGTTCTCGGCGTGCGCGGGGCGCTTCATCAACTTGAGGATGCGCGGGCTGCCATGCTGGAAGGGGATGTCGAGGTAGGGCAACAGGCCGCTGTCCCCCATCAGCGGGATCACCTCGTCGACGTGCGGGTATGGATACACGTAGTGCAGGCGCACCCAGGCGCCTCGCTCCTTCGCGATCTCACCGAGCTCGCGCGCAAGGTCGAGGAACTTAGTGCGAATCTCCCGTGAACCCCAGGCCTCGGCGCGGTAGCGCAGGTCGGCGCCGTAGGCGCTGGTGTCCTGCGAGATCACCAACAACTCGCGTACGCCGGCGTTCAGCAGGCGGATGCCCTCATTAAGGACGTGCGTGATCGGCCGGCTGACCAGATCGCCGCGCATCGACGGGATGATGCAGAAGCTGCAGCGGTGGTTACAGCCCTCGGAGATCTTCATGTAGGCGTAGTGCCGCGGCGTCAACTTGATGCCCTGCGCCGGCACCAGGTGCATGAACGGGTCGTGCGGCTGCGGCAGGTGCGTGTGCACCTCGCGCAGGACGTCCTCGTAGGCGTGCGGGCCGGTGATGCCAAGCACACGCGGGTGACGCTCGCGTATCTTCTCCGGCTGCGCGCCGAGGCAGCCGGTAACCAGCACGCGGCCGTTCTGCTCGAGCGCCTCGCCGATCGTGTCGAGCGACTCGTGCACGGCGTCGTCGATGAAGCCGCAGGTGTTGACCACCACCAGATCGGCGCCCTCATAAGTCGGGGCAATGTCGTAACCCTCAGCCCGCAGCTGGGTGAGGATGCGTTCGGAGTCGACGAGCGCCTTCGGGCAGCCGAGGCTTACGAAGCCGACGCGGGGAGCGGATTTCATGGATCGCACCGGCGGAACGGAAGGGGCGCCATGGTACCTTCGGCGGTGCGCAGGGGCCACCGGCCTGCCACCGACGCCCTGGACGGCGCGACCGCCTCGCGCGCGCTATGATCCTGCCATGCGGCTAGATTTCACGAAGATGCACGGCCTGGGCAACGACTTCATCGTCTTTGACGCCCCTCAGCCGGACGCCATACCCACCCCGGCCCGGATTGCAGCACTGGCGGACCGCCACACCGGCATTGGCTTCGACCAGGCCCTGGTACTCGAGCCGCCGCGACGCGCCGATACCGCGGTCTACTACCGGATCTTCAACGCTGACGGCTCCGAGGTTGAGCAGTGTGGCAACGGCGCCCGCTGCGTCGCGGCGCTGGTCACCCGGCGGCTCGGCGCCGGTGCGAGCGAACTGCTGATGGACAGCCCGGCTGGCCTTGTGCGGGCACGCTCACGCGCTGATGGCGAAGTGTCGGTCGCGATGGGCGTCCCAAACTTCACGCCCGCGTCCGTGCCGTTCGTGGCCGACTCCGCGGCGGACGCCTACCTGCTCGACGTCAACGGCGAGCTGCTGGAGATCGGCGCGGTGTCGATAGGCAACCCACACGCGGTGCTGCGGGTCGACACGGTGGCCTCAGCGCCGGTGGACAGGCTCGGCCCCCAGGTGGAAAATCATCGGCGATTTCCGCGACGCACTAACGTCGAGTTTCTGGAGGTCGTTTCGCGCGGCCAGGTGCGCTTGCGCGTATACGAGCGCGGCGTCGGCGAGACGCAGGCCTGCGGGACCGGCGCCTGCGGCGCAGTGGCAGTAGGCCGTCGCCGCGGTTGGCTGGACGAGCTCGTCTACGTCGACCTGCCAGGCGGCCGGCTCACAGTCGAGTGGCGAGGCGACGCAGAACCGATTTGGCTTACCGGACCGACGGCCACGGTCTTTGAAGGACACGTAGAACTATGACGACCCCGCAGCCAAAGTCCGAAGCGATCAAGGCAGCCCGCAGCGACAGTGACGAGACCCGCATCGCCGCCTTTCTCGCCGCCAACCCGGATTTCTTCGACCGTCACTCCGTATTGCTGGGCGATCTGCGGCTACCGCACGCACGCGGCGACGCAAGCACAGTGTCGCTGGTGGAGCGTCAGGTTGAGGTGCTGCGGGTGCGGGTGCGCGACTTCGAAGAGAAGCTGCGCGCGCTGGTCGAAAATGGCCGCGCCAACGATGCACTTGCGACCAAAATGCACCGCCTTGCCTGTCGCCTGATTGGTGCGCGCGACAGCGCCGCGCGGCTCGCGGCGATCGAGTCCAGCCTGCGCGAGGACTTCGGCGCACGCGAGTTCACGCTGCTGGTTTGCTCGGCGATAACGGCAGCGGCGAACCCGCCGCGCTACCTGCGTCAGGTCGCCGCGGATGACGCTGGCCTGAAATCCTTCGATTCGCTGCACGCGACGGGTAAGCCGCGCTGCGGCCGGATCCGCGACATGCAGCGCGACTTTCTGTTCCCATCGGCCGACATCGCGATCGGCTCGGTGGCACTGGTGCCGCTGCGCATCGGCGGGGCCCACGCACTGCTGGCGATCGCATCGCCCGACGCCGACCACTTCAATCCGACGATGAGCACCGACTTCCTCGCCCGCATCGGCGAGCTGGTCGCCACGGCCCTCGATGGCGCGCCGGTCGGCGTCGGCTGACCCCGTCGCACGCACGGAGTGGGACGCGGGCGAGCGCGCCCGCGTCGCGGCGTGGCTGGCAAGCCTTGCGAGCGAACGGCGGCTGAGCCGTCATACGATCGCCGCCTACCGGCGCGACCTCGACGATTTCTTTGACTGGGCCAGCGCCGCGGGACTCGCCTCTTTCGCCACAATCGACTCGCAGCACGTGCGCTCGTTCGCCGCGACCATACATCGGCAAGGGCTCGCGCCACGCTCGATCCAACGTCGCCTGTCCGCTTTACGCACACTATTCCATTGGCTGATCCGCGAGGGCGTGCTCAGTGCAAATCCCGGCATAGAGGTCCGTGCACCAAAGGGCGCACGCCGGCTGCCAGAGGCACTGGACGTTGACCGGATGGCGAAACTGCTGGAGGCGCCGCCACCCGGTGCACCGGCGGACAACGATCTGGAGGCGCGTGACCGTGCGATCGTGGAGCTTTTCTATTCCAGCGGTCTGCGGCTGTCGGAACTGGTGGGCCTGGACCTCGGCGACCTGGACATCGCCGACCGCACCGTGCGCGTGATCGGCAAGGGCAACAAGACCCGCATCGTGCCAGTCGGATCACATGCGCTACGCGCCTATGGCGCCTGGCTCCTGCGCCGCGGCGGACTGGCAGCCATCGACGAGCGGGCCGCATTCGTCGGTCGCAATGGCCGACGGCTGGGAACGCGCGCGGTGCAGTTACGGGTCGAGGCGTGGGCGCGTCGCCGCGGAATCGACGTCAAGGTACATCCGCACCTATTCCGCCACTCGTTTGCGACACACCTGCTGGAATCCAGCCACGACCTGCGCGGCGTGCAGGAACTGCTTGGCCACGCCAACATCTCGACAACCCAGGTTTACACGCACCTGGACTTTCAGCACCTAGCGCAGGTGTATGACAAGGCACACCCGCGCGCACGCCGCCGCTAGAAGCGGGTGCGCAGGCCGAGACCACCGAACAGGCCGCGCGGACCCGCACCATCGCCACGCGAGTCGCCAAGCGACACGTCAACCTCCGTGCCATGACCGAGGTCCGCGGTGCAGGTCGCCACGTAGGCCTTGCCCAGCGTACCGACGTAGTGGTCACGCTGGCGCAGATAGTCCACCGCGAGAATCATGTCGCGGTGGCGCCAGCTGACTCCCGCAGACGCCAACGAGTTGGCAAGGGTCTGCTGATCGCCGATAACAGGCAGCACGAGCTGCTGCAACCGACCTAGCGGACCTATCGCCAACTGCGCGAACTGCGCATTGGCGAAGCTCGCCGACACCCGGGCGCCTTCGGCGGGCAACAGACCACAACTGGCATCCTGATACTGCTCTTTCGTCAACGAGGCGTGTGCGCCCCAGACTCGACCCTGGTAACGACCATCAACGCCCCACCAGGTATTACGGACCTCGCATCGAGCCTGCACTGGCACGAGTTGCGGCCCATTACCCAGATCCAGCGTGGTCAAACCGGAAAAGGGCGCAAAGGTGCTCTTGCGAACGCCCGTCCGGAGTCCGCCGCTGAGCACGCCTACATGGAACGTACCGCCGATCTTCAGCTCGTCCGCCTTGAGGAAATTGGAAATCTGTAGATGACCCACGTCCAGATCCACGCCAGCGCGGCCGAAGCGCTGCGTCACGCCGAAAGACGCCCCCAACGAATCGATCGTGCCGGAATAGCCCTGTGTCAGATCGCCGCGCGACTCGGCACCGTGTCCGCTGGCGCGCAGCGTCGTCGCGCGCAGCAAGTCGTAGGAAACCGCGGAGGTAAAGCCAAAGGCTCGCTGGCGATCACCTTGCACACCGAGCGCAATCGCTACTCGACCCTGGTCGGTCGCACTCTCAGAAGCTTCGTCGTCAGGGCCCGTTGGGGTTTGTGACACAGCATGAGATGGCGTTACCGTCAATGCCCACGCGACGGCGAAGCCGAAGAAAAAAGCCGTGCGCCGCTTCATAACCATCACCTCAACGGAGATCGAACGAATTCGAGTGTTAGTATTTTGCTCCTAATAGCTGGATCGTCCGCGCGACCTAGTTGGTGGTTTTCCGAAATGGTTCAACATGATGCCAAACAGCGACAGCACTCCCACTGAGATCCGCCTGCGGCGGCGCTCGCGCGTCGTCGAGGTCGCCTTCGCCGACGGCACGCGTTATGCGCTGTCGTTCGAGTACCTGCGCGCACACTCACCGTCCGCCGAAGTGCAGGGACACGGCCCCGGTCAGGACGTGCTGCAGATCGCCAAGGAGAACGTCCAGGTCAGCGCCGTCGAGCCGGTAGGGCAGTACGCGGTGCGGCTGGTGTTCGATGATGGCCACGATACCGGCCTGTACACTTGGAAAGTGCTGCACGAGCTAGGCGCCAACCACAGCACGAACTGGGCGCGCTACCTAGAACGGCTGGAGCGGATCGGCTACACCCGCAAGCCCCCAGCCGTCGGCTGAGAGCAATACTTCAGGCCGACGGGATAAAGTCGTCGTCACCCTGCTGCTCGCGCTCGAACAGCAGGAAATCGTAGTAGCCGCAGGTAGTCCCGGAAGGGTAGCGCCGGCAGACGTTCGGCCGCGCCGCGTAGATGGTGCAGCGCCGCTCGTCCTGGTCGAAGAACCGGCAGATCGACTTGTAGACCGTGTCCTTGCGGTGCCGCAGTACCCATTCGTCCGCGTCCTTGGTCTTGTGGTGGAACGTGAACTTCTCGCGGGCGGCATCAGCGCTGAGGCCGAAGTGCTTGGCGAGCCGCGCAATGTCGAAGTCACTGACTTCAATGCGGTCGTAAGAGCAGCAGTATCCGGGACACTTGGAACAGTCGTAACGGGCTTTCATGCATCCCCTCGGCGATCACGGCCGGTCGGACGCCGCGACAGAGCGGCGCGGTCGGCAGTGTAGCCGTCCGGCGCGCCGAATGGCGCACCGGACGGAATCGGCGCGTGCGCCCTGCGGATCAGGGCAGCGTCGGCTCCGGATCCGAGCCTTCAGCGACGCCCTCGAACAGCACCGTCGACAGGTAGCGCTCGCCGGTATCGGTCATCACGGTCAGGATCACGCTGCCCTCCGGGGCCTTCTCGGCGACCTTCAGGGCGGCGGCGAAGTTGCCGCCTGACGAAATGCCGACGAACAACCCTTCCTTCTGGGCGAGCAGCCTTGCGGTCGCGACCGACTCGTCGTCCGTGACCGGGATGTTGTCGTCGAAGATCGTGCGATCGAGCACGGCCGGCACGAAGTCGGGGGTCCAACCCTGGATCTTGTGCGGCTTGAACTCGGCGCCGGCCAGCAGGCGGGCGCCGGCAGGCTCGGTCGTGACGATCTTGATGTCCGGGCGGGCGCACTTGAGCACCTGGCCTACACCGGTCATCGTGCCGCCGGTGCCCCAGCCGCTGACGAAGTAGTCGAGGCGCTTGCCGGCGAAGTCCGACAGGATCTCGGGACCGGTGGTCTGCCGGTGGTAGGCCGGATTGGCCTCGTTCTCGAACTGACGAGCGAGGAACCAGCCGTTCTTCTCGGCCAGGTCCTTGGCTTTCTTGACCATGCCGCTGCCACGCTCGGCGGCCGGCGTCAGGATCACCTTGGCGCCTAGCGCACGCATGATCTTGCGGCGCTCGATCGAGAACGTCTCGACCATCACGGCGACGAACGGGTAGCCCTTGGCGGCAGCCACAAGGGCGAGCGCGATGCCGGTATTGCCCGAGGTGGCCTCGACGATGGTCTGGCCGGGCTTGAGCAGGCCGCGGCGCTCGGCATCCTCGATGATGCCGATGGCGAGCCGGTCCTTGACCGAGCCGCCGGGATTGAAGAACTCGACCTTCACGTACATCGTGACGTGCTTCGGCGCGAGCCGATTGATGCGCACGATCGGGGTACGACCGATCGTCTCGAGGATGTTGTTATAGATCGTCATGAAGCGGCATCCCTACCTGAGGTGTCGAGGAAGGCGACGAGTTTATTGCGACCGGCACGGCGCGGGATCGTCCTGTTGGATCTGGCCCCATAACGATCAGTTCTGGCCAGACGCTAGCCGATACAGGGGGTTACGGCAGAAAATCCCCCCCATGAGCGCGTTCCCCCCCGAGTCCCCCTCCGTCACCTGGCAAGTGCCGCTGCCAAGCCCGTTCCGACTCCAGGCCGGCGGCGAGCTGATAGGCGCGCAGGTGGCAGTGGAGACCTACGGCCAGCTCTCGCCGGCGCGCGACAACGCCATCCTGCTGTTTACTGGGCTGTCCGCCTCGGCGCATGCCGCTTCCCACCCTGGCGACACCTCGTCGGGTTGGTGGGAGTCCATGATCGGCCCGGGCAAGGCCCTGGATACCGACCGCTACTTCGTCATCTCGGTGAACTCGCTGGGCAGCTGCTTCGGCTCGACCGGGCCGGCATCGCTCAATCCGGCCACTGGCCAGCCGTACGGCGGCGATTTCCCGGAGTTGCGCGTCGAGGACATCGCCCGCGCGAGTCAGGCCGCGGTGGATTCCTTCGGAATTGACCAGTTAGCTGCCGCCATCGGCTGCTCGCTAGGCGGCATGACGGTGCTTGCGCATGCGGTCTGCTTCCCGGGTCGTGCGCGGGCGATAGCGTCAATTTCCGGCGCGATGGCTGCAAATGCCGCCGCGATCGCGACACGTAGCCTGCAGCGCGAGATCGTCGGCAGCCTGCTCAAGGCCGGCGCCGAGCCCGAGCGCGTGCAGCAGGCCATGCGCTGGGCGCGCAAGATTGGCGTGCTGTCCTATGTAGGCACCGAGCTGCTCGAGAAGCGCTTCGGTCGCGACCAGACCGAGCCGTTCTCTGGCCACGGCTCTGGCACCGACTTCGAGGTCGAGAGCTGGCTTGAGCATCTGGCGCAAAAATTCGTGCGCCAGTTCGACCCGTGGGCCTACTGGGTCATCTCCCGGGCGATGGACCTGTTTGACTTCGCCGCGCACGGCGCAGCCCCCGAGGGCGACGCCGTCGTACACCGCCACGACGCAACGGATGCGGCGCGCGCGGCAGCGTTCCTGAACCTCGAACGGGCATTGGTCATTGGCGTGCAGGAAGACCGGCTTTTCCCGGTCGATCAGCAGCGGGCGATCGGCGCTGTGCTCAATGCCGGCGGCATCACCACCGATTACGTCGAACTCGCGTCCCCCTACGGCCATGATGCGTTTCTGACCGAGCACACGCTGTTCACGCCGGTGCTGAGGAGCTTCCTCGACGAACTGCGCGTCGCCCTACCCCTCGCCCCCTCGCGTTTCGAGGCCGGGCTGCGCCGCTGAGCGGTCGCCGGCTGCGGCCGGCCGCCATGCGAGGCCGCTCCCCGGGCGGTACAATTGACGGGTTTTCACCCGAGCAGCCCCCCATGACCGGCACCCCGGAACAGTCCGCCACTTCCGACACCGTCGACTTCGGCTACGAGCGCGTCGCGAAGGCGGAAAAGGCCGAGCGCGTACGGGCCGTGTTCGACTCTGTCGCCAGCCGCTACGACATCATGAATGACCTGATGTCGTTCGGCGTGCACCGACTGTGGAAGCGCTTCCTCCTGTCGCAGACGGGTTTGAAGGCCGGCCAGCGGGCGCTGGACGTGGCCGGCGGCACGGGCGACCTGTCGATCGGCATGTCGCGCCAGGTCGGCGCGAGCGGCCGCGTCGTGCTGTCGGACATCAACGAGCAGATGCTCGCGCATGGTCGCGACCGACTGCTCGATGCCGGCGTCGCCGGCAACGTCGAGTTCGTGCAGGCCAACGCCGAGGCGCTGCCGTTCGCGGACCAGTCATTCGACTGCGTCACGATCGGCTTCGGGCTGCGCAACGTCACGGACAAAGCCGCCGCAATCGCCTCGATGTTCCGCGTGCTCAAGCCAGGCGGACAGCTGATGATCCTCGAATTCTCTAAACCCGTCGCCCCCGGCCTCGGCCCGGTCTACGACACCTACAGTTTCAGCGTGCTGCCAGCACTCGGCCGGCTCGTGGCAGGCGACGCGGACAGCTACCGCTACCTGGCCGAATCGATCCGGATGTTCCCGAATCAGGCGACGCTCGCCTCGATGATGACCACCGCCGGCTTTGACGGCGTCCGCTACCACAACCTGACCGGTGGCATCGTCGCGCTGCACCGCGGCTGGCGCTACTGATGGCCGCCGTGAGCCTGACCGCACCGATTGAGGCGCTGTTGAACCGCCACCTGCAGGCCTCGACGCCGGCGCGTGGCATTCTCGCGAACCTGCAGGGCCGTAGCTTTGCACTCGCACTGCAAAGCGGCAACGGAGAGTCGCTGCTACGGCTTCGCCTCGAGGCTCACCTCGACGGTTGCACGGTGGCGACGGGCGAAGCGCCTGCGGATGCAACGGTAAGCGGCACACCATTCGGGCTGGCGGCACTGCTTGCCGGCCGCGCCGAAGGCCGCTATACCTCCGCCGGCGTCACGATCAGTGGCGACGCCGAGGTCGCGGCGAGCTTCGAGAAGCTACTCAAGGCGGCACGACCCGACGTCGAGGCGGAGCTGGCGCGACTGGTCGGCGAAGTGCCCGCGCACTATGCGGCCCGCACCGCTGCGGGCCTGTTCGAATGGGGACGGCGTGCGGCACGTTCATTCGCTCGCAGCTCCAGCGAATACCTCACCGAAGAAAGCCGCGACCTCGTGCCGCGTGCGGAACTCGACGCGCTCCTGGGTGGCGTAGACCACATCCGCGAAGACGTCGACCGCGCTGCGGCGCGACTAGCCCTGCTTGAATCCAGACTCCGGCACAAGGCATCCTAAAAGCGATGATGAGCCTAAGCGTCGCGAGGCGCCTGATCGAGATCCAGCGAGTGCTGGTGCGTCATGGACTGGATGAGTTCGTGACGGCGACCCACCTCTACCGGCCGCTGCGGTTCCTCTACTTCCTGCAGCCGTCGACCTGGTCCGAGCGGCGTCGCGGCGCCTCGCGCGGCGAGCGCCTGCGGCTCGCGCTAGAGGAGCTCGGACCCATCTTCATCAAGTTCGGCCAGGCCGTCTCTACGCGCCGTGACCTGCTGCCGACGGACATCGCCGACGAACTGGCGAAGTTGCAGGACAGGGTGCCGCCTTTCCCGGACGCCGCCGCGCTCGCGGCGATCGAGCGCTCGCTGGGCCAGCCGGTCGATGCCGTATTCGGCTCATTTGAGACCTCGCCGCTCGCCGCCGCATCGATCGCACAGGTGCACGGCGCAACGCTGAAGGACGGCCGCGAGGTTGTCGTCAAGGTGCTGCGCCCAGGCATGCACGTGATCATCCGGCGAGACCTTGAGGTTCTGTACGCCTTCGCTCGCCTCGCCCTCGCCTACGTGCCGGACGCGGCTCGGCTGCGGCCGCTGGAGGTCGTCGGCGAGTATGACAAGACGATCATGGATGAGCTCGACCTGATGCGCGAGGCGGCCAACGCCGCCCAGCTACGGCGAAATTTCGCAGGCTCCCCGCTGCTCTACGTCCCCGAGGTGCATTTCGACCTGTGCCGCAGCGACGTACTGGTGATGGAGCGCATCCGCGGCATCCAGATCAGCAACATGGATCGACTGCGCGAACTGCAGGTCGACTTCCAGAAGCTCGCGGAGCACGGCGTGGAGATCTTCTTCACGCAAATGCTGCATCACAACTTCTTTCACGCCGACATGCACCCGGGCAACATCTTCGTGCTCGCGGACGATCCGAAAAACCCGCGCTATGCCGCGGTCGACTTCGGCATCATCGGCACCCTCGAGCCGCGCGATCTGGAATACATCGCCGGCAATTTCATGGCGTTCTTCGATCGCGACTATAGGCGCATCGCCGAGCTGCACATCGAAAGTGGCTGGGTGCCAGCCGGCGCCCGCGTCAACGAACTCGAAAGCGCCGTACGAACGGTCTGCGAACCTATCTTCCAGAAGCCGCTGGACCAGATTTCCTTCGGCATCGTACTGCTCAGACTGTTCGAGGTCGCACGCCGCTTCCAGATGACCGTGCAGCCGCAGTTGGTGCTGTTGCAAAAGACGCTGCTCAACATCGAGGGGCTGGGCCGCGATCTGTATCCGCAGCTCGACCTGTGGAAGACCGCGCAGCCACTGATGCGCGAGTGGTACCGCCGCCGACTGCGGCCGCGGGCACTACTCAAGGACGCCCGCCATCACCTGCCGGAAGTCATAGAGTCGCTACGCGCAACGCCCCCGCTGCTGCGGCGACTGGTGCGGGAGGCCGAGGCAAGCCCGAAGCTGATCGGCTCGCGGGACGCGAGTCAGATGCTGGTGGCAGAGGCCGTACGAGCCAGCGGCCGTCGCCGCGATCAAACCATCATCGCAGCCACCGTGCTCGCACTCGGCGTGCTGTGGCTGGCAGTCGCGGAGCCTTGGTGGCCTGGCGGACTCGCGGCCGCCGCCGCGGTGGGCTTCTTGCTGGCGCGCCGCTAGCCCCGCGAGGGACCGAGCCTGAGGCGCGCGTAATTCCCCTCTGACATGCGCCGCCCGAGCATCATCTCCAAAGCTCGGTTGCGGTAACGCCAGCAACAGTCGCCGCACCCAGCTCGCTGAGGTAAGCAACCAATGTGGCGGTCGCGCCTGCGTCGAGCCGGTAGCGTGGCATCAACGGGCTCAGCGGGCGACCGTCCAGTCGTATGCCGGTAGCGAATGTCTGCACCAACGAGGCGGGCGTGTACGCGTAGACATTCGGTAGCACGCCGGGCGGATGCGGCAGCTCAGAGTCGCGCTCGTTGACCGGCCCGGAACGAAACAGGTAGCGACCCATGATCGGCGGCACGACCACGTCACCCTCGCGACTGCCGAGGCCACTGGGTCTATGGCACTGGACGCACGCAGCATCCGCTCCGCGGCTCACGACGCCACCGGGTCGTTGCGCCTCCAGCTCGCCGCCGTCCGGCAGGCGACCTGTGAGGTAGAGGGAGGCGCCGTTGGTGTCCTGGCTCGGCGCGGCAATCGCTGCCAGCGACCACGTTGCAAGCAGCAGAAACAGGATCGCGCCGTCTGGCGCTCCGGTTCGCGGCGCGCCGAAGGTCAGCTAGTGCCTGGCGATAAGATCTTGATACTCAGCCAGCAGCTCGTCGGCGCTTGCAAAGCCGTCGAAGCGAACCCACTGCTTGCCATGCGCGGCGCGCATCAGCGTCAGCGGACCGTGGTTCATCTTGTCGCCACGATAGGCGTCGAAGCTGCGCTGCACTGCGACGCTCGCCTCGACCGTGCCGGTGAAATGCTCCCAGTTCGGGCCAGCGTGAAACTTCTGTGCGTACTCGACCAGCCGCGCCGGCGTGTCCTGCTCTGGATCAATCGAGAAGGACACGAGGTGCACCTTGGCCTTCGCGGCGCCGAGCTTCGACTGAAACTGCGCGAACACCTGGCTCGACAGCGGGCAGATGGTCGTGCACGTCGTGTAGATGAAGTTCACCAGCACCGGACGGTCATCACCAATCGCATCCTTCAGCGAAACGGCCTTGCCGTCCTGCCGGACCAGCCGCACGTCGGGTAGCGTGTACTCAATCTCGGAGCGCCGGATCGACTGCGCCGACTGCTGCTGCATCATCTGCCGATGGTGGGCGTGTGGATCTGCAGCGTCGGGGGCATCGGCGCGCGCGAGACCAAATGCTCCGACGAGCGCGAAGACGGCGACCGCCGCGAATGCCCTGATGACAGAAAGACTGGTGGCACTCGAATGGCGGCGTTCACGTACGGTCACGGCGTTCTCCCTCGGCGCAGCTGCAGCCCGGGCGCCGGCGGGAATCGCCACGCGCCTGTGGGCGGTTTCAGGTACCCATTATAACCCGGCCGGCGTAGTCCGCCGCGAACGGACGTCTACGCAGCCGCCCCCCGGCGCGGAAAGCGGGTATATCGCAGTATGATGGGGCTGGCCTTGCCTCATGCTCAGGACCAGAAGGAACTACCGATGCGGTCAATGAAGATTCCCGTCAGGCAACGCGTGATCGCGCTGCTGGTTGCCAGCCTGCTCAGCCAGGCGGCACTCGCCGCAGCGACCGAAAGCGCGACCCCCGCCACGGCAATCGATCCAAGAGCCGCGCCGGTGCCTCCGGAACTCGGCAGCTATCATGTCGGCCTCATGCTCGGCAGCCAGCTGGAGCACAACGGTCTGGCGCCACTGCTGTCGTCCGAGCAACTAATTAAGGGGCTCCGCGACGGTCTGGGTGGCAGGCAGCTCACTGCGGAGGAGCGTGAGCTTGCGTTGCGTTTCATGCGTGACGCCCGCGGCAATCTGGCGCGCAAGAATCAGGCAGCGGCGCTGGAATTCCTGGAGAAGAACGGCAAGCAGCCCGGCATCCTGACGATGCCCTCCGGCCTGCAGTACCGGATCCTCGCCGCCGGCGAGCCGACGGGAAAGTCCCCGTCGCCGACCGACCAGGTCACTGTGCGTTACAAGGCGAGCCTCGCCGATGGCACCGAATTTGATCGCTCGGAAAGCCACGAACGGCCAGCGACGTTTCGCGTCAACACCGTCTTCAAGGGCTGGCAGGAAGCGTTCCAGTCCATGAAGCCGGGCGCAAAGTGGCAGCTATTCGTGCCGCCAGAACTCGGCTATGGCGCCAACTCACCCCCGCAGGTGCCCCCGGGCGCGCTGCTGGTCTATGAGCTGGAACTGCTGAGCGTGGACTCGACGCCGCCGGTCGACGCGAACGGAGTCAAGATCGGGACTGCGCCGAAGGCGCCATCCAAGCCTGCGCCAGCCGTCACGCCGCACTGACCGCTCAGGGCGTCAGCCACTCCCCGTCGGGCACCAGCCGTTTGGCGCCCGACGGATCGAAACGCATGACGTAGCCACCCTTCGAGGCGAACCGCTGGTGAGGCCCCAGGGTTAACCGCGGGTAATAGCCAGTCAGGATGCGGTGCTCAACCGTTTCCTGCAGGCTCTCGATGAGGTAGTCCGGGATGAACGCATCAACCATGTGCTTGAGCGTCTCCGACAGTAGTCCGCAAGCAAGGTACGTATCGGCCTGCACTTGCTCCGCGACCACTTCGATCTTGCGGATCCGAAACCAACCGAGCGCGAAGTCAACGCGCACACGCCGGCGGTCCGACACATCGAATGGATAGGCAATACGGGAGCGTTCGCGCCACTGATCCGGAACCGTGATCGCGTCGAGCCCGCCCATCAGACCGGACAGATACACCGCCCCGGACGGTGGTGGGGATCCCGCCAGCGCCGCAAGGTCTATTGGCCGCAGCCACAACACCGTTGCCAGGCCATCTGCATCGTCACGTAGCGCAGCGACAACTGCGCTGACGGCCGCGCGGGCGGGAATCGCGCGACTGACAACAGTGACGCCACGCGCCTCAAGCTGCTTCGCGAACGCCCGGGCGGCGCCTTCACCGACGTCGCCCACACGATAGATCTGCCGCACGCGCGTCGCCGTGCTTGGCAGGGTCGCGGCGATCATGTCCGCTTCGAGCAGTACGCCGCGCGAGAAGTAGAGGGAGTGAAACTTGCGGTCGCCGTCTGCTGGCGGCTGCTCGAGGTTCGGAAACAGACAGGGGACGGCCTGCTGTTCGCAGAACGCGTCGACCGGTGCCCAATTACTTCCGCCGATGCCGGAGATCACTGCGAACACCGGCTCGGCCGCGAACTTCGTCTGCAGTTGCTCCGTCCAGGTCGAGGCTGGCCCCGTCAGCTCCCAGGTATGCAATACCCAGCGACGGTTCACCCTGAACATGCGCTTGGCGTAAGCGGTAGTGCCGGAGGTCTCCATCGTCTGCGCTGCGGCGCCGCGCGGCGCGATGTTGCGGTCCTCAAAGAAATGTTGCAGCACCTCAAGCACCGCGCGCCGCTTGAGCGGATCGGCATCGGGCGTGACGATGGTCGCAAAGTGCAGCTCAGTGGAGGTTACGCCCGGCACTCGCGACCGCTCTAGACTGCGCAGATGCGTAATCAACGCCGTCATGTCGGCATCGCCAAGCGTGAAGCGCGGCATCAGGTAGCTGAGCGTGTGCCCTTCGGCATCGACGCCCTCGCGGATCGCGCGCGCAAGCGTGGCGTCCGTGTAGGCGGCCCGCTCGAGGCGGGCGCCGGGAATGTACGGCAGTTGCAAATCGGCGGCGGTGCTACGCCCTGGCTCATGGAACAGGAATGCACCGCTAACCGGAGGGATAAGGGTCCGCGCTTCCTTGGCACCAAGGCCGCTTCGCTGGTGGCAATTGACGCACGCCGACACCTCGCCACTGACAGGCTCGGCACCGGCGCGGTTGGCCACGAGCGGCATCCCCGAGCCAAGCACACCATGCAGGTAGATCGCCTCGCCCACCGCCGACCTGGGCGGCCCCGATGGCTCTGGCCGCACCCGTGCCGCGTACCCAGGCGGCGCAGCCAGCAGGCCAAGCGCCAACGCGCCGGCCAGGATTCGGCGCAAAAACTTCATGCGCTCACGGGTTCTACGCCCCGGGCACGGAAGATGGCACACGAATGGGGCCGCCCCGCCGCACCGGCGACGACGGCGGCATGAAAGCGCCATCCTCGAGCTTGGGGTTCACCATCACTCGGTCAATCACCAGACTATCTGCGGCCTCAGCGACCGGCTTGTCGCTTGCGCCGCTCACTTCGATGCGGCGCGCTAACTGCAGCCCGTCGAAGGCCGCGTAGTCCCGGTAGTACACCGACACGGGCCGCCCCGCGACCAGCGGATTAGTCGCCGGGCGGTCGTAGCGCAGTTCGAGGTTCGTCGCGACGTCGATCCAGACTTTGCGCTCTGCACCAGACGGCAGAGTCAGCGACAGCCGGTAAGCCTTGTGTCCCTCAACGCTATCGATGCCGTCGAGGCCAGCGGTGACGCCCTTGGCCTGATAGTCGATCAGTGGGCCATCAATGACGAACTCGGTCTTGGCGAATTTTACTTCCTCGGGCGAGAACGGCTTCGTCTCCGGGCGGCCGTCACCGGCCGGGCGGACCTTCCAGCCCTTATTGCCGTCAAAAATTCGCGTGAACTGGCTGAACTGTTCCTTGAGCTCGAAGCGCGTCAGGTTCGGGCGCTTGAGCTGCATCACGAACGGCACGCGTTGACCTTCCTTTTGGCCCGCGCGCTCCAGGTGGCCTAGCCAGACCATCGTCTCGACCCGCCGCCAAGCCTCGACACCACCGCGGGCAGCCACATTGCGCTCGATGACCTCAGCAGCGGTCTTAGCTGCCACCGGAACCGGCGGCGCAGGCTTCGCGGCCCATGCCGAGCCGCCGACGCCGGCGAGTACGGCCGCCACTAGCAGGCGGCGCATATCAGGGCTTCTTCGTGCCGTCGCCGACGACCGCGCCGGCCTTCGGCTTGCTGAACAGCGCGTCGTCGAGCGACTCGTTGACAGTGACCTTGGTCACGGTCATGCGGTAAGGCTCTGCGTTCTTCACGCCCTCCACGACCGTTTCCTGCAAGTGCGGAACAACCAGACCATGCTCGTTCTTGTAGTCGCGGAAATAGATTACGACATCGTGCATCTTGCCGTCGATCTTGCGCGGCTCGCCGTCCATCTTGACCTGCAGGAACGTATTCGTGTCGATCCAGACGTGATGCTTTTCGCCATCTCGACGCTTGAGCACGAGCTTGTACGCCGCATGCCCCTCGACGGGTTCGGTGCCGGCAATCGTAATCTGGGTGCCCTTGGCTACGTAATCGACGAGCGCGCCGTCAAGCTCCTCGCTCGCAGCAGCCGCCTTCGCTTCGGCGGGCGTGTAATCCTCCGTCTCGTTGCGATTGAGGAACGGTCGCAGCTTCCAGCCCTGCGTTCCGTCATAAACCTGCACGGAGGTCTGCCCCTTGAAGGTGATCTCCAAACGGCTCTTGTGGCCCCGCTTTTGCTTGAGCACGTACGGCAGCTGATGATTGGGTTTGCCGCCAGCGTCGAGCTGACCCTCAGTCGTGAGTGTCTTGACGCCACGCCAGGCGGAGAGTCCACCCTGGGCTGCGATGCTCTTTTCGATGATCTGCTCGGCGCCGAGGTTAGCTGCGGCCGCATGCGCGCCAGTGGCGGCAACCAGCGACAGCAGGCCGCCGGCAATCAGGGAGGTACGGGTCATGGCTTCAGTCCTTTGAATCGCGTTTTGTTCACTCGACGACGAGACCGTCGGCGTGGAATTTCCCGATGATGACGTTGACTCTGTCTCCCCTTCGGACGAGGTTGCCCTTGTTCGAGAAGACCATCCAATATTCTTCATTAACCTTGTCGGTATGCAGCTGACGCAACTGGCCGACCTGCTCCATGGTCGGCACCGACAGAACGGCACCGCTGTGCGGCGAGAACAATGTCGGGGTGAACTCGTGGTCCCCCAGCGCCTTGGCAAGCTTCGGCTCGACCACGCGGAAGTTGAAACGGATCAGCTGACCTGAAAGCGTGTAACTGACCTTCAGTTTGTCGATACCCCAGGTCGCTCGGTAGTAGTCGCGCGCACGCGGGTTCGATTTCATGCCGTGATACGGTGAACTTTGGGCGGCGAGCGGCATTGGTGGCGCCTTGACCGGCGCCGTCGGGATGCCCAGCCCACGGCGCGCCGGCGGTGCCGGTGCTTCAGCCGCGGGCGCCGAGCCCACGGCATCGGTCGGTGCCAGGACTTCAGTTTCGGTCGCGTTGACGGGCGCCGCAACGCCGGACATTAGTGCGACGCAGACGGCTGCAATCGCGGCGGCGCCGCGTGAGCACGGAGCGAAGGCGTTGTGGCAGCGCATTAGTGGCGCTTGGCCAGCCCGCGCGCAGCGCGGGTCTTTCCTGTCGAGTGACCGGGCGTTGGCGTCGAACCCCCCGTGGCCTGAGGTCCTCTGGCGTGCTCTGCCGCCGCGCGCGCGTAGGGAGAGTGGCCTGGGTCGCGTTGTGTCGGGGCCAGCTTGGACGCGTTCGAGGCGTGCGCGGCAGCCGGTGCCGGCGAGGATGTGGCAGCGGCGGCGGCAAGCGCAGGGGCGGCTACCAGCGCGAACGCCAACACAGCCGCGGCAGTCACAAGCGCGTGGGGCAGGACGGGGGTTAGCGTCATTCGCGACATACGGAAATTCCTCGAATAAATCGGCTCAGCCAGCGCTTTTGACCGCGCCATCGCAGCCGTGTTCCACTGAAATGCCCCGTGGCAGTAGTTATTTCTTCTGTGTCGCGCGCATCCACCGCTCGACGTCGGCCGGCCCTGAGTCGGGGGCCGGCGGTGCGGGGGGCTTCGGCGGGTTGTACTTCGCCTGCTGCTCCGCGGTGAGAATCGCACGGATCTGGTCGCCGGTCCGCTCGGTCACCGCACGGGTCGCCGGTGCGCGCTCCGCTGGCAGCAGCTTTGAGTCGTGCCAGACCTTCTGTACTGCGTCGCGCTGGTCCACGAGAATCTTGTGCAGCTTTTCCCGCTGTGCAGCATCGAGCTCGAGCGCCTTGGCCAGCACCGCAAGCCGGTGCTCGAGTCCATCACCGGCCTGGGCGCGCGGCTTGCGGGGGACGGCAGACGGGGCGTCCGTCGAGGGCGCTATTAGCGCCGCCACCGACTCTGCACCGGCGCCGGGCTGGCCGGCGTGGGACGGGGCGGCGGCAATGGCCGCAACGGCCAGCAAGGCCGCCGCCAGACCCGTTGGCCTGCGCAGTGACACAGCGATGGCTGCCGCCAGCCTCGTGATTGCTCTATGCACCATCGTCACCTTCTCCGTGCGCATTTAATTTGCACATCAGCCCTGACGTACAGGCCGAAGGATAGACCCGCTGCCCTCCACGGGCACATACCCTGCCGTGGCATCAGCTTACAAACAAACGACGGGACATCCAACGCGTACATGCCCGGCCTGAGACTCCCGTCTCAGTCTGCCCCAGCCACAGACCAGAGCGCATGTGGCTCGTCCCCACCGCCCGCCTCGCATCGCTCAGGTGGCGCCAAACTACCTCTGTGCGTGTCGGCTAGCCGCCATCGATGCCAGCCGCTTATGCAAGCGACCGTGGCTTTGCCCCCTCCCTCTTGGAGGCGGGATACGGCTCGATCCTCGACGCCGCTTGAAACTCTCCCTGTCTCCTAGCAGGACCCGCTGCTCGTAATCGGCAACGCCAACCGACGCGAAACAACGACGAACTGCCATGCCTTGTAACAAGTGGCGTCTTCGAACGCCCGGTCGGCGCTCTTGAATCCCTTCAACTTCAGCGGCGCCACGGTGGAGGACGACGCGACGCCGTAAATACCACCACCAGGAAGGGTCAGCAGCTGCCAGTCGACAGCGCCGGTCATCGGGTCCGGATAGAGTTTTCGCAGAAAGTGTCGCGGCACTTCAGAATGTTCGTCCAGAACGAGCTCATGAAGAGCCTGTGGCAGCTGGCCACCATTCTGCTGCGTGAACTGGGTCAGCGCGGCACGATACTGGCCGCCTACCCACAAAAGCTGTGCTTCGCGCTCGCGCCTCGACTCGGTCCGCGCGACGGTACCGACGAGCGCCAGCGTCATGCCAATCAGCGCAACGGAGATAATCACACCGAAGTAGGTGAACCCGCCTTGGCGTCCGACGTGCTGCCTACCACGCGGCATAAGCCGAGCCATCAGGCGCGTTACCCTCGGCGCCGCTATGAACGTCCTTGACGCCCGGCGAATCGACATCGTCGGACTGCACTACAACCCAGGTATCGGCCTTTTTCGTATAAGGATCCACTGGAATCGAGCGCAGATACTTGTCCGTAACGAGCCCTTCTAGCGTCTCCGGGAAGTGCCCCTTGTCAGCGTCGTACTTATCGAGCGCATCACGCATCACCGACAGGTCCTGACGCAGGATCGTCTCGCGCGACTTTTCCAACGAGCTGAAATAGCGCGGCACCGCGATCGCGAGCAGCGTGCCGATAATCGTAAGCACGACTATCAGCTCGATCAGCGTGAACCCGCCACACCGCGGTGCGTTACCAGCTTCGATACGGCGTGCCATCAAGACCTACTCGGGGAGACTGGGAATAGACGTCGTAAACGTCATCGCCGGGCTGGGGACTGTCGGGCGAGCTGGCGTAGCTGCGTAGCGCCCACGTCCTTTCCGGCGGCAACGTACCATCGGGGTTCAACGGATCCCGCGGAATGCGCCGCAGGAAGTAGATCATCTTGGCGTGATCGGGACTCTTGATGTCCTCGACTCCGGCCGCCAGCACTTCAAGGCTCGGTGGATAGCCGGACTTGTCCACCTCTTTCTTAATGCGACCCGTGTCGCCCGCTTCCTTGTAGGCGTCGATCGCCGAGCGGATCTCACGCAACGCAGAACGCAACTGCGTCTCCTTCGCGCGCTGGAGGCCAACCTTGGCCAACGGCGCGGCACCGAGCGCCAGCAGCCCGATGATGGCCACCGTAATCATCAACTCGATCAGCGTAAATCCGCGTTGACGCATCGGGCTACATTCAGGGCTTGATGGAGATATTAAGCGGCGGCGCCGTCGGAATCCCTGCGCCGCCCTGTACGCCAGTCGCCGCCACCCGCGCAGACACGGCGGTGGATGCGCGTGCGGCAAGCGCCCGGAAATGCATCGACAGCAGCGCGCCGCTACCGGAGATGGGAGCGTCCGCGGTGGCCGAAGCATCGATCAGCGCCACGCCGCGTGGCGTCTCTATATGACCCTCGATCGCACCGAGCACGCTGCCACTGCCTGCACTGACAAGTTCGAGCGCGTTTGCGTCGTAGCGAATCTGACCTCGGATCTGCGTCAGTGCGCCGCCCGTGTCCAGCTGCAGGGTGACATCAAACTCGTCACCGACCTTCGACTCGGTGGGGCCGTCCCAAGTCAGTGTCGGCGCTGCAGCTGCCGGCGCCGCGTGCTTCGCGGCCGGCGCAGCAGAGTCCCCCGACGCCGCGGCTGCCGGTGCAGCGGCGCCGGCAACCGGCGGCGCCACGACTGGCGCAGCGGCGATCGGAACCGGCGGCTGCATGGCCGCCTGCATAATCGGATTGGGCACGGCAGGCGCACTATAGTTCGCTGCTCGCGACGCTGCGCCACCAAGACCTTCGACCGTGAAGCCACCGAGTGGCGCACTACGCGCACCGCTTTCCGGGCCGTACCAGAATTCCGTCGTTTCACTCGAAGGGCGACGCTGAGCACGGATGATGCGCGGCGTGACCGCCAGGACGATTTCCGACTTCTCGCGATCGGTCTTGTGGCTACCGAACAGCCGACCAAGTAGCGGCATGTCACCCAGCCCCGGGATCTTGTTCGCCGTGTGCTGATCGGAGTCCTGAATCAGGCCCGCCAGAATCTGCGTTTCGCCATCCTTGAGCTGCAGCAGGGTGTTCGCGTTACGTGTACCGATCTGGTAAGCGACCGTGCCGGACGGGGTCGTAACCTGGTTCAGAATCGAGCTGACTTCCAGCTGCAGCTTGATCGCGACGTCGCCGTCGCGGTGCACGGTCGGCTCGACCTCGAGCGTGAGACCCACTTCGAGGTACTGCACGGAACCAGTAACGACCGCAGACGAGGTCGTCGGTGTCACGCTGTTGGTGATTACCGGTACGCGCTGCCCGATGAGGATCTTCGCCTTCTCATGGTTACGCGAGCGAATGCGTGGGCTGGCGAGAGTGTTAGTGAGCCCAGCCGTCTTCAGTGCGTTAAGAGTCGCGCCGATCGAGGAGACGTTGATCGTCGACTTCCCCTGCTTGGTGAAGTCGGCCAGCGTAAGTCCCTTCCCGCCACCCTGCGGCGTCATATCAAAGCTCGCACCCGCGGGATACTGAATGCCGAGGTTCAGAACGTTGGAGTGCGTGATTTCGAGAACTTCGACCTCGAGCATGACTTCCGCGTCAGGAAGGTCGATTGAGTTGATCAGCTTTTCCGTCATCCGGATCACTTCCGGCGTGTCACGCACGACCAAGGTACCGGTGCGGTCATCGACGAACATCGCCTTCGGATTGACGATCGTCTTGATCAGCGTCTGGACCTGCTTCGGATCGGCATCGCTCAAATAGAAGGTCTTGACGATCTCGTCCTGATAATCCTTCTGCTTGGCGGGCGTATTCGGGTAGATCATGACCATGTTCGACGAGAGCACCTCGCGGGCCAACTGGTTCTGTCCAAGCACGAGGTCGATGGCAGTCTCGATTGGCACGTCCTGCACGAAGATCGTCGTCTTGCCGTCAGCCTTCACGTCCTTGTCGAAGATGAAGTTCACGCCGGTCTGGCGCGAAAGCACCTCGAACACCATCTTGGTGCTGGCATCACGGAACTGCAGCGTGACCGGTCGGTTGTCCTTAGTGCGCAACTTCGGCGTCGCCTGCACTGGCCCGCGGATCTGATCGATCCGCTGTTGCAGCGAAACGGCCGGGCCGAAGCCCGGATCCTCCGCAAGCACTGCGCGCAGCATGGTTTCGGCGTGATCAAGGTCCTTGGCTGCAACGTCCTTCTGCGCCGCGGCAACCGCATCAGTATGACGACGGTCCGCATCGACGCCTTCGACGCCACGCAGCGCGCGATCATTGGCCGGATTGATGGCCAGCACACGCCGGTAGGCAGCAGCCGCCTCCTCCCGCTTGCCGGCGGCGCGAGCCGCATCAGCCTCCGCGATTAGCTTCTGCACGGCCTCCTCGCTACGCGCACGCAGATCAAGCCTAAAGGTCAGGTTGTCCGGCTCCTTCTCGACGGCCTTCTGCAGGCGCGCGACGCCGTCCTCGTAGTTGCCGTGCTCGACAGACTTCATGCCTTCGTGATGCAAGCGGTCAGCCGCACACCCCGTCAGGATGACCGTGCTGGCGCAGAGCGCGGCGGTTAGGAATTTGATTGGTCGACCGATCATGGTGTCGCTCCGATTGCCAGCGCCTGACGCTGGTTGAGGGGCTTATAGTTGAATGTCAGTTGGCCGCCGGTCGCGGACTCAACCTGATAGATCCCGTCGAGCGTATCGCCGACCTTAACGTCGTAGACACGATCGCCGCGGGTAAGAAAGAACACGGTTGCGTCCCCGCCAGGGGTGTAACTACCCAGGAAAACGAAGGGCAGCGGCGGCGCCATCGGCGGCGGTGGCGGCGGTGGCGGCGGGGGCGCCACGTAAGCCGGCGGCGGGGGCGCCACGTACCAGCTGTGCGCGCCAAAAAGGGCACCGGCCCGAGACGCGTCCGCGACCCGGGCGGATTTCGGCACCGCGGCAGCAGCAACAGTCGCCTCAGCGGCCGTCGTAGCGACCGCCTTGGCCGTCACCGAAAGGCCACGCGCGCGCGCGGCTGCGACCACTTTTGCACGAGCGGCCGCAATTTCGGCGGTGCGGGCCATCTGGGCTGCATGCGCCTGCTGGACGCGGTAATACCAAACACCAGCGCCAGTCAGTGCCGCGACCAGAACGACCGCAGCACCAAGCAGTAGGTAGCGGCGCTTCGTTGCCGCAGGTTCAGGCGGCAACGGGAGCAACGGCAGATCGGTCATGGAGCGCTCCGCGTATAGAAGGTCAGCCGCAAGCGGGCCTCTACCTGACCATCGACGATCGTCTTGCGCTCAATATTGAGTTCGGTAATCGACACTGCCGGCAGTGCGACCAGTACAGCGTCAATGAACTGACGAACCTGCGGATACGGACCGATGACCGGGAAAGTCACGTTATAGCGGGTAATGTCGCCGGCCTTGGACAGCGCCATGTCGTATTTGCCGGTATCCAGCGCTAACTTGGCATTGTCAGCCTGGGCGAGCAGCACGCCAAGCAGCGCTGGCATATCGCCACGCGCAGGCAGATGGTGCAGCGCCTGCGCCGCTTCGCTCGCGACCGGCGCGAGCTTCGGTACATTCGCACGCGCCTGGCTGAGTTGCGTACGAAGGGCCGCCGACTCGTCCACAACCTGCATATGCGTCGAGACCAGAAATACGGCGCTCGCGGCTGTCAGGCCGATGCCGATCAGGCCGACGCGACCACTCCGACTCACCTGCCAGGCGAGCAGGGGCGCCCACTCATTGGTGATCCGGGCGGCGAAACGACGCGCCGGGGCCAGCAGCTCAGACCGCCGCGCGGCCGGAACCGGGGGCCTGCTGCTGGTCGGCGCCGGAGCCAGCGCAATGCCGGGCGTATTGGGCTTGGTGAGGCTCACGTACGCCACTCGGCCGCGAGCTTGACACGCACCGGGTGCTCCGGATCGTCCTTCTTCAGCTCATGGCTTTCCAGCATGGGATAGCGCAAAACTTTGCTCTTCTGCAGCCGCTGCAGGTAGGCAAGCGCAGCCGGCAGCGAACGCGCCTCCGCAGTGATGCGCACCGTGTGCTTGGCCGGGTCCGGCTCAACCTGCAGCAGCGACACGGTGGACTCTGAATCCTGTCCGGCGATTTCGAGCTCGCTCAGCAACTGCGACCAGGGAACCGACAGCTCCGCCTCAATCTTGGCGGCATCCTGCTCGGAATGCACGGCGGTCGGCAGCTTCGGCGTACGGCTCGACATCACCCCATTGAGTTCGGCGTCCAGATGATTGCGCACGTTGACCTGAGCATCAAACATCAAGCCCACTGCAATTGCAGCGGCGAGACCGATCGCGCAGAGGGTTCCGCCCAGCAGAGGCGACTGGTGCGGCCCCGCCACGAAGTCGAGATGCAGGGCGGTCGGCGTTCTCATGCATACACCCGCTGCAGCAGAGCCAGCTCGTGTGTCTGATTGCCCGAGTTGCCATCGTCCTCCAACCACTCCAGATCCGTGCCGGTCAGCGTTGCGCCACGACGCATCCAAATCGGGGCGTCGACGAACATGCGGCCTACGCCATGGTTGCCACGGGTCAGTCGACCGAACGCCTGCAGCCGCTCCAGCTCCACAGTCCAGTCGGCTGACAGGCGCGCCATGTGCACGCGATCCCAGGCGCCACGAGTCAGATGAACGGCAGACAGCGAGCCGTCGTCAAGGCTGACAAACCAGGCGTCATCGGCGGGCAAGCGATGGCGCCACGCGTTGAATGCCACAACCAGCTGCGGCTGTAACGAGACCATCTTCAGCCGAGCAGGCAGCAACGCCTCCTCGAGTGCCGAGCGAAGGTTGCTGGGCATCGCACAGGCTACATAGGAGTGGCCGGGCGGCGTGTCGGCGAGCGTGACGTTCCAGTCTGCGACGCCATCCCCGAATGTATCGGAGAGTACATAGCGGGCATGGGTCAAACGCCCCTCGCTGTCGAGCCGTGTACTGGGCCATGGCACGATGCCGTAGCGAGCCCACGGATCGGCGAGCACGACGCGCACCGAGGCGTCTTGCCACGTCGGCTCGGACAGGACCTCCGCCAGTTTGGCGAAAGTCGGGCGAATGTCGCCGAAGTGGCCGTTCGGCACGGCGACTTCCGTAGCGGCGCCAACCTGCGGGCGCAGACCCTTCTCGCGCCTGGCCAATGCGATCTTCCGCGGAGCGATGTAGATCGCTATCTCATCACGCCAGAGCGGTGACACGGTTTGCCTCCAACAGAGTGGTCGCGCCTTGCTTGACGAGGTCCAGCGCTACGGTACGAATGAGTCGCGATCCATTTGCCAAGGCGAGCTCCTTGAGACGCCGCGCCGGCGCGTGCGCGACAATCGCCTCGCGCAACTCGTCGTTCAATACCAGCAACTCGCCGATCGCCTTGCGGCCCTTGTAGCCGGTGCCGCGACAATGCGCGCAGCCGCGGCCGGAGCGGAACGTCCAGTCGGCGACAGCCGGAAGCATCAGGCCCGACTGGGCAATCAGCTCCTGTGACGGCTGCACAGGCTCTGCACACTGTTCGCAGACAATTCGAACCAGGCGCTGCGCAAGAATGCAGTTCAGTGCGGAAACAAAAGCGTAGGCGTCGACCTGCATGTGCGAGAAGCGGCCAAGCACGTCGAATACGTTATTTGCGTGGACGGTCGTAAACACGAGATGGCCGGTTAGCGCGGACTGAATCGCGATCTGGGCAGTCTCAGGATCACGAATTTCGCCAACCATGATCTTGTCGGGATCGTGACGCAGTATCGAACGCAGGCCGCGCGCGAAGGTCAGGCCCTTCTTCTCATTGACAGGGATCTGCAGGACGCCCTGCAGCTGGTACTCGACTGGGTCTTCGATCGTGACGATCTTGTCGTTACCGGTATTGGTTTCCGACAACGCCGCGTACAGCGTCGTGGTCTTGCCGCTGCCCGTCGGGCCGGTGACCAGCATCATGCCGTAAGGCAACTGCGCCAGACGCCGCAGGCGCCGGACAATGTCCTCGTCGAAGCCAAGCCCGCTCAGGCTGAGGCCCTTGAGCTCGTCGGTCAGCGCCTGCTTGTCGAGAATACGCAGCACGGCGTCCTCGCCATGCACGCTCGGGATGATCGAGACGCGGAAGTCGATCGGCCTTCCCTTCAGCGCGAGCTTGAAGCGGCCGTCCTGGGGGACTCGACGCTCAGCGATGTCCAGCTCACTCATGACCTTGATGCGCGAGATGACCTGTTCGCACAGATCCGGACCACCGAGGGTCGCGACGTGCACGAGTACGCCATCAACACGATACCGAACGGCCAGACCGCCGGGGCGGGTCTCGAGGTGAATATCGCTGGCGCCGGCTTTCAACGCGTCATAGACGGTCGAGTGCACGAGCTTCACGACCGGGCTGGAATCGGCGCTGATCGTCGCCAGCGACAGATTTTCGATGTCGCTGTCGACGAGAATCTCGCCCGCGGTGTCCCTGGTCGCGGCGTCCATCGCACGCATGTCCTGCTCGTGCTTGGCAAGGTAAGCGACAATCTCGCCCGGCGCGGCCAAGTACCAGGTCAGCGAGACCTGAACCTGCAACTCGAGCCAGCCACGCAGGGTCGCATCAAATGGGTCGCCGATGACCGCGAGAAATTCCTCGTCGCGGTGGACGATGACACAGCCGCGCCTGCCGCCTTCGGCGGGGCCCAGCACTTCGAAGGCGGGTGCCAGCGTCATGAGAGTGGCGCCGTCCAGCACCGGATAGCGCAACGAGGCGCCAAGCGCCGCGGCCAGCGCGTCGCCATCGAGCCCGGTCGACTCGGCCAGCAAGTCCAGCGGCGAACGCCGCGTGACTGCGGACGAGTCGAGCGCTGCGCGCAGCAGGTGATCGGCAATTGCCGCCGGCACAGGCGCGGCGACGTTCAGTTGCAGTGATTCCGGAGCGGCGCTCATCGGATGCTCCCGGCAAGTTCAAAGATCGGAAAGTACATCAGAACCACCACCAGACCGATTACCAAACCAATGACGGTCATCATGGCCGGCTCGATCAGTCGAGTTGCGATTTCGACCCAGCGTGACAATTCTTCGTCGTAGAACGCCGCGATGCGTTCCATCATTTCGCCCATGTTGCCGCTACGCTCGCCGACGCGGAGCATCCGCTCCGCGACTGGCGTCGTCAGACCCTGGGCTGCGAGGGAGTCTGTCATCGACTTGCCTTCGCGCACTGCGCGTGTGGCAGCGGCCAGCCGGGGCTGGGAGGCCACCGACAGCAGCCCGCGGGTCATTTCAAAAGCGGTAACCACCGGCAGGCCGCCGCGAAGCAGCATGCCGACGGTGCGATAAAGACGCGCCAGCTGGTACAGCTCGATCTGTCGGCCGACAGTCGGAATGCGCGCAACGGCGCGGCCGACAGCGGCACGGAAGCCCGGCTGCATGACGCCGCGGACAAGGAGCACGACCGTGACAATGAATCCGATCAGCATCCCGGTGCCGTGGGCAGCGAGCAGCTGGCCCCATTTCATCAGCATGCGGGACGCGAACGGCAATTCGCCGCCGATGTCTTCGTAGATGCCGCTGAAGCGCGGCACAACGTAGCCGACCAGAAACAGCACGACCAGCGTGCCGGCGCCAAGCAGCACAGCCGGGTAAATGGAAGCGTTGATCAGACGCTTCTTGAGTACGTCAATCTGTTGTTGGTACGCGACGAAGCGACGCAGCGCCTCGGGAATCGCACCACTGCGCTCACTGGCGCGAACAGTTGCGACATACAGTGGCGAGAAGGTGCTCGGAAATTCTCCCACCGCGACGGATAGGCTCTGGCCCTCGTACAGTCGCCGGCGAATGCCCTCCAGTACGTTGCGGATCGCGTCGTCGCGCTCCTTCTCGGTCAGCGCATCAATCGCTTCGACCAGCGACAGTCCCGCTTCGAGCAGAGCGATCAGTTCATTGCTGAACTGAACGAGACTGAGCTTGGTACGACCCAGCGGCGCCAGACGCGAGGAAGTCTCAAGCGCGATGACACGCAGCCCGCGCGCAAGCGCCTGGCGGCGTGCGTCAGCCTCGTCGACCGCGTCCAGCTCGTGGGTCGCGACCGCTCGGGCGGCATCGAGCACTGTGAGACGAAAGCGCATGAAGTTTCAGTTGGTCCAGTTGGTGATATCGGCGTCTTCACCGGTGCCGTCCGGCCGACCGTCCTTGCCCAGCGAGGACAGGTCGAAGTCACCGTGCGTACCGGGGCTCACGTACAGATACGGGCGACCCCATGGGTCCGCCGGGACTCCCTTCTTGAGGTACGGCCCGCCCCAGGTGGTTTCACTGCCGCTGGGCGCAGCCTGCAGCACCGCCAGACCTTCCTCGGACGTCGGGTAGCGCCCCATGTCGAGGCGGAACTGATCCAAGGCCTTGTCGAGTGCGTCGAGCTGCGCCTTGGCGACCTTGACCTGCGACTTGCCTACCTGAGCGAAGTATCGCGGCGCAACAAAGCCCGCCAGCAGGCCGATGATGACCATCACGACCAACAGCTCAAGCAACGTGAAGCCGCGCGAGCGTGAAAGGCTTGAATAAAGACGACGATGCATGCACGCGACTCCAGCAGAAACCCGCCCGACCGCGCCCTCAGGGGCATCAGCAGCCGGAACTGTGACGTCGCTCACGGCGCCTTCTGGCGCAGCCGACGACAGCATTTATGTTAAGCGATGCCACGTCCCGTAGGCCGTGGCCCAAGTCTCAATTCAGGCGAGCGTTAGCCTGGCGCGCCGCTGTTCCTGTCAGCACTGGCCATTCAAGACGAACCAGCGTTCCGCGCCCGGGCGCGCTCGACACTACGCAGCGGCCGCCGCTGCGCTCGGTCCGTTCGCGCAGGCCCCGCAGCCCACGCAGTTCCGGCTGATCCACTAGCCGACGCACATCGCCACTGATGGCGAATCCGCTGCCATCGTCCTGTACCGTGACCGCGAGGGTGCCGTCTTCGAGCCGCATAGCAACCTCGACCCGGCGCGCACCGGCATGGCGGGCGACGTTGTTCAACGCCTCCTGCACCGCGCGGTAAACGTTCGTAGCCAGCATCGGCGGGATGTCGATGTCCTGGACATCGATGACAGTGTCGATCGCGATGTCGGTGTAGACCTCATGCCAGTCGCGGCACAGGCTCGTCACGGCCGAGGCAGCGCCGAGGTCGTCGAGAATCGCCGGACGCAGGTTCATCGAGATGCCGCGCACCTCCTGCATCACCCGCTGCACCCGCTCAACCGCGGATTCCACGACGTCGGCGGCTTCCTTTACCTCCTGCCGGCGAGCGAGCACCTGGGCTCGCTCAAGCGAATACTTAATCGCGGTCAGCGACTGCCCGACCGAATCATGCAAGTCCTGGGCAATACGCTTGCGCTCCTCTTCCTGGGCGCTCATGAGCCTTTCAGACAGACCCTCGAGCTCGCGCTGCGAGGTGCGCAACAGCTCTTCGGCGTCACGACGACGGGCGACCTCATCGCGCAGCGCGCGATTGGTGGCCGTCAACTCGGCGGTGCGCTGCCCAACGCGGCTCTCCAGCGTGTGGTTCAACGTCTTGAGGTCGCGCTCGACGTGGCGCAGCGAGGTGACATTCGAAATCACGAACGCCACACGCTGCCAGGGCAGCGACACTTCTCCGCTGGGATCGGTCGCCACGCTCAGCTCGACGGTGATATCGAGCGCAAGCGTAGGATCATTGAGCTCGAAACCCGTGGAGGTCTTTTCGTTTAGCTCGTCCAGCGCAGCGTTCAATGTGACTCGAAATGCGCACTTTTCATCGCTGCAGGTCGGGTGCAGCACCGCATGAAGATCATGGCCTATAGAGTCCTGCACGGTACCAAGCATCCAGCGCTCAAGGCTGCGGTTCACGCGCACCACGCGACGGCGGCGATCCAACAGACCGACGAGCTCCGGCAACGCATCCGCGGTCCGCTCCCATTCGATCTTTGCGTGGTAGATGGCGGAGAGCGTGCGTGATCGCTCTGCGTCGCCGGCCGTGATGGCGGCGGTCGCGCCGAGGATGCGGCGGGTCATCTCGACGGCAACCTCGCGCAGTTGGCTCTCTGCGTGATCTGGCGGCGCAAGAAACAGCAGCACGTACAGCGGCTCGGTGGGGTCGGGCACAGCACCACAGAAGGCGTGCATGCTGCCTGGCCCAGCAGCCGGGTCAGCAGCGCTGCCAGCGCGCCGCTTGGCGGCGAGTTGCACGACCCGCGTAGGATCGCGCAGCGCCTCGGCAATGGCAGTCACCTCGCGCAGGTGGACCGCACGCATCTGCCAGGCTGCCGGCATGTTGGCGCCGGCCACCGCGCGCAGCGTATCAACGTTAGGCTCGCGCTCGAAGACGACCGCGAGCGAACCGGGGAAAGTATCGACCAGCGCATGGCAGGCTACGTCCGCCAAGCGACGCACCGTCACTGCCGAATCACAGGCAGCGGAAAGTTGCGTAACCAGCCTGACAAGACGCCGCATCATGAAACCAGCCCCCAAATTTCCCTAAAGACGGCCCATCCTGCCGCCGATGCAGGGCATGGCGCTAGTCGGCGGGTCGGGGTGAGAGTTTGCTCTGTATCCGGTAGACCGAGGTAGGGTTTTCCAGTAGGCGCGTAAGGCCCGGGGGATCAGGTCGCCCGGGTCAGGAACTGCTTATACAGGCGCAACACCGCCGGAACGTACTCGCGAGTCTCGCGATAGGGCGGAATCGTCTTGCCGTAGCGATCGACGGCATCTTCGCCGGCGTTGTAAGCCGCCAGGGCGAGCTCGATATTGTTGTTGTACCGCTTGAGCAGGTAGCTCAGGTAGGTCGCCCCCCCGCGTACGTTCTGCTCCGGATCGAACGGATTACCCACGCCGTAGCGACGTGCGGTCGAGGGCAGCAGCTGCATCAGGCCCTGGGCACCGGCCCGCGACACCGCACGCGGGTCGAAGGCCGACTCCACCGCAATGACGGCCCGCACCAGCGCCGGGTGCACGGCTGCAGTACGTGACGCCCTGTCGATCATCCCGGAGTAGGCGGCGGCACGCTCGCGCCAGTTGCCTTTTACCGCTGCGGCCACTGCGCTGTGTTCCGCGTGCGGCTCGGGGGGCGCCTTGATTAAGAGCGCATATCGCGAGTCGTCCGGCATGTTCGTGTAGTGCGTGATCCCCTGCTCGTCCGTGAACGAATAGATATCCGCCCGTGCCCGCGGGGAGCCAGCGAGAAAACACAAAGCCAGCAGGAATGCGCAAGAAATCCGCATGATTGCCACTTTAATGCAACCTGCCCCGCAGATCCTAGGTAGGTAGACCACTTAGGCAGGCGCAGGGTGCTGCCGCAGCCCCCTGGGGGATATCGCAGCGGAATTGCGACCTTGTTCTCAGTATTTGTCGAATTACTACACGATTATGTCGTCAGTCGCAGACAGTAGGGTTTTAATGCAGTGAAATGCAGTAGCCCTGCGGTGCCAGATGTAGGGGGTACAGATAGTGAAGGGAATCGTTATGAGCCAGAAAGAGCCGCTGTTCACAACGCAAGTTGCTGAATTAAATCGTAAAATCAGCGATGGCGCGCGCAACGGCCCCGTCCGCATCATGCTGGTAGATGACCACGCCATTCTGCGCGAAGGCCTTAGCGCCCTGATTGAGCTGGAGCCGGACTTCAAGGTCGTTGGCCAGGCGGGATCGATCCCGGAGGCGGTGGGGGTCGCAACCACCCTGCAGCCGGACCTGATCGTCACCGACCTGTCCCTGCCAGGCACCACCGGCATGCAGGGCATCGTCGAGCTGCGCTCGCGCGCCCCCAATGCCCGGCTGATCGTACTAACCGTGCACAACACCGAAGAATATATCCGCGCCGCCCTGTCGGCCGGTGCGGACGGCTACATCCTCAAGGACGCCAGCCGGCTGGAACTGATCCATGGCATCCGGGCGGTACTCGCCGGGCAACGTCACCTCTGCCCGCGTTCGTCGGCACGCGTGGTGCGCAGCTACCTCGGCGAGGCGCAGCCAACTGCCGCGGCAGTCGTCGGCGTGACCGGTCGCGAACGCGAAATTCTGGGAATGATCGCCGGCGGTCAGTCCAACAAGCGCATCGCCATTGTGCTCAACCGCAGCGTCAAGACGGTCGAGAAGCATCGCGCCAACCTGATGCGCAAGCTTGGCCTGCATAACGTCGCGGACGTTACCCGTTTCGCGCTGCAAAGCGGCCTGTTGCCTGGCGAACAGGACGGGCCCGGTCTCGACGCCTGAGCGCCAGACAAACGCAGGCGAGTAACGACTTGCCTGCGCCGCTCGCCTGATCAGGCGCCGTCAAATCCCGCTGACCTGAGTTCGATCCACGTCGCGGCCATCCGCGCGACACAGCGGCCATCCGCGCCATACAAGGCGGTGCCCGCGCGGCGCTTGCGCCCCTCGGTACCGAGCCGCCAGCCGAGCACGACGCAAGGCTCGCCGACACGGACCTCAGCCTCTACCCGGCCAGCCAGACTGCCGAGCAACATCGGGCGGAAGTCCGGCACCAGCGCAAAATATCCCGGGCAGTCCAGCGCCGCCCACAGGAACTCAGGCCGTACGCGCCCGCGCGTGCCTGCCAATGACGCATCCGGGGTCCAGACCGCAGCGACGCACTCCTGCCCCTCATGAGCGAGTGCGCCTGCAAATACCCGCAAACCGTCGGCACGATCAGGGCCACAGACAAAGCAGCCGGGACAGGGATGCTCGCGCAGCCCGCGGTAGCGCGTCGCAGCCTCCGCGGCCACATCGAAGTTGGGCGCCGTCGGAACGTCGAGCTCCAGCGTCTGCGGCCACGCCGTTGCGATCAGTGTCGCGCCGTCTCGCAGCTCCACGACACCCTGGTCGCCCGCATGAACGGCCAGCGGCAAGTCCAGCGGCGAACGGGCCTGCAGTCGAATCGACACGCTGTCGGTCGCAAAGCCCGCGAGCAGGCCGGCAACGTAGCCGCCGTTGCCCGCCTCGGGCGGGCCGCAATAGCGCGCCGCAACGCGTATCTCCGACAACTGCATCGCAACCCCTGCCCGCGACGGCGAAGACACTGATCATAGCGGCAGACCGCCACGCTACATGAACCGATCGAGACCGGGGATCCAGCGCATCACCGACGCGACGAAACGCTGCCAACCGGTAGAACCCGGCTCGCCGGTCAGGCGCACCGCGCTGCCGTTGAGCTCTCCTCTCCACACGAGCCGGCCCGCGCGCATCCGCGGCGGCTCCAGCGACAGCGACCAGGCCCGATCCGGCCCCATATCCAACTCGACGAACGTCGCCATCGCACCGGCAAGCGCTGGGCTGTCAACCAACACGGCAAGCTCAGTGTTGATCAGTGCGGAACGCGGGTCGATGTTGAAGCTACCGACCCAGGTTAGCTCGCGGTCTATCACCATGACCTTCGAGTGCAGCGAGTTGCCGCTGCCCATGCGCTTGAAGAAACGCCTTTCGCCCTTGCGCTGGCGCGCATCGGCCTGGAACTCGTACAACTCGACGCCGGCGGCCAGCAACTCGCGCCGGCGCTTGGCATACGAAGCATGCACTGGCACGACATCCGTCGAGGCGAGTGAATTGGTCAGCGCGCGCACCCTCACCCCTGCCTCAGCGCGCGCCGCGATCAGATCAGCACCGCGCTTGAGCGGCACGAAGTAGGCCGACTCCAACAATACCTCGCGCCTCGCGCTGGCCCACAGGGAGTAGACGCGTGCGAGCAAGGGTGAGGCGGCATTGCGGCTCTCGTCGATTTTTTCCGGCGGATCCGCGAGCAGCTCTGCGCGGCCCCAGTAGGGGAACTGCGCGCCGTGCACGAGCTGGTGGATCTCTTCGCGCACCGGCTCGTACTGCTCGCGGAACTCGTCAACCGTGCTGGCCTGTTGGGTGAGCTCCCCGGCCACCGCATCGGCCTCCGCCAAAGTCGGCGTTCGGGCCAGGAATGCCTCGATCGGGATCGCCCACGGACTGTTCCAGTAGTTGTCAAAGCTCGCCACCGAATCTGTCGCGATGGGGCCAGCGCCGAGCAGCTCCAGGTCACTGAAGTTAACACTGCGGTTGAGGTCAAAATAGTTGTCACTGATATTGCGCCCGCCGACAACAACCAGCTGCGAGTCGACTGCGAAGATCTTGTTGTGCATGCGTCGCTGCACCCGCCCGAAGCTGGTCAGGAACTCCAGCGGACGCAGCCAGCGGATTCTGTTGTGGTACGGGTTGAAAACCCGCACCGCGAGGTTCGGATGACCAGTCAGGGTCGCGAGCCGGTCCTCGCTGCGCGTCAAGTTGTTGTCATCAACCAGCACGCGGACGCGGACGCCGCGGCGTGCAGCTGCAATCAGTCGGGCCGCAAGCACGATGCCGGACGCATCGGCCTCGTAGATGTAGTACTGCACATCCAGCGTCTGCTCGGCGACGTCGGCAAGCGCTGCGCGCGCAAGAAACGCCAGCGCCCCATACTGCAGCGGCACGAAGCCGGATTCGCCGGGATGCGCGGCAAGCGCCGGGGCGAGCGCCCGCGTGAGCGCTGAACCCGCGTCGGGCGCCACGGCGTAGCTGGTCGGGCGAGGAACGTCGATGCGGTACGTGGCGGATCCACTCAGGACGAGAATGAAAGCGAGACAGGCCCGGCGCGCGCAATCCCGGCTAAATGGCGCAGGTCAGGCTTCGTCGTCGCGCCCGGGAGCCGAGCCGTACGCCACCCGGTGACGCTGCGCGGTGCTGTCGCGCCAGAAGCGCTCCATTTCCAGGAATGTGAAGGCCGCCGACCACGAGATCAGCGTGAAACCGACCAGCGCTTCCATGCCGACGAAGAAGCGGATCGAACCGGACGGCACAAAGTCGCCAAGGCCCAGCGTCGTATAGATAGATGCCGAGAAATAGACATAGTCGAGCAGCCCGTCGGTCTGCGTCGTCGGGCCATGCAGGGCGCCGTAGCCATCGCAGTTCAGCAGCAACTCGTAACCGAACCCGAAGATCCATATCTCAGCGACCGCCAGCGCAAGCAGCGCGAACACCAGCACCAGAATCCGCCGCCGCCGCTTGCCATGAAAGCGCAGCAAGAGCAGGGATAATAAACGCAACGTCTCGTAGTGCAGCAGTACGCAAGAGCTCACCAGCAACATCGTCGTGACCACGACGACGAACGAAATCAGTGAGAGCAGCGGAGCGGTCGCCATCGGCACATAGCCCGCCGCCGCCAACGCGGGGGTCGTCGCGCAGACGGCGAACCAGACCAAGACGACGAAACGCGCAACGAACGGCTTCATGGGGGGAAGTGTCGCGCAGTACCGCGGCGAAGTCACTTCAAGGCCAGACAGTGGCTTCTTCGGCGAAGCGCGGCGACTGGACCGGCAGCACGCAGAAGCGCTGCCCCGTAGGCGCCTCAAGTACCCAGAAGTCGCGCACCTGCTGCACTCGCTTGGCGCCCAGCGCCTCCAGGCGGCAGACCTCGGCCTCAAGGTCATCCGTCTCGAGATCCAGGTGCACGCGGCTGGGATGGTCGACAAGCTGCACCTCCACATGCAGGCGCGCGTGCGGATCGTCGAGCGCGGAGTAGCTCAGGCCCTCGACGCCGGGCAGCGCACGCACGGCCCGCCCGAGGGCGCCAGCCCAAAACCGCGACGCAGCGGCCAGATCATCCGTCTGACAGTCGACGATGAACCCGGCCAGGCGACTGCGGTGCATGTGTGGGCCGTCAGCCAGCCAGACGCAGGCCGCGCAGGAAGGCGACCGGATCCTCGCCGCGCTCCAGCACCTCGACCAGCGCCGAGCCCACGATGACCCCGTCCACCTGGTCGCGTAAGCGCTCGACCTGCTCGCGGCCGCGGATACCGAAGCCGGCACAGACGGGGATCGGGGCCAGCGATTTGACCAGACGCAGATAGTCGAGAACCTCGTCGGGCACAGACACCGCCTTGCCGGTCGTGCCGGTCATCGTGACCGCGTAGATGAAGCCCTGCGCTTCACGGCACAGCATCGCAATGCGCTCGGGCGGCGTTACCGGCGTTACCATCTGCACGAGGCCGACGCCCTCCGCCTGAAGTGCGCTCTTGAGGTCGGCGCATTCCTCGAACGGCAGGTCCGGCACGATGAAGCCCGCAACACCGGCGGCGCGTGCCGCGCCAGGCAGCCGGTCCAGGCCATAGGCCAGCAGCGGGTTCAGGTAGCTCATCAGCAGCAACGGTGCCACCGGGCGCGGCCGCATCGCCGTCAGTTCCGCAAGGATCCAGCGCAGCGACACGCCCTGCACCAGCGCAGCATGGCTCGCGCGCTGGATGGTCATGCCGTCCGCCATCGGGTCGGTGAATGGCACACCGATCTCGACCACGTCGGCGGCCGACGCCACCCGCGCGAGGTCCGCGGTAAAACGGGCGCGCTCGGGAAAGCCCGCCGTCATGAACGCGACCAGAGCCGGCTCGCCGCGCGCTTTCGCTGCGCGGATCGCCGCGCCAATTGTCTCGTGGCCAGTCGCACCGGTGCCGTTGGCAGTGGTCATCACAGCTTCCCCTTCAGCAGCGTGCGTTGCAGCGTCGGCATGTCCTTGTCGCCACGTCCGGAAAGGCAGACCAGAATCCGTGAACCGGGGTTCTTTGCCGCCCACTTGCGGGCGCCGCAGAACGCATGCGCCGACTCGATTGCAGCAAGGATACCTTCGGTTTCGCAGCACTCCGCCAGTGACTCCAGGGCCTCGTCGTCGGTCGCCGAATCGTACTGCACACGACCGGCCGACATCAGAAACGCATGCTCCGGCGCAACGCCCGGATAATCGAGACCGGCGGACACCGAATGGGTCTCCTGGATCTGGCCGTTCTCGTCCTGCAGCAACATCGAGTAGCAGCCCTGCAGCACACCCGGCCTACCCAGCGTCAGCGTCGCCGAGTTGTCGCCAAGCGCAGGGCCGCGACCGCCCGCCTCGACGCCGATCAGGCGAACATCGCGATCAGCGATGAACGGATGGAACATGCCGATCGAATTCGAGCCGCCGCCAACGCAGGCGAACACTGCGTCCGGCAGGCCGCCTGCCTGGCGGATCATCTGCTCGCGGGCTTCCCGCCCAATGACCGACTGCAGTTCGCGCACCATATAAGGATAGGGATGGGGACCGATCGCCGAACCGATCAGGTAGTAGGTTCCGTTGGGATCGGCAACCCAGTCGCGCAGCGCCTCGTCGATCGCGGCGCGCAAAGTCTGGTCGCCACCCGTCACCGGCACCACCGTCGCGCCAAGCAGTTTCATGCGGCCGACATTCGGCGCCTGACGCTCGCAGTCAACGGCACCCATGTAGACGGTGCACGGCAGGCCCAGGCGTGCACATGCCGCCGCGGTCGCCACGCCATGCTGGCCCGCGCCGGTCTCGGCAACAATGCGCCTGGCGCCGAGCCGCTTTGCCAGCAGTGCCTGGCCGATGGCGTTGTTGATCTTGTGGGCGCCGGTATGCGCCAAGTCCTCGCGCTTGAACCACACCTGCGCGCCCCAACGCGACGACAGCGTCGGTGCCGGGCTCAGCGGCGTGGGACGCCCCACCCACTGCGACAACTGTGCGTTCAGCTCAGCAAGAAAATCCGGGTCGCGCAGCCATCGCGTGACGCCGGCAGCAAGTCGATCGAGCGCCGGCACCAGCGTCTCGGGCACGTAACGACCGCCGTACGGACCGAAGCGCCCGCGCGCATCGGGAAACTCGCCGGCCAGCTCGCGCTTCATCAGCGCTTCGGCCTCGCCTGCTTCAAATAGGATTGCCATCGTCTCTACTCCAGAATTTTCGCACCAATCACGACGCGAACGCGGCGCGAGCGGCTGTCACGAACTCACGAATCCGCTCTGGATCCTTGCGACCGGGAGCAGTTTCTACGCCGGTGGACACATCGACGCCAAACGGCTGTACCTGCGAGATTGCAGCGGCGACATTCGCCGGGGTGAGCCCCCCGGCAAGCACCAGCTGCGTACGCGACGCAAACACGCGCGCTTCCTCCCAGTCGGCAACCGCCCCGCGTCCGCTCTCGGCGCTTTCATACAGGCAGCGCGCCGGCATACCCGCCGGCAAGATAGCGCCGGTCCGCAGCACCGGCAGACGCACAAGCCCTGGCGGCAGCAGCAGACGCTCGAAGTCTTCGGCATCGGTCTGCAGCGCGTCCGGCTCGAACTCCTCAAGGATGTCGTCGATCGCCTGCTGGCTCGGATTACGCGTCACCGCGATGCACTGAATGCTCGACGGCAGTGCCATCGCGAGCAACGCGGCGATCATGGGTTCGACATGACGTGGCGAACCGGGATGGAACACGAAGCCGACCGCGTCGACACCGGCGGCAACGGCCGTCGCAACCGCCTTGTCGGAGTTCAAGCCGCAGATCTTGATCCAGCCACTCATCTGCTACTCTCCAGTTCGTGCCGCGGCACGGCCGCTGGCAATCATCTGCCGACCCAGCGCCGCCGGATCGGGCGCCGACATCAGCGCCGTGCCCACCAGTGCCAGCGTATAGCCGGCCGCAGCCAGCCGCGCGGCGTCGTCCGCGCTCGCAAGTCCACTCTCCGCCACCCGCGGATAGGCACGCGGCAGCACGCCAGCCAGCGCCTCGAGCCGCTCAGGCACGACCGCTAACGTAGTCAGATCGCGACTGTTGACGCCAATCAGGCAGTGACCAGGCGCGCCGGCCCAGCTGGCGGCGACCACGCGTGCAACCTCGATATCAGCCGCATCGAATGCCTCGAGCAGCACGAACAGGCCCAGTACCGCGGCCTCGGCGACCATGCCCTCGAGATCCGCGCGCGCCAGCATTCGCACGATCAGCAACGCGCCGCCCGCGCCTGCGGCACGCGCTTCGAGCAACTGGTACGGCTCTACCAGGAAGTCCTTGCGCATGGCCGGCACACCGAGTGGCCGCAACGCGGTGGCCGCTCGGGCCAGATGCTCGAGGCTGCCGTCGAAGCGCTCGGGTTCGGTCAGCACCGAGACGATTGCAGCGCCCGCGTCCGCGTAAGCGCGCACGCGGGCCTCGAGTTCGTCCGGGCGCGCCGACAACAGACCCAACGCGGGTGAGCGTAGTTTTAGCTCGGCAATCAGATCGAAGCGGCCGTCGAGGACGAGCGGCGGCGGCGCCAGCGTTGTGAGCGCCCGCGCGCGCAATACGGCTTCGGTCTCGTGGGCGCGAGCAGCTGCGGTGCGCTCAGCGCTCGAGCGCGCCATGCCGGCGAGGAAGTCCCCAGCACTGGCAGCGCTCATCGCGGCCGCCGCGAAAAGGCCGCGAGCGAGGCGAGCAACGCCGCGGCGGCGCCGGAGTCGATCGCGGCCCGCGCACGCGCAACACCTGCATGCGGCCCCTCGACCAGCCCGACTACCTCGAGCGCGAGCGAAGCCCCCATCAGCAGCGCATCGCGGTGAGCGCCAATATCAGCGCCTTCCAGCACCGCACGCAGCGCCGCGGCATTGTGCGCGGCGTCACCGCCGCGAAGATCCTCGGCCGAGCAAGGCGGCAAACCGTAATCCGCCGCCGTCCGCGTACTCTGCGTCCAGCCGCCACCGCGCACGTCGTAAAGAACGAATGGGCCCACCGGCGTCGGCTCATCCCAGCCCGGCTCGCCATGCACGACGAAGGCGCGTTCCAGCGGCAAGCCCGCGAGCGTGTCTGCCATCAGTCGCGCAGCGTCGTGACTGTATGCGCCGATTACGTGGAACGGCGGCGAGGAGGGGTTTGTGAGTGGCCCGAGCATGTTGAACACCGTGCGGATGCCAAGCGCAGCACGTATCGGGGCAATCGCCTTCATCGCCGGGTGGTAGTGCGGGGCGAACAGGAACGTGAAGCCGGTTGCCGCGAGGCACGCGCCGGCGTCCCGTTCGTCCAACGGCAGCACGAGGCCCAGTTGCTCGAGCACGTCGGCACTGCCGGAGCGGCTGGAGACGGAGCGGTTGCCATGCTTCGCCACGCGCGCACCAGCGGCAACCGCCAGCAGCGCCGTGCCGGTCGACAGGTTGAACGAGTGCGACGAGTCGCCGCCAGTGCCGACGATATCAACGGTCGGCCCTACCTCCGGCAGTTCCGGGCGGCGCGCCAACGCGCGCATGCCGCGGGCAAAGCCCCGCAACTCGTCGGCAGTCACACCCTTCGCGCGTAGCGCTGCGAGCAGGGCACCCGCCATCGCAGGCGCGACCTTGCTCGAAGTCAGCGCGACCAACAGGTCGTAGGAGTCCGCTTCCGATAGCGCTCGGCCGTCGACCAGCGACTCAAGGGCGCTGCGCAGCAGGGAGGATGCCTGGGTCAAGACGCGCGTCCTCCGGACATGCGCAGAAAGTTTGCCATCAGCGCCGGGCCATCGGGCGTGAGCACGCTCTCCGGATGAAACTGCACGCCTTCGACTGCCAGCGTCGCATGGCGCAGCCCCATGATCTCGCCCTCGGCGCTGCGCGCCGTGACGATCAGCTCGGCTGGCATCGACTCGGGCTCGGCGACCAGCGAGTGATAGCGACCGACCTCGAGCGGATGCGGCAACCCGGCAAATACCCCGCGGCCGTCGTGCTCGATGCGGGATGTCTTGCCGTGCATCAAGCGCCAGTTGCGCACGACCTTGCCACCGAACACCTCGGTGATCGACTGGTGTCCGAGGCAGACACCGAGCACCGGAATGCGGCCCGCGAAGTGGCGAATCATTCGCATCGAAATGCCCGCATCGTGCGGCGTGCCAGGCCCTGGTGAAATGCACAGGTGGCTGGGCGCGATCTGGTCGGCGAGCTCGAGCGTGATCTCGTCGTTGCGATAGACCATCACCTCGGCGCCGAGCACGAGGAACGCCTGCACCAGGTTGTAAGTGAAGGAATCGTAGTTATCGATCAGCAGCAGCCGCGGCGGATTGGCGCTCATGTCAGAGACCCTCCTTCGCCATATCCAACGCACGGCGCATCACCGCGCTCTTGGCAAGGACCTCGTCATGCTCCTTCTCCGGAACGCTGTCAGCCACTACGCCGGCGCCCGCCTGGAACCGGTAGCGGCCCTCGTGGAAGGTGATGGTGCGGATCGTGATCGCGTGGTCCATGTCGCCGCCATGCCCGAAGTAACCGTAAGTGCCGCCATAGAAACCGCGACGCACCGGCTCGAGCTCCTCGATGATCTCCATTGCCCTGACCTTCGGCGCACCGACCAGCGTGCCGGCAGGAAACGAGGCGGCGAACAGGTCAAATGCGTCGCGACCGGGTGCGAGCTGGCCGCGCACACCGCTGACGATGTGCATGACGTGGCTGTAACGCTCGATCACGCGATACGGGTCGACGTGCACGCTGCCTGCGGTCGCAACGCGCCCCAGGTCATTGCGCGCGAGGTCGACCAGCATCACGTGCTCCGCACTCTCCTTGGCATCGGCGAGGAGCTCCTGCGCGAGCGCAAGGTCAAGCGCCTCGGTGGCGCCACGCGGACGGGTGCCCGCGATCGGCCGCAGCTGCGCCGCGCCGCCGGACAAGCGCACCAGCGCCTCGGGCGACGAGCCGACCAGCGTGCGGTCGCCGAGCTCGCAGTAGATCATGTAGGGCGAGGGGTTCAGCAGACGCAGCGCCCGGTACGCCTCGAACGGATCCAGCTCGCAAGCCCCCTCGAACTGCGATGACAGCACGAGCTGATAGACGTCCCCCGCAGCGATGTACTCCTGCACCCGCCGCACGCCGGCCATGTAGGCATCGCGCGACAGGCTGGGCGTCGGCGGCTGCAGACGGGCCGGCGGGCGGCCGATGGTGAGCCCGCCGCGCAGCGCGCGGACAATCTCGCGACGCAGCGCCTGACGCTCTGCCTCGGATCCGGCGTGCAGCAGCGCGATGCCGCGGGTGACATGGTCGAACACCAGGAAAGAACAGGGCGCAAGGTAGCAGGCCTCGGGCATACCGGGCTCTACAGGCAGCCGGCTCGGAACGCGCTCGAAGTAGCGGACGAGATCATAGGCCGCCGCGCCGACCAGACCGCCCGCCAGCGGCACCCCGGGGATGGACGGCAGAGGACGCGGCGCCCGCGCCAGCGCCGCGCGCAGCGCGGCCAGCAGCGCATCCCGGTCGGCGGGCCGTGGCGAGTGCTCGGCCGGCCCGCCGGCGGGACGGACGGTAAGTCCGGTCGCATCCAGGCGAATCTCGAGCGCGTCGCCAAAGCCGATAAACGAGTAACGCGCCTGCCGCTCACCGCCTTCGACGCTTTCCAGCAGAAAGCGCGGCTTAAACGGACGTAGCTTGAGGTACGCCGAAACTGGCGTATCTAGATCGGCTGTGATGTCGAACGGCGGATGCATGGGCTCCTCGTCGTTGGCAGCGGGGAGCGGACGATAAAAAACCCACCCCCGGCGCCAGTCGGAGATGGGTTCGCAGTCTGGCTGATCGTCTTTAAATTAAGCCCGAGACCGGTGCGCCCACTCCGTTGAGAGGCGCCACCAGCAGCTGCAGGCGGAGGTCTGGTCTAGGCTCGGCTTCATAGACGCAGTATCGCCCGCGGGCCGAAAACCGGTCAAGCCGGGCGCCCCGCAGCGACGCCAGTGGCGGCCACCGCGCGGCGCCAGCCGCGGCCCCAATCGAGTAGGATTCCCCCCTAGCCCGCCCGCACACCGCGGCGCCCCGCCCGGCGGCTGTTCCGACCCGCCGCCCCAGTGAGAACCGATGGCCGCGATGCCTGCCCGTTTGTACGGTCCCCGCTACTGGCCAACCTGGCTGGCGCTGGGGTTCGTCCGGCTGGTGCTGCTGCTGCCGTTCCCTGCCCTGCTGGCCGTCGGCCGCGGAATGGGCCGGCTCGCCCGCCGGCTGCCGCTGCCGTACGTGCGAGTCGCCCGCCGCAACATTGAGCTGTGCTTGCCGGAGCTGGACGGCCCGGCCCGCGAGGCGCTGCTGGCGCGCCACTTCGAAAGTCTGGGTATAGGCGTGCTGGAATCGGCCCTGACCTGGTGGTCGAACGACGCGCGGATCGGCTCCCTGTCCGAGGTGCAGGGCCTGGAACATCTGCAGGCTGCGCTCACGCGCGGCAAGGGCGCAATCATCCTGCTGGCTCACTTCACCACGCTGCAGATCGGCGCCCGCATCCTCAACATCCGCATTCCGATCAACGTGCTGTACCGGCCGACCAAGAATGAACTGCTGGCCGCCGTCTCAGGCGGCAGCTTCGGGCGCCAGGCCCGCAAGGCCATCCTGCGCGACGACGTACGCGGGATGATCTCAGCACTCAAGCGCAATGAGATCGTCTGGTACGCGGCTGACCAGAGCTATCGCAAGAAGGGAGCGATGATGGTGCCGTTCTTCGGCATCCCGGCAGCAACCAACGTGTTTACCTCACGCCTGTCGCAAATGACCGGCGCCGCGGTTCTGTACTACTCGAGCGAGCGGCTGCCGGGCACGCGCGGCTGGCGCGCAGTGATCGAGCCGGCGTTCGAGGGCTGGCCGAGCGGGGATGCGGCCGCAGACACCCTGCGCTACCACGCCCGCATCGAGGCCCAGGTACGCCGCCTGCCGGAGCAATACTGGTGGATTCACAAGCGTTTCAAGGGCTTGTCAGCGGACGATCCCGACTACTACGGAAGCGCAAGGACGCGCTGACCCCGCTGCGACAGTTGCGCTAGCAGAGGAGCTGCGGCGAAGTTTCGAGCGCTCATGCCGCGCGCGTTGCCGGGCTGCAGTGGATCGCTCGATATCTGTACGAACTGGGCAATTTCTCGCGCACGCCGCAGCAGGCGGCGCCAGTAAAATCGCGCCAATGCGCGAGACT
>SESH01047193.1_pt1 | contig 65955 bp, 67 predicted proteins | sample 3171561 | NCBI WGS metagenome assembly SESH01 (sample SAMN10866947, study PRJNA518727) | freshwater metagenome | biome: subpolar coniferous forest; feature: holomictic lake; material: water; isolation source: holomictic Lake 442 2011 16.5 m and 2014 13 m | place: Canada: near Kenora, Ontario
CTTCGAACTTGAATGCGCGGCTTAATTCGGCGAATCGTTAAGGCAATTTGTACTGTTTTTCTTCAGTCGCTATATTTATTTATAAGTATAAGCTATTGATTATATTGGTGTGATCCAGGTAATCAGGTTTATTAATGCTATTTTAATCATGTTGTTACGTCGTAAGTGTGCATTGTTCCGGCTCGACCAGCAAAGGTCAGTGAGCAGTAATGATCGGGGAATATCTCCTGTGACAGTACGGGCTTAAATTGACATCTATTGCCAAAACACGGAAACTTCGCACTGTGCCGATTTGACATCAGCTTGCGGGGCACAGGTGGAGAGTAAAAACACTCCACTAAAACATACCAGCTAAAGCGAGGAAACCCGTTTTGGCTAAGCTAAACGGGGTTTTTATTTGGAGTTGCTTTGGCTAATTCTGTCGGTATCGTAAAAGCGCAGCGCGCTGTATTTGACACCCCGCTGACCTTTCGCAGCGGTGCTGTGTTGCCTTGCTATGAGTTGGTGTATGAAACCTACGGCACCTTGAATGAGGACAAGTCCAACGCGATTTTGATCTGCCATGCCTTGTCAGGGCACCATCATGTGGCGGGCTACTATGAAGGCGAGCCGGACAATACCGGCTGGTGGGACAACATGGTAGGCCCGGGAAAGCCGATCAATACCGATAAATTCTTCGTGTTGGGTTTAAACAATCTGGGTGGCTGTCACGGCTCAACCGGCCCCTCTTCGATCAATCCGGAAACAGGCGAGCCCTTTGGTGCGAGTTTCCCTGTGATCACGGTGGAGGATTGGGTTGAATCTCAGGCGCGCCTGGCCGATCGGCTCGAGATTCGCCGTTTTGCTGCTGTGGTCGGTGGCAGTTTAGGCGGTATGCAGGCCTTGCAGTGGTCGTTAGCGTTCCCCGACCGTGTGGCGCATGTGCTGGCGATCGCAAGTGCGCCGCGCCTGACGGCACAGAACATCGCCTTCAATGACGTCGCGCGCAACGCGATTCTGACCGACCCTGATTTTCACGGTGGCAATTATTACCAGCACGGTGTCGTGCCGACACGGGGATTGCGACTGGCACGCATGTTGGGTCACATCACCTACTTGTCGGATGATGCGATGGCGGATAAATTCGGTCGCAATCTGCGCACTGAACAATACAACTACGGTTACGAGGTCGAGTTTCAGATCGAATCTTATTTGCGCTATCAGGGCGACAAATTTGCCGCCTATTTCGACGCGAATACCTATCTGCTGATGACCAAGGCGCTCGATTATTTCGACCCTGCGCACCAAAGTGGCGGTAATCTGAATCAGGCTTTTGCGCACGCGAAGGCGGGTTTTCTGGTGATTTCATTCACGACTGACTGGCGTTTTTCGCCGCAGCGTTCGCGCGAATTGATCCGTCCGCTGCTGCACAACAAGCGTCCGGTCAGTTATGCCGAAATCACCTCCAACCACGGGCATGATTCATTTTTGATGGAGCACCCGCATTACTTCGACGTGGTGCGCGCGTATCTTGCCAATGTCTATTGTGAGGTGACTGCATGAGCATCGAATCGTTAGCCGCAGAACGCCCCGATTTTGCAGCAATTGCGGCCTGGATACCGAAGGGCGCCTCGGTGCTGGATCTGGGGTGCGGGGATGGCAGTTTGCTGCGCTATCTGAAGGAGACTCGCTCCGTGCGCGGCTATGGCGTGGAAATCAGCGATATGGATCTCGTCTCTTGCATCGCCAACGGCGTGAACGTGATCCAGAACGATCTGGATTCCGGCCTGTCGGATTTTGAGGACAATACGTTTGATTTCGTGATTCTGTCGCAGACGCTGCAGGCTACGCGCCACACCGAGGCGCTGATACAGGAAATGCTGCGGGTCGGTCGCGAAGGCATCGTGAGTTTTCCTAACTTCGGTTACTGGAAGAGTCGCCTGAACGTGATGCTGGGCAATATGCCGGTGTCGCGTGAACTGCCCTACCAGTGGTACGACACGCCTAATGTGCACCTGTGTACGCTCAATGATTTTGAGAGTTTTTGCCGCAAGTATTGCGTGAGCATTTCCGCGCGTAGTGTGATGACCGGCGGGCTCGAAGTGGGATTGCTGCCCAATTTGTTGGGTAGCACGGCTGTGTATCGTTTTCAGCGCGGCGTATGAGCGTTTTTCAGCAGCTGTTCACCCGCCGCATGTTGATTTGCGTGTTCACCGGCTTTTCTTCCGGCCTGCCCTTGTATCTGCTGTTCAATTTATTACCGGCCTGGTTGCGCAGCGAACACGTTGATCTGAAAACCATCGGCCTGTTTGCGCTGATTCAGTTTCCCTATACCTGGAAATTCATCTGGTCGCCGTTTCTCGATCGCTATGCGCTACCGATGCTGGGTCGCCGGCGCGGCTGGATGGTGTTGACTCAGCTAGGCCTTTTGGCGGTGATCGCCAGCATGGGTGGATTCTCGCCCGCCAGTCAACTCTCGACCATTGCCTGGTGTGCGACGCTGCTCGCCGTGCTGGGCGCGACGCAAGATATCGTGCTGGACGCTTATCGCCGCGAGCTCTTGTCAGACTCGGAACTGGGGCTGGGCAATGCGGTGCATGTGAATGCCTATCGTGTAGCCGGTCTCGTGCCGGGTTCTTTGTCGCTGATCCTTGCGGATTTTCTGCCCTGGGATCTGGTTTTTATTATCACGGCGCTGTTTATACTGCCGGGGATCGCAATGACGCTGATTATCCGGGAACCAAAAATTGCTGCGGCCCCCAAGACCTTGCGGGAAGCGGTGGTCGAACCGTTCCGTGAATTTATCAACCGGCAGGGGTGGCGGAGCGCAGGGCTTATCCTGGCATTTTTGCTGTTCTACAAATTGGGCGACAGTCTGTGCACCGCACTTGCCACGCCGTTTTATCTGGATATGGGGTTCTCCAAGACCGACATCGGTTTAATCGCCAAGAATGCAGGACTTTGGCCTGCGGTGATCGGCGGTATGCTGGGCGGACTGTGGATGGTGAAAATCGGCATCAACCGTGCCTTGTGGATTTTTGGCGTGGTGCAGGTTTTGGCGATTTTCGGATTCGCCTGGCTCGCCTCCGTCGGGCATCACGCTGAAATCGGCGCACTGGAGCGCACGCAACTGGCGGTGGTAATCGGACTCGAAGCGCTGGGCGTGGGATTGGGCACGGTGGCTTTTGTCGCCTTTATCGCCCGTACGACGCATCCGGCCTACACTGCGACGCAATTTGCGCTGTTCACCAGTTTAATGGCGATGCCGCGCACCTTTGCTAACGCGGCGACCGGCTGGCTGGTGGAATACATGGGCTGGAGCGGATTTTTTCTGCTCTGCGCCGTGATGGCGATTCCCGGCATGTTGCTGCTGCTGAAAGTCGCGCCGTGGAACGAGGATGCCGAAGCCTTGCAGGGGAATTTGGGTCATGCGGATCATTGATCTAAATGGTTGCCGTGTCCCGCCGTCACTGTTGTGAATTCTGCACTGTTCATTGCAATGAGTGCCATTAAGGTTGAGGGAAGTTATATCCGCCTGAGGCCAGTTAAATCGGCCTGGAAAAAGTTAAAACGGTCTGGAAAAAGTTAAAACGGCCTGAGGGAAGTTAAAGCAGCCTGATAAAATTAATCGCAGTCTGCGCAAAGTTATATCCGCATGATAAAACCTCCCGCAGCCTGAGGAAAGTTTTCGTGGTTTGATAAACCTACTTTTCGATAGGCCTATTCAGGGCGAGCGGCGAGTGTCAGGTGTTATTTATTGCAAAAAAGGCGTTCAGTGTTGGGTAGCGCAGCACAACTTTGAGTTCCTGCTTCATGCGCGTATTGCTCAGCCGTCTGGATTCATTCATAAACGACCACATCATCGGTGACACGGCTGTTTTCACCTCGGCACGCGATAGGCGCGGCGCGCGCGGCAGCGTGTAAGCATCGGCCACCGCGTCAAAGTAGTCGCCCATTTTCATCTCATCGTCATCGGTCGCATGATAAATGCGGCAGGGTTTGCCGCGCAGCAGGGCCGCCACCGCGATGCGGGCCAGATCTTCCGCATGGATGTGATTGCTGTAACTATCGTCGCCATCCGCAATGGCAGGCGCGCCTGATTTCAGGCGATCCAGCGGCAGGCGGTCTGCGGTATAGATACCCGGCACCCTGAGGATATTAGCGTTCACGCGGTTAGCTTTTGCCCAGGCGCGGATTTGCCGTTCCGCATCCACCCTTAGTATGCCGCGCATTGATGCCGGATTGACGACTCGCGTTTCGTTGATATGGGCGCCATGACAATCGCCGTACACGCCGCTGGTGCTGATATAAACCAGACGGCGAGGGCAGCTGCCGGCAGATAAAACGCTGAGCAGGTTTCGGGTGCGGGTATCCGTAGATCCTTTGGGCGCCGGCGGCGCAAAGTGCAGCACTGCATCGGCCAGCCCTTTAATGCATGACAAACTTTTTCGGTCATCCAGATCGCCGATGACAGGAATTGCACCCAGTTTACGCAACTGTTCGCCATAGGCCGGATTACGGATCAGCGCATACACGCGGTAGCGGCGGGTGAGGTGAGGGATCGCACGCCGTGCAATGTCCCCGCATCCTGTAATGAGTATTCGTTTCATGATTGAATTATGCGTTAAAATTCAACCTTACGCGTAACGCACTCTAAAACGGCACAGATCATGAACTTTCAGACCACGATACAGCCCAGCGGGCACCAGTTTTCCATCGCCGACAACGAAACTATCCTCGAAGCCGCGCTCAAAAACGGCTATACGCTGCCCTACAGTTGCCGTGACGGCGTATGCGGGGTGTGCAAGGGGAAAGTGTTGCAAGGCCAGATCGAGCACGGTCACGGCAGCGCACTGACGGAGGCTGAAAAAAGTGCCGGCATGGCCTTGTTCTGCTGTGCCAAACCGCAATCGGATCTGATCATCGAATGTCAGGAAGTGAATGCGGTCAGGGATATTCAGGTGAAGACCATGCCCTGCCGCGTGCACAGTATGGAAAAACCCGCGGAAGACGTGATGGTCTTGAAGCTCAAACTGCCGGCCAATGAGCGCCTGCAGTTTTTAGCCGGCCAGTACATCGACATCCTGTTGAAAGATCAAAAGCCCCGCAGTTTCTCGCTGGCCAATGCACCGCATACTGACGAGTTTCTCGAGTTGCATATTCGCAACATCTCAGGCGGCGCATTCACCCATCATGTATTCGAAGAAATGAAAGAGCGCGACATCCTGCGTTTCAAGGGGCCGTTGGGCACCTTCTTCCTGCGCGAAGACTCTGACAAGCCGATTATTTTTGTCGCCTCAGGCACCGGCTTTGCGCCGATCAAGGCGATTATCGAACACGCGCTGTATATCGGCATCAAGCGCCCTATGCATTTCTACTGGGGCGCGCGTAAGCTGTCCGATCTTTACATGCTGGAGATGGCAAAGCAATGGGAGGCGCAAGGCATACAGTTCACGCCGGTGCTGTCCGATGCGCTGCCGGAAGATAACTGGCAGGGTCGCACCGGGTTCGTGCATTGCGCCGTGCTGGAGGACTACAGCGATTTGTCACCGTATGTTGTGTACGCCTGCGGCGCACCGGTCGTTGTCGAAGCCGCTCACACCGACTTCACCACTACCCGCGGCCTGCCGAACGACTCGTTCTTCTCGGATGCCTTCACCTTCGCACCCAAGACGCCGGTAGCAGTGCCTTAATCCTAAAAACTTTTTAATCCACGAAAGTCACGAAACGAATCAATAAGTTACATAAATTCAGTGGGTCGCCTATCAGGTGACAGTGTCAACAACGATAGGTATCTGAATCTGTTCGTGTTTTTTCGTGTGGTTCGTGGACAACAGCTTTTCCCAGGTTAATCCGCCACTCTCAACAGCAAGCCCTTCAGGTACGCGCCTTCGGGGAAGCTGAGCAGCACAGGATGGTCGCCGCTTGCATGCAGGTGGCGAACGATCTGCGCGTCGACCCCCGCATCGAGTGCGGCGCCGGCGATGATCTTCTGGAACAGCTCCTCGCTGATACCGCCCGAACAGGAGTAGGTAAACAGCAAGCCGCCCGGACGCAGCAATTTGAAACCCAGCAGATTGATGTCCTTGTAGCCGCGCGCGGCTTTTTCGGCGAACGCGGCGGTCGGTGCGAACTTTGGCGGATCGAGGATGATCATGTCGAAGGTTTTCCCCTGATCGCGTAGTTTACGCAGCGCGACAAACACATCTGCCTCCTGCCATTCGGCACGCGATTCATCAAGATTGTTGCGGGTCAGGTTATCCGTCGCGATATGCAGGGCTTCGCCTGAGGCATCCATAGACAGTACGGATTTCGCGCCGCCGCGCAAGGCGTACAGCGAGAAGCCGCCCGTGTAGCAGAAGCAATTGAGTACGTCGCGACCTTCAGCCAGCGTTTCGGTCAGTTTGCGGTTGTCGCGCTGGTCCAGATAAAAGCCGGTTTTCTGGCCATCTGCCACATCCACTCGAAAACGCAGGCCGTGCTCGATCACTTCGACCGTGTCGGGTAGCGTGCCGCGCAACACGCCGCAGCGCAACTCCAGCCCTTCGAGCGTGCGCGAGTCCGAATCCGAACGTTCGTAGATGCAGGCGGGGTTGCACAGTTCCTGCAAGATGTCGGCGATCTGTTCGCGCCAGTGCTCTATGCCGGCACTGCCGATCTGCATCACCAGCACATCGCCATATTGATCCACAATTAGCCCGGGCAGTCCGTCCGATTCAGCATGGATCAGGCGCATACCGCTGCTGTCTTTTTGTAAATTCAGTCCGGTGCGGCCTGCAATCGCAGTTGCAATCTTGCGGCGGAAAAAGGCTGTGTCTATCGCCTCCTCCGGATTCCATGACCAGACACGTGCGGTGATTTGTGAGCCTGCGTTGTAGGCGGCCTGCGCGACAAATTTTCCGGTCGAGTCCACAACCTGCAGCGTGTCGCCGCTCACCGGTGTGCCGTCGATACGCTCTATCGCACCGGAAAATACCCAAGGGTGGCGGCGCAGCAATGATTTTTCACGCCCTTCTTTTAAGATGATGGCAGCCTGAGCCGTCGCATCACCTGCAACAGGCACGCTGCGCGACGAGGTGGCCGGTCGCACTTCACGTTGGGTGCGTTTGCGAAAATCGCGATTGCCCTGAGAGGTGCGGTGCGGTGTCGAAGGTGATCTGGTATTCGTTGGTTTGCTCATGGTTTTCTCTTGGCGCGCGGATGCGCGGCGTCGTAAATTTTGCTTAAATATTGAAAATCGAGGTGGGTGTAAACCTGCGTGGTTGAGATGCTGGCGTGTCCTAGCATCTCCTGTACGGCGCGCAAATCTCCCGAGGATTGCAGTACGTGGGTGGCGAACGAGTGGCGCAGCATATGCGGGTGCACGCTGCTGGTGATGCCCTGTTTGATGCCCCATTGCTTCATGCGCAGTTGCACCACACGCGGCGAAATACGTGCGCCTCGCGCCCCGACAAACAGGGCGCTCTCGTCACCATTGGCCAATTGCGGTCGCACAGCGAGCCATTCGTGCAGCGCACTGATGGCACAGCCGCCGAGCGGCACGATGCGGGTCTTGTGGCCTTTGCCGGTCACGCGCACTTCGCCCGCAGTGATGTCTGAGCGTATCGACTCAGCGTCAAGATCGATCAGCTCCATCAGACGCAGGCCGGAAGAATAAAATAGCTCAAACATCGCCTTGTCGCGTATTGAATCAGGCGCATCGGTTGGCAGGTCGACCATGCGGACCGCCTGATCGGGAGACAAGACCTGAGGCAAGGCACGGGCCGACTTCGGTGCGCGCAAGCCCACACAGGGATTGTCGGTAAAACCGTGATCGCGCAGCAGATAGTTGTAAAAGCCGCGCCAGGCCGAGAGCAGGCGTGCGAGCGAACGGCCTCCCAGTCCTGAGCTGTGTAGTTGCCCGATATAGCGCCGGATATGGCCGACTTTTAGATCGGCTAATGCGTGGCCAGCGCTTAGCTCAAACAGATGCGACAGATCGCGTGCATAACTCTCGGCGGTCAGCTTTGAGTAACGGCGCTCACCCAGCAGCCATGCCAGATACCCTTGCAAATACGCATGGTTAGGGTCCTGGCTCATGGCTAGGCGATCAGTGATCGAGGTAAGGGTGCAGCGCGCTGCCTACTGCATCGGCGATGCGTTGCAGGAATACGGTGCCCATTTCAGGATAGAAGCGTTGTTTTTCCTCAGACGCGAGCATCAGCAGGCCGACCGATACGCTGCCGGCATGCAGTGGCAGATAGGCGAAAGAATGCAGCAGGGCGGCACTTTCACCGAACCAGCTGGCCGTGTCGTGCGCGGCCTGATGCAGACAGACGGGTTTGAGCTGTTCGTCGGTAAACATCAGCACTTCCATGCTCGGCGGTGTCACCTGCCACAAATGCATTGCAACATGCGGGACGGAAAAAATTTCGCGCAACAGGTGCGGGATCATTTCCTGCAGCGTGGTCAAGTCGCGTGCGGCGAACAAAGAAACTGTGAATTCATGTACCTTGTTTTGCAGGGCTTCGTTTTCTCTGGCGAATTCGAGCATTTCGTACATCTGTTTTTCCAGCACTCTGTTCTTTTCGCGCAAAGCCAGCAGTTGTCGCTCGCCCAGTGAAATCGTGCGACCGCCATGCGGGTGTGCCAGTGTAATTTGCGCAAGCGTCTCGAGGTGCTCTTCGAAAAATTCCGGGGTGTTCAGCAAATAGTGTGCAACGTCTTCTGAATTCATGCTCATGCCTTATAAGTTAATTTCGCCTGAAAATACGCTGATCGCAGGACCTGTCATCAGCACCGGACTCTCTTCGCCGCGCCACTCGATGCTGAGCGTGCCGCCATGGGTGGCCACAGAGACCGGGCTGTCCAGCTGTCCGCGACGAATGCCGGCGACCACCGCCGCGCAGGCACCGGTGCCGCATGACAGGGTTTCGCCGGAGCCTCGTTCATAGACACGCAGCCGTATATGCTGACGATCCATGATCTGCATGAAGCCTGCGTTGACGCGTTTGGGGAAACTCGCGTGATGCTCGATCAGCGGCCCCAGCGTGCCCACTGCGGCGCTCTCCACATCGTCGACGACTTGCACCGCATGTGGATTACCCATTGAGACGATGCTGACCATCAGTGTTTGATCTGCAACGACCAGCGGCTGCATCACCTCAATCGTGCCGCCTGAAAAGGGAATCCGCGCCTCATCGAAGACCGGCGCACCCATGTTGACGACCACGCGCCCGTCGGCTTCCAGGCGAGGTCTGATCAGGCCGTTGTGGGTTTCGACGACGATTTCAGGTTTGTTAGTCAGCTTCTGGTCATGCACGAAACGCACGAAGCAGCGTGCGCCATTACCGCATTGTTCGACTTCGCCGCCGTCCGCATTGAAAATGCGATAGCGGAAATCTGCACTCACATCATGCGCCTTTTCGACCAGTAAAATCTGGTCGCAACCAACGCCGAAATGACGATCAGCCAGCAGACGCAATTGTTCGGTCGTCAGCGAAATTCGCTGGCGTACGCCGTCCAGCACGACAAAATCATTTCCCGCGCCGTGCATCTTGGTAAATTTCAACAACATTCTTAAACCCCCGCTCTATGTTCTACGCCGTGCCTAAAACAGCCCGTCGTGTGATCGTTGACCATGCCCGTCGCCTGCATCAGCGCGTAGCAGATCGTCGTCCCGACGAACTTGAAACCACGGCGCTTTAATTCGCGGCTCATCGCATCCGATTGTGCGGTACTTGCGGGCACATCTGCGAGGCGGCGCCAGTTGTTCTGTACCGGTTTGCCGTCGACGAATTGCCAGAGAAAACGGTCAAAGCTGCCAAACTCCTCCTGCACGCTGAGAAATTTCTGTGCGTTTATGACAGTCGATTGCACCTTCAGGCGATTTCTCACGATCCCTGCGTCGAGCAACAGCGAGGCTATTTTATCAGTGTCATACGCTGCAATGCGTGCGGCATCGAAATTATCGAAGGCGGCGCGGTAGTTTTCCCGTTTGCGCAAAACCGTAATCCAGCTTAGCCCCGCTTGCGCGCCTTCTAAAATCAAAAATTCGAACAGGCGTTGATCGTCGTGCAGCGGCACGCCCCATTCTGTGTCGTGATAGTGGCAGTATAAGTCATCACTGCCCGCCCAGGCGCATCGCACGGTCATGATAATGCGGCGCGGTCGCGCCAGAGGCAGCGATCCATCACGACGGTCATTCCTGCGTTTTGCGCACGCTGTGCCGCAGCTTCGTTGATGATGCCCTCCTGCAGCCAGATGCGCTTAATGCCGAGCCGGATGCAATCCTCGACTATGGCGGGAATGTGCTCTGCGGCACGAAACACATCGACGATATCGGGCAGCACCGGCAGGCTGTCAAGATCAGGATAAGCCGCCTCCCCCAGCACACAGGTCACCGCGGGTCTGACCGGGATGATCCGATAACCCAACTGCTGCAGCCCCCGCGCGACGCGAAAACTGGGCCGCGCTTCATTGGCTGACAGGCCGATGATTGCAACCGTGCGGATCTGTTGCAGCATCTGAGAAATCGTTGTCGTATCCGGATTGGTAAACATGGCTTTTTTATAAAAATTGTTCGCGCGTCAGGTCATTTGCAGGTGATGGGTGCCGCTCATCACGTCGCGGTCAGCGGTGTGGCGGCTTTCCAGTTTGATTTTGAGGCGTAAGTCGTTGACCGAGTCTGCATTTTTGAGCGCTTCTTCGTAGCTGATGGCGTGAGACTCATACAAATCAAACAGCGCCTGATCGAATGTCTGCATACCCAGTTCGCGGGATTTGGCCATCACGCCCTTGATCGCATGGACGTCACCTTTGAAGATCAGATCGGAGATCAATGGTGAGTTGAGCAGGATTTCCATCGCAGCGGATCGGCCTGAACCATCCTTTTTTGGGATGAGGCGTTGCGAGATCAGTGCCTTGACGTTCAGCGACAGGTCCATCAACAACTGTTCGCGACGTTCTTCAGGGAAGAAATTGATGATGCGGTCGAGCGCCTGATTGGCACTGTTCGCGTGTAGCGTGGCCATACACAGATGGCCTGTTTCGGCGAAGGCGACCGCATACTCCATGGTTTCACGGTCGCGGATTTCGCCGATCAGAATCACATCGGGCGCCTGACGCAGCGTGTTTTTCAGCGCAGCCTGCCAGGATTCTGTATCCACCCCGACTTCGCGGTGCGTGACGATACAGTTGCCGTGTTCATGCACATATTCGACCGGATCTTCGATGGTGATGATGTGGCCATAACTGCTCTGGTTGCGGTGGCCCAGCATGCCGGCGAGCGTGGTGGATTTGCCCGAACCTGTCGCGCCCACCAGGATCACCAGACCGCGCTTGGTCATCACGATGTCTTTGAGGATCTCGGGCATCCCCATCTCGTCGAGATTGGGGATTTTGGTGGTGATGGTCCGCATGACCATGCCGACATGCTGCTGCTGCATGAACACGTTGACGCGGAAGCGCCCGATGCCGTGCGGGCTGATTGCGAAATTGCATTCGTGCGAGGCTTCGAACTCGGCGGTCTGGCGGTCGTTCATAATGCTGCGCGCCAGTTCGCGGGTGTGCTGGTGCGACAGCGGCTGGCTGGAAACCGGCGTCATTTTGCCATCGACCTTGAATGCGGGCGGAAAGCCTGCGGTGATAAATAAGTCAGATGCTTTCTTGCTGGCCATGCCGCGCAACAAATTGTGTATCAGCTCGGTGGCCTGATCTCTTTCCATGCTCATGCTCCAAATAGGGTGACATCGCTTCTAACGACGAAGAATAACTAACGGTTGTTTATTTATCCCGGAAACATATCCTTGTTCATCGCTTTGGTGCGCGCTTCGGCAGGTGAAATCATATTGCTCTTCACCAGATTGGTCAGGCATTGATCCAGTGTCTGCATGCCCATGCCCTGGCCGGTCTGAATCGCAGAATACATCTGCGGCACTTTGGCTTCGCGTATCAGGTTGCGGATAGCGGGTGTGCACATCATGATTTCATGTGCTGCGATGCGGCCTGTGCCGTCCTTGGTCTTGAGCAGCGCTTGGGAAATCACCGCGCGCAAGCTTTCTGACAGCATGGCGCGCACCATTTCCTTTTCATCGGCCGGAAAAACGTCGATGATACGGTCGATTGTTTTGGCCGCTGAACTGGTGTGCAGGGTGCCGAATACCAGATGGCCGGTTTCCGCCGCGGTCATTGCCAGACGTATGGTTTCCAGATCGCGCATTTCACCGACCAGAATTACATCGGGATCTTCACGCAGTGCCGAGCGCAGCGCCGCATTGAAGGACAGCGTATCGCGTCCGACTTCGCGCTGATTGATCAGGCACTTTTTCGATTCGTGCACGAATTCGATCGGATCTTCCACAGTCAGAATATGGCCTTGTTCCTTTTCATTGATGTAATTGACCATCGCAGCCAGGGTGGTGGATTTTCCCGAACCGGTAGGGCCTGTGACCAGCACCAAGCCGCGCGGGAAGCTTGAAATATCGGTAAATATTTTCGGCGCATTCAAGTCCTCCAGACTGAATACCTTGGAGGGAATGGTACGCAGCACGGCCGCCGCACCGCGTTGCTGGATGAAGGCGTTGACGCGGAAACGCGCCAGATTAGGAATCTCGAAGGAAAAATCGACTTCCTTATTCTCCTCGTAAAATTTTCTCTGCCCGTCGTTCATGATGTCGTAAATCATCGCATGAACCTGCTTGTGTTCCATTGCGGGCAAATTGATGCGGCGCATATCGCCGTGTACACGTATCATCGGCGGCAGTCCGGAGGATAGATGCAGGTCGGAGGCTTTGTTCTTGACGCCGAAGGCAAGCAGTTCGGTGATATCCATTATAATGTTCCCGGTGAAAAGGCTGACAGCGGCTAGCCTTGATGAAAAAGCGGATGAGAGATTATGGCAACAATAGCTTCTAATTTGCAAGCTGTGCGCGCAGCAATGGCGGCAGCGGCCGTTTTGGCAGGTCGGACGGCCGATGAAGTCGGTCTGCTCGCTGTCAGCAAGACGTTTCCCGAGGACTTCGTGCGCGCCGCATTTCAGGCGGGTCAGCGGCGCTTTGCCGAAAGCTATCTGCAAGAAGCGTTGGAAAAAATTTCCGAATTGCAGGAGTTGGCGATCGAGTGGCATTTTATCGGGCCTGTGCAAAGCAACAAGACGCGCCCGATTGCCGAGCATTTTTCCTGGGTGCACAGCGTGGACCGCTTAAAAATTGCCGAAAGGCTCTCTGAGCAAAGGCCGGCGACCCTGCCGCCGTTGCAATGCTGTTTACAGGTCAATATTAGTGGTGAGGCGAGCAAGAGCGGGGTGAGTCTGGATGAAGTCAGTCAGTTGGCCCATGAAATTGCCCGCTTGCCGAATTTGCAATTGCGCGGGCTGATGGCGGTGCCGGCGCCGACCGATGATCCGCTCGTTCAGCGCGCCGCCTTTGCACGCTTGCGCGCGCTGTACGATCAGTTGAAAAGCGAGGGCTTGCCGCTCGATACCTTGTCGATGGGCATGTCGCATGATTTTGCGGCTGCGATTGCGGAGGGCGCGACCCTCGTGCGCATCGGATCGGCTATTTTCGGCGCGCGGGATTACGATTAAATTTTAGAATGGACAGGAATTGTGATGAATATTTGTTTTATCGGTGGCGGCAATATGGCGACGGCGCTGATCGGCGGTCTGTTGGGTCGGGGGTTTAGCGCCTCACTTATCAGCGTGGTTGAAATTAACCCGGACAATCGGGCTCGTTTGCAACAGGAATTTGCAGTGCGTGCCGTTGATAATCTGGCAGATGGCGTGGCGGGCAGCGAGCTTATCGTGTTTGCGGTAAAGCCCCAGCAACTAAGGGACGTGGCGCAGCAGTTAGCACCGCTGCTGACAGGACAGTTGCTGCTCTCCATTGCGGCGGGTATTCGTGCCGTGGATCTGGCGCGCTGGGCCGGCAGCCAGAACATCGTTCGCGCGATGCCTAATACGCCGGCGCTGATACAAAGCGGCATGACCGGGATGTATGCGATGCCGGCGGTGGAGGCGGCTCAGCGCGCAGCGGCGCAGAGCATCCTGGCGGCGGTTGGCGAGACGCTTTGGCTGAAGGAGGAGGCGATGATCGATGCGGTGACGGCGATTTCAGGCAGCGGCCCGGCCTATGTGTTTTATCTGATTGAGGCGCTGCAAAGCGCGGCGCAGGAATTAGGTTTTGCCGCGGATGACGCGCGTCGTTTGAGTGTGGCGACCTTTCTGGGGGCGAGCAAACTGGCCGCAGCAAGTGTTGAGGAAGTCTCCGTGCTGCGCGAGCGCGTTACATCTAAAAACGGCACGACCGAACGGGCCTTGCTGAGTCTGGCGGACAACGGCGTTGCCGCACACATCGCACAGGCGGCACAGGCTGCTGCTGCGCGCTCCCGTGAAATGGGCGATGAATTGGGTAGCGCATCATGATGAGCGAGGCGCTGCTATTTTTGTTGGATGTGGTCTTGCAGTCTTTCGCGGCGATTTTGTTGCTGCGTTTTCACCTGCAATGGCTGCGTGCGCCGTTGCGCAACCCGATAGGCGAATTTGTCATGGTATTCACTGACTTTGTCGTGTTGCGCGCGCGCCGTTATGTGCCATCCGCCTGGGGATTCGACACGTCGACGTTGCTGCTGGCTTTGCTGGTCGAAACGATTTACCTGACATGCGTCATGCTGATACAAGGTTATATCGGGCACTTTTTTCCGCTGGCAGGCTTGCTGCTACTAGCCGCAGTCAAATTGCTCAAAATCAGTCTGTACCTGCTGATGGGTGCCGTGTTCGCGCAAGCGATTTTGTCATGGGTGAATCCGCACACGCCGGTCTCTCAGATACTGGATGTCATCACCTGCCGTTTTTTGCAGCCGTTGCGTCGCATTGTACCCATGATCGGTAATATCGATTTGTCATCGATGGTGCTGCTGATTCTGTGTCAGCTGGTCATGATGGTGCCTCTCGCATTATTTGAACGCATCGCGCTAAGACTCTTCTGATGGCGCTATGGTATCGCAGCATTGGTGACGTGATCACACTGACGTTGCATGTCCAGCCGGGTGCGAAACGCTGTGAAATTTCCGGTCTGCATGGCGAGGCGCTCAAGCTGAAACTCGCCGCACCGCCTATCGACGGTCGCGCTAACGAAGCGCTTGTAAAATATATCGCCGGATTGTTTGAGGTGCCGATAAGGCAGGTTGAGTTGAAACAGGGTGCGCAGTCGCGTCACAAAGTGCTGGCGATTACCGGTAGTCTGATTAATCCTGAGAGTTTGCTGAAATAAAAAAGGCGACCTAAGGTCGCCTTTTTTATTAATCACGCAACCGCTTAGTGGTGCGCGTGTTCGCCGTGTGCAGCAGGAGCCGGCAGTTTGTTCATTTTTGCAGGGTCTGTTTCACCGTTGATGTTGATGATGTTCAGCTGACCTGCACCTTGCTTCATGTCATCGGCGAAATCGTAAACTGCGCCCACTACGACCAGATGGCCTTCCTTGATCTGTTCAGCCCATTCTTTTTGAGCTTCAGCAACCTGGTTGTTCACGTTTGCTTTTACGCCATCGATATTTGCGCCACCCTTGGTGATATTGATGGTGTCCAGTTCCTTCTTGATAGGCGCTTCCAGCGTTGAGTAATCACCGCTGGCAGCTTTGATTGCGCCGCAGCCTGAGTGGCCGATGAAAATCAGCAGGGAGGATGCCAGATGGTTAACGCCGTATTGTACTGAACCCTTGGCAGTTGCCAGTTGGTTGCCGATATTGCGGATCATGAACAGGTCGCCTTCAGGCGTTCTGTCCAGCATGTTGGTGTGCACGCGTGAATCGGAGCAGGTTACAACAGTTGCGCGAGGATGCTGACCTTTGGCCAGTTCTTTGAAGAAATCGCTGTTGTGCGCTGCGACGTAGGCCGCCTGATCCGCTTTGATTTCCTTGATGATGGCTTGCGCTTTGGTCGCATCGCCATGTTCATGTTCGGATGCTTGAGCGATGAAGGGTGTTGCGAATACGGCGGCTACCAAGACGGCTGCAAAATGTTTTTTAAACATGTTTTTTCCCTGAGTTTGTTTAATTATAAGGTGGCGGTTGAAACGCGAAACGAGGTCAAGCGCGCTGATTATACTAACGAGTGCGGTTTGCATCAACCTTACATTAAAATAACATCGTATTGTTCTTGATTGTATTGAGTTTCCACCAGCATCGAAATCGGTTTTTCTATGAAATCAGACAGTCCGGCCAGGGCTTGAGACTCTTCTTCCAGAAATAAATCAATAACTTGCTGAGAGGCCAAGATACGATATTCGCGCGCATCAAACTGGCGGGCTTCCCTGACGATTTCGCGCAGAATCTCATAGCATACCGTCTGGGCCGTTTTAACTTCGCCGCGCCCTTTGCAGGTGGGGCAGGGCTCACACAGGACATGCGCCAGACTCTCCCGGGTGCGCTTGCGTGTCATTTCAACCAAGCCCAATGATGAGAAATTATTCACGCTGATGCGGGTATGGTCGCGTGCCAGCGCCTTCTTGAATTCCTCCAGTACCGCATCGCGATGCTGCAGATTATCCATGTCGATGAAGTCGCAGATGATAATGCCGCCCAGATTGCGCAGGCGCAATTGCCGGGCGATGACTTGCGTCGCTTCCAGATTGGTCTTGAAAATAGTGTCATCGAAATTGCGAACGCCGACAAAACCGCCGGTGTTCACATCGACCGTGGTGAGCGCCTCGGTCTGATCGATGATCAGATAACCGCCGGATTTCAAATCCACCCGTTTGGACAGGGCGCGCTCGATTTCCTCTTCGATGTTGTACATGTCGAACAGCGGGCGTGCGCCGGTATAGTGCTCCAGCAATTGCGCAGCATCGGCGTTATAGTTATCGGCGAATTCCAGCATTTTATTCCGAGTGCTGCGCGAATCGACCAAAATGCGCGCGGTATCTTCGCTGACGAAGTCGCGCAGTACGCGTAGGCTGATGTCGAGTTCCTGATACAGCAGTTGCGGTGCGCTGGCCGTTTTAGCTGCCGTTTGCAGGTTGCTCCACAGCTTGTCGAGATAGGCGATGTCGATTGCGAAGTGCGCGTCGTCCTTCGCTTCGGCCACCGTTCGGATGATATAGCCGCCGTGATGATCCGCCGGCAAAATCGCCTGCAACTTGGCGCGCAATGCGTCTCGCTGCTCGGTCCCTTCGATGCGCTGTGAGACGCCGATGCGCATTTCCTGAGGTAGAAAAACCAGCAAACGGCCGGCAAAACTCAGTTGCGTAGTGAGCCTCGCACCCTTGCTGCCGATGGGTTCCTTGATAACTTGCACCAGCAGGTTCTGACCTTCGAAGAGGATTTTTTCGATCGGTTTTGCATCAATACCGTTGTTGCTATTCTCCCAGATGTCCGCGACATGCAAAAAGGCGGAGCGCTCAAGACCGATGTCGATAAAGGCAGACTGCATGCCGGGTAAGACGCGCTTGATTCGGCCCAGATACACATTGCCGGCAATGCCCCGGTTGCTGCCTCTTTCGATGTGCAGTTCCTGTACGACGCCCAGTTGCATGACCGCGACGCGTGTTTCTTGAGGTGTGACGTTGATCAGTATTTCTTCGCTCATGTGTTTATCTATTCTAATCTGCTGCAAGGTGCAATTAAGGTGCCGGAAAATCGAATCGTTGCAGTAGCTGGACGGTTTCAAACAAAGGTAGCCCCATCACGCCGGAATAGCTGCCGGTAATGCGTTCAATAAAAGCGCCCGCCTGTCCTTGAATGGCGTAACCGCCGGCCTTGTCGGTATATTCGTGCGTCTGTAGATAGCGTTTGATGCGAGCGTCATCGAGTTTTGCAAATTGCACCGTCGAGGTGGAAAGCGTTACTTCAATATGTTCGGATCGGGCGATCGCCACGGCCGTCAAGACTTGATGTTCACGCCCGGACAACTCGCGCAGCATGCAGGCGGCATGATCGATGCTCTCAGGTTTGCCGAATATCTTGCCGTCGAGCGTCACAGTCGTGTCAGCCGCCAGAACCGGTTGGGGCTGCAAGTTACGGTATTGCAGCGCATCAAAGCCTGATCGGGCTTTTTCACGGCTTAAGCGCTGGACATACACCTCGGGGGTTTCACCTGTCAGCGGGGTTTCATCGACATCGATTTGACGACGTGCATCCGTGCGTAGCAGCAGCAGTTCAAAGTGAACGCCGATCTGTTTGAGCAGTTCGCGGCGGCGCGGGCTTTGCGATGCCAGATAGAGGTAGGGTTGTCGGGTACTCATGATAATGTCCTATTCGCGGTGATAAGGATGATTGTGCATCAGGCTGTGCGCGCGATACAACTGTTCAGCGAGTAAAACGCGTACAAAGGCATGCGGCAGGGTAAAGGCGGACAAGGCCATCAATTGGCCTGCCGATTGTTTTACAGAGTCGTGCAGCCCGTCTGCGCCGCCGATGATGAACGCCACGTCGCGCCCCTCGCCCATCCAGTCTTTCAACTGACCGGCCAATTGTTTGGTGGTGGGCATTGCGCCGTGTTCATCCAGCGCGATGCGCCGGCAAGCGGGTGGGAGTGCATTCAGGATGCGCGCGGCTTCCGCTTCCATGATCTGCTGAGTGGACTTTCCAGTGGTGCGCGGTTCGGGTTTGATTTCCAGCAGTTCGATCTTCGCTTCGCGTGGCATGCGCTTGGCGTACTCATTAAAACCCGTCGTGATCCAGTCGGGCATTTTGTGCCCGACGGTTACGATAAGCAGCTTCATACTAAACCCCTTTTTTTAGCCACGAAAAGCACGAAAGTCACGAAACAAATACATCGCGTGCACAGGTGTAGCTATTCATATACCTGATGAGGTTAATCATCTGTTTGTGTATTTGAATCTGTTCGTGTTTTTTAGTGTCTTTCGTGGACAATGGAGGGGCTTCATGCTTATTCCGGCAGTTGTGCCAGTTTAGGGCGGGCAGCTTGTGCGCGGCTCCACAGTTCTTCCAGATTGTAATAGGCGCGCGTGGCAGGTTGCATGATGTGCACCAGCACTTCTCCTAAGTCCACCAGCACCCATTCGCCGCTTTCTTCGCCTTCGCGGCCATACACTTCTTCACCCATTTCTTTGAGCTTGACGACTACGTTGTCGGCCAGTGCCTTGGTCTGGCGGGTCGATGTGGCGGAGGCGATAACCATGCGGTCGAACAGCGAACTGAGTTTGCTGGTGTCGATGACGGTGATGTCGGTGGCCTTGATGTCTTCAAGAGCGGCGACAACGGCGAGAGTTTTTTCTTCGGTAGTTAACATGATGTGTATAGATTATGTTGATAAATGTAGTTTGCCACAGTTGCGGGCAATAAATAACGGATGGTACGATTTTCCGCGATGCGTGAGCGAATTAGCGTGGCGGAGATTTCCAGTTTAGGGATGGCCAGTTCAGCAATGCCGCCACAGGGGTGTTGCGATAAATAATCTACGGTACATAAGCGCTGTTGATAATGCTCGCGCAGCTTAGGCGTCGCGCTGTGTATGCGCTCGTCGAGCGTAAAGCCCGGACGATAGCCGACGACGATATGGGCAAGATCCAGAATCTGTTCCCATTCGTGCCAGGTGTGCAACTGCAAAAAAGCATCGCCACCCATCAACAGGCATAACGGCTGACGCGCGTCTAATTCAGCGCGTAATTCCCGCAGGGTATGTACGGTAAAACATTTAGCGCTGCGCAGCACTTCGCGCTCATCCAGCACGAAGGCCGGCTGATCCGCGATGCCCAGTTTCACCATCGCGCTGCGGTGTCGTGCTGATACTTGCGGCGTGTCACGGTGCGGCGGATTGCCGGCCGGGATGAAGCGGATGTGCTGCAAGTTGGCCAGTTCCAGCATCTCTTCGGCCAGACGCAGATGACCGTAATGGATAGGGTCAAATGTGCCGCCTAAGATGCCGATAGGTTTCAACTACAGCGCCAGTCGGCGAATGTCGGACAGCACCTGAGCGAGGTAGGCGGTAAAACGTGCTGCGGCCGCCCCGTCGATGACGCGATGATCGTAGGACACCGACAGCGGCAGCATCAGACGTGGCACAAATACGCCATCCTGATACACAGGTTTCATGGCCGAGCGCGAGACACCCAGAATGGCGACTTCAGGCGCATTGATAATCGGCGTAAACGCCGTGCCACCGATGCCGCCCAGACTGGAGATCGTGAAACAACCGCCCTGCATATCCGCTGCGGTAATCTTCTTGTCGCGTGCGCGCGCCGAAATTTCACCAAGCTCGGTGGCCAGCTGCACGATGCCCTTTTTGTCTACGTCGCGCAGCACCGGTACCATCAGGCCATCCGGCGTATCGACCGCGACACCGATATGAAAATATTGCTTCAATATCAGATTGTCGCCGTCTAGCGATGCGTTGAACTTGGGGAATTTTTGCAAGGCGGCAACGACCGCTTTGAGCATGAAGGCCAGCGGCGTGATCTTGATATTTTGCTTGGCGTATTCCGCACCCAATTGCTTGCGGAACGCTTCCATGTCGGTGATATCAGCTTCATCAAATTGCGTGACATGCGGGATCGTCACCCAGTTGCGATGCAGATTTGCGCCGGAAATTTTCTGGATGCGGGACAACGGACGGGTTTCGATCGCGCCAAATTTCGCAAAATCGAATACCGGCATATCCAGCACCTGCAGACCGTTACCGCCTGTCGCACCGCGCGGCTGTGCAAGCGCTGCCTTGATGAAGTTATGCACATCTTCTTTGGTGACGCGACCCTTTTCACCGCTGCCCTTAATTTGTGCGATATCCGCACCCAGTTCGCGGGCAAACCGGCGGATAGCAGGGCTGGCATGTGCTTTGCCTGAGGAGGCAACGGACTGCACCGTTTGAGCGGCAATTGCCGCCGGCGCCGGGGTCGCAACGGGAGCCGCAACCGGTGCTGCGACTGACTCAGGTGCCGCTGCCGGCTGAGCATCGCTGGTCTCCATGACCAGAATCAGCGAGCCGCGCGACACTTTGTCGCCGATCTCAATGTGCAATTCCTTGACGATGCCGGCATAAGGAGACGGAACATCCATCGCCGCCTTATCTGTTTCCAGCGTCAACAGGGTATCTTCCTCGTTGATTGTGTCGCCAACCTTTACCATGACTTCGATAACGCTGACGCCCTTGTAGTCGCCGATATCCGGCACTAATACCTGTTTCATTTCTGCCACGTGTCTCTCCTATATCTCTAGGCTGTAAACCTTCACGCAATAACTTGGGGCGAAGCCCCCTAGTTATGCGGGGAAGACCCTTGCGGTCTTAAACCGTCACTGGATTGGGTTTGTCTGGATTGATGTTGTAAAGCGCAATCGCCCGGCTGACCTCGGAGGCATCCACGGTGCCTTCATCAGCCAATGCTTTGAGTGCTGCAACGGTGATGTAGAAGCGATCAACCTCGAAGAACTGGCGCAAGTTTTTACGCGTATCCGAACGACCGAAACCGTCTGTGCCCAACACCTTGAAATGATTGGGCAGGAAGCCGCGAATCTGGTCGGCAAACGAGCGCATGTAGTCAGTTGCCGCGATGACCGGGCCATCACGATCCGCCATGCATTGTTCAACATGACTAAAGCGCGGTTGATCTTCCGGATGCAGCATATTCCAGCGTTCGCAGTCGATACCGTCGCGGCGCAGCTCGGAGAAGCTGGTGACGCTCCAAATGTCTGAACTGACGCCAAAGTCGTTTTCCAGCAATTGAGCCGCTTCAATGACTTCGCGCAGGATCGTGCCGCTACCCATCAGTTGAACAACCGGTTTTGCCTGGCTGTTCGCATCTTGAATTCCGGCTTCCTTGAGCAGATACATGCCCTTGAGTATGCCGGTTTCTGCGCCTTCCGGCATTGCAGGATGGGCGTAATTTTCGTTCATCAATGTCAGGTAGTAGAACACGTCTTCCTGTTCGATATACATGCGGCGCATACCGTCGTGAATGATGACCGCCAACTCGTATGCGAAGGTCGGATCGTAGGACACGCAGTTCGGGATCATTGCCGACATCAGGTGGCTGTGACCATCCTGATGCTGCAAGCCTTCGCCGTTCAGCGTGGTGCGTCCGGCAGTTCCCCCTAGCATAAAGCCGCGTGCACGCATGTCGCCTGCCGCCCAGGCCAAGTCGCCGATGCGCTGGAAGCCGAACATTGAATAGTAGATGTAGAACGGCAGCATCGCTTTGCCATGATTGGCGTAGGCGGTTGCCGCAGCGATCCACGAGGACATCGCGCCGGCTTCATTGATGCCTTCCTGCAAGATCTGACCTGTTTTGTCTTCCTTGTAGAACATCAGCTGATCGGCATCCTGCGGCGTATACAACTGACCCACTTGCGAGAATATCCCTAGCTGACGGAACATGCCTTCCATACCGAAGGTGCGGGATTCATCCGGCACGATAGGCACGACTTGACGACCGATATTCTTGTCCTTGACCAGAATGCCCAGCATACGCACGAAGGCCATGGTGGTGGAAATTTCGCGGCCTTCGGTGCTTTTCAGCAGTGAATCGAAGGCGGACAGTTCAGGGATTTTCAGCGCTTCGGTCGCCGGATTGCGCGCGGGTACCGAACCCATCTGGCCCATGCGTTCCTGCAGATATTTCATCTCCAGGCTGTCAGCGGGCGGGCGATAGAAATTCAGACTGGCCACTTCCGCATCGTTCAATGGAATATTGAAGCGGTCGCGGAATTTGAGCAGCACTTGTCCTGCCATCTTTTTCTGCTGATGGGTGATGTTCTGCGCTTCGCCTGCCTCGCCCATGCCGTAACCCTTGACGGTTTTCGCCAGGATAACAGTCGGCTGGCCGGTGTGGCGGGTCGCCGCAGCGTAAGCTGCATAGACTTTGTGCGGATCATGACCGCCGCGATTCAGACGCCAGATTTCGGCATCCGACATGTCGGCTACCATTTCCAGCAATTCCGGATATTTACCGAAGAAGTGTTCGCGCACATAGGCGCCATCCTTCGATTTGTAAGTTTGATATTCGCCGTCCACGACTTCCTGCATGCGCTTTTGCAGCAGGCCGTTCTTGTCTTTCGCGAACAAGCGATCCCACTGGCCGCCCCAGACGACTTTGATGACGTTCCAGCCGGCACCGCGGAACACGCCTTCGAGTTCCTGAATGATCTTGCCGTTGCCGCGCACCGGACCGTCCAGACGCTGCAAGTTGCAGTTCACGACAAAAATCAAGTTGTCGAGCTTTTCGCGTCCTGCCATCGAGACTGCGCCCAGGGATTCCGGCTCATCCGTCTCGCCATCGCCCAAATAGGCCCAGACCTTACGTCCGTCCGTTTGCACCAGACCGCGATGCTGCAGGTAGCGCATGAAACGCGCCTGATAAATCGCCATCAGCGGTCCCAGACCCATCGATACGGTCGGGAATTGCCAGAAATTCGGCATCAGCCAAGGGTGAGGATAAGAGGACAGGCCATCACCCGCCGCTTCCTGGCGGAATTTGTACATCTGCTCTTCTGAGATGCGGCCTTCAAGGTAAGCGCGTGCATAAACACCGGGGGATGAGTGACCCTGGAAATACACCAGATCGCCGCCGTGCGTGTCGGTCTTGCCGTGGAAAAAATGGTTGAATGCCACGTCGTACAGGGTTGCCGCTGACGCGAAGCTGGCGATATGGCCGCCTAATTCGGATGAGTCGCGATTGGCATTGAGCACCAGCGCCATTGCGTTCCAGCGCATCAGCGCGCGGATGCGGTGCTCCAGTTCGCGGTTGCCGGTCGAGCGTTTTTCATCGCTCAGCGCAATGCTGTTGCAATAGGGTGTCGTTGCGCTAAATGGCACGCCGGCGCCGGAACTGCGCGCCTTGTCGATCAACTGACCCAGCAGAAAATGGGCGCGTTCCGCGCCTTCATTTTTAAGTACTGATTCCAGTGCATCGATCCATTCTTGGGTTTCTTGCGGATCATTGTCAGGTAAGTTCGCCATCTTCCACTCTCTCACTTAAAGTTATTCTTATGGAAATATCCAGCCCGGATTAAAAATTCGGACGGATAAGCTCCCTGTTACAGTCTATCGTTTCAGCTTCGGTGACGATCCTGTCGACTTTGATATCCGTCGCTTCTTGCGGGATGTGCGTCACGATTTGCAGCCCGTATGCCGCAGTCACCAGCGCAGTGCGGGGGGTGACATGCGCGAGCAGCTTGTCGTAAAAACCGCCACCGTAACCCAGTCGCGCGCCGTTTCGGCTAAACGCAATTCCGGGCAACAGGGCGAATTCTACCTCATTTATGTCATCTAGCCGTTCGCAGCGTTCGATGACGGGTTCACGAATGCCCCATAATCCGGATGCGAGTTGGTTTTTAAGGTTGTCCACCCGGTACAAATCGAGCGTGTTAGTCTCGCGATTGACCTTGGGCAGGATCAGTCGACGTCCTTCGGTCAGTACCCGTTCTACCCACAGGTCGCAGGCATATTCGCTGCCGAAATTCATATAGCCCAGCACTGTGGCGGCCTGCCGGTATTCCGGCAATTGGAGCAGGCGCTCTGTGATCGCGGTGTTTTGCGCGGCGCGCACATGGGCCGGCAGTTGCTCGCGCGCGGCGAGGATGTCTTGCCGGATTAACTTTTTTTCGGTTGAGAGGCTCATGTGCGTTTGATGTTCTTGCCGGGTATTTTCGCAGGTTTTGTATCTTCCAGTGCAGGCGTAATAGGGGATTCCAGGAAATTTTCTTTGCTTACCACGCGCTTGCCGCTTTTAGCTTCCAGGGCTTTGCGCGCATCACCTGCAATTGTGCCACCCTCTTTGGCTGCCAGGGCGTTCTGAGTGAAACCCTGCGCATCTTTTTCACGCGCAATTTCGGTGGTGCTGGCTTCGCCCAACATCGAAAATATCAGCTCTAAATCGGTCATGTGGTCGCGCAGATTATTGCCCGTTTTGACTTGATCCAATTGTTTGAGCTTACTGTGTGCGGCGGGCGTTACGCCGAAGGTGGCGCGGGCGATTTCTGCGGTGAGAATTGCGTACTCACGGCCTTCCTGCACACCGCGCTGATGCCACTCTTCAGTTAATTCGCCGCGTATCGCAATCGAGCGTAAGCGTTTCTCTATCCACGCCTGCGGATAACCTTTGGCCTGATACAAATCCCGCGCCCGCGCACTCGCCAACTCCGGATTTTCAATCTCTTTCACACGTTCATAACCGACCTGCGCCAACCAGCGTTTGAACGGCTCGGCTTTGGGGGACGGGATGGATTGAATCAGGCGAAAAATCCCTTCGGTGTTGGCGCAGTTAAGCCGCTGAATACCTCCCTCAGTGTCAATGCGAAGGGGGGTGACAATTTGTCCCCACCCTTGCGATAACACCTTGTCGCGTAAGCGCATTTTTTTAATGTAATCACTAGAATTGACGCTGTCGGTAAGAATCCCGATAACATCTGTGACTACAAACCACCACTCCTCGTTATGCCAAGTGCGTCGGATGGCGCTTTCTTGGAACACCGCGAGATGCTGTGCGGAATCTCTGTCCTGAACGGATTTACTCATGGTTTTCTCCTATAAGTAATGTTACATGATGGCTTGTTTTTTAGCGGGTGGTGCCGAGAAAGTGATCCCCATGCTCATGCTCATACTCAATCAATCCAATAGTTTGGTTCTCGATGCTGGCTTGCAACTACAATCACATAGATGTAATCAGTTTCAACTGAATACAGCAGTTTGTAAGGAAGGCGAGAAAATAATTTTCATCAGAATTTGCCGAAGATTTCTTCTGTCGGAATGCCCTGTACTTTTCCTGACCGGTGCGCGGCCAGACGGCGCACAGCTTCATCCTGCCAGATACGATCAATTGCGGGATATGGCCGGTCAAGGCTGTGCAAGACATGATCGACCAGTTCGAATCGGTCTGCCGGATCAAGTTTTAATGCCAGTGTGACAATTTCTAGTGCGCCCATTTCAAGGTGGACTTAACCCAAAAACAGCTGGTACGCCGGGTTGTCGGTTTCGTCGTAATACGGATAACCTAAGGTGTCGAGAAATTCGGTGAACGCTAATTTGTCGTGATCGGGTACCTGCATGCCGACCAGCACGCGGCCGTAGTCTGCGCCGTGGTTGCGGTAGTGGAACAGGCTGATGTTCCAGTTGTGATTCATGCTGTTCAAAAACTGCATCAAGGCGCCCGGGCGTTCCGGGAATTCGAAACGGAACAGGATTTCGTTCTTTGCATCCGGCGCATGGCCGCCGACCAGATGGCGCAGGTGCAGTTTGGCCATTTCATTGTCGGATAAATCCAGCGTCGGCAGCTTGTGGGCTTGCAGTTTTTCTACCAGTTCCTCGGTCTCCGCGGCATTTTTCACCTGTATGCCGACAAAGACCTGCGCCGCCTTCGGGTTGGCGAAGCGGTAATTGAACTCGGTGATGTTGCGTTTGCCCAGTTGCGTGCAAAATTTGCGGAAGCTGCCGGGTGTCTCGGGGATCGTCACCGCTAAGATAGATTCGCGTTTCTCGCCGATGTCGGCGCGTTCAGCGACAAAACGCAGCCGGTCGAAATTCATGTTTGCGCCGCAGGCGATCGCTACCAGCGCCTCACCCTTGAGTCCTTCGCGTGCGGCATATAGCTTAGCGCCCGCAATGGCCAGTGCGCCGGCAGGTTCCAGAATCGAGCGGGTATCTTCAAACACATCTTTTAAGGCCGCACAGGTCTCATCGGTGTTGACCAGTATGATTTCATCGACCAGCTCCTGGCACAGGCGGAAAGTCTCGATGCCGACTTGTTTGACTGCAACGCCGTCGGCAAACAGCCCGACATGATCGAGGGTGATGCGTTTTTTTGCCTTGAGTGACTGTGCCATCGCATCCGAGTCGACCGGTTGAACGCCGATAATTTTGATGTCGGGACGCAGCGCCTTGACGTAAGCGGCTACACCGGAAATCAGCCCGCCACCGCCAATCGCGCAGAAAATCGCGTGGATAGGCTGAGTGCGCTGGCGCAATATTTCCATGCCGATGGTGCCTTGCCCGGCGATCACATCCGGATCGTCATAGGGATGCACGAAAGTCATGCCGTTCTGTTTCTCAAGTTCCAGCGCGTGCGCGTAGGCATCGGAATACGAATCGCCGAACAGCACAACTTTCGCGCCACGGCCTGAGACCGCCTGAATCTTGATCTGCGGCGTGGTGGTGGGCATGACGATGACGGCTTTGCAGCCAAGCTTGTGCGCGGAGAGCGCGACGCCTTGTGCGTGATTGCCGGCTGAGGCTGCAATGACGCCTTTTTTTAATTGTTCAGCGGTGAGCTGAGCCATCTTGTTGTAAGCGCCGCGCAGCTTGAAGGAAAATACCGGCTGCATGTCTTCACGCTTGAGCAAAATGGTATTGCCGGTGCGAGCCGACAGATTCGGCGCGAGTTCCAGCGGGGTTTCAATCGCCACGTCATACACGCGGGCGTTCAGGATGCGTTTTAGATAATCGTTCATGTCGTGTTTATTATGCTTTTCAGGCGCGAAGATTAGCATAAAAGCGCGCTTATCTCTTGCGAGCCGGGGTGAAATCGGTTCAAATGCGATGCATGGAAAAACAGCATGGCATCATCATACAAACTGAAGTGAAATACCTGCCGGATCAGTCAGATGAAAAGGCGGATCGTTTTGTATTCTCCTACACGATCAGCATCACCAATCTGGGGACGGTCGCGGCAAGACTTATCAGTCGTCACTGGATTATCACCGATGCGTATAACCACGTTCAAGAAGTGCGGGGGCAGGGTGTGGTGGGCGAGCAACCGATGTTGCAGCGAAATCAGAGTTTTGAATACACCAGTGGCACGGTGCTGGCAACACAGGTCGGTACGATGCGCGGCAGCTATCTGATGCGCGGCGATGACGGAGAAGATTTTAATGTTGAAATTCCAGAGTTTGTGTTGAGTGTGCCGCGTGTTCTTCATTGATCTTTCTGCGCGAACGCGCGCCGTCGGCGTCACGCTGCTGTTGCTGGCCGCCTGTACGGTCGTGCCTAAACCACCTGTCGTTGTGTCTATCGTTCCCATACCCCCCGTGATTCCGGCGGTTGTCGCGCCTGCGGCACCCTTTGCGGTCAGCAAATGGGAGATGCTGCCCGACTGGCTGAAAACCGATTTGCAGCCGAGTTGGACGGCCTTCATGCAAGGGTGTCATGCGCTGAAAAATAAGCCTGACTGGCGGCAGGTTTGCGCGCGGGGGGGTGAATTGATCAAGCCCGATAACGAGGCGGTGAGGCTGTTCTTCGAGGAGGCTTTCACGCCCTATCAGGTGTTCAATCCTGATGGCACAGCGAACGGCTTGATTACCGGTTATTACGAGCCGAGATTAACCGGCAGTCGCAGCAAGACGGCGCGTTTCAAATTTCCGCTGTATGCCGCGCCTGAAGATCTGTTGACGATCGATCTCTCAGAAGTTTATCCGCAACTCAAAGATTTGCGTCTGCGCGGTCGCCTAGAGGGGCGTCGTATCGTGCCTTATTACAATCGTGCCGGGATCGACGAGGGCCGTGCTCAGGCGCGGGTTCTGTTCTGGGTGGAAAATGCAGTCGATCTGTTCTTCTTGCAAATACAGGGTTCAGGGCGCATTGAGCTGGCGGATGGACATCTGATCAAGGTCGGTTACGCGGATCAGAACGGTCACCCCTATGTGTCTATCGGCAAGAAACTGATTGAGGCGGGTGAATTGAGCGCCGATCAGGCTTCCATGCAGGGCATCAAGCATTGGGCCGAAAAAAATCCCGCCAAATTGACGGCCTTGCTGGAGCAGAATCCAAGTTACGTCTTTTTCAGGGAACTGCCGGAGAATTTGTCTGCACCATTGGGCGCGCTCGGCGTGCCGCTGACCGAGCAATACAGTATTGCGATTGATCCGCGCACCATCCCGCTGGGTGCGCCGGTGTTTTTGTCCACCACCTATCCGAATACACCTGAACCTTTGAATCGCCTGATGCTGGCGCAAGATACCGGCGGCGCGATCAGAGGTGCGGTGCGTGCTGATTTCTTCTGGGGTTTTGGCGATCAGGCAGGCGCACAGGCAGGTCGCATGAAGCAGCGCGGTCAGATGTGGGTGCTGTTTCCTAAAGGCGCAGAACCTGTGCTCAACTGACCCAGTTCCACGGTTGCCTGACTGATGAGCCGACGCGGCTCATCAATGGGCTTGAGCGGTGCGCCTATTTTTTAGCGGCCTCGTTCAAACGTTTTTCCAGTTCTTCGGCGGGCAAATAACCCGGCACTTGTGTGCCATCGGCAAAAATCAGGTTAGGCGTGCCGTTGACCTGTTTTTCGCGGCCAAATGCCGTGACCTTGTCAGTGGGCGTTTTGCAGGTGATGTTCGCGGCAGTTACGCCTTTGAGCATCAAATCATCCCAGGTTTTGGCAGGATCTTTCGAACAACGCACATTGCGTACAATTTCTTCCGAGCCCGGGAAGATCGGATACAGAAACATATACAGCGTGACGTCGCTGATTTTGGACAGCTCTTTTTCCAGCTTCTTGCAATAGCCGCATTGCGGATCGGTGAAATACGCCAGTTTGCGTTTGCCATTGCCTTTTACTCGCTTGACGGCCAACTCCAGCGGAAGCTTGTCAAAATTAAACAACTGGCGGCGGCGCTGTTCTGTTAAATCGGCGCGGCTCTTGACGTCGATGACGCTGCCGTCAATCAGGTAGAGGCCGAGTTCATCGGTGTACAGTACTTTGTCGCCGACCATGATTTCGTATAGTCCCGCGTACGGTGTTTTGACGATGTGTTCCAGTTTGCCGACTTTTCCTTGCAGCGACTGGCGGATTTCAGCTTCTCCTGCGTGTGCGGGAAAGACGGCGAGTAATAATAAAAGCGATAGTATTTTTGACATATTATTCAATAGGTTAGTTAAATGCGTGGCGCATCAGGGCTTTTTTCAGCGGAACGAGATGATTGGTCGCGTTTAAACCCGTATTGCGTAAGCTGCGCAGCAGCGGGTCGTCGTTGCAAAACAGGTTTTTAAGCGCATAAGTGGTGCCCTGCATGGTCGCGATGTCTTCGCGTCGCTTACGATCATAGCGGCGCAGCAGTTGCGCATCGCCGCAGTCGGCACAGCCGCCGCGATTGATTAAGAGTTCTGCCAGCTGGCGCGCATCGCGAAAACCGGTATTAACGCCTTGTCCTGCCAGCGGATGCATATTGTGGGCGGCGTCCCCTATCAGCGCCACACGCGGCGCGCTGATATGCGGCAGCGTCAGCAGTCTAAGCGGAAACGCGGCGGCCGCTGTGACAATAGTTAGCTTGCCCAAGGTGTGATGAGAGGCGAGGGCGACGTGCTCGCAAAGTGCTTCGCTGGTGAGCGCCATTAAGTCAGCGGATTTATCGGGTGTCACCGACCATACCATCGAGACCCGATTGCCCGGCAGCGGCAGCAACGCCAAGATGCCGTCCGGCGCAAACCATTGGTGGGCAATGCCACGGTGCGACAATTCGCAGTTGAAATTGGCAACCACGCCGTGATGCTGATAATCGACGGGGGCGGCACTGATGCCTGCCTGATTTCGCACCCAGGAATTGCGTCCGTCAGCCCCGACGACAAGGCCCGCGCTTAAGGTTGAGCCGTCTTCAAGGGTAAGTTCGGCGGCATCTTGTGCGAAGGTGAGTGCGGCGCAACGTGCCGGGTGAATAAAATCCAGATTGTCCTGCGTCTGCAAAACCTGCCATAGCGCGTGTTGCAGGTGGCGATTTTCCAGGATGCAGGCAAGTTCCGCGACGCCCATCTGATAGGCGGAAAATTCCAGTTTGGAGCCTGTCCTGAGCGGTGTCGAAGGATCCGCGTCGCCAAACACGCGCATTTCTTCAACGGGTTGGATGCGAGCATTATCGAGTAGTGACCATGCGCCGGATTGCTCGAGAAATGTGCGGCTGCCCGGGCTGATCGCGTAAATCCGGCTGTCCCAATCATCAGGCAGCGCCGTGGTTTCGGGCGGGGAGCCGGCTTCAACCAGTGCAAGTGACAGGCCGCTTGCCTTTAACGCAGCCGCCAGACTGGCGCCCACCAGTCCGCCGCCAATTATCACCACATCGTATTTTTTCGAGGTTTTCATAGGGTCGAATCATAGCGATATTTTCCATGCTTGTCCGCTTGCTTTATAATCCGCAACCCACTTGGAAATATATCAATGCGCATCGGTCCTTACGAACTCAAAAACAACCTCATCGTTGCCCCTATGGCAGGGGTCACTGACAGGCCGTTTCGCATGCTGTGCAAGCGCATGGGGGCGGGCATGGCCGTGAGCGAGATGGTCGCGTCAAACTCCCTGCTGTATGGCTCTGAGAAGACGAAGCGCCGCGCCAATCATGAGGGGGAGGTCGATCCGATCTCGGTGCAGATTGTTGGCGCAGATCCGAAAATGCTGGCGGAAGCCGCGAAATACAACGTGGATCACGGCGCGCAAATCATCGATATCAACATGGGCTGTCCGGCCAAAAAAATCTGCAATGTGATGGCAGGATCGGCGCTGCTGCAAAATGAGCCGCTGGTCGCAAAACTGCTCGAAGCGGTCGTCAGTGCAGTCAATGCGCCGGTGACGCTGAAAATTCGCACGGGCTGGGACACGCATAACCGTAATGCCGTGCGCATCGCACAAATTGCGGAAGCATCGGGGATACAGGCGTTAGCGATACACGGACGCACGCGGGCCTGCGCCTATACCGGGGATGCCGAGTACGACACGATACGCGCGGTAAAGGCGAGTGTGGCTATTCCCATCATCGCCAACGGTGATATCACCACGCCCGAGAAGGCGCGTTATGTGTTGCAATATTCGGGGGCGGATGCGGTGATGATCGGCCGTGCGGCGCAGGGGCGTCCCTGGCTGTTCCGTGAAATTGAACATTTTTTACAGACCGGCGAACATATGCCCTCGCCCGAGGTGTCGGAAATCCACCGCGTGTTGCTGGCACATGTGGTTGAATTGTATGATTTTTATGGCGAACACACCGGGCTGCGCATCGCACGCAAGCATATTTCGTGGTACACGAAGGGCTTGGCAGGATCAGCGCATTTTCGCCATCAGATGAATCAGTTGGAGAGCGTCGCCGAGCAGCACGCGGCAGTCGATGAATTTTTTGCGGAACAGGCGGCGCGGGGATTGCAGCTGCGCTATCTGGAGCATGCGGGTTCGGAAGGGTTGGCAGCATGAGCGCGATTTGCGAAAACGAGATGGCGCGCTATGTGCGGCAGGCGCTGACTGAATATTTTAACGATCTCGATGGCGAAGAGCCCGGTTGCGATATTTACGATATGGTGATGAATTGCGTTGAAAAGCCGCTGGTCGAGATGGTGCTGGCGCAGGTCGGCGGCAATCAGTCTCAGGCCGCTGCAATGCTGGGCATCAATCGCAACACATTGCGCAAGAAAATGACACTGCACGGGATTGAATAAATACAAGGATTGAGGAGCGAGGATTGACGACTCGCCACTTACCACTCACGACTGACCAAATTTATATTAACTGGAACCATCATGGCAACGATCAAACAGGCACTCATCAGCGTATCGGACAAGTCCGGCGTACTCGAATTCGCAAGAGGCTTAGATGCGCTCGGCGTTAAAATTCTCTCGACCGGCGGCACGGCCAAACTGTTCGCAGACAACGGCATTCCGGTCACGGAAGTGGCAGATTACACGGGTTTTCCGGAAATGCTGGATGGTCGGGTCAAGACGCTGCAACCTAAGGTTCACGCGGGTATTCTGGCGCGTCGCGATCTGCCTGAGCATGTCGCAACATTGGCTGCCCACAACATTCCTACGATAGACCTCGTCGTGGTGAATCTGTACCCGTTCGCGGCTACCATCGCAAAACCTGATTGTTCGCTGGAAGACGCGATTGAAAATATCGATATCGGCGGTCCGACCATGGTGCGCGCAGCGGCCAAGAATCACGGTCACGTTGCCATCGTAACGGATCCCGCCGATTACTCAGACGTGCTGGCAGAAATGCAGACCAACGACGGCGCCGTGTCGGATGCGACGCGCTTCGATCTGATGAAAAAAGCGTTCTCGCATACGGCAGCGTATGATTCTGCGATCAGTAACTACCTGACCACGATCGGCAGCGATGGCGCAAAATCCGAATTTCCGGATCAGATCAATTTCAATTTCGCCAAGGTGCAGGACATGCGCTATGGCGAGAACCCGCACCAGAATGCCGCTTTCTATCGCGAACTTAACCCGGTTGCCGGCAGTATCGCCAATTACACTCAGGTGCAGGGCAAGGAGCTCTCCTACAACAACATCGGTGACGCGGACGCAACGTGGGAACTGGTCAAAACTTTCGATCAGTGCGCCTGTGTGATCGTCAAACATGCGAATCCGTGCGGTGTGGCGATTGCGGACACGCCGCTCAATGCTTACAAGCTGGCTTATGCGACCGATACGACGTCCGCGTTTGGCGGCATCATCGCTTTTAACCGCGAGCTGGATGCCGAGACGGCAAAGCAGATCACTGACAACCAGTTTGTTGAATTGATCATCGCGCCGAGCGTGACGGATGCCGCGCTGGCAATTACCGCTGCGAAGCAAAACGTGCGCGTGCTGATCGTGCCGTTGTCGAATGCGCATAATGTGTATGACGTGAAACGCGTCGGCGGCGGACTGCTGGTGCAGACACCGGATATCCTGAACGTGCAGGCATCGCAATTCAAAGTGGTCACTAAAGCGCAGCCGACGGCTGAACAGTTGCAGGATCTGCTGTTCGCCTGGCGTGTCGCAAAATATGTGAAGTCCAATGCCATCGTATTCTGTCGTGGCGGTCAGACGCTGGGTGTGGGCGCGGGCCAGATGAGCCGCGTGGATTCGACCCGGATTGCCGCGATCAAGGCGCAGAATGCAGGACTGAGTCTGGTGGGATCGGTGATCGCCTCCGATGCGTTCTTCCCGTTCCGCGACGGACTGGATGTGCTGGCCGAAGCCGGTGCCAAGGCCGTGATTCAACCGGGCGGTTCCATGCGCGACGCGGAAGTGATTGCCGCAGCGGACGAGCACGGCATCGCGATGGTTTATACCGGATACCGTCATTTCAGACACTAAGCCCGTGAGTCAGGCTGTCAGCAAAGGAAAAGTATGAAGATATTAGTGATCGGTTCCGGTGGTCGTGAACACGCGATGGCGTGGCGTCTGGCGCAGGCTCCCAAGGTTCAGAAGGTATTTGTCGCACCCGGCAATGCCGGTACGGCGCTGGAAAATGGCATTGAAAATGTTGCGATCAGCGAGGTGGACGCGTTACTGGAATTTGCGCTGCGCGAGAATATTTACCTCACCGTTGTCGGCCCGGAAGCACCGTTGGCTCGCGGCGTGGTGGATGCGTTCCGCCGTGCCGGGCTGAAAATTTTCGGGCCGACCAAGGCTGCCGCTCAGCTCGAATCCTCCAAGGATTTTGCCAAGGCCTTCATGGTTAGGCACAACATCCCGACCGCGTTTTACGAGACTTTCAGCGATGTGGCGGCCGCTCACGCTTACGTCGACAAACATGGCGCACCCATCGTTATCAAGGCGGATGGACTGGCAGCAGGCAAAGGCGTAGTGGTTGCGATGTCGCTGGATGAAGCGCATCACGCAGTCGATATGATGCTCTCGGATAACAAGCTGGGGGACGCGGGCGCGCGCGTGGTGATTGAAGAATTTCTGGCCGGTGAAGAAGCCAGCTTTATCGTGATGGTGGATGGCAAAAACGTCCTGCCTCTGGCAACCAGTCAGGATCACAAGCGCTTGATGGATGATGATCAGGGGCCGAATACCGGCGGTATGGGCGCGTATTCGCCAGCGCCGGTGGTCACCCCTGAAGTATATGCGCGCGCCTTGCGCGAAGTGATTATGCCCACCGTGCACGGGATGGAAAAAGAAGGCCACACGTACACCGGATTTTTGTACGCCGGTCTGATGATCTCGCCCGACGGCAGTATCAAAGTGCTGGAATTCAACTGCCGCCTGGGTGACCCTGAAACTCAACCGATTATGCTGCGCCTGAAAACCGACCTGTTGTCGATGTTCGAGCACGGGGTTAATGGCACGCTGGATACGGTTGAGGTCGATTGGGATCGACGCACCGCGCTGGGCGTGGTGATGGCCGCGGCCAATTATCCGGATACCCCGCGTAGCGGCGATGTGATCAGCGGCTTGCCGGCAAAAGGCGAAGAAGATGTGCATGTGTTTCACGCAGGTACAACGCTGGTCGATGGTAAGGTGCTCACCAGCGGCGGACGCGTGTTGTGCGTGACGGCATTGGGTGACAGTGTGCGTATGGCGCAACGTCGTGCCTATCAGGTGGCGGACGGTATTTCTTTTGACGGCTGCCAGATGCGTCGCGATATTGGTTTCCGGGCCATCAAGACCGCTAAGTGACACGAATGGCCGCATCGTATCGCCGCATTGCCGCGCATTTAAAGCGTGGCGGCCTGATCGCCTATCCGACGGAATCCTGTTACGGCTTGGGGTGCGATCCGATGAATCGGCAGGCGGTGCTGAAGCTGCTGAAGCTCAAACAGCGATCTCAGCGTAAAGGTTTGATTATAATCGCTTATTCGTATAATCAGATCGAGCGTTATGTACAGCCGCTGACGACCGTGCAGCAGCAGAAGTTGACGGATGACGGCGCAAAAGCGATTACCTATTTGCTGCCGGTGAAGCCATCTGCACCGCGCTGGCTGCGGGGCGCGCATGACACGCTGGCGATTCGTCTGACGGCGCATCCGTTTGCCCGGCAACTGTGCCACGGCACGGGCAGTGCGCTAGTCTCCACCAGTGCTAATAAAAGCGGTATGCGTCCAGCTAAAACCTATGCTGAATGCCAGAGGCTGTTTGGTCGTGACGTTTGGGTATTGCCGGGGCGCGTGGGTAAACGCCGTCAGCCATCGAGAATTATGGCGTGGGCGGATGGTCGTGTTGTAAGAGGATAATATTTTAATGAGCTGGATTCTCGCCGCCTGCCTCGAATGGAGGGACGGTGCGGGAATGACGGAGAAATCGGAGAGAACATGAGTGTAAACAGTGCCGCTGTAAAAGAATATTTGCTGGAGTTGCAAGAGTTGATCGTCACGCGACTTGAACAGGTGGATGGCAAGAAATTCATCCGTGACAAGTGGCAGCGTGAAGCCGGCGGTGTGGGGATCGGTGCGGGCGGCGGTATCAGCTGCATCCTAGAAGAAGGCAACGTTTTTGAGCGCGGCGGCGTGGCGTTCTCGCATGTTAAGGGCGACAAGATGCCCGCATCCGCGACCGCGCATCGGCCCGAATTGGCCGGTTGTAGTTGGGAGGCAATGGGCGTGTCGCTGGTGATGCATCCGCGTAATCCCTATGCGCCGACCACGCACGCCAATGTGCGTATGTTCGTGGCACACAAGCCGGATGGCGAAGCGGTGTTCTGGTTTGGCGGCGGCATGGATCTCACGCCGTACTATGGCTTTGAGGAAGATGCGGTGCATTTTCATCAAATCTGCAAAAACTCCCTTGCGCCGTTTGGTGACGATCTGCATGCAAAATACAAGAAATGGTGTGATGACTACTTCTTCTTGAAGCATCGCAACGAACCGCGCGGCATTGGCGGCATCTTCTTTGACGATCTTTCCGTACCGGACTTTGACACGGCGTTTGCGATTCAACAAAGCGTAGGCGATCACTTCCTGTCAGCCTATGTGCCGCTGTTGGAAAAGCGCATGGACACGCCTTACGGTGAACGCGAACGCGATTTTCAACTGTATCGTCGCGGTCGCTACGTCGAGTTTAATCTGGTGATCGATCGCGGTACCATCTTCGGTTTACAGTCCAACGGGCGCACCGAATCCATCCTGCTGTCCATGCCGCCGCTGGTCAAATGGCGCTACGACTGGCATCCGGAAGCGGGCACACCGGAAGCCGAACTGTACGATAACTTCCTCAAACCCAAAGACTGGGTATAAATAAAGCTCGCGCGCAGCATCGGATTCAGGCGACAGGGTTGCTCGTTCATTTTCATTACAGGGAGTTGATGCCAGTGATGCGGGCGAGGCTAATGGCTTCTGCCAGCACCGCCACGGCCTGTGTGCGGGTGAAACTCTTGCGCCAGGCCAGTGCGATGCGTCTTGTCGGAACCGGCTTTTCGAAGGGAATGACGGTCAGCAGGCGGCTGCGGTAGCGCGCACTGTTGGCAGAGGCGGGCAATACCGTGATGCCCATGCCGGCGACGACCATGTTGCGTATCGTCTCCAGCGAGGTGCCGTGTTGTACGTTGTTGCTCTTGCGGCTGCCGGGGCAGGCTTCGGCCACTTGGTTGCTGAAACAGTGTCCGTTATCGAGCAGCAACACCTTCTCACCGGCCAGTTCCTGTGCACCGATGCGGTGCCTCACCGCCCAACTATGATCGTTGCTCACCACCACCTCGAATGGTTCGTCGTATAAAGGCTGAGTGAGTATGCTGGCGTCGCCGAACGGCAGCGCGATGACGATGACATCCAGCTCGCCGTTTCGCAGCAGCTTCTCCAGATTCGCGGTGATGTTCTCTTCCACTTCCATCGGCATGTGAGGCGAGAGCCTGCCCAGTGCGGGGATGAGGTCGGGCAGCAGATAGGGGCCGACGCTGTGAATGATGCCGATGCGCAGCGGGGCGCTGAGCTGGTTCTGTCCCTGCGCGGCAATCTCGTGGATGCGTTCCGCTTCTTCCAGCACAAGTTTGGCCTGTTCGATAATGGCCTGCCCGGTCGGCGTAACGCTAATGCTGTTTTTGCCGCGCTCAAATATCTTCAGACCCAGTTCCTCTTCCAGTTTCTGTATTGCCAGCGACAGCGCAGGCTGGCTTATGTAAGCCTTTTCTGCGGCGCGCCGGAAGTTAAGCTCCTGTGCCACCGCCACGATATAGCGAAGTTCGTTCAGGGTCATTGCGAGTTCCTTTTCGGGAATGCGGCGTGTCTGGGCATGAGCAGCCGTGGTTGATTTGGATAATAAATCACATCGCTTTGAACAATCAATTGGATTGCGAGGAGAATAGGCTATACCTTGCTTATCAGGATACCTCACAGCCATCGAAACAGCCCAGGGAGAGAATAATGACCACCGAATCGAAATGCCCCTTCCATTCTGCCGTCAGCGCGGCGAAATCCAATCAGGACTGGTGGCCAGATCAGCCCAATTTGAAGATGTTGCGACAGCACTCGCCCCTGTCCGATCCGATGGGCAGGGATTTTGACTATGCGCGGGAATTTCAGAGTCTCGATTTGACGGCATTAAAGCAAGACCTCAGCGCGTTGATGACTGATACGCAGGACTGGTGGCCGGCGGACTTCGGTCACTATGGGCCGCTGTTTGTGCGCATGGCCTGGCATAGTGCCGGAACTTATCGCCTGAGCGATGGCCGGGGTGGCGCGGGGTTGGGGCAGCAGCGCTTTGCGCCGCTCAACAGCTGGCCGGACAACGTGAATCTCGACAAGGGGCGTCGTTTGCTGTGGCCGATCAAGCAAAAATACGGGCGCAAGATTTCCTGGGCCGACCTGATGATTTTGACGGGCAACGCCGCGCTCGAATCCATGGGATTCAGGACGGCTGGTTTTGCCGGCGGACGGGCCGATGTGTGGGAGGCTGACGAGTCGGTGTACTGGGGAAGTGAAGGTCAGTGGCTGGAAGATAAACGCCACACCGGCGAACGCGATCTGGAGAGCCCGCTTGCCGCCGTCCAGATGGGGCTGATCTATGTCAATCCCGAAGGCCCGAACGGCAATCCCGACCCGCTGCTCGCGGCGCGCGACATCCGCGAGACCTTTGCCCGCATGGGGATGAACGACGAAGAAACCGTCGCGCTGATTGCGGGGGGGCACACCTTCGGCAAGTGTCATGGTGCCGGTCTGGCAAGTCATGTAGGCGCTGTGCCCGAGGCGGCCGGGCTGGAGGCGCAGGGCATGGGCTGGCACAGCAGCTTCGGCAGTGGCAAGGGTGCGGACACCATCAGCAGCGGGCTGGAAGTGACGTGGACGCAAACGCCGACGCAGTGGAGCAATCACTTCTTCGCAAATCTGTTCGGCCATGAGTGGGAGTTGGGCAAAAGCCCGGCAGGCGCATATCAGTGGATAGCCAAAGGTGCGGAGGCAGACATTCCGGACGCTCATATTCCGTCCCGGCGCCATGTGCCGACCATGCTGACGACGGACCTTGCGCTGCGCTTCGACCCGGTCTACGAGACTATCTCGCGTCGCTTCTACGCGCATCCGGAGGCCTTCGCCGACGCCTTTGCACACGCCTGGTTCAAGCTGACGCACCGCGACATGGGGCCGCGCGCACGCTATCTCGGGGCAGAAGTGCCGGACGCGGAATTTGCCTGGCAAGACCCGATCCCCGCGCTGGATCATCCGCTGGTGGATGAGCAGGACATCAACGCGCTCAAGGCAAAAGTGCTGACTTGCGGACTGAGCATTTCACAGCTGGTCTCGACCGCATGGGCCTCGGCTGCCACGTTCCGCGGCTCGGACAAGCGCGGAGGAGCGAATGGCGCACGCCTTCGTCTGGTGCCGCAGAAGGGCTGGGACGTAAATCAGCCCGCTCAGCTGGCGCACGTGCTGCAAACGCTGGAAGTCATCCAGCACGAGTTCAACAGCGCACAACGCGGCGGCAAGAAAATCTCCACGGCCGATTTGATCGTGCTGGCAGGCTGCGCGGCGGTGGAAGCAGCGGCGAAAAATGCGGGTATTAAGGTCGATGTGCCGTTTGCGGCAGGTCGCATGGATGCGACGCAGGCGCAGACAGACGAGAGTTCAATCGCCGTGCTTGAGCCCGTGGCCGACGGATTTCGCAACTACCTCAAGGGATACCCCGCGGTTCCAGCCGAACATTTTCTGCTGGACAAGGCGCAGTTGCTCACCCTCACCGCGCCGGAAATGACGGTGCTTATCGGCGGTCTGCGCGTGCTTGATACAGGCGCGAGTAAACACGGGGTGTTCACGCAACGGGTCGGGACGCTGAGCAACGACTTTTTTGTGAACCTGCTCGACATGAGTACCGAGTGGAAGGCGCAGAACGGCGGCGTGTATGAGGGGCGCGACCGCAAGACGGGTGAAATTTGCGGCACCGCCACGCGTGTGGATCTGCTGTTCGGTTCGAATGCTGAGTTGCGCGCGCTGGCTGAAGTTTATGCAAGCCTGGATGCGCAGGAGAAATTCGTGCACGACTTCGTTGCGGCATGGCATAAAGTGATGAATCTGGATCGCTTCGACCTTGCGTGATTTGCGCAGGGCCGGCTTGTCCGGCCCTCTTCGCATCGTGATAGCGCAATTTTTTCGAGGATAAATAGTAATTAGCACCAGGCTATAGCGGCCCTAGAATGGCCCGCCTGACTACTAACGAATAAGGAACAAACATGGACACCGCGCTGCATATTGGCGAACCCTGGATGTGGGTATCTTTCGTCTGCTTCGTTCTGATGATGATAGCCGTCGATCTGTTTCTGGCCGGAGGAAACAAGGCGCACAGGGTCAGCTTCAGGGAAGCGGCAGCTTGGTCGCTGGTTTGGTTTGCGCTGAGCATGCTGTTCAACCTCATCTTGTGGTGGTATCTCAGGGATGTCTACGGCGCTGAGCTGGCTGCCATCAAGGCGGAGGAATTTCTGACCGGTTACCTGATCGAAAAATCACTTGCGGTCGACAATATCTTTATCTTCCTGATGATCTTCAACTTCTTCGCCGTGCCGGAGGCGTATCAGCGGCGCGTGCTGATTTACGGTGTGATCGGCGCGGTTGCGCTGCGCGCCATCATGATAATGGCGGGTGCCTGGCTGGTACAGGAGTTCCACTGGATACTCTATCTGTTCGGCGCATTCCTTGTCGTCACCGGCATCAAGATGCTGATCTTTGCCGAAGTCGAGCCGGACTTGAGCAGGAATCCGCTGCTCAACTGGGTGAAGCGTCACCTGCGGCTGACAGCAGATTATCGCGGCGAAAAATTCTGGGTACGGGAAAACGGTGTGCGGGTGTTTACGCCGCTCTTTCTGGTACTCGTCATGATCGAGCTGACCGACCTGATATTTGCAGTCGACTCGATCCCGGCGATTTTCGCCATCACCACCGACCCGTTCATTGTCTTTACCTCCAACATCTTCGCCATTCTGGGACTGCGCGCAATGTACTTCATGCTGGCCGGCATGGCCGACCGTTTTCACCTGCTCAAATACGGCCTGGCCATGGTGCTGGTGTTCGTGGGAACAAAGATGCTGATCGCCGACCATTACAAAATCCCGGTACAGTTGTCACTGGGCATTGTTGTCGTCATCATCGCCACTTTCATGATCGCCAGTCTGTGGGCGACGCGTAAGCGCTAAGTTTCAGCGGGGCGGACTGCAATTCTCACCGCAGCAGGTAATCGATCAAAATGCCTGGCGGCAATAGGGTCAGAGTCGATTAATTTTACGTGAAATTCAATCTAGTTGTCGATCGCGGTACTATTTTCGGTTTGCCGTCCTACGGGCGCACCGAATCCACCCTGCTGTCCATGCCGATGCTTAGATAAGGTTGCATCGGACAGCTGAGCAAATGAGGGTAAGATGTCGCGCATCGTCAGGGTGATTTGTCAGATCATCGGTTTGACGATCCTGATAGCGGGCTATATATGATCCTACGCAGCAGACCCCCCGGGTTCCGGTTATTTTTCATTTTTCGCGGTTCTGTGCTGTCGCAAATCAGCGGCGTGTTGCTGGTTAATATTGCGCTCGCAACACTGGTCACCTGGACGCATGGCGATATTTACAGCCACAAGATCACACTGACCGCGATTCCGTTTACGCTGATCGGCTTGCCGTTAGCTATTTTTCTCGGGTTTCGCAATACGGCCGCCTATGATCGTTATTGCGAAGGGCGCAAGTTGTGGGGCGAAATTGTTTTGCAGTCGCGCAATTTTGCACGCCAGTGCCTGACGCTGATCGAGTATGCCGGGCCACTCGCACCGAATGCCGGATTGGAAGATGTGCGGGTCAGAATGATCGTCCGCACCATTGCATTTTCCCATGCGCTACGCCATCTTCTGCGCAATAGCGATGCCGTCAGTGAACTCAAGCCTTTGCTGGTGCCGCAGGAGTGGCAGAAAATCAGCACGGTCGGAAATATTCCTGATTATCTGATGCATCAGATGGGTCGCGATTTGCGTCAGTGTCTGGATGAGAAGCGGCTCGATGGCTGTCTGGCAGCCTCAATCGATACGAGTATGTCTGCAATCACAGCGGCTGCCGCGGCCTGTGAGCGGATCAAGAGCACGCCGATTCCCTTTTCTTACACCTTGATGTTGCACCGGACAGCCTATTTATATTGTTTCCTGCTGCCGTTTGGCCTGGTCGATAGCATCGGTTTTATGACGCCCTTTGTGGTCGGTATTGTCGCCTACACTTTCTTCGGGCTGGATGCGCTGGGCGATGAAATTGAAGAGCCGTTTGGCGATTCGCCCAATGACCTGGCGCTCGATGCGATCTGTCGCGGGATTGAAATTAACTTGCGCGATGCGATCGGTCAGAAGCACGAATTGACGCCGTTATTGCCGGTGAATTACTGTCTGATGTAGCGTTTAAGGCAGGCCTTTTTTGGTCAGTACGATTCCTCTGAACCAGCCGCCGGCCATCATCGGTTCATCGCTGATAATTTCTAACTCCGGTACGGCCAGCAATACCTTCTCGAAAACCACATCCATCCTTGTGGCGAGGCGTCCGGACAAGGGTGTAAGCAAGCGGCGCAACGGGGCCGCTTTCTCGGGGCGCAGGAACTTGTCGAACAGGATGATCGTCCCGCCGGGCTTTAGCACGCGGGCGGCTTCGGACAGGCAGCTTGCAGGATCAGGTACCACGGCGGTAATCAGGTGCAGCACGACATGGTCGAAATGATTTCCCGCAAACGGCAGGGCCATACTGTCGCCCAGCACAAATTCCACATCCAATTTCGCTCCGCGAGGCCGGGCGCGGGCGAGCATCGCCGCATTAAAATCCAGTGCCGTGTAATGATGCTGCGTCGGCAGATGAGGCAGATCAAGTCCCGTGCCGACGCCACTGACCAGCACATGACGAGAGGCGCCCGCCGGCAAAGCGGCCAGCGAACGTTTACGCGCGGCGCGCATTGGACGTTCTATGACGAAATCATAGACGGGTGCGATCAGACTGTAGCTCAGCCGCAACAACGGATTGCAACGGTAGTCAGACGTCATGTCAGATAATCCAGAACAATGCCGGCGAAGACAGCGGCGCCAAACCAGTTGTTGTGCAAAAAGGCCTTGAAACAGTCATCGCGCTGGCGGTTTTTTATCAGGCTGTAGTGGTGCAGCGAGATTCCCGCAGCAATAGCCAATCCCGCGTAATACGGCAGACCCAGTTGCGCCATTTGACCTGCTAAGGACAGCAAGCCGAGCGTGACGGCATAACACGCCATGACGGCGGCGACATCGTATTTGCCGAAAAAAAGTGCGGAGGAGTGAATCCCCAGATGGATGTCATCGTCACGGTCCACCATCGCATATTCTGTATCGTAGGCGATCGCCCAAAATACATTCGCGCTTAGCAATAGCCAAGCCACGGGTGGCACGCTGTTCAGCTGAGCGGCGAAGGCCATCGGGATGCCGAAGCCGAAGGCGATGCCCAGATAGGCTTGCGGAATGACGAAAAAGCGTTTGGTGAACGGGTAGCTGGCGGCCAGAAAAACGGCAGGAATCGATAGCAGCAGGGTGAGCGTATTGAGCGGCAGGATCAGCGTAAACGAAATGAGCGCCAGTGCGCTTGCCAGCAACAATGCTTCCTTGTGCGAAATGCGTCCGCTGGTAATGGGGCGATGGCGGGTGCGCTCGACGTGCAGGTCGATGTGGCGGTCGGCATAATCGTTGATCGCACAGCCGGCCGAGCGCATCAGCACGGTGCCGAGCGTGAAGATCAGCACGATAGGCCAGGCGGGTGTGCCGTTTCCTGCAATCCAGATTCCCCATAGCGTCGGCCAGAGCAGCAGCAGGATGCCGATGGGCCGGTCGAGGCGGGTGAGCTGTATATACAACGACAGGCGTTCAGTGAGCTTCATTTGTATTAGGATTGAGAATCTAGGAGCGGGGCTTGAGTAGCGCGGTGAAAGTTTAACAGAAACTGGTTTTTGCTCAATCCTAAATCCTGCAATTAAGAATTTCAGGTAAAAATACTTCCGTGACCAGCAACGGCGCATTGTGTAAATAAAACAAAGACCGGCGCGCCCATAGGCGGTCAGGTGGGGCGCCTAATACGCTAGCGGCACGTCGATACAGAGGATGGTGCGGATGCAGCGCCTGATAGTGTAGCGGCTGGCGCACCACCTGCGGGTGGGTAAAGAGCAGCGCACCCAGCGGCTTGTTGCCCAAGTTGCGCAATCCTTGCCATGCGCCGCGAAGTTGGCGGGCGGCGCAGGCGCTATGGGCAAAGACCACCGGCTGCCCATCGGCGCAGAGAAATACTTCACGCGACCAGGCAAGTTGTTGCGGGGCGATAGCCAATAGGGCAGATTCATCCAGCGCGATGCGTGCCAGGCCGCTACGCACGTTACGCACGGAAAAGTGCTCGCAGCGTTGCGTAATGCGCTGCGTGAGCGAGCCGTGATCGCGCAGCCAAGGCCTCAATTCGGCACTGGCGCCCCACGCGGCGGCGTTCCAGAAGTTGTCTTTATACGTGCAAATAGTCATGTTTGTTCGCCATCCAGCGGTGCAAATAGGTGCGCGCCGCATCCGGATAATCGCTCAATAATTCATCGGCGACTTCGCGTGCGTGTTCCAGTAAATCTTCATCGGCTTCAATGTCGGCGAAGCGCAGCATCGCCACGCCGCTTTGTCTTGCACCCAGCAATTCGCCAGGGCCGCGCAATTGTAAGTCCTGCTGAGCAATCACGAAGCCATCGGTGTTCTCGAAGATGACTTTTAGGCGTGTGCGCGCCAGTTCTGAGAGCGGTTTGTGATACAGCAAAATACATAGGCTTTGTGCCGATCCGCGTCCTACCCGGCCGCGCAGTTGATGGAGCTGGGCCAGTCCCATGCGCTCGGCGTGGTCGATCACCATCAGACTGGCGTTGGGCACATCCACGCCGACTTCAATGACGGTCGTCGCAACTAGCAACTGCAATTCGCCTGCCTTGAATGCGCTCATAGTGCGCACCTTTTCGGCGCTTTCCATTTTGCCGTGAACCAGGCCGACACGCAGATCCGGAAAGGTGTCCGTCAGTAGTTCAAATGTTTCCTGTGCATTTTGCAATTGCAAGACTTCGGATTCGTCGATCAGGGGGCAGACCCAATAGGCTTGTGCGCCGGTCATGCAGGCAGCGCGAACCCGTTCGAATACCTCATCACGGCGTGTGTCGCTCACCAATTTGGTAATCACCGGCGTGCGTCCGGGCGGCAATTCATCGATCACCGACACGTCCAGATCCGCGTAGTAGCTCATCGCCAGCGTGCGGGGAATCGGCGTTGCGCTCATCATTAACTGGTGCGGCTCAGAGGATTTTTTATCCGGTGCTACGGGCTGTTTGCCTTTCGCATGCAGCGCCAGCCGTTGTTGCACGCCGAATTTGTGCTGTTCATCGACAATCGCCAGCCCTAATTTATGGAAGGTAATCTGTTCCTGAAACAGAGCATGCGTGCCGATGGCAAGAGAAGTTTCGCCAGATGCAATCAACTCGGCGGCCACGCGCTTGTCCTTTTTCTTCAGGCTGCCGGACAGCCAGACCGGCACAATCCCTAGTGGGGATAACCAGTCCGTGAGCTTTATATAATGCTGTTCAGCGAGGATTTCCGTCGGTGCCATCAAGGCGACTTGATAGCCATTTTCGATGGCTTGCAAGGCGGCGAGTGCTGCGACGATGGTCTTGCCGCTGCCGACATCGCCGAGCAGTAAACGCTGCATCGGGTGCGGGCGGGCAAGGTCGATACTGATTTCTGTGTAGACTTTTTGTTGTGCTTTGGTCAGTGAAAAGGGCAGAATTTTTAGCAGGCCCTCGGTGTAATGGCCCTGTGGCGGCAGCGCGGGCGCAATGCGCCGGCTGCGTTCTTTGTGATGCACACGCATGGACAGTTGCTGGGCCAGTAACTCATCAAATTTGATGCGTCGCCAGGCTGCGTGACTCTTATCCGCCAGAGTGCATGCGGCGATGTCCGTTGTGGGGTTGTGCAGCAGTCGGATGCTTTCAAAAAATCCCGATAAATTTAAATTATGGCGAAATTTTTCCGGTAGCGGATCAGCTGGATTGAGTACCTCCAGCGCATTGGAAATCAGCTTTTTTAACGTGAGTTGCGACAGTCCTGCCGTGGTCGGATAAATCGGTGTGAGGCTGGTTGCCAGCTGCGTTTTATCGCTCACCGCACGGCATTTCGGATGCACCATCTCCAGCCCGAAATAACCGATTCTCGCCTCGCCGATCGCGCGTACCTGGTGGCCTACCGCCAGCAGTTTGATCTGGCTGGGATAGAAATTCAAAAACCGCAGATAGAGTTCATCTTCCTTATCCTGCAAGCGGCAAACCAGTACTTTTCTGGGTTTATACAGGACCTCGTTGTGCGTGATGACACCCTGTACCTGCACCGTCTCGCCGGGTTCGACATCAGCAAGCGAGACCAGCTCAGTCTCATCCTCATAGCGCAACGGCAGATGCAACAACAAATCCGCTCGATGGCGGATGCCCAGCTTTGCCAGCTTGGTGAGGGTCGCAGCAGAAATTTTGAGCGGTGTCGTCAAATCGCCCTCTTATTTAAAGGGGGCGGCATGTGGCTCATGTTCGTTAGTCCTGAACGACCAGTATCCCGTCCATTTCAACCAAAGCGCCGCGCGGCAATGCGGATACCTGGACTGCGGCTCGGGCGGGGTAGGGTTGCTGGAAATAGCTTGCCATGATCTCGTTTACTTTGGCGAAATGTTTTAAGTCGGTTAAAAATATATTGAGTTTAACGATGCCGTCGATATTGCTCTTCGCGGCGACGGTAACCGCACGCAGGTTTTGGAACACGCGGTGGATTTGTTCGTCGATGCCCTCAACCATCTGCATGGTAGCAGGATCAAGACCGATTTGACCGGACAGATACACGGTATCGCCTACGCGAATGGCTTGCGAATAGGTGCCGATCGCGGCGGGTGCGTCAGGTGTTTGAATGAATTGTTTGTTTGCCATGATGAAATCCTGTCAGTGAAATGGTTAGCAGCAGGCTCGAATTATAACCGACACCCGCATTTCAACGGCTATACGGCGATCTTGAAGATTACCTTGCGGATTGGACCTGTGCCTACCAGCGGCGCGTGGGCGTCTTCCGGAAAGAAGATGCAGAAGTGATCGGGCGGCACGGCAATCCATGATGCGGGTGCGTCGAGAAAAAACAGGATGTCGCGCTCAATGCTGTGTTCGCCCACCGGGTTGTAGCAATCTGCCAGCGGCTTCCAGCCCATCGTTTCATCGCCGTCCAGCACCAGTTGAATGTCGATATAGCGCTGATGCGCTTCCAGCCGTGCCATTTCCTTGGTGCGCCCTGTTACGTGTTCCACGATGGCAATCAGATCATCACCTTGGATGTTGTAACGCCCGGGCGGTTGCGCATACAAGTCCGTGTCGCGGATATAGTCAAATACGCGGGCAAACAAGGGATGAAGTGACGCGTAACGTTCAGATTGCGAGAGCGCGGAAAAAATCATGCGGATAACTTTCTCTTGAGGATGGGATTATTTTCGTCCAGGTAGCATGCGGGTTAGTGTGTTGTCGCGCATCAGATAGTGATGGTACAGCGCCGCTGCCGCATGCATCCCGATAAGGTAATAGCCTACCGTGCCAACCAACTCATGTATTTCCTTGATTTGTTTGGCAATTTCTTTACTCTCCGCAATTAATGCAGGCAGTTCAAAACCGAAGAACGGGATCGGTTTTCCGCTTGCGCTGAGCAGCAGCCAGCCGGTGAGCGGCATGCCTATCATCAGTGCGTACAGCGCCAGATGCATCAGTTTGGCCGAGAAATCCTGCCATTTTTGCGGTTCCGGCCGGATAAGCGGGGTAATCGTGGAGAGTCGAACAGCCAGGCGCAGCCAGACTAGTGCAAACAGCAGCATCCCCAGCATGAAGTGCCAGGTTTTCAACCCCTCGCGCAATTCGCTCCCTTTCGGGTAGAAGACGCGCAACTCGATGCAGGCATAGACCGCGATAAACAACAGCAGCATCAGCCAATGAATGCCGATAGCGGCCACGCCGTACCGGGTAGTCGTGTTTTTCCAGTTCATCGCTGATCTCCTCGTCTCTGTCAGGCGCCCCATGTTCCGGGGCTGACTTCATGTACTCAGAGAAGGTTTCCCTGGATGACTGCCGACAGAACACGATAGTACACCTGTCAGCCTACAAAAAGCGCGCAATCATCCCGCCAGACAGATTGCCTGATAAAGGGATTTTTACTTTATGCCCGCTGCCGGGGGCGACGGTGATGATCTGGCCATTTTTGTCGCGCATTCCGGCAAGATCGATAATCTGATTGCCCGCAGGATGGATGATTTCCAGTCGATCACCGACGGAAAAGCGATTTTTTACGTCGATTTCAGCCAGACCGTTGTCGCAGGAGACGATGTCGCCGACGTATTGCTGGCGGGTGCTCTCTGAATGGCCGCGCATGTAGTTTTGCTGCTCATGGGTGTGATGGCGCTCATAAAAACCGTCGGTATAGCCGCGATTGGCCAGCGCATCCAGTGCGCCTAACAAGCCGTAATTGAACGGACGACCGGCGACGGCATCGTCGATTGCCTGACGATAAACCTGAGCGGTACGCGCGACATAGTAGATGGACTTGGTGCGGCCTTCGACTTTGAGCGAATCAATGCCAATTTTTGCCAGTTTTTCGACATGCTCGACTGCGCGCAGATCCTTAGAGTTCATAATGTAGGTGCCGTGCTCGTCTTCCATCACCGGCATCAATTCATTCGGGTGGTCTTGACGTGCGATGACATACACGCGATCGGCCATCGGGTGGCGCTTTTGCTCGCCGCAATCGGACAGGGCAGACTGGCTCAAGGCTTTGTCGAAATCGAAGTCCAGTTTTTCAATATCGCCGGTGCCGTTCTCCTCGGCATTGTCGATCTTGTAATCCCAGCGGCAGGAGTTGGTGCAGGTGCCCTGATTCGCATCGCGATGATTGAAGTAACCGGACAGCAGGCAGCGCCCTGAATAGGCGATGCACAGCGCGCCATGCACGAACACTTCCAGTTCCATGTCCGGACATTCCTGACGGATTTCTGCAATTTCATCGAGCGATAATTCGCGCGACAAAATTACGCGGGTCAACCCTAGCGACTTCCAGAATTTCACCGCAGCGTAATTGACGGTGTTGGCCTGTACCGACAGATGCACATCCACTTCCGGCCAGCGTTCACGCACCATTGCGATCAGGCCGGGATCGGCCATAATCAGCGCGTCAGGCTTCATGGCGATGACAGGTGCCATGTCATCCATATAAGTTTTTACTTTGGCGTTGTGCGGCATCAGGTTGCTGGCGACGAACAGCTTTTTACCCAGCGCATGCGCCTCGGCAATACCCGTTTGCAACTCTTCCAGTTTGAATTCGTTGTTGCGCGCGCGCAAGGAATAGCGCGGCTGGCCTGCATATACGGCGTCCGCGCCAAAGGCGTAAGCGGCGCGCATTTTATCGAGGGAGCCTGCGGGCAATAAGAGTTCGGGTGCTTTCATTTGATATGTATGAGTAATAATTCAAAAGTTGTTTTAGCGCTTTGCTAACGTGTGATTTCAGCGAAACAGCCGGAGCGTGATTCACCCTGTGGTCGGGCATAATTATTCTATTTTTAAACTCGCAAACGGATTGAATATCGGCACTTCGAAACGCTCAAAATCACTCACATTTCGCGTGACGACCGTCAAATGATGCACTTTAGCGGCGGCAGCAATCATGGCATCTTCGTAAACCGTATCGGATTGTCGATGCATCAATTTCGCCCAGACCCGAAAAGTCGTGGCATCCATAGTCAGAATATTATAAGTTGCCGCTACTTGATCAGCCCAAGCCTCAATTTCCGCTGCTTTAAAAGCATCTTGATCGCGCGTCATCTCGATGCCGATTTGTATCTCACCCAGCGTCACTGCGCTTAGGTGAATATCTTCATCGGCGATGGATTCAAGCCAGGCGACTACTGCGCCATGCGGACGAATTTTGCGCAGTTCCGATACCACATTGGTGTCCAAAAGATACATCTTGCGCCTCAGGTGACGATAGCCGGGCGGCGCTTAGCACCCCCGCGTGGCGGCAACTCAAAATCAGCTCGCCCGATATCAGAAAGCAAAAGCGATTTAAGAGACGGGCGGGCGGCGTTATTCAAGCGTTGCCACTCTGAAATGTGAATCAGCACCGCCGTTTCAGCGCCGCGCCGCGTGACCAGTTGCGGCCCCTCATTCACGCAGGCTTCTAGTAATTCACTGAAACGTGATTTTGCATCTTGTACCGGCCAAGCATTCATGGTGACACCTCACAAACTAGTCAGGTAACTAGTCTATTGGACTTTGCGGTAATAAGCAACGGCCTGTTGTAAATGTGTTCCAATCCATTTTTGCATGCAAAACAGGATTGGACTTGTTTCTTAGCGAGTGGGTGAACAGCGTGGATTTAACCGGACAATCCCAATCGTTCAACAATTGCCAGGCAGGGGGCTGCTTGATTTAGTGTGTAGAAATGCAGTCCGGGTGCGCCGCCGGCTAACAGTTTTTCGCACATGGCGGTGACGATGTCGCGACCAAAGGCCTGCACTGATTCGTTGTCGTCGCCAAAGCCTTCCATGGTTTTACGCATCCAGCGCGGAATTTCTGCGCCGCAGGCATCCGAAAAGCGCGCCAGTTGCGAGTAGCGCACGATGGGCATGATGCCCGGCACAACGGGTGCGGTGATCCCCAGTTTCTGGCATTCGTCGACGAAGTGGAAATAACTGTCGGCGTTATAAAAATACTGCGTAATCGCGGAATTCGCGCCCGCATCAATCTTTCTTTTAAAATTGATCAAGTCGTCGCGCGCCGATTTGGCTTGCGGGTGAACTTCGGGGTAGGCCGCAACTTCCAGATGGAAATGATCGCCCGTTTCAGTGCGGATGAATTCCACCAGTTCGTTGGCGTACTGAAATTCTCCTGCTGTCGCCATGCCGGAAGGCAGATCGCCGCGCAAGGCGACGATGCGACGGATACCCGCGTCACGGTAGGTTTGTAAAATCGCGCGAATGTTGTCGCGGGTAGAACCGACGCAGGACAGATGCGGTGCGGCGTCAAAGCCTTCCGCCTTGATCTGTGTCACCGTCTCCAGCGTGCGGTCGCGGGTAGAACCCCCGGCACCGAAGGTGACCGAGAAGAATTCAGGATTGAGTGCGGCGAGTTTTCCGCGCGCAATGGTTAGTTTTTCTACGCCTTCAGTCGTCTGAGGCGGGAAAAATTCAAAGCTGATATGTGAGTTGCTCATTATTTCCTCATCAATTGTGTGGCCGCTGAAGTCAGCGCCCAGGTAAACAGGCTGTACAGCAATGCACCCATGATGCCGTGCCAGAAGCTGTCGACGATAAAGCCGTGCAGTACTGAACCCACCTGCCAGAACAGCAATCCGTTAATCACGAAGATGAACAGCCCCAGTGTGACCAGGGTTACAGGCAGGGTAAGCAGCAGCAACAAGGGTCTGATCAGTGCATTGACCAGTCCGAGCAGAAAAGCCGCCACCAATGCGGCGGTAAATCCGTCTACGTGGATGCCCGGCACAAAATTCGCCACCGCGATTAGCGCCATCGCATTCAGTATCCAGATGATTAATAGTTTCATGGCCTTTGTTTTCCGGAATGAGCGCGTAATGCCGCAGCGTAAGCCAGTTGGCACCAGTCAGACATTTCATCAGGTGACTCCAGACTTTCGGCCGGGGCAGACCAATAGGCCATCTGCACCGTACGTGTCTTACTTTGATAGGTGAACGGGCGGCTGCCCGCACGTTCGAATGCCGCTGCATTGAGTGGGTCTGTCTTTAAAAACAATTCATCGTCCACAATCAAAGCAAACATCAATCCTTCACGGTACAGACCATGACCACCGAACATCTTGCGCGAATTAACCTCGCTCCAATGCGACATGGTCTCCAGCACATAATCGACAAACTCGTTACGTGAGGAGACCATGTTTAATACGCTGCCAAAACAGCTGCTGACTTAGTAGCGGTAGTGATCAGCTTTGTACGGGCCGTTCTTGGGTACGCCGATGTACGCTGCCTGCTGGTCGGTCAATTCGCTCAACTGCGCATTCAGTGTAGTCAGTTGCAAACGCGCCACTTTTTCATCCAAATGCTTAGGCAAGGTGTAAACGCCGACTGGATACTGATCCAGGCGAGTAAACAGCTCGATTTGCGCGATAGTCTGGTTGGCGAAGCTTGATGACATCACATAAGACGGATGGCCGGTACCGCAACCTAAGTTGACCAGGCGACCTTCAGCCAGCAACAGAATGCGTTTTCCGTCAGGGAAAATCACGTGATCGACTTGCGGCTTGATGTTTTCCCACTGGTATTGCTTGAGGGAGGCGACGTCGATTTCATTGTCAAAGTGACCAATGTTGGACACGATGGCGTTGTTTTTCATGCGCTTCATGTGGTCATGCGTGATGACGTGGAAGTTGCCGGTGGTTGTGACGAAAATATCACCATGCTCACAGGCGTAATCCATCGTTACAACGCGATAACCTTCCATAGCGGCTTGCAGCGCGCAGATAGGATCAATTTCCGTTACCCAGACTTGAGCAGACAGTGCACGCATGGCTTGTGCAGAACCCTTACCCACGTCGCCGTAACCGACGATGACAGCGATCTTACCTGCGATCATCACGTCAGTTGCGCGCTTGATCGCATCAACCAGCGATTCACGGCAGCCATACAGATTGTCGAACTTGGACTTGGTGACTGAATCGTTGACATTGATTGCCGGGAATTTCAATTCACCGCGTTCATGCATCTGGTACAAGCGATGTACGCCAGTGGTGGTTTCTTCCGTTACGCCCATGATCGCCGCCAGACGGGTCGAGTACCAGGTGTTATCAACCGACAGTTTGGCTTTGATCGAATTGAACAGGCAAATTTCTTCTTCTGATCCCGGGTTATTCAAGAGGGATGCGTCTTTTTCAGCACGCGCGCCCAGATGCAGCAACAGGGTCGCATCGCCGCCGTCGTCCAGAATCATGTTAGAGACGACTTTGTCACCATTAGGTGCGTCTGCCCATTCGAAGATGCGGTGTGTGTAATCCCAGTAGTCCGTCAAAGATTCACCTTTAACAGCAAATACAGGTACGCCGGTTGCAACAATTGCGGCGGCAGCGTGATCTTGTGTGGAGTAGATGTTGCATGACGCCCAGCGCACTTCAGCACCTAGCGCTGTCAGCGTTTCGATCAGCACGCCAGTCTGGATGGTCATGTGCAATGAACCGGTAATGCGCGCGCCCCTGAGGGGTTGGGTGGCGGCGAACTCGTTGCGGATAGCCATCAAACCCGGCATTTCGATTTCGGCGATTGCGAGTTCCTTGCGGCCCCATGCAGCGAGAGACATGTCTGCGACGATATAGTCGGTGAATCCGTTTGTAACAGCGTTCATAGGTAATCCATTCATTGTATTGGTTAATGAATAGGTGCCGTTGAAACGAAAACACTGCTCCGAGCCTGACGGGGGCGTTCAAACCCGCTGCAGCACCTCTCGGAAGTTGGCAATTATAAACGCAAATTTTTTTTTTGGCTAAAAATGCGTAAATAAACTGTGCTTATTTGGTTGCTGTCGGTAAGCCACTCCACAATTCCAGAAGGTCTGGAATGTTCCATTTTTCAGGATCTTCAAAGGAAGTGATTTTGTCCGTGCAGCCGGGCAGCGCTAAATCTACCAGCGCTGGCATGATGCGGCAGTTTGATTTAATTGAGAAAAATACTTTGACTTTGGGGGCGAGCAAGGATTTGTCGGACTGTTCCATGACGACGGCCAGGCGGCTCGATGACAGTTTTACCAGCGAGCCGGTAGGATAGATGCCAACGCTGCGCACGAAGGCCTGAAAAACTCGCTGATCGAAATGGCCGTTGCTCCATTCGGCCATTTTACGGATCGATTCGGCAGGCTCCCAACCGTTCTTGTAAGGGCGGTTGGAGGTGATGGCGTCATAGACATCGCATACGGCGGACATTTTGGCAAACAGACTGATCTGCTTGTCGGAGAGTTGATCAGGATAGCCGCTGCCGTCGATCTTTTCGTGGTGATGCAGGCAGACATCCAGCGAGATAGCGTTGATGCCGATGCCGCCGAGCAGCAGTTTGTGTCCTTCGCTAGGATGGTTTTTGACCATCGAGAACTCGTCATCGGTTAGTTTCCCGGGCTTGTTGAGGACTTCGGACGGTATCATCATCTTGCCTACGTCATGCAGCAAGCCAGCCAAACCGGCCTGTCGAATTTGCTCATCATCCAGATTAAGTTGCTTGCCGAGCGCTACCATCAGCGCGCAGACGGCGACCGAGTGCATGTAGGTGTAATCGTCTTTGTCTTTGAGGCGAGCCAGACTAATCAGCGCGCCGGGATTGCGCATGACAGAATTGGAGATTTCTTCGACGATGGGGAGCGCTTCTTCCGAATTGAGCGCGCTGCCCATGCGCGTTTCTTGAAACATTGAGGCGACGGCATCTCTCGATTTTGCACAAATTTGCACCGCGAGCGCCGCTTCTTGTGCGATGCTGATGCGCTGTGTTGATTTTAGCTGCGTGTCGGCAAGGGCCAGCGTGGATTCAATATTGTCATTGACTTCCTCTTCGGTGTCGGAATCATCGATTGTCTCTTCGTCGACATCTGCACCTTTGCTCGTGTCGATCCACACCAGCTTGATTTTGGTCGCCAGTATGGTCTTAAGATCGTTCGGATCGTCGAGCAAAAAGGTTTTGCGCCAGAACGGGTGATCCATCCAAGAGCATCCCAGTTCGTGGATGTACATCCCCAGACGCAGCTGCTCGACTGAAATACGTTTATGCATACAACACTCATTTTGCAATTAGGGCGTAATTCTAATACAAAAAACCGCACACTGTATGAGATACAGGTGCGGAATATTTTGTGTGTGACAAGTGAAGCGCTAAGCGTAGGTTTACAGCCCTGCGTCAGCTCTCAATGCGGCAGCCTTATCGGTACGTTCCCAGGTGAACTCAGGCTCCTCGCGGCCGAAGTGACCGTAAGCTGCAGTCTTCTCGTAGATCGGACGCAACAGGTCGAGCATCTGCACGATGCCTTTTGGACGCAGATCGAAATGGCGCAACACCAGTTCGGTCAGCTTGTCATCACTAATCTTGCCGGTACCGTAAGTGTCGACCATCACGCTGGTTGGTTTTGCAACGCCAATCGCGTAGGACACCTGCACCAGACACTTGCTGGCGAGCCCTGCTGCGACGATATTCTTCGCGACGTAACGCCCTGCATAAGCGGCCGAACGATCAACCTTAGAAGGGTCTTTGCCTGAGAATGCGCCGCCGCCGTGAGGCGCTGCGCCACCGTAGGTATCCACGATGATCTTGCGGCCAGTCAGGCCGCAATCGCCTTGCGGGCCGCCGACAACGAAACGGCCAGTTGGATTGACCAGGAAGTTGATGTTGCCCTTGACGAATTCCTTAGGCAGCATCGGCATGATGATGTCTTCGATCGCCGCTTCGCGGATCGCTTCCAGCGTCATATCCGGCGCGTGCTGAGTCGAGAGCACCACGGTGTCGATCGAATGCGGCTTGCCGTCCACGTAGCGGATGGTGACTTGTGACTTGGCATCGGGACGCAACCACGGGAGACGACCGTCGTGGCGCAATTGCGCCTGACGTTGCGCAACCTGATGCGCCAGGTAAATCGCCAGCGGCATTAAAGTTGGTGTTTCGTCACAGGCGTAACCGAACATCAGCCCCTGATCGCCCGCGCCCTGATTCAAAAAGTCGTCGGACGCACGATCCACGCCTTGCGCGATGTCCGGGCTTTGCTTGTCATACGCGACCAGCACCGCACAACCCTTGTAGTCGATACCGTATTCGGTGTTGTCGTAGCCGATGCGCTTGATGGTGTTGCGCGCAACCTGGATGTAATCGACGTTGGCGGTGGTGGTGATTTCGCCGGCCAGAACCACGAGGCCGGTGTTGGTCAGCGTTTCTGCCGCTACCCGCGCATAGGGGTCTTGCGCTAGAATCGCGTCCAGAATGGCATCGGAGATCTGATCTGACACTTTGTCAGGATGGCCTTCGGATACAGATTCGGAAGTAAACAGAAATTCGCTCATGGTTGTCCGCTCAAAATATGTTAAAAGAGGGGCATTCTAACAAATTTCGTAAAACTTGCTAGCATTGCCACCCATGACTACTTTTATTTTTAACGTTGTTTTTCGTATGCTCTCGGCTTTGCCGCTGAGTGTTTTGCATCGTCTGGGCACAATGCTGGGGCGCTTAAGCTATCTCTTATCAAAGCAATATGCGGCACGGATGCGGGATAATTTACAGCATGCGGGTTTTTCACTGGAGGGCCCATTGTTGCCGGAGGTGATCGCCCAAGCGGGCAAAAGTATCGCCGAATTGCCGTGGATTTGGGGGCGGCCTTATGAAGAGGTGTTGGGCTCGGTACTGGAATGTCGCGGCATGGAACATGTTGAGGCGGCGCAGGCGCAAGGTCGCGGCACGATCATACTGACGCCGCATCTGGGGTGTTTCGAAATAGTCGGACTGTATGTTGCGCAATATATGCCGTTTACCTTGCTCTACCGTCAGCCAAGATTGCGCTGGCTCGAAGGCGTGATGTGCAAGGGGCGTGAACGCGGTAGGGCGAAGTTGGCCAAAGCCGATTTAAGTGGTGTACGCATGTTGTATAAGGCGCTCAAACGCGGTGAGGCCATCGGCTTGCTGCCCGATCAAGTGCCCAGCGGCGGAGAAGGCGAGTGGGCGGATTTCTTTGGTCGCCCCGCCTACACCATGACGCTGGTCGGGCGACTGGCGCAGGCTAGCAATGCGGCCATACTGATGGTCAGCGCAGAGCGCCGTCCAAACGGCTATGTGATCAGTTTTGAGCCGTTGCAATTGGATTTCTCGCAGCCTATCCCCAGACAAATTAACATCGCGCTGGAAAAAGTGATACGTGCCTGCCCGGCACAGTATTTGTGGAGTTACAACCGTTACAAAGTTGCGCGCGGCGTGCAGCCGCCGGATAGTGGCGAGGGGGAATAGTGCTGGTACGTTTCGGTGTTTTAATTTTGTGGCTGATTCATTTTCTGCCGTTCCGCCTCATAGTCGCAATCGGCAACGGGCTGGGCGCATTGCTTTATCTGTTAGCTGCCGAACGGCGGCGTATTGGCAATATTAATCTTGCGTTGTGCTTTCCGAAAATGGGTGAGGGTGCCCGTAAAAAAATGCTGCGGGCGCATTTTGCAATGTTTGCGCGCGGTTTAATCGAGCGCAGTATTTTATGGTGGGCGAGCGCTGAACGTATTCAGCGTCTGATCCGCGTCGAGGGGCTTGAGCACTTCGACGCGGTAAAAGGCCAGCCGGTTATTTTGCTCACGCCGCATTTTGTGGGCATGGATGCTGGCGGGCAGTGGGTGGCGCAGCATGCTGACACGGTATGTATGTACGCGAACCAGAAAAATGTTTACTTGACCGAGCTGCTTTTAAAGAAGCGTGCGCGTTTTCGCACGCAGTTGCTCTATTCGCGTCAGCAGGGCTTGCGCCCCATCATCAAAGGGATGCGTGCCGGTATGCCGTTTATTTATCCGCCTGATCAGGATCAGGGCGTGAAGGATGGGGCATTTATTCCGTTCTTTGGTGTGCCCGCGGCTACGATGACGTCGGTGTCGCGCATTGCGCAGATGACAGGCGCTAAGGTCGTGCCGAGCATCACCCGTGTGTTGCCGGGGGCGGCGGGCTACGTGCTGACTTTTTATCCTGCGTGGGAAAACTATCCGAGCGGTGATGAGGTAACGGATGCGCGGCGCATGAACGAATTTATCGAGCAGCGCATCCTGGAAATGCCGGAGCAGTATTTCTGGTTGCATAAGCGCTTCAAGACCCGCCCTGAAGGCGAAGAAAAGTATTATTAGCAAGTGGGCAGTGGTAAATAGGTAATACTCAATTTGTTGCAACGCCATTGAATATCTTGTTTTTCTCTGCGTTCTCCGCGTGATGATTTCTGGTTTTGCCGATTTAGGGGATGAAATGAAATATCGTGATTTGCGCGATTTTATCGCGCAGCTGGAAAAAATAGGCGAACTTAAGCGTATCAGCGTGCCCGTCTCGACGCATCTGGAAATGACGGAAATTTGCGACCGTGTGCTGCGAGCGCAAGGGCCTGCGATCCTGTTCGAGAACGTGGTCGGGCACAACATGCCGGTGCTGGCCAATCTGTTCGGCACGCCGCGCCGCGTCGCTTTGGGGATGGGCGAAGAGTCCGTGTCTGCGCTACGCGAAGTTGGCAAGTTGCTCGCCTATCTGAAAGAGCCTGAGCCGCCGAAAGGACTGAAGGATGCCTGGGATAAGTGGCCGGTGTTAAAGCAGGTGCTGACCATGTCGCCTAAAGTCTTATCCAGCGCCCCTTGTCAGGATGTGGTGTGGGAAGGTGATGAAGTGGATCTTGCAAAATTGCCGATTCAGCATTGCTGGCCGGGGGATGTTGCGCCGCTGATCACCTGGGGGCTGGTCGTTACGCGCGGTCCTGAAAAGTCGCGGCAGAATCTGGGTATTTATCGCCAGCAGGTCATTGCAAAGAACAAAGTCATCATGCGCTGGCTGGCGCATCGCGGCGGCGCGCTGGATTTTCGCGACCATTGTAAAAAATATCCCGGCGTGCCCTATCCGGTGGCCGTAGTGATAGGCGCTGATCCGGCAACGATACTGGGGGCGGTTACGCCGGTGCCGGACTCATTGTCTGAGTATCAGTTCGCGGGATTATTGCGCGGCAGCAAGACCGAGCTCGTGAAATGTCTGGGCAGCGATTTACAGGTGCCAGCCTCCTCTGAGATTGTGCTGGAAGGCGTGATTCATCCCGGAGAGACGGCGATGGAAGGGCCTTACGGCGACCATACCGGTTATTACAACGAGCAGGATAGTTTTCCTGTTTTTACCATCGAGCGCATCACGATGCGCCGCGAGCCGATTTATCACTCTACGTATACCGGCAAGCCGCCCGATGAGCCTGCGATGCTGGGTGTTGCGCTCAACGAAGTGTTTGTGCCGCTGCTGCAAAAGCAATTCCCCGAGATCGTGGATTTCTACCTGCCGCCGGAGGGGTGCAGCTACCGGATGGCGATTGTGTCGATCAACAAGCAATACGCTGGCCACGCCAAACGGGTTATGTTCGGCATCTGGTCTTATCTTCGTCAGTTTATGTATACCAAGTTCATCGTGGTGGTGGATGAGGATATCGACATCCGCAGCTGGCAGGAAGTCATCTGGGCGATCACGACACGCATGGACCCGGTGCGCGACACCCTGCTGGTCGAGAATACGCCGATCGACTATCTGGATTTCGCAAGTCCCGTGTCGGGTTTAGGCGGCAAGATGGGGTTGGATGCGACCAATAAATTCCCCGGTGAAACCAATCGCGAATGGGGCACGACCATCGTCATGGATGAGGCTACCAAGGCACGAGTCGATCTGATGTGGGATGAATTGGGGTTGTGATCGGCAGGGTTTAATTAACCCCAACTTTGCCTGTATGCCACCGGCCTCACTGCACTTGCAGCCACTCGATCAAGGCATCCTGTGCGGCCTGAGCGCGTTTGGCGTTGGGATGGTTGATGAAAAACACGACGATCCAATTTTTACCGGACTTCGATTTGACATAGCCGGCAATCGTTTTGACGCCATCGAGCGTGCCGGTTTTTAAATGCGCGTGACTGGCAGCGGTGCTGTTTTTAAGGCGTTTTTTGACCGAGCCGTCCACTCCTAGAATCGGTAGCGATGCGATCAATTCGGCGCTGAACGGGCTGTCGGTTACGTTTTGCAGCAATTGCGCCATGTGTTCTGCGCTGATACGTTCAACACGTGACAAGCCCGCGCCGTTTTCCAGTACCAGTTCAGGAAAATCCAGCCCTTTTTTTGTTAGCCAGTCGCGCATCACCTTGCTGCTGCGGGGGATGTCAGCAACGCCCGAGGCGCCCAAGGTTAGAAACAACTGCCGCGCCATCACGTTATTGCTGTATTTATTGATGTCACGAATGATCAGGCTGAGTGGTTCGGAGCGATGTGTCGAGAACAGTCGGGCACCTACACTCACTGAGCCGTTGCGTTGCTGGCCGCTCAGGCTGCCGCCCAGTTGATGCCAGACTGCGCGAAATACAGTATCCACGTAGCGAGCGTGCGACAAAAGGCTGAGGTTGTGTTCCCGTTCGCCACAGCCTCTCGGATAACCGCCTTGCAATAAAATCCGCTCATCCGTAGCCAGGATGTGTATGGTGTCGTCCCAATCGTCACAGCTGCCCTGCGCCAGTGAAGTGAGACGGCTGTCCAGTCGTATTCCTTCGAGCGGCGGTTCAATGATGGCGCGCAGTTGTTCCCCCTCTTGCAGATAACGCAGGCGCAGGGTATTGAAATTCAGCAGCAAGGCGTCGGGCGTGACGTTATAGGCGCGCACCGGATCGTTGTCGAAGGTGCCTGAATCAATTGGCGGCAGGTCGAAAAAACTGCGGTCGATCACCAGATTGCCGTGTATTTCTCGTAAGCCACGCGCCCGCAATTCAGTCATCCATAGCCAGAACTGTTCAATGGTAAATTTTGGATCGCCATAGCCTTTGAGGACTAAATCGCCTTGCAGCACGCCGTCTTCAAGTTTGCCGTCCAGATAGGCTTCGGTCTTCCAGGTATAGGCAGGTCCCAGTAGTTCCAGTCCGGCATAGGTGGTGAAGAGCTTCATGGTCGAGGCCGGATTCATAGCCGTGGTGTCATTGAGGCGGATCAGGGATTGCGCTGTACCGACTTCACGAACACTGACGCCCACCGCGCTGAGCGGAATGCCGAGACTTTTCAATTCTTGCATGGCGGCAGGTGGCAGATTCGCGGCCGTGGCATTCAGTGCGGCGAGCAGCGTTAACAGGGCAAGGAAATATTTCACGTCAGGCTCTCGATGACGTCCAGTGTGCGACCGACCAGCATATCCATTTCAGGCTCGCTGATGATGTAAGGGGGCATAAAATAAACGGTTTTCCCCATGGGGCGGATCAAAATTTCTTTGCTAAGCGCGAGACTAAAGCACCGCTGTGCAAAATCTTGATGTTGTGAGTCAACCTCAAACGCCCAGATCATGCCTGTATTGCGGAAGTTGATGATTTTATTATTGTTTTTAAGCGGAGTAGCAATGCGATTGAGGTAGGCGGCTCGATGTCGATTTTCAGTTAACACATCGTGTTGAGAAAAAATATCCAGTGTTGCCAGCGCTGCGCGACAGGCCAGCGGGTTGCCAGTATAGGAGTGCGAGTGCAGAAAACCGCGTGCTGTATCGTCCGCATAAAAAGCCTGATAGATGGCGTCACGGGTCATGACGATAGACAGCGGCAGATAACCGCCTGTAATGCCTTTGGAAATCAGCAGGAAATCGGGCGAAATGCCGCCCTGTTCGCAGGCAAACAGGGTTCCGGTTCGGCCCATGCCGACCGCGATTTCATCGGCGATCAGGTGCACGCCGTATTGATCGCAAAGCTCGCGTGCGCGTTTAAGATAGATCGGGTGATGCATCGCCATGCCTGCAGCACCCTGCACCAAGGGTTCGATGATAAAGGCGGCAAGTTGTGCGTGATGCTGTTGCAGGTGAGATTCCAGTGCCCCGGCGCAGCGTAGTGCGTACGCCTCGCTTGATTCGCCGGCTTCGGCACGGCGACTGTCGGGGCTGATCACGGTTGCCTGTTGCCGGATCAGTGCGCCGTAGGCGTCGCGAAATAGCGCAACATCCGTAACCGATAGTGCACCCAGCGTTTCGCCGTGGTAGCTGTTTTGCAAACTGATAAATTGACTCTTGTCAGGCAGCCCCGTGTTTCGCCAGTAATGCGCACTCATTTTGAGGGAGATTTCGGTGGCTGAGGCGCCATCTGAGCCGTAAAAGCAGTGACCCAGGCCGGGTGGTGCAAGGTCGCGCAATCGTTCTGAGAGTTCAACGACGGGTTCGTGGGTAAAGCCCGCCAGCATCACGTGCTCCAGTTTTTCCAGTTGGTCGCGGAGCGCGGCATTGATCTCGGTATTGTTGTGGCCGAACAGATTAACCCACCACGAGCTCACGGCATCCAGATATTTGTTGCCATCGAAATCATAAAGCCATGAGCCTTGGCCGCGAGCAATCGGCACCAGAGGGAACGATTCATAGTGTTTCATCTGCGAGCATGGATGCCAGACCGCTGATAGGGAGCGTCGGATCAGCTCGTCATTGCTAGGGATTTTGTTTTTCATGAGTGGTAACGAATTTATGATTCGTGGCGCTGAACTAAAGTGGGTTGAGCTGCGCCTATTATGATTAAAAACAAGGTTTTTGTCGTTAATGCTTACAGTTTATACTGGCAAAACTTTGAGTATTGCGCTATTTGTGGCATGCTTGCGGCCTTATATGTACCAAAATATAATTATTTATAACGCTCTGATTTTTAAATCCAGAGTGATCGTTGGAGGATGGCAGCAATGAAATGTGTAGATGATTTCCGCCTGCGCTTCGGGAAGCGCGAATTAGTGCCGATTATGATTGGCGGTATGGGAGTGGATATTTCCACCGCTGAGCTGGCGCTGGAAGCGGCACGTCTGGGAGGAATCGGGCATATATCCGATGCCATGTTGCCAACCGTTACCGACAAACGCTACAAAACTAAGTTTGTCAGTGAGAAACAGAAGCAATACAAACTGAATATTCTTGAAACCGACAAATCCATCGTGAAATTCGATTTGGAGCAGGTTGCCGAAGCGTCGCGCTTGCACGTGCGGAAGACGATGGATGCCAAGCGCGGCGACGGTATGGTTTTCATCAACTGCATGGAAAAGCTCACCATGAATGCGCCGCGTGAAACCTTGCGCACGCGTATGCTGGCAGCACTCGATGAAGGGATTGATGGCATCACGCTGGCAGCGGGGCTGCATTTGGGTTCCTTTGCCATGATGCAGGAGCATCCGCGCTTTCACGACGCGAAGTTGGGGATCATCGTCTCTTCCGTGCGAGCTTTGCAATTGTTTTTGCGGAAGAACGCCAAGATCAATCGCCTGCCCGATTACATCGTCGTGGAAGGCCCTTTGGCGGGTGGCCATTTGGGGTTTGGCATGGATTGGGCGCAGTATGATTTGCGTACCATCAATGCCGAAGTCATTCAGTTCTTGAAAAATGAACAGTTGGACATTCCTGTGATTCCGGCCGGCGGTATTTTTACCGGCAGCGATGCCGTCAGCTATCTGGAGACGGGTTCTTCCGCCGTGCAGGTCGCGACGCGGTTTACCGTTGCAGAAGAGTGCGGCATCCCGCCTAAGATTCAGCAGGAATATTTCAAGGCCAGCGAAGCGGATATCGAAGTTAACACCCTGTCGCCTACGGGATATCCGATGCGCATGATCAAGGGGTGTCCTGCGATCGGTTCAGGTATTCGCCCGAACTGCGAAGCTTTCGGCTACGTGCTGGATGGTGCGGGTAAGTGTGGCTATATTGATGCTTATAATCGGGTGGTTGCAGAAAATCCGGATGCTAAGAAGTTTTCTGTTCCGGATAAAACATGTTTGTGTACGCACATGCGGAACTATGATCTTTGGACTTGCGGGCATTATGCATACCGCCTCAAGGATACCTCGCATCGCAATGAAGACGGTTCATATCAACTGTTGACGGCGGAGCATATCTTTTTGGATTATCAGTTCAGCAAAGATAACAAGATTAATTTGCCGGCTAAAAAATAAATTTCACCTCCGCCCTTGAAATTGCAAGTCGCTACCCCCATTGTTAGCGCTTGCGGGTGGAGTTGTTTCACCTCTGCATTTAATTCAACCCATTGGAGATATAAATATGAAGATTCGTCCTTTGAACGATCGCGTCATCGTCAAGCGTATGGAAGAAGAGCGTAAAACGGCATCTGGTATTGTTATTCCAGATGCGGCTACCGAAAAGCCGGATCAAGGCGAAATCATCGCCGTTGGTAATGGTAAGGTCGGTGACGACGGTAAATTGCAGGCGATGACTGTTAAAGTGGGCGACCGTGTGTTGTTTGGCAAGTATGCGGGCCAGGCATTCAAGATGGACGGTCAGGAATACATGACCATGCGCGAAGATGACATCATCGGCATCGTAGAAGCCTAATTCCGTTATTTTCTGCGGAAATAATGAGTTATAACTGTGTTTCGGGTCTTGCCCGGAATGGCGGTATCAAACAATTTAGGAGCACAAAAAATGGCAGCTAAAGACGTAAAGTTTCACGACGCAGCACGCAGTAAGATGGTTGTTGGCGTAAATATTCTGGCTGATGCAGTTAAAGTCACCCTGGGTCCAAAAGGCCGTAACGTCGTTCTGGATCGTTCATACGGTTCGCCTACCATCACTAAAGATGGTGTATCTGTCGCTAAAGAAATCGAACTGAAAGACAAGTTCGAAAACATGGGCGCACAAATGGTTAAGGAAGTCGCATCCAAGACTTCTGATGTAGCCGGTGACGGTACAACGACTGCGACTGTATTGGCGCAATCGATCGTGATGGAAGGCATGAAGTTTGTTGCTGCTGGCATGAACCCGATGGATCTGAAGCGCGGTATCGATCAAGCAGTGATCGCTGCGGTTGCCGAACTGAAGAAACTGTCCAAGCCATGTACTACCAGCAAGGAAATTGCTCAAGTGGGTAGTATTTCGGCAAACTCTGACACCGTCATCGGCGAAAAAATCGCTGCTGCGATGGAAAAAGTCGGCAAAGAAGGCGTTATCACGATTGAAGACGGTACCGGCCTCGAAGACGAGCTGGACATCGTTGACGGGATGCAGTTTGACCGTGGCTACTTGTCACCATACTTCATCAACAACCAAGATCGTCAGATCGCTGCGATGGAAAACCCGTTCATCTTGTTGCATGACAAGAAAGTATCGAACATCCGTGACCTGCTGCCTATTTTGGAACAAGTTGCTAAAGCCGGCCGTCCATTGCTGATCATCGCTGAAGATGTCGATGGCGAAGCACTGGCAACGCTGGTTGTGAACAATATTCGCGGCATCTTGAAGACGGTTGCTGTTAAGGCTCCGGGCTTTGGCGATCGTCGCAAGGCCATGCTCGAAGACATCGCGATTTTGACTGGCGGTACGGTGATTGCGGAAGAAGTCGGCCTAACGCTGGAAAAAGCAACGTTGGAAGATTTGGGTCAAGCCAAGCGTATCGAAGTGGGCAAAGACACAACGATCATCATCGACGGATCAGGTCAGGAAGAAGCGATCAAGGGTCGTATCGCTCAGATCAACAAGCAAGCCGAAGAGTCGACCAGCGATTACGATAAGGAAAAGCTGCAAGAGCGTAAGGCTAAGTTGGCTGGCGGCGTTGCGGTCATCAAGGTTGGTGCTGCGACTGAAGTTGAAATGAAGGAAAAGAAGGCGCGCGTGGAAGATGCATTGCACGCAACCCGTGCTGCTGTTGAAGAAGGTATTGTCCCTGGCGGCGGCGTAGCGCTGTTGCGTGCTAAGGTTGCAGTCTCCGGCCTGAAGGGCGACAACCACGATCAAGATGCAGGTATCACGATCGTGTTGCGTGCTATGGAAGCGCCTTTGCGCGCTATCGTGCAAAACGCCGGTGACGAGCCATCTGTTGTGGTTAACAAAGTATCTGAAGGTACGGGCAGCTATGGTTACAACGCAGCGACCAGCGAATATGGCGACATGTTGGCAATGGGCGTGGTTGATCCAACCAAGGTAACGCGCGTTGCATTGCAAAATGCAGCATCTATCGCAGGCCTGATGTTGACAACAGCTTGTATGGTTGCCGAATTGCCTGAAGACAAGCCAGCTGGCGGTATGGGTGGCGGCGACATGGGTGGTATGGGCGGCATGATGTAATTTGATTCAGCACGCATTTAGCTGATCATGCAAACCCCGCGTCACGCGGGGTTTGTCATTTGTGTTGCAGTTAT